>OEIV010000469.1_pt1 | contig 21977 bp, 26 predicted proteins | sample 1539231 | NCBI WGS metagenome assembly OEIV01 (sample SAMN03794762, study PRJEB22550) | activated sludge metagenome | feature: wastewater treatment plant; material: activated sludge; isolation source: Wastewater treatment plant of a petroleum refinery complex | place: Argentina: Buenos Aires ... | reverse complement strand
GGAGAAAGACATAGCCATTAAAGAAGATGCGACTGGTGAAAACTTTTGGTCTGAACTGAGTCGGGCAGATACGATATTACCAAGTTGTTTTGATATCGTACGCATGATTGAGAGTAAACAAACATGGCTCGAAGCGACGTATGATCTAAGTCAAATGGACGTAAGATAAAGATATTAAATAATTGAAGTTACCTTGATTTGTATCGGTAGTAATATGCTTGTTTGATCTCCTTGGATTCACAGCTCCGTTTGCTGACGGAAAGGTACTATATTATGGCGCGGTATAGGTAAATCTATTGTTCAGCGCTCACTAAGTTAGAAAGTGTACCGTCGGTAGCGTATCCCGCGTCGTATAGCAGGATTTCGTAATTATTTTCTATATTATCCTTGAAAGTGCCGTCGTTGTTATATAAGTTGGGTTCAGTACTGTAGCACGCAGCTTGCTCTGGTTGCTTCATGTATGTATAGTTACCTAATTGTTTAATATATTTGTCATCGTGCGTATAGGCTTGCAGTGAGTCAGTAGCAGGATTAAAAAAAGATCTTTCATTACTGCGCTCAATGACTATTACGCCACAATCTTCACTTACCGCAACTTGTTCGCTATTGGTGATAACCACAATCTGATTACCCGCTCTGTCTATGATTTCGTAACTGTAACGATCCAGCGACCTACTAATCTTAAACTTAACGCTCCATTCTTTGATTTCTAAATATCCGTAATCTTTATTGTCTTCTTTTAAAGAATTAAAGAAATTTACGCCGTAATTATAATATTCGTTTATTTTGGCTATAGCTTGCAGCTCAGTAGAAGTAGGCGAACTGGGTGGCGAACCATGTACATCAGCGATTCGATAATAGTAGTTACCAATCTTCTTAATTGATTCAGGAAACGGTTCTAATAAAGGATTGCCGTATGCATCAGTTGGTGCCATTTCTCTCAAAATACTTATAACATTTGCTTCTTGTCCGACTTCGCAGTAAGTCCCACAGCCTATATCTGCCAGTGTCTGAGTAAGTGATTTTGACCTTATTACAATTGTATTCGGTGACGAAGGTGAGGTATATAGTTTGGCGCTTTGAATTTCTTCAGGCAATTCACCTGATAGCCCCCAATTACTCAGAATATGAGTGTTATACCGCGTTGTCTCTGCCTGAATAAGTGCGATACTCTCTGGTGATTCTTCATAATTGTAAGGACTCGTAACGTCACTAGTTATTTTCGCCGAAAGCTCCTCTTGCTTCTTTTGGTCAAGCACGAACCAAATGATGCCACCTGTTAGGAGGAGTGCGAAGGCGAAGCCCAGTATGAGCGGCTTCACTAACTTCCTATTTTCGATTAGAACAATCTGGTTCTGCGCTACGCGTTGTTTATATATTTCGCGGTTTCGCCCTATCGCAAGCAAAAACAACCCCATGCCCATAACGCTAAATGCAGCGATGTCTTGTGAGATAGCAAATATGAAAACAGAGAAGATGATTATGATGTATGCGAGTATCGAAAGCGGTTGTAGATACCATTTTTTTCGACGAATGCTCACCTGAGGTGGCTGCGCGGAAGTCAAGAGCTGGGCAGGTAGGTTAAATTGTGACGGGCGTTCATTTACTGTGTTTGTGTTTTGTTGATTGTTATCATCCATAAATATTAACTGTAGACTAAAACGATTATAAATCCAACCGTACATCAAAATTAGAAAACAAAGAAATAAAGCTACAAATATATGAGCCTGCGAATAGATAGCAAGGAGCAACAGAGCTGTAAAGGTGAGGCTTTGTGCAGCGCAGTGGTTTACATACAGCTATATTATTGCCCTCATTATTTGCGTAGATTAGCAACCTAATTTTTAAAAGAAATCGAATTAACTATAGCGATAAAATCATCTTCATACGCGCGATAATCTAAACTACCATTTGTTTTAGCGTAAGAAAATGAAACTACATACTCATTGTGAGAAATATAGAATTCTATCATTTCATCTCCCAGTGTAGAATCACCTTCCGGGGCGCTGTATTCGATTTTATTAGCCTCATATCCATTTATTTGAAGTTCTGTAACAATGTCAGGAGTATTAACAGTGCTTAAAATTGACTCTATATAAGGGCTATAGGTAGATTTGATGTCGGATGCCTTGAATAGTCTAAAGTTTATTGGGAGGTCTTCCTCTGATGACGCGGTAGAAAAGTTACCAACGATCAAGGGCTGCAGACTCCATCCATAATTTTCTTGAGATACATCACTTTCAAAAGCTTTCCAAGCTTCAGGCAGGGAAAAGGTAAAATAATCGCTACTTTTATATTCTGGAGTAGTAGCGTTAATATTCTGAGATGTTCTAGTCTCGTCTGTGGTTAACTTCGTTTCACTAGTGCTCGAACTTTCTACTTTTTTATTCCTACTCCACACATACCACCCAGCAAAGCCAACAAAACCAATAACAACTACAGCTAGCAAAATACCTACTAAACCAAACCCATGTTTCTTATGCATACCTAAAGACTAGCAACAACAAAACAAAAACGCTATCTTTCGATAGGACTTATGTTTGGCTCGTAGTTATGAACGTGTTGCGAAATCAAGAGTATTATCCTTAATACATATCACGGTATTTTGACACGAATCTCTTTCATTTGTTTTTCTATATCTTCACGTAGAATACCGCCCTTTTCTATGTAATCTCGTTCACCTTCGCTAAACTCAGCACCACAGGAGTAGTCATAAAGGGTTATTATGTATTTCCGGCAAAAAAGTAGTACATTGTCCCGCAGTCATCTACACCCTTGCCAGTCAATCTATAGATATGCACTCGTGGGTTAGGTGGGTTAGATACCTAATTACAGCTTTAAGAGAAATGCTCAAACTCATTACTTGATAAATAACTACTATCAATTTAAGCTTGACTTAAGTGAAGAATGTAAAGCAATCACGCATTATTAATAAATCCGTTGCGCTCACTCTCGCATTGATTGTTTTTATTTTCATTGGACATTATGCCCCCATAAGAAGCGCTAAACTAGTGAATCATTGCGGGCAAGGAGCACCGGAAGTATATTGTGAAAGCATGCTATTCCAGTGGAAGTCTATTCAAGAATGGGAAGAAGAGCAGAGCCTCCTTCGTGGTGTGCAGCTATACTATGCAGAACCCATAGATACTCCGGTTACTCTACGACTATTCGTCTTATAATTTTGTAAGTATTTAAACAGAATGTATGTATCAAGCGCGTTCCTTTTTGTAATAATTGATTTTCAAGACTTGACTCTAAACAATAAATGAAGCTAAAAACTTCATAAAACTAGATTGCTACAAATAGCTCATTAAGATTGGTTTGATTTATAATATGTCTATGGCTTTGAAAAACAAGTTTGCGCTTGTAGTTAGCGTTTTTTTAGTTCTTGTTGGAAATATTGGTTTAATCGATAGATGGTCATGGCTTACTAACAGTACCTATCGTGCTACGCTAAAAGCACTGGGACCTCCCAACGCAAATAGTGAAAACTTGATTGTTATATCCATTTCGTTACTGCTAGTAGTACTCGGACTTACTCTTTTAGCTATAAATGTTCGTAAAATAATTTTAAAAAGAGATAGCTAGAATCTAAACAAAATATTAAATGTCAGAACCATTTTCACTGTTCTGACTTTGTCTAATAGTCTTAGCTCCGGGTCCGCCATCCGCCAACTGGTCGGAGGCAGAAGAGGAAGCTATAGTTGTGATTAAGAGCGACCAAGTCTGTTAGACGCCTAGCTCACCAAAGGTTCTAGCAAATAAACCTTAGCCTGGTCAAAGTCCACTTTCACTAGGCCGCCGTAAGGCAATATGCAACGCGGCGCGGCATGACCAAAGTTCATGTTATATATGATAGGTAGATTTTTTCTAGAAGCAACGGTTAGCCAAGCCTCTTTATACTCCTCGTAAAACTGTTCGTCTTGTGGCTTGCCAACCAGCACTGCTTTTACAGCGTCAAACACACCAGCTTCGTCTAGAGTAGTTAGTATTTTTTCCATTTTTTCAGGATTAGGTCTTTCTTCGCTGGTCTCTACAAAAAGAATTTTGTCTTTCCACTCCTCTGTAGATGGAAATAACCCATATTTTTTTGTGATCTCAACTTGCTTTGGAAAGCGAGCGCCAACTAGCATTTCGTATAGACTCTCAATACACCCACCTAGCAACCTTCCTTCTAATATGCCTTTGCCGCTTAGAACTTCAAAACCTCGTGTTTCTTTATGACTGACCCGTGCAACACCAACTTGATCAGTACCAAAATCAGTCCGATCGTCATACCACACGGCACTCGATTCTATTTCTTTTTGTGGGCTTGGGTGTAACAACTCTCTCGACCACTCTTTTGTATACGGCAACATATCGTCTGCAAGCTCTGCAAAGTCAATTAAGAATGATTGTCCGTAGTATGTCTGCAATCCAAGGGTGTAGAACATTAAGTGGTTATTGGTACTGTCAGAGAATCCTAAGAAAACTTTGGGGTTATCTTTTACACAAGATATAAACTCTGTGTCGTCAAGCAGATAAGGAATAGTGTTGATTGTATCATCACCACCAATTGCACAGAAAACACCCTTTATTGATGGGTCAAGAAAGGCTTGTTTTAAGTCTGCTGCTCTCGCCTCAGGGTGGTCGTGTAGGTATTTAATACCTTTTTTGGCATTTGGCATGTATACGGGGATAAGACCAAATTCTTCGAGCCTCTTGTTGCCAATTACAATCTCGTGAGCAGCAAAAGGTTCTCCCAAAATGCCACGGGATAGGCTCACGATTGCAACTTTATCACCAACATTAAGTTTCTTTGGTTTATTCATGTCTATATCTTAACAAAAAATTCTGGTTTCAATTTTGGTCTGGGTAAGAAAAAGTCAAAACCATCTTTACAGTTCTGACTTTGTCTTTTACGGCATGGCTCCGGTGAAAAAAGTTCTGTGATATTTTGCAAGGAATTTACTGATAAATTGAAGTTTACTCTAATGATTTTTTAACCTTTCTGTAAATATCTAATTGCCCAAATATATTTCCTTATTCGTTTTTGTAGTTCTTTTTGGTTTTGTCCTCCGCGCTTTCTATTAAGTCGATTACCCTTCATTGAATTGTTCAAAGCCACTTCTAAAACCCATTTTTGATTTAGCAGATATGACAATATTTCCTCTTGAGAACTAGTCTCAGGATTACTGAGATAATGTTTCGGGTTAAGTTGCTGAATCCGTCTGTAGTCTCTGATGTAAAAACGTTTTGCCAGTATGTATCTAAGACTCATACGTGTATTGTAGCAAACAGGAGTTTTGCAGTGTGCCATATAAAATTTAATAATGTTTTAGTTCTTTTTTTGCCATGTTACACCCCAGAATTTATTTTGATAAGCCACAACGTATAATCTGTTCACTATTTGTCTATTACCCGAATTAATCGATCCTGTGAAAATTTTTGGCTAGACTTTTTCGGCTCAAACGTTTTATTGCTGCGGGAAATGGATTCGAAAAAGCGAGGGCCGTTTAGTTAAGTAAAAATGTAGTCCAAAGCAAAACGGTTAATCATCGACAGGGCAACTTGTCGTCATAGAGTAATCAAGAATGCATTCGCGAGAATAATTAATAAGAAAGTATAGTTCCGTACTTTCTTAATTTTTTTTACTTTTTCATCTGGCTGATTCAAAGAAAGGAGACTAGACACTATAACCAACAAAGTTATTGGACCGGCGAAAAATAACCTCACTAGGTTAAAGAAGTGGTTATTCTGTTCTGGTGAACCTGCAAGTCCAAAAAAAACAACTGGTAATAATGTGAGCAAGTGAAATAGCATAAAGCTAACGAGCAGTAGGGCAATTATTCGTTTGCTGGTATTTTCTTTTGGCTTCATGCGTTTACTATAACAAATACTAATATGAAAACTTTGGACCGTATATTTTTTATTGTCTATAAAGGTGTCGATTTATTCTTTTTATACGCCATTGAATTTAGGATTTTAGCAAGTGCTATGCCTATGATAATCGTAAAGCCAATATTTATTGACCAAGCTAACCAGTGCAATCCGTCTGTTGAAGATCTATCTATACGAATAGGGAATCCATAATCAGGGTAATTTACAAGTAGGTATGTACTAGTAGTACCTGAAAAACCTGAATTTTTATCTCCTGAGAACCAATTTGGTTGAAGCGCATAATCATTTGTAGTGAAGATGCACAGACGGACTATCCAAAACATCAAGAAAAACCAAATTAGTAATATGAAAACTTGCTTTATTCGTATTCTCACAGAAAAATTATCTCATAAAAAAGTATGTAGATTGCAGAACAAACCCCGCAAAATAGGAGGTGCTTAATTTTGGTTCACACTGGCAGACACATTTCGAACCGTCAGCATAGGTTATGATGAACGTAAGTTAAATATCATAATAGAACTTTTTGTTACTATTTGATAGATCCCAACTCACTTAATTTTTCGAAGGTTTTTCTACCGTAAATTCTCTTGTACGAGTCTTTTTTTGATCAAATACCTAGAAATCATAGGAAGGTCATCATCGTTTGGGTCTTCTGGTCCAAAAAGGTAGTATCTTGCCCACATACGAGCAGATAACTCGTATACTTCTTCAAGTAATGGCTGCAACTCTGTCGCTATTGTTATTGTTTGCCCATATTTATCTGCTTCTCGTGACTCAGTAAGCCCTGGAAGAATCTGTTCCAGAGGATTTATACCCATTCTTTTTAACCATGTGCCATGTAATTTAGCGGGTCTTTCCATACGCAGCCGTTTACGTTGTAAGTCAATCTCTGAATGTAGCGGCGTATAAGGTGTAATACCAGTTGGTGTTTTGCCATTTTCGTCCAAAGTAAGAAGGAAAATTTGTTCAACTATATCTTGGGCTTCTGCAACACTCAATACCGCCGTTCCGTCATGAAACGATATGTCCTCACCAGCTGAAAAATCTTCACAGTTTTGGTGCTCTAAAAAACTAAGAAGAGCTTCTATTTCTTCATGTTGGCGTGCTTCATCATCTCTAAGATTTTGACTTTCTGGGCTTGGGACAAGGTGCATAAAACATATTATACAATACTTATTCTCAGTTTGGAAATATGCTCGGCTCGCAATGATAGCCACGACTAAGCAGAGTTATCTAGCTACTCGGGCTTAGCTTCGTTAATGATATTAAGAATACGCTCTACTGTTTCATCGATTGTTAGCTCTGAATTATCAATAACATGACCGAACTTCGGAGAGGCTATGCCAGTATCGTAGTGGTGTTTGACACGCGAAACCTCCCAATCAGACAATTCTCGATCTCCTCGTTTCCCTTGAGCAACTTCTAATCTGGGTGCTAATGTGATAACAACTTGAGGTTGAGTTTCTACTTCATTTTCAAATCTATCAAAATCTTTTTGTCGTACTACATAATTAGCTATAACGTCTTTTCCTTGTTTCGAATACCCGTTGATTGTTTCGATCGCCAAATCCATAGATTTATCTAGGTCTGTTGCTAGATTGAAATTAGGTATCGTGTCATTCAAGTCGTCAACATTTAAAAAAGCAGCTCCCAGCTTTTCAGCTAATGCCTTAGATGTGCTTGTCTTTCCCGAATTGATACTACCACTAATGAAGACTAACATTGTTTAATCATAGCAAAGTAGTTCAGTTTCAATTCCATCAAGGGTAATAAAAATCTGAAACGAATTAACAGTTCAGACCTTGTCTTTTACGGTTTGGCTCACAACGATAGAGAACGTTATAATTTCAATAAAGTCAGATTTTAGTTTTCAAGAGACAGCTTAAGTAGTTCTTTTCGGAGCCAGAGTCGATCGGTTTCAGCTACGCCGTCAATAAACTCTATATCGAGTAATTCCTTAAGTTTCGCTTGTCCCTTTTCGCTGGCTGAGATAAAGTAACTTTTTCCATCATTGATACTTATTAAGTTCATGGCCCAGTCTTCACCTTGAGCAACTAGGACTTTTTCTATAATGCTGAATTTGTCTCTGGCGTAAGTTCGACCATCCCATACAGTGATTTGTCCGAGTACTAATGGTAGTTTGGGTGCCTCATTCATGATTTTAGTGTCATTGCGTAAGGCGGTTTCAAAGTCTCGATCTATTGATTCTTGGCACTCGGTAAAGTATTGAGCAGGAAAGTCAGCGGGCAATCCACCAATCTTCTCTAAAGTAGCGTAAGCGTGCCTGTCCCTATCAGTTGTAACTCCAGCGTTAAAGTTCAGTGTATTATCTAAAATTCCCGCTGCTAGCAAGCGAGCTATTTCGGGCTTCATTTCCTCTAACTTGCCTTGAGTTTCCCACCTCTCAAATATTTGAGTACAAGATGCACCGATGAACTCAATGTCGGCTTTGTCGCCTATTCTTTCTGCCCAGTATTTCTCCTGCCCTGGATGATGGTCAATAACTTCGACGATAGTTCCGTTTTGCACGATTGGATCAAAAAACTCTTCTTTCGATACGTCAATTAGTACAAATTCATCATTGTCGGTTGCATGATACTCTTCAAGTCCAACTCCTAGCATACGTAGACTTCCTGGTATGCTTTCATTTAGTGGGGCACTGCTAGCGGCATAAGCTTCTTCACCTCCAAGGTTCAACAATTCTGCTTCTGCAATACACCCTGCATAAGCATCAATATCCATATAAGCGGAACCAGAAGTCACAACTTTCATTACAGCTATAATATCAAAAGTTTCAATTCTAGTCTGGGTATGAAAAAGTCAGAACCGAATTTACAGTTCTGACTTACTCTTTTCCAGCTTGGCTCCGGGAACTGGATTCGAACCAGCGACCCATTGGTTAACAGCCAATTGCTCTACCGCTGAGCTATCCCGGAATATTTACATGTAATGAGACAAAACAAAGTTTTTTCTCATCGCGCAGAAAAATGAAGTAAATTCATTTTGCTGGCTGCTCTTTTTCCTTTAGAGCTACATAGATTATGGAATGTGCTTACTTGTTAGAACTCCAAGTACAGATGAGTATTATAGATTTTAAAGTGTTATGCGTCAACAGAATTTTGCGGTATAGTGCTAGTATCATGAATCAAATCAAAACATTTAATATTTTCCTCAAAGTAAGTTTGGTGGGGCTTTTGGTACACGCCGTGTACTTTAGTGACTTGCCACAATATAAAAATAAAGCAATCGCGCTCCGAGTGATTTTCTATCCACTCACCGCGCTGGCGACATGGATAATCTGGGCGATTGCCAACCGCAAAACCACCAAAAAAAGCCCGTACCCGCATATAATTGACGCCTGTCTCACCTTTGTGGTCGCGTTTGATTTACTCGGAAATACGCTCGCACTTTATGATGATATTACATGGTGGGATGACGTTATGCACCTGCTCCTTTCTATACCATGGGTGCTTGTTGCGGGCTTTATGCTTAAAGATCTAAAGGTAAGACCGTGGGTACTCTTTTTTCTTGTTGTCGCATATGGTTCGACGAGTCATATCATCTGGGAATTGCTCGAGTATCTAAGTTTTGTACGCAGTAATCCGACTGAATCTCTCACTGCATATCGCGATACAATGGGTGACTTGTCGCTCTCAACACTTGGTACGTTCGTGGGAGCGTGGATGACGGTGGGATTCCTTCGCAAAGACGACTAGCAGGTCTGCTATTACCGAGTCTCTTTACCGCCCATAGCAACGACTGAAGTCATGGCACCGAGGTCCTCAATAGCACTAAACCCAGCATCTTTGAGCATTTTTGAGGCTTGTGCTGAACGATTACCACTTCGGCAATACACGTACAGTTTGGTATTTTTTGCCACTTCTGGAATTGCTCCCGACTGAATATCTGCTAACGGAAGATTTATTGCCCCCTCGATATGGCCTGCAGCGTATTCTTCTGGCGTTCGCACGTCTATGAGCGGTGACCCTGACTGCATATCGACCTGAATGTTACTAAATCGATTCGTCGACTGTGCACCAGCTACCGAAGGTGTTTGGTTTTGAGTATTATTTCCTTCTGGGATCATCATAAATACTCCTATAAGTACTCCTATGCTGAGGAGGCCAATCAATGCAATTTTCATGTATGTTTCCTTTCGATTCGTTTATTACAATTTTCACAACTCCCTCTTATAACGAGACGGCCAGAGATTTTGCAACCTCCTAAAGCTTTACTAATGGTTGGGATGAGTGTTGAAGCCACATCGATATCCCGAATGCCTCCACAAATGTCGCAAATAAAATGGTCATGCTGTGCAAGATTGTGGTCATAGCGCATCGCTCCATTTGCATCAGCTGGAGCGGTGGTGAGGTGGCCTCTTTCATATAATCGTGAGGTGATGCGGTGAACAGTTGTCGCACTAATGGTAGGGTGATCTCGTTGAATTTCACGCAGGAGCTGGGCATTTGTGGCATGTCCAAACTGGGTAATAGCTTCAACCACTGCTTTTATTTGGGGTGTCGTGCGCGTATTCATGATTATTATTGTAAATAGTTTACAATAATAATACAATGAGCTAAATCTAAGAAAAGGAAACACTCATGAGCAATAGAATATTTATAGATGTGCGTGAACCATATGAATACGAACGAGACCATGTCGACGGTGCGATAAACCTACCGCCAGCAGATTTGTTAAATGGCGCCCCTCAATTAGAAGGTATCGAAAAAGATACTGAACTAGTCTTGTATTGTCTCTCTGGTGCACGTTCGAATGCATCGATGTCTTATTTAAAGCGAATGGGGTATACCAATCTTGTGAACGGTATTAATAAAGACCACATTCGCCGTAAGTATAAAATATAGTTATGAAACAGCCCCGTTCAGTAACTGGACAAGTCACCACTGAAGAACTCACCATTATTAAGCGCGAACTTACCACAGTACTGAAGATGGGTATAGCTGGTGATGTTGTTGAGCTTGGTTGTTACGAGGGAGGCTCTGCAGTGTTTATCCAGTCTCTCCTTGAACAGCAACAAAGTGAAAAGTCACTTTGGTTATACGATAGCTTTGAGGGCTTGCCGGAAAAAACGGCTGAAGACGAGACTAAGCTCGGTGCTGAATTTCAAGCGGGGGAACTCAAAGCAAGCAAAGCACGGCTTGAGCGACATTTTCATAAAGCCGGTTTGCATCTTCCAGAAATTAAAAAAGCTTGGTTTTATGAGCTTGATACATCGGATTTACCAGAGCAGATTTGTTTCGCGTTTTTGGATGGGGATTACTATGAATCAATTCTCGATAGTTTCAAGCTTGTTTGGCCGAAACTGCCTAAAGGAGCGGTGGTACTCGTTGATGACTATCAAAATCCAAAATTGCCTGGGGTAAAGCTGGCAGTTGACGAGTGGATTGTGTCGCATGATGGGGCGGGATTGCGCATCGAAAGTTCGCTCGCAATCATTAACGCGTAATACGAATGTACGGTTTCTGGAGATAAAATATTACTCGTCGGTGCTTACGGTCGAGTTTCAGAAAGTGTGTATGCTGATGTACGACCGATTTACGGTTTGAGGCAGGTCCTCGAGCATGAACATCATAGCCGTTGGATTCGTAAGATGCGAGAATATTCACATATTCAACTGCTTCATCACGACTGAAATCAGCAATAGTGTCGGTATGTCGTTTTGGTATGACGAGGAGATGGTCGGTTACGCCTTGCCCATCCCACATAGAGTAGGGGAATATGTTTTCGATAACGTAAAAAGATTTAAATTCTTGCCGAAACTGGTGAGAGTCAGGTGTGATCGCACAGAACTGACAGCCAACTTTTGGTACTTCATGACGGCGATAGTGAGCATAACGTTTTTCTTCTTTCCTTGACCGCGTTGCCATAGCTACCCTAATTGAGCTTCAAGCCATTTTTGTACTGAAGAATCAACGGGCATGACCGAGAGTCTTCCGATACGCACCAGTGCAAAATCATGGCATTCTTTAGCGGCTTTAATGACTTGAAGGTGGAGCGGAGTAGTATATTTTTTAATAAATTTCAGTTTAATCGCCCAACTTCTCCGCGGGTCGTCAGTATTTTCAAAGGGTTCACTTATGACTTCTGCAAGCCCAACGATACTTTTCTCTTTTTGCGAATGGTAAATATACACTAAATCTCCAGGTTTCATTTTCTGTATGTGTAGTATTGCGGCGTTATTGTGTACGCCGTCCCAGATTGTTTCGCCATCACGAGAAAGGTCGTCAATAGAATAATCATGGTCAGGATCTGCTTTGACAAGCCAATAGTTCATGAAACTATTGTACCAGCAGGTACAATAAAGTAATGGGCATTGTAGAAGCACTCGTATTAGGAATCGTCCAAGGGTTAACTGAATTTGTACCTGTTTCCAGCTCGGGGCATCTGATAGCAGCGCATGAATTTTTCGGTACGACAGACAGTACACTCGTGTTTGATGTGTCGCTTCACATAGGGACGCTTATTGCACTAATCATCTTTTTTTGGCGCGATATTATAAAACTATTGACCCATGCATTTGCTAAAAACGATGAAGGGAAATTAGCTCGAATCATATTCTGGTCGACATTTCCTGCAGCTATAATCGGCTATATCGGGTCTGACTGGATAGATGCGCAGCTTCGAAAGCCCGCTGTTGTTGTCGGTACGATGATACTTATGGGTGCACTTATGCTTTTTGCCGAGAAGTGGTCCCAAAAACATGAAAGTAAAAATAAGAAAGCAGTAACCATGAGCGACGGCATTACTATTGGGTTTGCTCAGGCACTTGCGCTCATACCAGGCGTTTCACGATCAGGAGCAACGATTACTATGGGCTTGTTTCGAGGATTGAAAAGGGCAGATGCGGCTCGGTTTTCGTTTTTACTTGCTATCCCTATTACTTGCGGTGCGATCGCAGGCTCACTTCTAGGGGCTGATCCCGGTGAGCTACATGGGCAAGCATCTGTTTTTATAATTGGTATCCTGGCGGCCGCTTGCAGTGGCTTGCTGGCGATTAAATACCTACTCCGTTACCTTTCAAAGAACTCTCTCGCCATCTTCGCTTATTATCGTTTTGCAGTAGCACTTATTGTGTTCATGATGATTGTGTGATTAAGTAAGCATAAGGTAAAAACGAGGGCGCTATGAGTGATCAAGAATCTACAAGTAAATCAAAGAAACTGTCTATATCATTGTCATGGAAGACGCTCAGCGTCGTACTGCTTGTAGTACTGGCGGGGCTTACATATTACACAAAGCCTTGGGAATCCAAGAACACTACGACTCGAACTATTACTATTGAAGGCGAAGCAAGTATTAAAAGAGTACCTGACTCATTCGTATTTAACCCTTCATATGAAGCAGACAGCCAAGAAGCAATAAACGCGAAAACGACTGAAGTCGTAGATAAAGTGAAAGAACTGGGTCTTGGTGATGCTGGTATTCAAACACAGGTATCAAGCTATGAAGAATATGGTACTAACGGTCCATCAGGAACATACAAGCACACGGTCTATCTAACATTATCGGTGGAAGATAAAGAGTTGGCTCAAAAAATCCAAGATTACCTTGCCACTTCTGGCGCTGTGGGGTCTATTTCACCAACAGTTGGATTTACTAAACCAACCCAACGTGCGCTGAAAGATGAAGCAACTGCGAAAGCGGTAGAAGATGCTAAATCACGCGCGGCGCTCACTGCTTCTAATCTTGGCGTTAAACTTGGGGAAGTTATAAAAATTAACGAACCTGAAAATTTTGATGTTTACCCAATTGCTACGTACGACTCATCAATGTCTATGGAGGGTGGCAAATCGCTTCCTATTAATGCTGGCGAGAGTGAGTATAACTATACCCTGAGCGTTGAATTTGGCATTAGGTAATTGTAGTCGAAATTAGTCTTGCTAAGGTACAATATATAGAATGGCTCGAATATCCAAAGTACGAACTATACTGATGGTGGCAAATGTTGTTGCACTCATTGGTTTTGCTGGAACTTCCGTTTATTTCTTCACGAAGTATCGGAATGAAAAAGAACAGAACGGTTTAACGAGCGAGCAAAAGAATAAGAAGCTCGTTGAAGAGATTAATAAAGTGTACGATTTACCTGAAGAAGAACCGGTGGTTGCCGTTGTAACCGATCCTGAAGAGTTCAAAAAGCAGTACACGGCATTTGATAACGCAGTCTCTGGTGATTACTTACTCTTTTTCCGAAAAGCGCGACTAAATGTACTTTATAGACAGTCTGAAAAAAAAGTAGTAAAAACTGCTGATGTTATCGTACCAATCACCGTTGAAATCATAGGCTCAGACAGTGCTATGGCAAAGGCCGAAGAAAGCTTGAAGGAATTTGGCACTCAGATTACGGTGGTTAAGACAAAGACCGATGGTATCACCCAGAACTTTGTATTTGATGTGGACAGTGACCAAAAAGCAGAAACAGACAGTATTGCGAAACAACTAAGTTACGAAGTCGGCACAACATTGCCAGCTGGTTTTACGGCGGGCGCACAGACGGAAATTGTCGTTGCGGTGAGCGGAGGTTCAACTGAAAACTCAACTGAGCCAACAACCGACACAGCTACAGATACCCCAAAAACTGAAGATGAAACAGAGAAACAGCCCTAGACATACTTAAACAATGTGCTTGAAAATGAACCTAGGCAGTATATTTCTACCAAGTGCTCGTCTTGCGTATCTGTAAGGAAGTTCTCCGGATGCTTTAACTTGTGTTCCGGCAAGAGCCATTTCCATCATCATCTGGTCGAAATCACGCTGCGTTTTAGGAAAGCGTGGCTCTAGAATGGCAAACGGTGTTGGTCTTTCTGGGCTCAAGGGGCTTTTCTTATTGCCCGTGTAAGGATCTAAATCCATAAAGAATGGTATCGCCATGACTCGTTCAGCGCCATCATCTTGATTGTAATCTGTAGTAAGCTCCACCGTTCGTCGCTTCACCTCATCTATTATTCGATAAGTACTGTCGTCGTTAACATGATTTTCCGTGCCGCTTGAACCTTCAAACATTATCTGGCCATCGCTACCTCCACGATTTATGACAAGTGGATAGGCTGTTTTTGTCCGTTCTACAATAGCACTTCGAGCATGGGCACCGTCTTGTATCATTTGCACGAGACGTAAACCACTTTGGGTATTAGGTATTGTCAGTAATGCGCCACCGTATTGTAGTAAGACGTCTTCAACGATTGCTCCATGGTGATGTGGGTAGTTAGACCCTTCAAGAACTTTCTGTAAAAGACTTAGCTTGAATAGTGTAGTGACCCGAGAAATAATGGTTGTCTGGATTTCATGCGATGCCTCAACCCCCTGTTGTCTTTGCGCTTCCCAACTCGCTATCTGTTGCATTACTTGTCCGGTATATGTGCGGTGACTATCAATGAATTTTACAACGCCGCCTGAAGATAGGTGGTTTTTGATTTCGGGAGCATCATAAACAGATTTGAACGCACTTACTAAGGCTTTCCAGTCAACATCTCGCATAACAAGTGACGAGGCGAGTGACGCTATAACTTCTCTATGTTCATCAGTAGACTCAAGCGGAGCTAGATACGGAATATCCACATTAAATGGAGAGGGGCAGTCATTAGATGGTTCGAGAGTGAATGGACGTAACTCAAATCGCGAAGAGTGCTTAGAAGAAAGAATATCCGCTTCCAAGCCTTCGTAGACCTCTCTGCTGAGTTCTTGACCATGCGTAGAAGGCTGAAAAGTAATTGGCGTGAATTCACGTAATGCCATAGTACGAAAAGTATAGCAAATGTATACAAAAATACTATATCTAGCGTAGCGGGTGAGTGCTACACTACTAAAGCTTAGAGGTACAAAAACCAAAAAGCATTAATAGTTACAGAACCGAAAGTAAGGTGTAATTCCTTCGCTGTGCCGCAACGGTTAAAGCCCGAAAGGTCAAAATTTCCCGAGCAGGAAGATGCACGTATAAAATATAGTTTTTTACGCCCTCTTTTTCGACTCAGGAAAAGAGGGTATTTCATTTGTGGAAACTGCAGTTTTAGAACGTGAAGTTGATGTATCGAAAGAGCGGTATGCTCAATCATTGACGAGTATAAGGCAACTTGGCTACCTCGCAATGGAGGGCTACGAGCTAGTCCCCCCTGATGCAGAAATCGCCGGTGTATCTGAGCGGGTCTGGAATGACTTTATAACTGCTGTTGAAGAAAATATTGCGACCGATCCTGAATATGGAGAAAAGCTTGTTTTTAATAAGTTGGTCCCACGGGAAATAGTCGACGGTCATGTCGTTGACGAAAAAGGAAATCGCGCAGTTGATATGGTAAGGAATGGCGCCCGACTATCAGAACTTCTATCGAAAGATGATGAAGAGATGAAGGTGCAAGCATATCGAGATCAAGGTGACGTGCTCATTGCAGAACGAGTTGACGAGCTTAAGGTGGGCGAACTACTTTGGGCTGTTAGTATGGACCCTAAAAAAGCCATACGAAGCAACAGGGCATATTGGGAAGATAAGATGCACTACCGCGAAGGAATGGCTGTCATTCAGGTCTATTTTCGCTCAAGTAGCGACAAAATGATGACGGGAGCGTATGCGGTAAAGAAGAGCGACATAAAGGCGATGACCCAAATCTATAATGAGCATGGAAGAACAATCGTCGAGCCATTAGAGGATGCCGACTGGATACGGAACTTCTTCGTGAAAGAAGCGGATTTGCAAGAAGCGAAAACGATCGCGCACAAAGTTCGTGCTCGACATAACGAGCTTATCGGTAACCATGAAAAAGAGTATTCAGTCACTGATTTCTTATCTCGCCATCATCATACGGTTCAAGAGTATTTCGATACGTATACACCCAAGCTTGCTTTGGCGATTGCTTCGGGTAGAAATAACGAGCTCATGAAAGATTTGGCATCAAATCTTTCATATGTAACTTCGTTAAATCAACAAACACTACAAAGGCTTCAAAAAGTAGCCTCAAATCATGAATTTAGTCATGACGATGGCCGTTTAATGGAAGAGATGATCCGTTATGCGCTTGTGGAAGAGCTTCGAAAGTCCTTGCCGGCATATCTATCTGAACAAACTCGTTCGCTTTCAGAAACACCTCAGTTAAACGAATCTATCTCTCCTTATCAAGTCGTCCTTGCAGGGGTGTATGCTCGTCAACAAATGCAAGGTGATATGATTCATCGACGTCTTGCACAGAATATTGAAAGAGGCATGCAAGCCGGTAGAACATACGGCGGTTGTAGTGGCGCCGGAGCAGGCAAGCAGTTACGAGATGGTCGCGAGGAAGATATATTTCTAGGAGGGCTTCAGGATGTGTTTGGTGGTCACCTATCCAAAAACAATCAAGAAGAAAGTGGCGAGCAAGACGAGTTTGGCCCGCTTGTATTTGAATGTAGCGAAGGCCATAGAAATGAGCGCAAAAAGGGTGAGCTTCTTACTGAATGTCAGAATAAACACTGTAAAAAAGGCTCCGTTGGCTGTGGTGAGCCAATGCCAGTAACAGAAAAGGTTAAAAAGCAATCAAAACCTGCTACGATGAATCTGTCTAAAAAGGATAAGAAGTATGGACCAGTCACTCGAGCCGTCGCAGCCTGAAGTAGACGAAACAAACACCTGCAGTGCAGACTATTTTTGTGAGCTTTGTGGTCATTATCCACTTATCCCTGTGCATGGGCATTTTGAGTGCCCACAGTGCCACTACAAAACAAAGTGTTGTGAGGGAATGGCCCTCGATGTCTGATTTTGAAGATTCATGGAACGTTCGAAAAAATACCCTCGTGGTCTTCGCAGGGGTTTTTGACCCTGTGCATAATGGCCATCTGTCGGCTGCTCAAGGTGCGCTTCACTACGGCGATAAGGTCTTATTCATGCCTGAGCGCGTTCCCCAGCATAAACATGGAACGGCAGATTATGACAAAAGACTAAACATGTTAAAAAAAGCGATAGCATCAAACCCAGATTTTGCTGTCGTTGATTATCCGGAAGACCATCACTGGGTAGTCGAAACATTTCAATGGCTTAAAGCACAGTACCCTGATAAGAAGTTTGTGTGGCTAGTAGGAAGTGATGTCGCCCCACTCATGATTGAATGGCCAGGTGTTGAGCAGCTCGAAAGCCTTGGTGTAAGGAGTGTTCTCGTGATGAAGCGTGAAGGTAATGATACGGACCGCTTCGAAACGATCGGGGGCGTGCCAGCTCGCCACTTATATCGACCGATAGGTAAAGACGAAAAAATCAGCTCGACTACGATAAGAGAAAATGTCGAAAAGCATAAAAAGCATCTTTCCAAAGAAGTGTATGCGTATATTGTAGAGAACAAACTCTATTCGTTTGATGTTTCAACGTCGAAGTGACTTCGAATATATGCAATATGCTTGTCATGAAACTTCTTGTATTCAACTTTTTTGTATTTGTTTTTCTTAATGAAAGCGCTAATTTTCTCGCTTCCAATGTAGTGAGGTAGCATGACGTAACTGGCCCCGAGCGTATACAATTCTGCTGCCTCAGTGATATTTTCAGCATGACAAATGACGACGCAAGATGGGTTTTCGCGGTTCATGAGCTGAAGGATATATGCATTAGTTGAAAAATCCGTAATCGAGACGATGATCATTTTTAACTTAGAAATATCTAGTTCTTCAAGGAGTTCGGCGTCATTAACGTCACCATAGAGGAAGTCAATATTCTGACGTGTTAGGATGTCTATAACATCAGGGTCATAATCGATGACTAGCATGCGACTGTGCATGGTTTGGAATGTTTTAACGAATTCACTTCCGCCCTTTTTATAACCAAACACGATGGTTTCGTAGGCTCGCTTCTGGGCATGTTCACTTCTAACTTTGCGTCGCTCAAACAGAGTGAGATAAGTTTGCAATGTCGTGTATATACCATCCGAGTAGATAATCATGTAGGAAGAAATCGCAATCGTTATCAATGCAACGAGGGTCATCAGAGAAACGGTGCTCTCTGAAATTTGCTGGTTATCGGCTCCAAGTAAGATAAATATCAATGAAAACTCACTAATCTGAGTCATCGAAATCCCGGCTTTAAAGCTCGTTTTTTTCGTATACCCCAATAGACCGAGAATCGTCATGACTATAATCGGGTTACCTACTAACACGAGGACAGAAAGAATGATTGCCTGTCCGATTACAGAGCTCACTGCCGATAAATCAAGCGAGGCGCCAAGTACGATAAAGAAAATAACGACAAAGAAATCACGGAGGGGGCGTAGTTTTGATGCAACATCTTGAGCATAATGCATACCAGCGAGGCTAACCCCAGCGGCAAGTGCGCCAATTTCCAGCGAGAAACCTGCTGCTTTGAAGATTGAACCTACTCCAAAACCCCAAGAAAGGGTAAATAGGAAAAGCATTTCTTGTGATTTTGATAAAAAGTGAGACATAGGTTTTATGACGTATCGACTTGCCAACCATAAACAACCGATGAGCACTAAGGCTTTCCAGAGCAGGGTAATGAAATCGGACATCTCAAGACTTCCGCTAGAAGAGGCCGATGCAACGACGAGAGCAATCGTCGCAAGTACATCTTGAATTAACAAAAATCCTATCGTAATTTTCCCGTAAAGTTTGTTCTGTTCTTTTTTATCGTTGAGTAACTTAAGCACAATGATGGTACTGCTAAATGACATTGCAGCCGCGATATAGAGGCTACTTGTCATGTCAAAACTCAAACCACGAACAATGAGGAAAGCGACACTTGAAGTGGTGAGCACTTGAGCGAGTCCAGCTATGAGCGCAGTTTTTCCAACTTCTTTTACTGCTTTATAGTTCAAGCCTAGTCCGACTATGAATAAAAGAAGCGCTATACCAAATGTACTGAACGATTCGATAATTTCGGGTTCTTTTAGCATATTAAACACAGCAGGCCCAATAAGTATTCCGGTTACAATGTAAGCGATAATAATAGGTTGTTTGAATAGTCTTAAAACAAGCGCAACAAGTGCAGCGATGCCAAGAACGATGCTTAGTTCGGTGAAGAGATCATGCGACATGTTTATTTTCCCTACTAACAGATACAAGTGTACGAGAGTCATTGTTAAAACACAAGCGCTATTGACGCGGATTATATTGTTACGTTACTATAAAAGTACTTCTGTAAGTTGAGAGCATCCGTGTGTGCGAGCCGGATGTGCTTTACGGAAAGACAAAAACTATAATAAAAGAAAATGCGAGAGAAAGGCTGTTGTTCGCAACATGTCAGTGCAAATAGTAGTCGCACCGTCCCAGCTTGAGCGGATAGTTGTCACCGTACGACGTCCAAAATGGCAAGAATTTATCGCGTATTAGGGTAACGTGATGTAGTGAGTTTTGGGCGCAACAAAAAACACGTCAGAGTGAGGCTCGACGTGTTTTTCTTAGTTTTACTCCTCGGTCTGAGAGGTGTCAGTACTTGTTTCTTGTTTATTTGAATCGTCTGTAGGTTGCTCGGCTTGAGTATCGGTACTTTCGCTAGTAGCGGTATCTTCGCTCTTTATACCGAGTGCTTCATCAATTAATTTTGAAAGCTCTTCAACTGAATCAATTGTTGTGGAGTCTTCGATTTTTTTACCATTTAAGATAAAAGTAGGGGTGGAGTCGACCTTGTATGAATTTTTTCCTTCAGTCGTGTCAGCATTAATGGTTCCGACCGTACTACTTGCCAGTACATCTGCTCGGAATTGATCCATGTTAAGTCCAATTTCTTGCGCGTATTGCTCAAAAATCTTAATGGCATTTTCGGTACTTAATCCTACGGGATCTCGGCTTGAGGGGCCGTTCCAATCTTCTTGCTTGCCATAAAGATAATCATACATCTCCCAGAATTTTCCTTGTCGTCCCGCTGCTTCAGCCGCTCGATGTGCAGCAGTCGCATTTTGATGCGATTGGACAAGCGGGAAGTGTTTATACTGAAATGAAATCTGGTTTTTATATTTTTCTTTAACTTGGCTAATGATTGGATAGAAAAAACCACACGCAGGGCACTCAAAATCACCAAATTCTATAAGTTTTACCGATGCATCTGCCTTACCGTAAACATAGTTTGATGGTTGACCAGATGATTCTTTGTCTTTGCCGAATAGCACCGCTCCACCTATAATTGCGACGACCGCCAACACGGCGATAATAATTTGCTTCATACAACACTCCTTATTCTTATTTATTTTAACGTAGGAGTCTTGTACTTACCTAATAAACGCGTCACAATAACTGTATGCAGACGCTATTCATATGTTTTCTTCTCGTGATTGCTGTAGTCAGTGTTTCGGTGCGTACCGGGTTACTTACCCTTAACCATTACCGGCTAAAGCAACTCGCTAAAGCGGGTGATAGACAAGCAAAGAATGTGTATCCACTGCATGCATTGCGCTATGAGCTCTATGTAGCCATGACCGTGCTCTATCTAGCAAGTGTAGCCACGCTCACTTTATTGTTTCGGATGGAGCTTGGAAGTATTCTCGCGGTCTGTATTGTCACGCTACTACTTGTAATTGTTGCCGAACTTTTACCGCTACTATATTTACGAAATAAGTCGATCCTTTTGCTATCTGTCTTGTCGCCGGCGCTTCGGAAGCTTGCCGGCCTTGTTGCACCGGTAACCAGACGAGTTGCACGTGTGATTGCTTCTGTTTTAGAGCGACAAGATAACGTACTCTATACGCGAGAACAACTAATTGCACTGTTTGAAAATTCCCAAAAACATCATGAAAGTGATGTTTCTAAAGACGAATTACGAATGCTTCAAGGAGTTATGGAATTCGGTGACAAATTGATACGTGATGTTATGACGCCGAGGCGTATGGTAAAACTTGTATCTCAAGATGCCGAAGTGGGCCCCTTATTTATGGATGAATTACATAAGTCAGGGCACTCACGATTTCCAGTAACAGTAGATAATAATCATCTGAATTTTGTTGGAACGCTCTACATGCGAGATCTTATCGGCCAAAAATCGTTGAAGAAAGTGCAGGATTTGATGAGTGAAGACGTTCGGTACGTACACGAAGAAGAAACGCTTGATCACGCACTTCGTGCTTTTTTGAAAACTCGTCACCACTTGTTTATCGTTGTTAATAACTTTGAGGAATTTGTCGGGG
>OEIV010000468.1_pt1 | contig 21988 bp, 15 predicted proteins | sample 1539231 | NCBI WGS metagenome assembly OEIV01 (sample SAMN03794762, study PRJEB22550) | activated sludge metagenome | feature: wastewater treatment plant; material: activated sludge; isolation source: Wastewater treatment plant of a petroleum refinery complex | place: Argentina: Buenos Aires ... | reverse complement strand
GTGACCCGGACGACCCGGAGACCTGGTCGCAGGCCACCTACATGGACCACATCCTGCGGCACGTGCATCGCTCGCTGGAACCGCTGGACAGCCTGAAGGCCTTCGCCACGGCCGACCTGCGTGGACTGCTGCGTACGGTGCCCACCGCCTCCGGCACCGCGGAACCCGGCGCCCTGGCCCTGCGCCCCACGCTCTTCGACCTGCTGGGCCACCGTGCCCTGGACCTCCTGCGGAACCCGGAGACCCGTCTGGCCGAGCCGGCGGACGCCTTCCAGGTGAACGACCCGCGCCACTTCGCCCTGTTCGACGCCTTCTTCTTCGGGCCGTTCCACCACGCCGACAGCGGTGCCTGGGGCCTGCAGGCCCTGCGGCTGTACCAACGGCTGGAGCGCGCCCACCAGAGCGACGACCACCCCGACGCCCTGGTGGACGCCACGCTCGGACGGCTGGCCCATGTGCGCGCCCACAGCACCCTGCCCAACGCCGACTCGCTCTACTACGGTGCGCTGCACACCCTGCGGTCACGCGTGCCCGATGACAGTTGCTGGAGCGAGGTGACGCTGGCCATCGCCACCTGGCATGCCGAACGGGCCGATCGCTACGACCCGCTGGTGAGCGATGCTCACCGCGACGAACGCCGCACCGCCCTCGCCCTGTGCGATGAGGCCATCGCACGTTTCCCGGGCTCCACCGGTGCACGCAACGCCGCTGTGCTGCGGGCGCAGCTGCGCGATCGCGAACTGGACCTCCGCAGCGAAGAGGCCGCCATGCCGGGACGCGATCTGCTGCTGAGCCTGCGCTACCGCAACACGCCGCGGGTGTGGCTGCGCGTGGTGAAGGACCCGCAGGAACCCGGGCGCGACCGCCGCTGGTCCCGCGATCACCAGGAGTGGCTGCTGCAGCAGCGGCCGGTGCGCAGCTGGACCATGGACCTGCCGGACGATGGCGACCTGAACCCGCACCGCGTGGACCTGCCCGTGGACGGATTGCCCGCCGGGCGCTACGCCGTGCTGGTGTGCGACAGCGCCCGCTTCGCCGCCGGCAAGGACCGCATCGCGTACACGCATGTGCAGGTCACCCGCTTCGCGCTGGCGCAGCGCAGCCACGGCGCCGCACAGGACCTGCTGGTGATGGACCGCTGGAGCGGCCAGCCCCTTGCCGGGGTGAAGGTGAGCCTCTACGGCCAGCGCGCCGGGGCCGATCAGCTGGTGAAGCTCGGCGAGGCGGTGACCGATGCCGAAGGGCGTCCCACCCCGGACATCGCGCCGGCCAACGGCCGCCAGATGCTGGTGCTGGAGCAGGGCGACGACCGCTGGATGGCGGACGCCGGATACCGCTGGTGGAACGGCGAGCCACCGCAGGGCGACAGTGTGCGCACCTTCCTCTTCACCGACCGCGCCATCTACCGCCCGGGGCAGGAGGTCCATGTGAAGGGCATCGTCACCGTGAAGCGCGGCGACCAGGTGGTGGTGCGGCCCGGTCACCACGGTGTGCTCCGCTTCCTCGATGTCAACGGCGAGGTGGTGGACACGGTGCCGTACACCACGGACGCCTTCGGCGCGTGCGTGGCGCGCTTCACCGCACCCGTGGGCTCGCTCACCGGTGCGATGCGCATCGAGGAGGCGCACGGTTCGGCGCAGGTGCGCGTGGAGGAGTACAAGCGGCCCACCTTCGAGGTGCGCTTCGATCCGGTGGCCGGACAGCCGCGCCTGAACGGCGACGTGGAACTGACCGGCACCGCGTCCAGCTATGCGGGTGTTGCGCTCGATGGCGCCACCGTGCGCTGGACCGTGCAGCGCACGCCCCGCATGCCGTGGTGGTGCGGCATGGGATGGCGTGGGCTGCCCTGGGGCCGTTCGACCCAGGTGGCCACCGGCACCGCCACCTGCGACGCCCAGGGCCGCTTCACCGCCCGCTTCATCGCACCGGCCGACCCGGCCTTCCCGCGCGATGCGGATCCCACCTTCCACTTCGCCGCGGAGGCCGTGGTCACCGACCGCTCCGGCGAGGTGCAGCAGGGATCCACGGCCTTCGATCTGGGGTACCGGCGCATCACCATCGACCTGCGCCTCGGCGAGGCGGTGGACCGCAGCGCGCTGGACAGCCTCGACCTGAGGGTGCGCAACCTCAACGGCCAGGAGGTGGACGTGCCGGTGGATGTCCGTGTGCATCGGTTGCGCGCGCCGCTTGTGCCCTATCGCGAGCGCGTGCTGCCGCGTCCGGACCGCACCGTCATGGATCGGGAGATCTACGCGCAGCGCTTCCCCGACGAAGCCTTCGGCGATGTGGCTGACCCGCTCACCTGGCCCGCGGAGGAGGCCGTGTACGAGCGCATCGGCCACCGCGCCAACGGACGTGCGCTGGTCCTGCCGGCCGCGCGCACCTGGGACGTGGGCACCTACCGCATCGAGCTGCAGGCGCGCGATGACGGCGGGGGCACGGTGGGCCGGCGCACGGTGGTGACGCTGTACGATGCGGAGGTGCAGCACACCGGCTTCGCTGCCGAGGCCTTCCATGCGGAGCTGGTGAAGGGCCGCTGCGAGCCCGGCGAAAAGGCCGTGCTGCTGCTGAGCTCGGCGCTGCCGGACGGCCGCGTGCTGATGGAGGTGGAGCGCGATGGCGTGACGGCCGTGAGCCGCCGCCTGACGCTGAGCCGCGGCCAGCAGCGCGTGGAGCTGCCCGTGCGCGAGGACGACCGCGGCGGCTTCGCCGTGCACCTGCTGTGCGTGGAGCGCGGCCGCGTGCACGCCCGCACCCTCGCCATCGAGGTGCCGTGGACCAACAAGGACCTGCAGGTGGAGTGGATGAGCTTCCGCGACAAGCTGCAGCCCGGCGACCGGGAGGAGTGGCGCTTGAAGATCCGCGGTGCGAAAGGCCATGCCGTGGCCGCCCAGCTGCTGGCCACGATGTACGACGCCTCGCTGGACCACTTCGTGCCGCACGGCTGGGCGCTGGACGTGCACCCGCGCACCGACGCGCGCTTGGGCTGGCAGCGCACCACCCCCTTCGGCACCGACGGCGGACGCGAGGTGTGGCGCCCGTTCATCGCCCCGGCGGGTGTGGTCCGGATCTATCCGCTGTTGGAGATGCATGGCTTCACCGGACGTCATGAATGGATCGGTCTGGACAACGTCGAGGTCGTTCAGTATCGGAGGGGAAGGAGCGACGACCTCGCAACGACCACCTACGAAATGAAGGAAGCAGAGGTGGTGACCGGGGGTGTACCCGCGAACTACGGCGACGTCACCGGGGGCGTGATCGAACAGCCCGCTGAGCCCGCACCGCAGCCTGCTGGTGCATCGGGAACAGCTGCGGGCGGTGCACCGCCCCCCCTGCGCAGCGACCTGCGCGAGACGGCCTTCTTCCTGCCCGACCTGCTGACGGACCGCGACGGCGGGGTGGTGTTGCGCTTCACGGTGCCCGATGCGCTGACGCGGTGGAACCTGCTGGGCCTGGCCCACACGGCCGACCTGCAGCTGGCGCAGCTGGCGCGCAGTGTGCGCACCGTGAAGCCCGTGATGGTGGTGCCCCACCTGCCGCGTTTCCTGCGCGCCGGCGACCGCATGGTGCTCACCGCCAAGGTGAACGTCACCGAGCCGGGCCGCGCCGAGGGCCTCGCGCGCCTGGCGCTCTTCGACCCCGCCACCAACGCCCCGCTGGACAAGCCTTTCGGGATCGATACCCCCGAGCAGGTCTTCATCGCCTCGGAAGGCGAGAGCGCGGTGGTGGCCTGGAACATCGCCGTGCCGGAAGGCGTGGGCGCGGTGGGCGTGCGCATCACCGCAGCGAGCCGCCCGGGCCCGCGGAGCACCGTGGTGGCGGCGGACGGGGAGGAGCGAATGCTGCCGGTGCTCACCGACCAGGTGCTGGTGACCGAGCGCCTGCCGCTGTGGATGTCCGGAGCGGGCACGCGCACCTTCACATTGGGCAAGCTGGTGAACGCGACGCCGAACGACCGCACGAGCACCCGACGGAACCATCTGTTGCGCTTGCAGTACACGCCGAACCCGGCCTGGCTGGCCGTGCAGGCGCTGCCCTACCTGATGGACTTCCCCCATGAATGCGCAGAGCACCTTTTCAGCCGCTACTACCCCAACCGCCTCGCCGCGCATGTGGTGGCCGAGCGTCCTGCGATCCGCGCTGTCTTCGAGCGGTGGCGCCAGGCCGGGCCGGATGCCTTCGCCAGTGCGCTCGAGCGCAACGCCGACCTGAAGCAGGTGCTGCTGGCGGAGACGCCTTGGGTGGTGGAGGCCCGCGACGACCGCACGCGGCGGCAGCGCATCGCCCTGCTCTTCGACCTGGACCGCATGGCGCACGAGGAGGACGAGGCCCTGGGCCGTTTGCGGCAGATGCAACTGCCCAACGGGGCCTGGCCCTGGTGGGCGGGCATGATGCCCAGCCGCTGGGTGACGCAGCACGTGGTGGCGGGGCTGGGCCACCTGGACCGCGTGGGCGCCGCCGATCCGCGCGCCGACGGCCCCGTGCACCAGATGCTGGGCCGTGCGGTGGACTGGCTCGATGGGGAGGTGGTCCGCGAACACCGGCGGCTGCAGCGCGAGCTGGACAAGGCGGCCTTCGCCGCGTACCGGCCCGACCACGGCGACCTGCACTACCTCTATGCCCGCAGCTTCTTCCGCCATCGGCCGCTGGACGGCGCGGTGGGCGGTGTGGTGCAATGGCTGCTCGATCGTGCCCTCGATGGATGGACCGACCGCGCCCTGCACGATCAGGCGCTGCTCGCCCTGGTACTGCACCGCTTCGACCGGCATGAGGCGGCGGCCCGCATCGTGGAGAGCCTGCGCCAGCGCGCCGTGATGAGCGATGAGCTGGGCATGTACTGGAAGGACTTCCGCCGCGGGGTCGATCCCTGGGCCTTCCCGGCGGAGACGCATGCGCGCATGATCGAGGCCTTCCACGAGGTGGCCGGGGATGCGGCCAGCGTGAACGCCCTCCGGATGCATCTGCTGCAGATGAAGCGCACCACCGACTGGGGCACGACCACGGCCACGGCGGAGGCCTGCCACGCCCTGCTGCTCACCGGTGACGCCTGGCTTGAGGAAGGCGCAGGTCCGGAGATCCGCGTGGGCGGACAGGTGGTGGGCGCTCAGCACCGCGAGGCCGGAACGGGCACCTTTGAACGCACCTGGTCCGGCGAGGAGGTGAAGCCCGCGATGGGCGAGGTGACCATCACCGAGCGCGACGACCGGCCCTCCTGGGGCGCGCTGTATTGGCAGTACTTCGAGCGGATGGACCGCGTGACGCCTCCGGACCTGGGTGGTGGAAGCTCGCCCTTCCACCTCACCCGGCAGATGATGCTGGAGCGGTCCGGGGCCCGTGGGCCGGAGCTGGTGGAGCTGGCCACAGGCGTGGCGGTGCGGCCCGGCGACAAGGTCGTGGTGCGGCTTGTGCTGCGCACCGACCGTCCGCTGGACTTCGTGCACGTGAAGGACCTGCGCGCGGCAGGCCTGGAGCCAGTGGATGCGTTGAGCGGTCATCGGTACCAAAGCGGGCTGGGCTACTACCAGAGCATCCGCGACGCGGCGATGGACCTGTTCATCGACCGCCTGCCTGCGGGCACCCATGTGTTGAGCTACGCGATGCACGCCACGCATGCCGGTGATTTCAGCCAGGGCATCGCCTCGGCCACCTGCATGTATGCCCCGGAGTTCGGCGGCCACAGCGAGGGTTCACGCGTGCTTGTGTCGGAATGAAGCGACGAGCGCCGCAGGCCCATCGACGTTGGTCGGTCGTCGGTCGATAACGAACAGACACCGAACGGTACGGTGACCTCGATCGTTGCGCTGCGAGGTGTGGTTCCGGACCTTTGCGCCTTCGTTCACCGTTCATCCCACCTGCTGCTCATGAAGCTTCGCTCCATCCTGCCTTTGACCCTTCTCCTTCTTGGCCCGGTGCTCCCGGCCCAGGAGTTCGTGGAACTGCACAACGCCGAGGTGCTTCCGCTGGAGTTCCTGGGTGAGACCATGGCCTACCGCGATTGGGACAGCACGCGGGTGTTCCCGAACGAACCCGTGCGCGATGCCAACGGCTGGCTGGTGCGGCCGGAGCCGAAGGGTACCAAGGAGGCCCGGATGCACCAACGGATGAACCCCAAGGCTCTGCCCCTTGGGGAGGACCCCGTGTGGCAGCGTCAGCAGGGCGCCCGCACCACCGGCCGCGCGTTGGACCTCACCATCAACGGCATTGGCAACACCGGCGTGAACCCCAGCGACCCCTGCCTGGAGGTGGGCCCCAACCATGTGATCCAGATGATCAACGGGGGCTCGGGGGCCTACTTCCGCATCTATGACAAGAGCGGCAACGCGCTCGGCGCACAGACGTACCTGGACAACTTCATCAACGCCATCGGTGGCATCACCAGCTACAGCGGTGCGGGCGATCCGATCGTGCTGTACGATGCGCTGGCCGACCGCTGGCTGATGAGCGAGTTCTCGGCCAGCGGCAACCGGCTGGTGATGTGCGTATCCACCACGGCCGACCCGTTGGGGACGTGGTACGCGTACAGCTTCACCGCGCCGAGCTTTCCGGACTATCCGAAGTACGGGGTGTGGCCCACGGCCTACATCATCACCAGCAACGAAGGCACGGGCTGCCCGATCTATGCCCTGGACCGCACGCGGATGCTCGCGGGCCTGTCCGCCACCTCGCAGCGGTTCACCACGCCGGACTATCCCACGATCGGCTTCCAGGCCACGACGCCCATCTCGTTCGAAGGTGGTGCGGCCCCCCCGGCGAACGCCCCGGCCATGGTGATGCGCATGGCCGATGATGCCTGGAGCGCCAGCGTCCCGGCCGACCGGCTGGAGCTCTGGACCCTGACGCTCGACTTCACCACCCCGGCGAACAGCGTGCTGGCCGGCCCTCAGCTGATGCTCACCGATCCGTTCGACACCGAGCTGTGCGGCTACACCTCGTTCTCGTGCATCGACCAGCCCAGCTCGACCACCAACCTGGACCCGCTGCGCGAGGTGATCATGAACCGGGCGCAGTACCGCAACTTCGGCACGCACGAGACCATCGTGTGCAACCACGTCACCGATGTCACCGGCACCGACCGGGCCGGGGTGCGCTGGTATGAACTGCGTCGCACGGGCGCCATCGCCAACCCCTGGGCCATCCACCAGCAGGGCACGTATTCCCCGGACGCCACCAGCCGCTGGATGGGCTGTATCTCCATCAATGCCGCGGGCGACATCGGCCTGGCCTACAACGTGAGCTCCGGATCGGTGTTCCCCGGTGTGCGGTACACGGGGCGCAGCGCCAGTGACCCACTGGGGCAGATGACCTTCGCGGAGACCACCATCGTGGCCGGCACGGCCGCGAACAGCAGCAACCGGTATGGCGACTACAACTCGCTTGACGTCGACCCGGCCAACGGCAGTTTCTGGGGCACGGCCCAGTACAACCCGGCCTCGGCCTGGTCCACGCGCATCTTCAACTTCTCGTTCACCCCGCCGCTGTGCACCCCGCCGGCCGCCACGCTGAGCACCCCCTGCATCAACAGCGGCCAGTACAACGTGAGCATCAACCTCGCCAGCCTGGGCAGCGCGTCCAGTGTCACCCTGCAGATCGATCCGGACGGTGCCGGAGGCGGTCCGCCGGTCACGGTGGGCAATGCCGCGGCTCCCGGTGTCTACGGCCCGTACGGTCCGTACACCAGCGGCAGCGCCGTGTCGGTGGTTCTGGTGCACGACCAGTTCAGCCAGTGCACGGTGACCTACACCGGCGTGGTGGCCAACTGCAACGTGCCCGGTGCCGGATGCACGACCTTCAACAGCACCACCACCACGTCCATCACCGACAACGCGACGGTGAGCAACACCATCACCGTGCCCGCGCAGGGCGGAGCCACCCTGAGCGACCTCAACGTGTTCGTCAACATCTCCCACACCTACACGGCGGACCTGCGCGTGTCGCTCGAGAGCCCGTCGGGCACCATCGTGAACCTGATCAACAGCGGGCTTTGCACCAACAGCGACAACATCGTGGTGGAGTTCGACCAGACCGGCGTGAGCGGCAACGTGGGCGTCACCTGCCCGATGAACAACCTGTTCGTGGTGCCGGCCCAGTCCCTTGCGGCGTTCAACGGCCAGGTGTTCCAGGGCAACTGGATCCTGCGCGTGCAGGACGTGGCCACACAGGACCAAGGCACGCTGAACAGCTGGTGCCTGATCCCCACCCTGATCGCGGCCGATGTGAAGGTGTCGGCGAAGGTCTTCCTGGAGGGCGCGTACAACACCGGCACGGGCCTGATGAACGATGACCTGCGCGCGGCCGGCCTGGTGCCGCTCACCGAGCCGTACACGGCGCTGGGCTACTCCTTCATCGGCGCACCGAGCGGAGCCACCACGGCCCCCGTGCTGGCGGTGACCGGTGCCAACGCCATCGTGGACTGGGTGGTGGTGGAGCTGCGCAACAGCCTGAACAGCGCGTCCGTGGTCTCGAGCAAGGCGGCCCTGGTGCAGCGCGATGGGGATGTGGTGGCTGCGGACGGCACCTCGCCTTTGAGCTTCACCCTTCCGGCCGGCGACTACTTCGTGGCCGTGCGCCACCGGAACCACCTCGGCGCCATGGCCACCCCGGCGGTCGCGCTGAGCGGAACAACGACCGTTGTTGACCTGACGGCTGCGGCCACCGGCACTTTCGGCACCGAGGCCCGGAAAGCCGTGGGCAGCGCCCGTGTGCTTTGGGCCGGCGATGTCACCTTCAATCGGCAGGTGAAGTACGCCGGGGGCTCCAACGACCGCGACCCCATCCTGGTGAGGATCGGGGGCACCGTGCCCACCGCGGTGGTCAACGGGTACCATCCGGAGGACGTGAACCTCAACGGCCAGGTGAAGTACGCCGGCTCGTCCAACGACCGCGACCCCATCCTGGTGAACATCGGGGGCACCGTGCCGACAGCCACCCGCAGCGAGCAGATCCCGTAGGCGGTCCACAGCCGATCGGGGACAGATCACGACCACCGGGGCGCGACCACTGGGTCCCGCCCCGGTAGTTTCGCGGCATGAAGCCCATCCGGACCGTCCTGTTGCTCGCCTCCCTCGTGCTCCTCGCCTGTGGGGACGGCGGGGAGGCCGGGGACACACCCTCAAACTCCCCGTCCGACAGCCTGCAGGCGCCGGCCGCGATCGACCTCGCCGCCCATGATGTGCCCCTGCTGGTGACCCCGCCGGACGCCCAGGTGCTCGGCGGACAGGCCCCGCAGGTGCGCTGGAACGAGGAGGCCGGGATCCTGGAGGTGCGGGCCGGGGAGCACTTCGGCCTGGACATCGTGGAGGCCGAGGGGGACCTGGCCCGGGTGAAGGCCACGCTGGACCGCGACATGTTGTTGAAGCACGAGGTGGTGGAGGAGAGCCCCGACCACCTGATGTACCGCAGCAGTTATCCCGACCAGGACCTGGTGTTCGTGCATTTCGTGAAGGTGCTGCGGGTGGCGGGGCGCACCTTCGAAGTGGGGGACGACCCCCAGGGCCGGTTCACCGAGCAGGACGTGCGCCGGATGCTGGCCGCCGTGGCCCCGGCCCCGGCCGGGTGACCCGGGGTAACCCCCTGCTCCTGACCCCGTAAACAGGCCGCGGAGGACCGGAACGCGCCGGACTTCGTATCATTGTCAGCTCTTCAGATCCGTACGGACATGCGCACCGCCCTCCTCTCCCTGGCCGCCTTGGTCTGCCTGCCTTCCTGGGCGGGCGTCATCGTTGTGGAAGGCCGCTATCAGGGCAAGAACCTCTTCGTGCAGAACCCCTTTTCGGAAGCGGGGGTGGGTTTCTGTGTCTTCGAGGTCACGGTGAACGACCAGATCGCCACCGACGAGATCAACTCCAGAGCCTTCGAGGTGGACCTGGGCAACTACGGGCTGAAGCTCGGCGATGCCATCACCGTGAAGATCAAGCACAAGGACGGCTGCACGCCCGTGGTGCTGAACCCCGAAGTGCTGAAGCCCAAGAGCACCTTCGACATCGTGCAGCAGGCCATCTCCCCTGAAGGGCTCTACACCTGGACCGCCACCAACGAGACCGGCGAGCTGCCCTACGTGGTGGAGCAGAAGCGCTGGAACAAGTGGGTGAAGGTGGGCGAGGTGATGGGCATCGGCACCCCCGGCGAGCACAAGTACGAGTTCAAGGTGACCCCGCACAGCGGCGAGAACACCTTCCGCGTGAAGCAGGTGGACATGACCAAGCGCAGCCGCTACAGCGAAGCGGTGAAGTTCACCGACCCCTCGGTGGCCGTGGTCACCTGGAGCCCCCCCAAGCCCAAGGAGGAGATCCTCTTCTCCGCCGCCACGCTGTATGAGATCTACGACCAGTACGGCAACATCGTGAAGCGCGGCTACGCCAACAAGATCGACATCACCGCGCTGAAGAAGGACCTCTACTACCTCAACTACGACAACAAGATGGGGGAGACCTTCATCAAACGCTGATCGCCCCCGGACCTCTTCGAAAGCCCTCCGCGACCCGGGGGGCTTTCTCATGCACCCCCTTGGCGGCTTGGCGTCTTTGCGGCTAACCTTGCCGCATGATCCGCATTGAGCACCTCGGCATCGCCGTGAAGGACCTGAACGCCGCAGAGGCGGTCTACGCCCGGTTGCTGGGCGTGGCCCCGTACAAACGCGAAGCCGTGGAGCGCGAAGGCGTCATCACCAGCTTCTTCCAGGTGGGCCCCAACAAGATCGAGCTGCTGGAGAGCACGCGCCCCGACGGTCCCATCGCCAAGGCCATCGAGAAGCGCGGCGAAGGCATCCATCATGTGGCCTTCGAGGTGGACGACATCCGCGCGGAGATGGCCCGGTTGAAGGCCGAAGGCTTCACCCTGCTGAGCGATGAGCCCAAAGCCGGCGCGGACAACAAGCTGGTGTGCTTCGTGCATCCCCGGGATGCGAACGGCGTGCTGGTGGAGCTTACCCAGGAAGCGCGTTGAGCATGGCCACGCACAAGGACACGGCGACCTTCATCCTGCACCACCTCGGCCATCCCGAGCGCTTCACCGTGCGGGCGATGTTCGGGGAGTTCGCGCTCTACGCCGACGGCAAGCCGGTGGCCTTCATCTGCGACGATCAGCTCCTCGTGAAGATCATGACGGAAAGCGCTGCACTGGAAGGACGGTGCGAACGCGCGCCGGCCTACCCGGGCTCCAAGCCGTACTACCTCGTTCCGGAGGACATGATCACCGGGGACGGCCGGCTGGCCGGGCTCCTGCTGCGCATGGCGGAGGTGCTGCCCCTGCCCAAGACGAAGCGGACCAAGAAGCGGCCTTGAGGGCGGCCTAGTCCAGCAGCCCCAGTCGCTCCACCAGGGCGCTCACATCCTCCCGGGCCAGGTCAAGGTGCTCGGCGTGCAATCCTGCTGCGCGGGCCCCGATGACGTGCTGGATGCTGTCGTCGATGAAGAGCGTGCGCGCCGGATCGGCGCCGTGGCGTGCAAGCACATGATGGAAGGCGGCCGCATCCGGCTTGCGCAGGCCGATCTCGCAGCTGTAGTAGGCCCCGTCGAACAGCCCTCGGAGATCCACGATGCCGTTGTCCGCAGCGATGATGCGCTCGAAGGCCGGCACGTGGATGGCGTTGGTGTTGCTGAGCAGCAGCAGGCGGTAGCGTTCGCGAAGCTGCCGCAACAGGATGATCCGCTGCGGCGGGATCCGACCGAGCATGGCGTTCCAGCACGCATCCACCTGCTCCGCGTTGATGCCCCCGCCGTGCAGGCTCTGGATCCGCGCACGGAACTCCGCGGGGGACAAGGCCCCCACCTCGAAGCCGTCGAAGAGGTGGTCCTGCTGCGCCTTGCTGTACAGGGCCTCGAACCCATCGAAGCCCAGCGCATTGAAGGCCGCAGCGGTGCGGTGGTAGTCCACATCGATGAGCACACCGCCCAGGTCCAGCAGCACGGTCTCCGTCATGCGGCCGCGAATCTATCGCAGCGGTGCCGGTTACCTTCGCGCTCCACCGCGCCAGGCCATGCGTCCGGCCCGGTGCACCGGGCCCATAGCTCAGCGGTCAGAGCAGGGGACTCATAATCCCTTGGTCGCAGGTTCAAATCCTGCTGGGCCCACCTTCGCACGCGTGGTGCGCTTCGTTGGGCACAGCCCACCACCTCGCCGTTCCTGTCAATACGGCTCCACCGCGAAGACCTTCATGCGCAGGTCGTCCACGAGCATGCGGGCGTCGTGCTGCTGGTCCCAGAAATAGAACCGCACCTCCTCGCCCGCGCGCAATGGCGGAAGGGGGATGGCGTAGCAGAGGCGGGCCCACGTGCGGTCGCGTTCACCGGGGAGCAGGTTCATGCGGAAGGGTTCGTAGTAGGTCAGAGCGCCGTCGGCACCCTGCACGGTGGCCACGCCCTGCATGGTGAACGAATCGCCCACCCGCTCCTCGTAGCGCATGGCCGTCACCTCCAGGTGCAGCGCCCTTCCGATGGGCAGGGTGCCGCCCGGGGCGATGAAGGTGATGCCGAACTCCTCGTGGTCGTATACGCAGACGTGGCGACCGCTCACGGCCTCCGGCCGGGGCTCGATGCGGCCGCCGACCCAGTGCGGGGAGGGCTGCTCGAGGTTGGTGTACGCCTTCAGCACGAGGTTCATGCCGTTCGGGTGGAAGGGAGGGGCCTGGTAGTTGCCGCCGAGCCGGTCCATATCGGTGCTCGCCATGCGGCCGAAGGCCCAGGCGTACTTGTGGCGGTCCATGCTCTCGTGGTGGAGGATGAGGTGGCGGTATTGCCAGTATTGGAAACCGTGGAGCAGGATGCAGCCCAGCATCCACGCCCGCGCCCCGATCCACCACCGACGACCGGCGTGGTGCAGCGCCAGGGCCCAGGGCACGGCGAGCACGGCGAGGTGCTCGATGTACACCCGGCTGCCGAAGCCGCTGCCGTAGTACCAGATCCACCAGCTGGCGATCACGTAGGTGTTCACCGCGAAGTAGATCAGGCCCGACCACGCCACCACCGGCGTGCGGCGCAGGAGCCCCACCATCGCCGCCATGGCGAGCAGCAGCACGGGGGCATAGAGGAAGAGGCCGCGCCGGAAGCCGAACAGGACGCGAAGGACCTCCGGGCGGTCCCAGTGGAAGCCTTCGCCCCGGTAGCCCCATTCCACCCAGTGGCCGGTCTGCGCATGCCAGAGCAGCGGCTGGATGCCCACCACGGCGGCGAACGCGGCAAGAGCCACGGCCAGGTGCAGGGGATGCCGCAGCACGCGGCGGATCATCGCCAGTGTGTTGCGCCCCGCCACGATGGGCACGGCCAGCAGCACCAGCCCGTTCACGGGACGGATGAGCACGATGAGCCCGAACACGGCACCGAGCGGGACCAGCCAACCCATGCGGCACTCGTTCGCGAGCCGGTGCACCAGGAACAGGAAGGCGGCGAAGGCCAGGAACGAGTGCACGTGCGACCAGCCCGGTTGCAGCGTGGCGTACTGCAGCAGCGGTGTTCCCAGCACGGTGGCGGCCAGCACCCAGGCGATCACCCCGTCACGCACACCGAGGCCGGTGAGCAATGCGCGCAGCAGCAGCAGCGCCAGCAGCACGTGTACAAGACCTCCGAGCCCGATGGCCATGTACTCCCAGCCGCTCCGTCCGTCCTTGGGGGCATCGGTGCTCAGCAGCGCCACCGCATGGCCCGCGGCGAACCACGGCGCCATCATCACCGCCGTGCCGGCGAAGTACTTGTTCAGCGTGCCGTCCGGCGTGTGGTGCACGTAGGTGGGGTCGGCCGGTTCGTGCCCCAGGTCGCCGCGGATGAACACCGCCAGCAGGTAGCCATAGTAGCCGCGCACATCGCTGCGCACCATGCGATCCCACGCATGGCCGCTGTCGCCGATCCACGCCCAGCGCACCTGGAGCACGGTGAGCACCAGCATCAACGCGGCGATCGCGAGCGTGCTGTTCCGAGGACGGCGCAGGGGCATGGCGCGGCAAAGGTGCGGCGTCGCCTGCGGCTATCTTGCGCCCATGGGCAAGGTGATCGTCACCGGGGGCGCTGGCTACATCGGATCGCACACCGCGGTGGAACTGGCCGCCGCCGGGCATGTGCCCGTGCTGGTGGATGACCTGCGCAACTCCGAGGCGGCTGTGCTCGACGGCCTGGCGAAGCTCATCGGCCGCCGTCCCGTGCTCCACCGGGTGGACTGCACCGACCGCCATGCGTTGGATGCGGTGTTCCGTGCGGAAGGGCCTGTGGACGGCGTGGTGCACTTCGCCGCCGACAAGGCCGTGGGCGAAAGCGTGCAGGACCCCCTGAAGTACTACGCCAACAACGTCGGCTCGCTGGTGGCGTTGCTGCAGGTGATGCGCGATCACGCGGTGCGCACGCTGGTGTTCTCCAGTTCGTGCACGGTGTACGGACAGCCCGACCGGCTTCCCGTGGGCGAGGATGCGCCGGACCACAACGCCCTTTCCCCGTATGGTGCGACGAAGGTGATGGGGGAACGGATCCTGCGCGACCTGGTGGCGAGCGATCCGGGCTGGCGCGTGGTGCTGCTGCGCTACTTCAATCCCATCGGTGCGCACCCCAGTGCCGGCATCGGGGAGCTGCCGCTCGGAGTGCCCAACAACCTGGTGCCCTTCGCCACGCAGGTGGCCGCCGGCCTGCGCGATCGGCTGGTCATCCACGGCACGGACTACCCCACGCCCGATGGTTCCTGCGTCCGTGACTACATCCATGTGGTGGACCTGGCGCAGGCCCACGTGAAGGCGCTGGCCTGGGCCGAAGCGCGGACGGAGGCGACCTGCGAGGTGTTCAACCTGGGCACCGGCCGGGGCAGCAGTGTGCTGGAGGTGGTGCGCGGCCTGGAAGCGGTCACCGGACGGCCGCTGCCGCACCTGCTCGGACCGCGCCGGGCGGGCGATGTGCCCGAGGTCTTCGGCGACCCGCGCAAGGCCGGCGCCGTATTGGGCTGGAAGGCCTCCCGCACCCTGCACGACGCCCTGGCCGACGCGTGGCGCTGGCAGCAGACCCTGGCCGATCGCGACCGCGGTTGAGCGGTTATCCGTCCCGGGTGGTGGACAAGTGACCATGGCCCGATGCAGGTGTGCGCCGGGCGCCGAGCACCTTCGCGTTCAGCCCCCATCCCATGTCGCACCCCCGCAACGCCACCCGGCTCGTCGTGCTGCTCGGTGTGTTCTATGCCGTCTTCGGCGCGGTCACCTGGCTGAACAGCGTGCTGATCCCCTACCTGAAGATCGCCTGTGAGCTCACGCTCGACCAGGCCTTCTGGGTCACCATGGCCTTCTACCTGGCCTACACGGTGATGGCGCTGCCCTCGTCGTGGGTGCTGAAGCGCACGGGCTTCAAGGGCGGCATGATCACCGGCCTGCTGGTGATGGCGGTCGGCGCAGTGTTGTTCATCCCCGCGGCCGGGGCGCGCGCCTACGGGCTTTTCCTCACCGGCCTGTTCGTCATCGGCACGGGGCTCACCCTGTTGCAGACGGCCGTGAACCCCTACGTCACCATCGTGGGGCCCCTGGAGAGCGCGGCCAAGCGCATGAGCATCATGGGCATCTGCAACAAGGAGGCCGGCGTGCTCGGCCCGGTGGTGCTCGCCGCCATCGTGCTGAAGGATGCCGACGCGCTGATCGCCCGGCTGGCGGGCCTGGACGACGCGGCCCGGGCCGTGGAGCTCGCAGCGCTGAGCGACCGTGTGGTGATGCCCTACACCGTGATGGCCGTGGTGCTGGTGGTGAGGCCGCCGCTGGTGCGCTGGTCGCCGCTGCCGGAGATCGCCTCGGAGGAGGAGGCCACGCAGGCCACTGAGGCCGCGGGCCACGCGAGCGTGCTGGCCTATCCGCAGCTGGTCCTGGGCGTGCTGGCCCTCTTCCTGTACGTGGGGGTGGAGGTGATCGCGGCCGACACCATTGCCACCTATGGCCAGAGCCAGGGCATTCCGCTGGACCGCGCGAAGTACTTCCCGGCCTTCACCCTCAGCGCCATGGTGCTGGGCTATCTGGTCGGCATCGCCACCATCCCCCGGCTGCTGTCGCAGGCCGCGGCCCTCACCGCATCGGCCGTCGTCGGTGTGGCGATGAGCCTGCTGGTGGTGTTCACCACCGGGTATGTGAGCGTGCTGTTCGTGGCGCTGCTGGGCCTGGCCAATGCGCTGATGTGGCCTGCGATCTGGCCGCTCGCGATCGAAGGGGTGGGCCGGCACACCAAGACCGCTTCGGCCCTGCTGATCATGGCGATAGCGGGCGGGGCGCTGCTCCCCAAGATCTACGGCTTGCTGGTGGGCCCGGCCGAGGCGCCCGTGCTGGGCGACCGCCTGGCCTACGCGCTGCTGGTGCCGTGCTACCTGTTCATCGGGTGGTACGCCCTCCGTGGACACCGCCTGCGCCGCTGGGGTTGAGGGCGCCGGCTACAGCTGGATCCCGAGCACGACGCAGGTCCACGTGCAGAGGAAGCCGACCGCCGTGCCCGCCGCCACCTGGCCCCCGGTATGGCCGCCCACCAGCAGCCGCGCCGCGCCCCGCGCCCCCGCCAGTACGATGAGCACCGCCAGCTCCAGGGGGGCGAAGGTGCCGTGCAGCAGCTGCAGGCCGCTGAGGCCGCCGAGCAGGCCGCCGATGCCGACCATGTGCGCGCTGATCCGCCAACGCAGGGTGACCGCCAGGGTGAAGGCCACCGCGAGCAACACGCCGGTGAACAGCGCGTAAGTGGCCGGATGGTGCGGTCCCCGGTGCAGCAGGTACAGGCACATGCCCAGGTAGAGCATCGTCATCAGCAGGGGCACGATGCGCTCCTCGCGCAGCGGCATGGTGAGGCCGCTGATGGCGCCGCTGCGCCAGAGGAGCACCGCGCTGGACACGGGGAACACCACCGTCATCACCGCCACCATGCCGAAGGTGAACCACTGCACCGGCGCCGGCAGGAAGAAGCTGATGTGCGGGTCGAGCCGGAAGGCCAGCACCAGGGTGAGCAGCGGCATCACCACCGGGTGCAGGGAGACGGAGAGGGCCTGGGCAAGGGCGCGCATGGGGTCAGGGGTGAGTGGCGAGTGACGATCGGCGAGTGGAAATGCGCCCTTCGACCCTGCTCAGGGCGGCATTCCACTCGCCACTCGCTGCTCGGAACCCGCCACTCATAGCTCCTTCCTCAACCGGGCCACCGGGATGTTGAGCTGCTCACGGTACTTGGCCACGGTGCGGCGGGCGATGTTGTACCCCTTCTCCTTGAGCAGCGCGGTCAGCTCGTCGTCCGTCAGCGGCTTGCGCTTCTCCTCGGCGTCGATGGCGTCCTGCAGGATCTTCTTCACCTCGCGGGTGCTCACCTCCTCGCCGCTCTCGGTGCTGAGGCTTTCGCTGAAGAAGTATTTCAGCGGCAGCGTGCCGTAGTTGGTCTGCACGTACTTGCTGTTGGCCACGCGGCTCACGGTGCTGATGTCCAGGTGCACCCTCTCGGCGATGTCCTTCAGGATCATGGGCCGCAGCTTGGTCTCGTCGCCGGTGAGGAAGTAGTCGCGCTGGTGCTCCATGATGGCCTCCATGGTGACCAGCAGGGTGTGCTGCCGCTGCTTGATGGCGTCGATGAACCACTTGGCCGCATCGAGCTTCTGCTTGATGAACTGCAACGCCTCCCGCTGCTCCCTGTCCTTCTTCTGCCGCTGGTACTCGGCGATCATGTCGCGGTACTGCCGGCTGATGCGCAGCTCCGGTGCATTGCGCCCGTTCAGGGTCAGCTCCAGCTGCCCATCGATGGAGAGCACCTGGAAATCGGGCACGATCTCCTGCGTGGGTTTGGCCGTGTCGCGTGCGGTGTTGCCGGGCTTGGGGTTCAGGTGCACGATCACGTCCACGGCGGCCTTCAGGTCCTCCTCGGTGATCTCCATGCGCTCCACGATGCGGTCGTAGTGCTTCTTGCTGAAGGCCTCGAAGTGCTTGCCGATCACCTCGCGGGCGGTGAGGGTGTCGACCTCGCGCGGGAGCCGTTCCAGCTGCAGCAGCAGACACTCGCGCAGGTCGCGCGCGCCGATGCCGGCGGGGTCGAGGGCCTGCACTTCGCGCAATGCCCGCTCCAGCTCAGCGGTGTCCGTGCTCATGTTCTGTGTGAAGGCCAGGTCGTTCACGATGCTGGGCAGGTCGCGGCGCAGGTAGCCGTCCTCGTCCAGGTTGCCGATGAGGTGCTGCCCCAGCAGCTCGGTGCGTTCGTCGATGTCGCGCAGGGCGAGCTGCTGCATCAGGGCCTCCTGGAAGGACGTGCCCCCGGCCAGCGGCACCTCGCGCTCCTCATCGTCGGCGCTTCGGTTGTTCACCTGCAGCTTGTAGTCCGGCGTGTCGTCGTCCGGGAAGTAGTCGCTGAGGTCGATCTCGTCCCGGTCGTCGGCGCCCTGCTCCTCGCCCTCGCCGTCGCTGTCCTGGTTCTCCGCGATGGCCTGCTCCTCGGTGGGCATCTCCTCGTCCGCACCGTCCTCGCCCTCCTCCAAGGCGGGGTTCTCCTCGATCTCCTGCTTGATGCGCTGCTCCAGCTCGGCGGTGGGCACCTGCAGCAGCTTCATCAGCTGGATCTGCTGGGGGCTCAGCTTCTGCTGCAGCTTCTGGAAAAGGCCTTGCTTCAACATCGCGGGGCAAAAATACGGGTCGGCCCCGCGCGCCGCGGTCAACGGCCCCGCCCCGTTCCCCGCATCTTCCTACCTCGCCTTCGCCGCCGCCTTGCGCCTTCGCCTATCCGGCTTCGGCGCACGCGGCCACCATCGCCTTCACGGTCTTCGGCGCGTTGCCGATGAAGAGCTGGTCGCCGATCACCACCACGGGCCGTTTCAGGAAGGTGTATTCCTGCAGGATGTACTTGCGATAGTCCTTCTCGGTGAGCGTCATCGTGTTCAGCCCGAGCGCGCGGTACTTCAGGGCCACGCGGCTGAAGAGCGCCTCGTAGCTGCCGGCCATCTTCTTCAGCGCGTCGAGCTGGGCGGGGGTGATCGGCCGCGTCTTGATGTCCTGCAGTTCGAAGCGCTTGAGCTTGGGCACCTCCTTCAGGATGCGCTGGCAGGTGGTGCAGGTGGCGAGGTGGTAGATCTTCATCATGGTCGTGTCCGCCGGATGCGTGGGCGCGGCAAAGTGAACACCGTTCCCGCGAAATGGTGCGGTCCATGCGCCGTCATCGCACGCTGCTCAGGTGGCCGGTGATGCGCAGCATCAGGGCCCGCGGGGTGAAGCGCGGAGTGATGGCGATCACCTGGTCGCGCAGGCCCACCACCACCGTGCCTTCGCCCGCGCAGGCCCCCCGCATCGGGATCGACCAGGGTGCGGATGTAGGAGGCGGCGCTTTCGAGGGCCGAGGCGTAAGCGGGGCAGGGGCAGGGGCAGGGGCGGGAGCAGGGGCAGGGGCGGGAGCAGGGGCACGCGCATAACGCTCGGGAAGGGGCAAGGGTTGGCCCCCTCAGCACCGCACCCCTGCGGACCCCTTGTGGAACAGGGCCTGCAGGGGCGCGGAGCACCGGTGGTCGCCGGTGCTATCGCTTGATGAACCGGCCGGTGGCCTGGTGGCCTTCGCCGTCCACCGCACGCACGAGGTAGCAGCCTTCGGTGAGCGTGCCGAGCGCCATGTGCACCGCCGGCCCGGCCGGGCGCAGCAGCTGCTCGCGCCGCACGGTGCGGCCGGCGGCATCGACGAGCTCCACGGTCACGTCCCCTTGGAACGAGGCGGGGAGCGAAAGGCGCACCGCCTCCTCCGCCGGGTTCGGCGCCACCTGCAGGACGGTCGCCTCGACCGCCGGCGCGTCCAGGCCGGTGCTGATCTCCGCCAGCCAGCGGCTGAACTGGGTGGTGGTGGTGCCTCCGAACAGGGTCACCTCGGCGGTGACCAGCTCGGCCAGGGGGTAGGACTGCCCCACCACGTAGTACACGTATGCATCGTAGGTGTAGTCGATGGCGAAGAGGGTGGTGGAATCGCGCAGGGTGCTCGTCCAATGCACGCGCAGCACGTTGCTCACCGTGCCCCAGGGCATCACCACCGTGCCATAGCCATCGGCCGCGGCCACCACCTGCCCGGTGCAGCAAGCGCCCACCCCACCGGGGGCGAGGGGCGCGCTCGCCTGCACGGGCGCGGTGAACCCCCCGCCGGTCCTTCGGCTCACCCCCTGCCGCGCGCCGAAGTAGCCGCTGTCGAACTGCATGTACTGCACCAACGGGGCCTCCGGATCGGCCACGGCGATGGAGGGAAAGCGGGAGACCCGACCGTCGAACGGGTCCACGCGCAGCGTGTCGCCCCACGTGAACCCCCCATCGTCGCTGCGGCGCACATACACGGGCCTGGTCTCCTCCGGGGTCGCCTTCATCACCACCCACACCGTGGGGCCCGCTGCGGCGATGTCGCCACCCATCCAATCGGCCACGGCGGGCACCAGGCCGGCGCTTACCTCCACCGGCGCACTGAAGGCCGTGCCGTCCCCCACCGCCACCCGCTGCACCATGGGCTGATGGTCGCCCCACAGCACCACGGGGAAGCCGGACCCGTTCACTGCCACACGCGGCCGCAGGGCCCCGTCGTCGGCGGCGTTGCACGGAATTTCGTCGCCCCAGAGGAGGCCGGTGGACTGGGCCGACGCCACCGTGCCGAGCACGCAGAGCTTCGCCACCCCGAGGGCCTGTGCGCCACGCATGGCCTAGAGCTTCACGAAACGGCCCGCGGCGCGTGCACCGTCCACCGTCGTCAACTCCACCTGGTAGGTTCCCGCGGGCAGGCCGGCCACGTCCACGGTGCCCGCAGCGGCGTTGGTGGACAGCACCACCCGGCCCTTCATGTCCATGACGACGACCGTGCGGTACGCGCCGTTGAGCTGCAGGGTGGTGGTGACGGGGTTGGGGCCGAGCGTCACCGAAGGGATACCCTGCTCCCCGATGGCGTTCGCGGCCAGCAAGGCATCGTTCACCGCGGCGATGATGGCGGGGTTGTCCGCGTCATCATGGCCCAGCTCGTTGTAGAACACCCCGTGCGTGGAACCGCCGCCGATCACCACCACCGTGGGCATGCCCATGCCGCCGTAGTGCGTGGTCTGGGCGCTCATGCCGGCGAAGACCGTGTGCGTGAACCCGTTGGTGTTCCTCCAGTTGTTCATCTGTGCACAACTGATCGAGTTCGTGTAGCCGATGCTGTAGTAGCGCACCCGCGCCGGGTCATTGACATTGGGCAGCACGTTGTCCACGATGCTGTGGCCCGCATCCACGCAGGGCTGGCAGCCCATCATCACCAGCTCCAGGATCACCGCATCGCCCGCATCCAGCTCGCTGAAGAGGGTGTGGGGCACGCCATCGCAGTCGTTGGCGGTGAAGTCCAGCGCCGTGGTCTGCGCGTTCACGGTGGAGGCGGCCAGCAAGGCCGTGGCGAGGTACAGGTGGTTCATGGGATCGGGTTTGGGGGGTGGGGGTGCGGGGGTGCGGGCGCAGGGCGCCCCTGAGGTTCAGCGGGTGATGTGGAGGGGGCGTGCCGTGCGCCCGCCGGCCTGGTCGGTGAGGGTCAGCACGTAGGGGCCCGGGGCCAGGGTGCTCACGACCACCCGCGCTGCCGTGCCCCCCCTGCCGATGGCCTGGCGGAGCACGGTGCGGCCGCGCGCGTCCGTGAGGGTGGCCACGGCCGGGCCTGCCGCCGCGCCCCACCGGATGGTGATGGCCTCCTGGGCGGGGTTCGGCCACACCAGCAGCTCATCCCTCTTCCGGTCGGCCACACCGCTGCCGTCCACCACCAGGAACTGGCCCATCATGCCCTCGTCCTCGTGCATCAGGATGTGGCAGTGGTACATGTAGGGCATGTCCGGATCGGCGAAGTCATCGAACCGGGTGATCACCCGCACCGTGCCCATCGGCGGCACCAGCACCACATCCTTGCGGCCCTGCTCGTGCGCGGGCACCGGCGCCCCGTTGCGGTCCAGCACATGGAACTGGATGTCGTGGATGTGGAAGGGATGGGCCACCATGGTGTTGTTCGTCAGGGTCCACACCTCGGTGGCGCCCAGCTCCACCACCTCGTTGATGACGTCCATGTCGTAG
>OEIV010000467.1_pt1 | contig 21989 bp, 23 predicted proteins | sample 1539231 | NCBI WGS metagenome assembly OEIV01 (sample SAMN03794762, study PRJEB22550) | activated sludge metagenome | feature: wastewater treatment plant; material: activated sludge; isolation source: Wastewater treatment plant of a petroleum refinery complex | place: Argentina: Buenos Aires ... | reverse complement strand
ACCTCTTCATTATCTTATCCACTAAGTGTAAACTTTTCGCTGCAACAGCACATTTTCTCTTATATTTTTCAAAATAATCGATAATAGTAGAATAAAAATTTTATAGATATTTAGTATTTTTTTAGAGTAGAACCCGCAAGGAAGTTTTACAGAGAGTCCAAATGCTCTGGAAACACGGCAAACTTGATCAGTTTATCGATCCGTATTTTGTGGAGTCTCGTCAGAGACCAAATGTATTGATCCTTGCTGAAGCTCTCTTTAAGGAGAAACTGAAGTAAAAAAATAAAAGCTGGCGAATAAGTCAGCTTTTTCATAAAAAAATTTTTTATTCTGCTCAAAAAAACTCCCCTAGCTACGATTGAAAAGTCGAGCTGAATCGGTAGTATTGGAGCATGGAATATCTGAAAGTGACTGGACTGACAAAATCGTATGGAGAAAAGAATCTCGTGGATAAAGTAGATTTTACAATTTCTGAGTGACAAAAAATTGCACTGGTGGCGAAAAATGGAGCTGGGAAGTCAACTTTATTGAAGCTTTTGATGAAGATAGTGGATTTTGGACATGGAGAAATTTCACGAAAAAATGGAATTCGTATCGGTTATTTGTCGCAGGATTCGTTGTTTGAACCAGAAAAAAAAGTTTTTGATATTTTGTATGATTTTGATGTGCAGGTGGAATATGAAAAAGAGACGGCACTGAATATTATCGCAAACAAGCTTGGTTTGACGCCGCTTTTGGAGCAAAAGATAGGAAGTCTGTCGGGAGGAGAGCTGAAACGCGTGGCGCTAGCGAAGGTACTGGCTCAGGAAGCCGATATGCTGATTTTGGATGAGCCGACGAATCATCTGGATCTGGAAATGATCGAATGGCTCGAGCGATATTTGAAAAAACAGCCGGTGACTCTTTTGATGGTGACACATGATAGATATTTTTTGGAGAGGGTTTGTACCGATATTTTTGAGCTGGATAGAGGGAGACTTTTTTCTTATCCAGGAAATTATTCTTATTTTTTGGAGAAAAAGGCGATTCGTGAAGAGAATGAGGCAATCGAAGTTCATAAGATGAAACAGCTTTTTTCTCAGGAACTTTCTTGGATGCGTAAATCTCCGCAGTGAAGAGGTACGAAGTCTGTTTTTAGACAAGAGAGATTTTGAGAAATCCAGAAAAATTTTCGCGATCTGAAAAATGCTCATCTCGGAGATCAACAAAAACTTGAGATTGATGCTCATGAAAGAAGATTAGGAAGTAAAATTCTGAAGATCAAAAACTTGAAAAAATCTTTTTGAGAAAAGACAATCCTGGAGAATTTTTCTCACGATTTTACTCATGGACAACGCGTCGGAATTATCGGGAAAAATGGAGTCGGAAAGTCGACTTTTATCAATCTCATTCTCTGAAATGAGCCAACTGACAGCGGTCTAGTGGAGCAAGGCGAGACGGTAGTTTTTGGGCACTATGAACAAAAAGATGTGCAATTTCACCCCGATAAAAAACTTATCGATGTCGTCAGCGATACTCAGCTTCTCCAAAAATTTCTTTTTCCGAAGAGCCAGCGACATTCTCTCGCAAACAATCTCAGCGGTGGTGAAAAAAGAAGACTATACCTCCTTACTATTCTTCTCAAAAAACCAAATTTTCTTATTCTGGATGAACCGACAAATGATCTCGATCTCATTACGCTCGGCGTGCTGGAAAATTTTTTGCTCCAGTACAAAGGCTGTCTGATGGTCATCTCTCATGATAGATTTTTTATGGACAAGATCATCGACCAGCTATTTGTCTTTGAAGGGAAATGAGTCGTAAAAGAATACTGGTGAACTTACTCGGAGTACAGAGAACAAGAAAAACTGAAACTTTCAAAAGAAAAAGAGCTCAAGAAAAAAAATAAATCTGCTCAAGAAGCTGCCGCTTCAGACAGTAGCCAGAAAAAAAGTTTGTCTTATATGGAAAAACGCGAACTCAACGATCTAGTGAAGGAGATCGATAAGCTTGAGAAAAGAAAAGACGAGATTAATAAACACTTTGACAATAAAGACCTCCCCTTTTACGAGATCAAAGAGCTGTCTGAAGAGCTTGGAAATGTATTGAAAAGTCTGGCTCAGAAAGAGACAAGATGGTTTGATCTGAGTAGCAAAGAAGCTGGTGAGTAGCAAGAAAACTGTTTTATAGAAAACACTTAGGCTAACAGCTAATTTGCTTGCATATCAAAAGAATAAAAATAGCATTTATTGAGCATTTTTATGTTCCAATACTAACAATCATGTCAACACAAGAAATTATTAAAACTCTCAAAAAAAGTACAACCAAGGCTAAGCTCAAAAAAATGGGCATAAAACATATGTGACTTGTTGGTTCATTTAGTAGAAATCAGCAAACATTAGATAGCGATGTGGATCTTGTCTATGAAAAAAATGATCCAAAAAACTTTGATCTTTTTGATAGACTGGATGTGAAAGAATATATTGAAAATCTCATTGATCGTGAGGTCGATCTCATTAGTCCTAAATATATTCATCCTTTCATTAAGAAAAAACTTTTATCCTCTCTTATAGAAATTTTTTAATGACGCATCATAATGAGAACCTCGAAGGTTTATTAAGGCTTATCCTATGATGCTGTAATGATATCTCGAGTTATATAAACTGATATACTCACGCTTCTTTTACTAAAGACAAGAAAACCTTTGATGCTTGTATGATGATGCTACAAGTTATTGGTGAAATTTGTAAAACAATTATTACAAAATATACAGAGTTTGATAAATGAGCATATCAAAAAATTATTGGCTTGAGAAATATTATCTCTCACGATTACTTTGGTATAGATAGAGATGAGATTCGATGAATTTGTAAAAACAGAATTCCACACTTGGAAAAAGAAATAAGTAGCTTTTTGAAGAAATAGTAAATCAGTTTCAATATACTAATTTTTTTATCCTGACTAATTCTCAAATGGCTGAACTTAAAACGCTCAAAAATAATGCTTCAGTGATTGACTTTATCAACTCAGTCGACGATGAACAAAAGAGAAAAGATGCTCATGAGCTACTCAAGATTTTTGAGGATATAACTAAAGAAAAAGCTACGATGCGATGAGCTAGTATCATTTGATTTGGAGAATATCACTACAAATCTGAAAGAAGCAGACAAGAATGAGATCGACCTCTTGCTGCGTTTTCTCCGAGAAAAACTAGTCTCACAGTCTACATTATGATGGAGCTAGATAACTACAGCGCAATACTTGAGAAACTCTGAAAGTATAAAACAAGTAAAGGTTGTCTTTATTTTAAGCGTCTCAGCGATGTAGATCTCGAACTTTTGAAAAAACTGATAAAAGTTTCTTTTCTGAATGCGAAAAAAAGACATTCTGGTTAAGTTGTTTTTTCTCTTTTTGTACTTTTTCTAGTGAAAATATATTTTCTCAATTTTTAATGTCTTTAGCATTCTTTAATATATTGTGTCGTTAGGTTTATTTTAAAACTTGAGACAATTGTGATAAAATGGTAGCAACATTGGGAGCGAGTTTTAAGTCTGCTGTATCATTAATATCGAAGAATTTTATTTCTTCTGTCTCATCTAAAGCTTGAGGTATTCCTCATAAATGTTTAGCTGTAAATGCAATATATAATTTAAATTCTCATCAATTGTGACCATAATGAGAACTAAGGTATTTACATTCTCCTACTTGAATACCAACTTCTTCTTCAAGTTCTCTTTGAACGCTTTTTTCCAATATATTTCGAGTATCCTCAGTTCAATCTAGTTCCACTTTCCCTCAAGGAATAGCTCGATATCAAGGAAAAGCATCTTCTGTTTCCGATCTTTTTCATAATAAAACTTGATGCTCTGCGTTGATAATTAATCAAACTGTAATAACTTTAAATCTATTAATCATTTTGTAATCGCTTTAAATAAATCATTTATCAGTTAAAATATTCAAGATATTTTCATGTACTTAGAAAAAATGGATAAGAAAAATTTTTACACATATATACTTATATGGAATTAACTACAGTAATTTAACTTTTGAATAACAATCAAGTAAACTCTGTCCAGTCGTCGTACCCTACTATGGCAAGGTAGTGGATACTCTCAGCACTATTTTATAATTTCGATTTTCGTAAAATCAGTACAAGAGCCTGGAGCACATCAGTCTGACTGGGCTATTTCGTAGTAGACTTTTTGGGTAGGGTCGAAAGCTATGGCTATCATTTCTCACGATGGAGCTGAGCAAGCTGTAACATTTCCTTCTGGAGACACAAGAAGAAAAAACTTATATGATGATGGTGCAGTTCGTCATCTCGGAGCATCTTTTAGTTCTTCAAGTGTACATTTTTTCTGTCAAAGACGGCTATTGATAGCAGACTCAATCTCTCAGAGTGTCTCTGCTGATGATAGTGAAATATATTCTGTTTTTTGTGATGAAGAGACCTTCTGGTGAGTAAGTGTAAAATGTGAATGTGGTTTATCCGCTGTATTTTCTCCATACTGATCTGATAGTATTTTCACTCCAATCGATGGAAAAAAATAGTCATATCTGACAGCTGGTAAAGTTTCTGGACAATTTTTTTCTACACAAGGATAATCAATAGGTAGCTGAATAGCTGTCTTTTTAACTAATCCATCAGCTAGACGAGCCTCAGGCTGCGTAACTGAAAGCTGAGTTGCAGTAAGCTGGTGAATTTCTCAGGTACTGATTTGCTCGGTAACTGGTTTCATGACTGAACATCCTCCTAGAAAAACTAAACTAAAAACAATGAGTTGGTAGATTTTTTTCATGTATTTTTTAAAAGCAGAATAAAAATTTTTTGTAATCTGTTTGTTAATTATTTAAGAATTTTTTTTTGGAAAGCTATCAGTAAAATATGAAAAAAGTATGAAAAAATTTATTTTCTTATTTACCAAGCAGCAATTCATATAATTTAAGGTTCATTTAAGGTAAATCAGTATAGTGAATATATTTATTTTTTAGATGAGATAAGGGTGATGAGTTGGAAAGATAAAGCGGTAGTTACATTAAGAAAAAAAGTGATTCCTTTTTTGAGAAAATATATCGTAGTGGTGGTCTTGGTGGCGACGATTTGATGACGATATTTGTCGTCTAAACTACAGACTAAACAAGCAACGACTCGTGAAATTAAAGCGGTGGCTAAGATCGATTCACTGACTCAACAAATCAAAGTGGTCGGTAGCTCGGAGCTCGTCTCAGAGCAGAAGCTGCGTTTCAATCAACAAGGCGAAATCACTAGTGTATCAGTCAGAGTTGGCGATCATATCAAAAAATGAGATATTATCGCTGAACTAGATAGCTCTGATGCAATCAATAGTATAAGACAGGCTGAAATTTCTCTAGAAAGTGCAAAAATCAGGCTTCAGGAGGTGATTAAATGAAATACTCAAGCTCAGATCCTGCAAGCGAGAAATGATCTAGCAAGCACACAACAAAAAATTCCAATCGCTGAGCAAGAATATGAACAGCTTCTTATCGAGCAAGCTAACGTTTTGAGTCAGAAAAAAAATGATATAGCTCTCAAAGAAAAAGAACTCAAATTGATGATCTGAGATAGTCAAGATGGAACAGTCAATAAAAAAGCTCTGGAAGATGCTTATATCGATACTACTAAATATCTTGGAGAACTTCAAAACTCTATCGACAAGATTAACGATATTTTTTCGTTTAATGATACTATCAAACGCAGTATCTATCTATCAGCGAAAGATAGGAGTCTCATTACAAAAACTGAAGAGGCTCGATATAGAGTCAATGTCTACAAAAGCCAAGCCAATGTCATTTATGAAACTTTGAAAACAAAAGAAAAAAATCAGGAAGATATTAGCAGTCTTTTTGATTTATTTAAAAATGCTTATGATAATTTGATCGTGGCTAGCGATTTTGGAGTACAAGCTGTGAGACAAAGCATCATCTGATGAGATATAACTCAGACTTTTATAGACCAGACTTCTAGTTCACTCAATAGTCTTCGCTCGCAGGCTCAGTCTAGTCTCTCTCAAGTAACAACGACTTTATCAAATGTAGACAATGCAAGCCTCACCCTCCAGCAAAAAACAAGCGACTATCAAAATGCTCTGAGTGGTTTGGAGCTGACAGAAAAAAGCTATGAATCAAAGATCGAAAGTAAGACTAATGAGATAACGAATCTGAAAGCTATCGTCACTATCTCTGAAGAAAAACTCAAAGAGATAGAAGATGGTGCGACGACTGAACAGCTTGCGACTGCTCAGAATGATGTTCTGAGACAAGAACTCGTTCTTCAAAACGCCCAAAAAACACTCGATAACTATCGTCTTGAAGCACCTTTCGACTGAGTCGTTCGTAAGATTGACTTCAAGAAAGGGGATAAACTCGTAGCTGATGAACAAAAATATGTTTACTTGGAAAATCCAAATCTGGTCCAAATGACCACCCTTATCGATCAGATGGATATCGTGGAAACCAATGAATGACAAGCTGTAACTATTCTTTTTGATGCTTATCCTAAGCTTACTTTTACAGGAACAGTACAGGAAGTAGACTCTACTCCTCAAGTCTCAGCTGGTGTAACCTCTTATTCGGTGACGGTCACTTTCGATAAAAAAGACATCAAAATTTTTGGTGGGATGACCGCAAAAATGTATATTCATATCCTTCATAAAAATAATATTCTGGTGGTTCCATCGTCATTTATCACTACTTCGTGAAGTATTTCTACCGTACTTTTACTCGATGAAACTTGAAAACAAAAAAAACAGACTATCAAAACTGGAATGACTGACTGAGCGATGACTGAAATCACTGAGTGACTAAAATCTGGTGACGCTATTGTCCAAAATGTAGCAACCACTACAACTAAATCCACTACTTCGCTCTTGCCGACTGGAGGTCCTAGATGACAATGATGATGAAATTTTGGGAGATAAAAAGCAGAAATTTATTTTTTTGAGCAGAATGAAACCTTTAATTTATTTGAAAGATATTAGAAAAATTTATCAGCTAGGAGGTGAAGCATTACATGTACTCAAAGGGATTAACCTAGAGATCGAACAGGGAAGTTTCACATCGATCATGGGACAGTCTGGATCTGGGAAATCAACGCTGATGAATATCATTGGGATGCTTGATACACCGACTTCTGGAGACTATCACTTCAAAGATGTGGTCGTTTCAGGGCTAGATGACGATCAACAATCTATGATTCGCAGAACTCATATCTGATTTATTTTTCAGACTTATAATCTGGTGCCAAGACTTTCTGCACTCAAACAAATTATGCTTCCTCTCGTTTATCGTGGAATCTCTGAATGAGAGAGATATGAGAGAGCTGAAAAAGCGCTGATTAAAGTCTGACTTGGAGAAAAAATGAATAATTTACCGACAGAGCTTTCAGGAGGTCAGCAGCAAAGAGTCGCTATCGCTAGAGCTCTCGTGACAGAACCAGATCTGATTCTCTGAGATGAGCCGACTGGAGCTCTCGACAGTAAAACTGGTCAGGAGGTGATGGAACTTATTTCTCAGCTTCATGAAGAAGGAAAGACTATTTTGCTGATTACTCATGATGCAGATGTCAATGCCTATGCCAAGAACCAAATTCACATCAAAGATTGACTTATTATCAGCTAAAAAAACATGATACGAAAAGAATATACTATACGAGCCCTTGATTCAATCAAAGCTAATAAGCTCAGAGCTTTTTTGAGTATGCTCGGAATTATTATCGGTGTAGCGTCGGTGATTATTATGCTAGCTTTGTGAGCAGGTGTGACAAGCGACATCGTCAAAAACTTTGAAGGCTTTGGAGCGAATGTGATTACACTGAGACCCTGATGAGCTGGACAGTTTAATGTCCGTGCACTTTCTAGCCAAAGTAGTAATCTGCTTGACGAAAGCGTTCTGGATTTCTTGATGACACTCGATGGAGTCAAACAAGTCTCGCCTACTGTTTCAGCTAGTAGACAAGCAATTTACCAAGCCACTAATACTCAAGCTAGCATCGTCTGAGTGTTACCAATTTATCAGCAGTTTAAAAATATTACCGTAGTAGATGGTCGTTTTTTACAAGAGTCTGACAGTGAGAACCCAGTACTTGTCTGAGTGATTGGCTATGAGCTAGCAAAAACACTCTTTGGTAGTCAGGATCCGATAGGGAAAGATATCAGACTGCAAAATACTTTTATGACGGTGATTGGCGTACTCAATGAAAATTCACAGCTCAATAACTCCGTACTGATGCCACTCAATAAAGTACAAGCAAAAATAGCATGAACTTCATACTACTCTGCGATAGAAATACAAATCGATGATCCATCCATGATTTCTCAGATGACTCCTTATATTGAGAGCGAGCTTATCAAGTTTTTTAGAGTGGCTGATCCTGAAAATTTACCATTTACAGTCTCATCTCTCGCTGAGATAGTCTCCTCTGTCCAGCAGGTCACCTCATTGATGACAGCATTTTTGGCAGGAATCGCTGCTATCTCGCTGATCGTCTGAGGAATCTGAGTAATGAACATCATGCTAGTCTCGGTAACTGAAAGAACTCGTGAAATCGGTATCCGTAAAGCTGTTTGAGCTCGTAAAAGCGACATTCTTTGGCAGTTTTTGATCGAATCTACTATCCTCAGTCTCCTTGGCTGAGCTATTGGAATCGGCATCAGCTACCTAGCTGTACGGCTACTGAGCAACTTCATTTCTGCTACTATCACGACCCAGTCTATCCTCATCGCTTCTGCATCGGCCATCACTATCTGAGTCGTCTTTGGAATCTTACCAGCTAATAAAGCTGGTTCTCTGAAGCCGATCGATGCGTTGAGGTACGAGTAAAAGATTTTTTTGCACAGTATTAGTAAAATACTTATAAATTAAGCTCTATCTGCCATTATCAAACTAGCAGCACCGAGTAATCAGGCGTCATTTCCAAGTCAAGCGCGAGATATGGTGAGATTTTTAGTATAAGTATGGGGAAGGTGTTCTTCCATTTTGCGACGCATCTCTGGGACGATAAAATCAAAAGCTCATGAAATTCAGCCACCTATCAAAATATTTGAAATATCTACCGTATACACTACTCAGCTCATCACCTCTCCAAGAAAAAATCCGACATTTTTAAAAATCTCTTTTGACAATTCATCTCACTGCTTTGCAGATTCACTGATTATTTTAGGGGTAATTTCTTGGTTTTTCAGCAAAGATTCTCAAGGATAATTACTCAATTGCTCGGTAGCGAAGCTAATTAAATGTCTGATTCATAAATTATTTTCCAGAATTTTTCAGTTACTGGTCATGATTTGGCCTATTTCAGTAGCATTTCATTGAGATCAGATAAATAATTTTTTGTTCAAGATCATTCATCATCAAACTCATGTGCCGAGGGTAACCATGAGATAATTATCGATTCATTTGTTTGGTCAGAAATAATGTTCGCCAAGTGCCGCACATTTTCCATCATTTTCAATCTTACATTTCAGATCGGGATAGGTCTTTGATAGTAGTTCGACTATTGGAGAATCGACAACAGACGGTATATTTTTCATTGAGATTACACTTTTCCTATCAGCAGATAGTAGCCCTGGAAAACCGATTCAAACACCGCTTATCTCAGGAAAATCTTTTAGATATTTTCAAATTTCATCTATAAGAGACTCAGTAAATCAAGCTGATTCAACCCAATTCGCAGTATAAAAAACGCGTATATTTGATATTTCACCTTCATTAGAAACAATTCCACATTTTACAGAAGTCCCACCTACATCAATTCAAAGTATCATTTTATATTCAGTTTAAATAAAGTATGAGACGATTATAAGAAAATTAGACCAATATTGAAAGGCTGATTTTATTTTTTGTAAACTCTGGGTATAAAGTGAGATGGTTTTTTGGGTAAATTGCCTTCGACAGGCCTGCCTACTGCAAGGTAGGCTCAGAGTCCGTATTTTTTTAGAGAAACAGCAAGGCGAGTTTGATTTCTTCGTAAGAGATTTTTCAGCCGAGGAGGTCGTAGAGAGGTTTGAGTTTGAGGTGCCCAAATTCGTTGAAGTTTTTGGAATTTTTTTCAGCAGATTTGATAACTTTTTTGATGAGAGTGAGCTGAGAAGAAGCAGGTTTAAATTTTTTGAGAGAGATGTGAGGATAGAGAATTTTTATTTTCGAGAGATGGTCGAGAATAGTGGTCTGAGCGATACCACGGATTGTGATAATTTCTGAGAGAGTTTTTCACTGAGAGACGAGTTCTGCTGTCTGAAAGAGCGTGTTTGCTTTTGATTTTTTACCAGATTTTATACTTTTTTTAGTGGAAGTTTTTGATGCATTTGGAGCAAATTTTCAGCCATTTTTACTGACAAAATCCTCATGTCGTCATAGCATTTCTTGGTCTGAGAGATCAGAAAAAAACTGCTGGAGTACTTGAGATTGCTGCTGAAAATAATTATCAGCTCTGACGACCAGCGGATGAGCCGAAAGTCAGGCAGGATTGAGTCACAAAAGCGTGAGACCGTCGAGAGATTTTATTCTCGAAAGAGCAACATAAGATTGGCCAGATTCGAAAGATTTGGAAAGGTCTATCTCAGCAGAATCCAGAGTCATACCTTGAGATTTATGAATTGTGATGGCTCGAGCGAGCTTAAGAGGAACTTGTTTGATACTGGCTAAAATCTCTTCGTCATCTTCGATCATTCGCATTTCTGGCTCGACTTTGATGGTGGTCTCATCATTGATTTGAACACGAGGAAAACCATCAAGCTTATCAAATCAAACTACAATACCAGTAGTCCCATTTCGATAGCCTTTGACTGGATTATTTTTGATAAAAATCACTTTTGCTCCGATTTTTAGTCTGAGAGTCTCCTGAGCGATTGCTGATTTTTTGAGAGAATCGAGAAATTTTTTTTCACCACTTCCCTGCATATCAAAAATAGTTTCTTCGTCTTCTAGTGCCATCAGCTCGTCAAAATTGATGCGATCGACATCGACATTATGAGTGTAAAGCTTTACTGATGATTTTTTGGTAGAGGCTTTATTGACTCTTGACTGAAGTTTTTTTATCGTCTCCTCAGAAGGAGTCCCTGTTCTCAGCTGATTGAGAATCTGGCTAAAATCCTGATCTTTTTGTCTATGCTGAGTGTCGAGATAACAAAATGAAAGCTCCAAATCTTTTCGTGCTTTGGCTGCAAAAGCAAATCTCTTGGTGTCTGAGCTACCGTTTTTTGAAACTGGAGGCAACTGAAAAAAATCGCCACAAAAAATCACCTGAAGCCCACCAAAAGCCAGATTATTATTTTTTATAGCCTGAATTACCCTATCGATCATATCCAATGATTGAGCGCTTAGCATCGAAATTTCGTCGATAATCAGCACCGATACAGGCTCGATATTTTTGTAAAGATATTCCTTCTGGAGCATCATCTCAATGTCGTAGTCTGTGAGAAATTCTTTGATGCCGATACCACTTCGTGAGTGAATCGTGGTCCCTCCGATGTGAGTCGCTGCGATTCCTGTCGATGCTGTGATAGCTACTTTGACTCCGCAAGCTCGCAAATGCTGGATATATTGATTGAGCACAAAAGTCTTTCCGCTCCCTGCCTGGCCGGTCAAAAAAACATTTTTACCTGATTTGAGTACATTTAATGCCGTCTTTTGATCCATATTTTTCTCATAAATGTTGAAAAAAATTTTTATTCTGGTTTCTGTCTCCTCCACAAAACTTTTCTCATACTATTGAAAACTCTGTCGGTGGCAAACTGATTTTTAGAATATTTCTTCAGAAACATTTGAAAAAATAGAACACATGCTCAACAACAAACCTAGAAAAATTCTTAATTATCGTACTCCTTTCGAAGTCCATTATCATTAAGAAATCCAGCTTAATCTCCTAACTATACTTTTTGAACTTGAATTTCCCAAAGCAAATTTGACAGATTAGAAAAAATATATATAATTTGACTGTTTAATTTTTTACACTATACAAAAAAAATGCAAAAAAAAGTTAACGGTGCACTAAAAGTTCTAAAAGATTACTGTGGACCTTACCAAAATCATTTAATGGTGACAGGAATTATTGCGCTTGCTATGGTAGCTGGTAGTGCTGTGGTGTCGAGTATTATGGATGCGAATCCTGTTGTAGAGGCTCAATACTATAGCTGATCTCAATCAAGCGGCGCTAATTATTCTGGAGTAAATCAGTCTGGATATTATTATTCTGGGGGTACCATTATCAAATTACCTCCTAAATCACCTGTTATAAGAAGCGGAAATAATAGCTCTGGAACCAACTCTTCTGGATACTACTATTCTGGAGTAAATCAGTCTGGGTATTATTATTCTGGGAGTACCATTATCAAATTACCTCCTAAATCACCTGTTATAAGAAGCGGAAATAATAGCTCTGGAACTAACTCATCTGGATACTACTATTCTGGAATAAATTACTCTGGGTATTATTATTCTGGGGTGAACTATTCTGGTACTTATTCATCTTGAGTACTTATTAAACCAGCTGCTAAAAAGCAAGTACGCCCTAAAGTTAGCCCAAAATAAGTATTTCCACTAAAAAATCTCCTCAGCTGAGGAGATTTTTTAGTTGTTATTTTATTTATGAAGCTTGTCATTTATTATATTCCTCCAAAACTTCATTAATTGTTCCTTTGAGATTGAAAAACGGCTCTGCAATATGATCACACTCTCCGTTGAGGATCATATTAACTCCCTCAATCGTTTGGTCAATGGACACATAAACTCCGGACACTCCGTTAAATTGCTCAGCCACATGCATAGGTTGACTAAAAAATCTTTCAACTTTTCTAGCTCTCGCAACTGTTAATTTATCTTCAAGCGAAAGTTCTTCCATTCATAAGATCGCAATAATATCTACAAGTTCTTTATATCTTTGAAGTATTTTTCTGACTTTCACTGCTGCATCATAGTGTTTTTGTCCTACAGAGTCTGCAGTCAAGATCAATGATGTACTATCAAGAGGGTCTACAGCAGGATAAATTCATTTTTCAGCGATAGCTCTGTTTAATACAACCGTCCCATCCAAGTGCGCAAATGTATTTGCCGGCGCAGGGTCTGTAAGATCATCTGCAGGCACATATACAGCTTGGAAAGATGTGATTGATCACTTATCTGTCGATGTAATTCTTTCTTGTAGTGATCACATCTCAGTGGCTAGTGTTGGTTGATATCACGCTGATGATGGAATTCTACCCAATAAAGCTGATATTTCCGATCCAGCTTGAATAAATCTAAATACATTGTCGATAAACAAAAGAACATCTCTATTCTCTTTATCTCTAAAGTACTCTGCCATACTCAAACCTGACATAGCTACTCTCGCTCTCGGTCCAGGAGGCTCATTCATTTGACCAAACACCATTGCAGTTTTGTCCATAACTCCAGAGTCACGCATTTCATGGAAAAGATCATTTCCTTCACGTGTTCTTTCTCCTACTCCACAGAAAACAGATACTCCGTTATGATGTTTTGCAATATTATGGATCATTTCCTGAATAATAACTGTTTTCCCTACTCATGCTCATCCAAATAGTCCTACTTTACCTCATTTAAGAATCGGAGCCATCAGATCAATAACTTTTACCCCCGTTTCAAGAATATGTACTTTGTTAGAAAGTTTCGTGAAAGTCGGTGGTTTTCTATAGATCTCTCGTTGCTCTTCTCATTTCACACCTGGCGTACCATCAATAGTCTCTCCCAGCACATTAAACATATGTCCAAGTACTTGAGGCCCGACAGGTACTTTAATTGCGGATCATGTATTAATGACAATACTTCCTCTTTTTAGTCAATCTGTCATGTGCATTGCTACTCATCTCACGATATTATCTTCAAGATGTTGCAATACTTCAATCACAACAACTTCACCGGCATTATTTTTCTCTTCTGTCTTGACAGCATGAGTAATTTCCGGCATTCAATCAGAGAATTCCATATCAACTACGACTCATCTGATTGCAACAATAGTTCCTTGCATTACGTTTTAAACACAAACTAAAAAGTTCTTAGATATATGAGCGCATTTATTGAATCTCAGCAAGAGTTTCTTCCATAATACGTTTGATATGTACTTCAATTTCCTCTGTTAATTTTTTCTCTTTTTTCATCAACTCAGACTCAGATGAATAAACACTATCAAGTTTATCATACAATGTTTGTTCAAATTGTTTTATTTGAGAGACTTCTAAACGATCAAGATATCCATTCACTCCAGCATAAATCAAAACAGCTTGTTTATAAAAATGGATAGGAGAATTTTCAGGTTGTTTGAGCATCTCGACCATTCTGACTCATCTTGAAATTTTCGACTGAGTCACTTCATCTAAGTCTGATCAAAATTGAGCAAAAGATTCTAATTCTCTATAAGCTGCTAATTCTAGCTTTAATTTACCAGACACTTTTTTTACGAGTCCTGTTTGTGCCGCTCATCAAACTCTTGATACCGATAATCACACATTGACCGCTGGACGAACTCCTGCATTAAATAAGTCAGCTTCCAGATAAATCTGTCAATCTGTAATAGAAATAACATTCGTTGGAATGTATGCACTTACATCACCAGATTGTGTTTCGACAATCGGTAACGCAGTCAAACTTCCTCCTCCAAAATCATTATTTAAATTTGCAGCTCTTTCTAATAAACGCGAGTGAATATAGAAAACATCTCAAGGATACGCTTCTCTTCCTGGAGGTCTTCTCAACAAGAGAGACATTTCTCTATATGCTACAGCATGTTTAGAGAGATCATCATAAATAATCAAAGCATCCTGACCATTATTCATAAACCACTCTCCCATAGTACATCCAACGTAAGGAGCCATATATTGACTCACAGCAGAAGAATTTGCTGGAGCACTAATCACAATAGTATACTCTAATGCTCCTTTTTCTCTCAAAGATTGAACTATTCTAGCAACTTTTGACTCCTTTTGCCCAATCGCTACATAGATACATTTTACATTTTGATCACGCTGATTGATAATGGTGTCAATAGCAACAGTCGTTTTCCCTGTTTGACGATCTCCAATAATAAGCTCTCTTTGACCTCTTCCAACTGGCACCATTGCATCAATAGCTTTTATACCTGTTTGCAAAGGCACACCGACTGCTTCACGTGTAATTACACCAGGAGCAACTTTTTCTACAGGATAGAGCTCTTTAGGTTTGACATCACCTACTTCATCGATTGGATCACCAAGTCCATCTAAGACTCTTCCGAGATATGCAGGACCGACCCCGACAGAAAACATCTTTCCAGTTGCCGTGACGCTCTGGCCTTGTTTGAGAGAAGAATATTCCCCCAAAATTAAAATTCAAGCATAATCTTGCATAAGATCAAATACTAGTCATTTCATCCCATTTTCAAAAAGGATTATCTCTGAGTACATAGCTCATTCTAGACCGCTTACAAGAGCTACTCCGTCTTTAATTTCGATAATTTCTCCTTTTTTAGAAAAACTCTGAGAAAGATCTATGGCAAAAATTTGTTGTTCAATTTTATGCAGGAGATCTTTTGTTATATCAGACATGATAGTTAATTAGTCACAATAAAATTAGGAATTTAGGAGAGCATCTATATCCTGGTCTAAAGACCTTTTGTAATGATATCCCTCTCAGTCAATTTGAATTGCGGTTTCATCCTCTTTAAGCTCTAAATTAGTGTCTCCAAAAGTTTTTTTTAAAAAGGATTCCACATTCTTTTGTTGTGTTTTTGGAGCGCTCACAGAGAAAGCTTTTGCATACTCTAGTGATCACTGTTTCATCTTTTTGAGTTCTCCAATCATACGAGAAACTCTCTGAGATGTTAACTTTCCCGTAGAGGACATTAGTTCTATAATTTGCAATAACTTGACTAACTCATTTGCATCCAAAGACTGCAAAAGAGCTTGAAGTATTTTTTTATTCGAGGTTCCCATACCGTCTATATTGAGAATAAAATCTATTTTTGTTGTGTTTCCTTGACAAGCTGCTCAATATATGCATCTTTCAAAACAGCATCTCCGTTAATCAATTTTTTAACGACGACTTTTGTAGTCTGTTTAACAGCATTTTGCCAATCTTTCATCAAGTCTTCTTTAATTTTTTGAGCATTATTTTTGGCATTTTCAATCACAATATCTGCATCTTTATTTGCTTTATCAACAATTTGTTGCATTTTTTGTTCTCCAGCAAGAACTCATTCTTGATACATTTGTTGTTTTTGTCTTTTTGCCTCCTCTATGATAGAATTTTTTTCTTGTTCAGCCTGCTGAATAATTTTTTTATATTCATCATCAACAGATTTCAATTTTTTCATCAATATTCTTCTTTCTATTATTTCAGAACTCAACCGTCAGCTCACAAACTTTTTAAATACTCGAAAAAGAATTCAAATATTTATAATCTGAACAAGAAGAACATCTAATTTAACAGTAAGCGCTCACAACTCTAAATTCATTATAACTTACAATCAGGGATGTAAAAAGGATTGTACTGGTTTTTAATTACTTATATAAGATCAGCAATGAAACAATCAATCCATAGATCGCAGCTGATTCTACTAGAGCTATGAAAAGAATCATTGAATTTGTAATCTCTTTTTCTGCTCCCGGATTTCTCAAAATAGATTTAATTGCACTAGCTACTACTCGCCCTTCTCAAAGTCCTGCTGCAAATCAAGGCAATCAAATCGCTAATCATGCAGCAATTGCCTGAAATGGAGTCGCTTCAGAATAGATAATCAACAAAGCCATAATCAATCCATAGATTGCAGCTGATTCTACCAAGGCAATTCAAAGAATTGTAATTTTTTTAAATATTCAAGCAAGATCTGGATTCTTCCCGAGAGCATCCAATGATGTTTTTGCAACAATTCACTCTCACAAAGTTACTCATAATCAGGCAAGTCAGATTGCCAATGCTGCTCAAACTAAGACAAGATTAGTATCCATTTACTTATATATAATTAAGATATTAAAAGATTTTTTTAGTAGTGATCCTCATCTGCATTCATTGTTTCTCACTCGTTTGCTAATTTAATGAAGATAGCTACGAGCAAAGAAAAAACTAATGCTTGGACGACCGATGAAAGCAAAGAGAGACAATAGACAATCAATGGTACCAAGACGGGGAAGTTAAATCCTATCAACATCGTTGTCACTCCTCACAATCATAAGAACGCAATATTTAAGAGAATTCATCCCGCTGACATATTTCCAAATAATCTCATAGAAAGGGAGATTATCTTTGCGAATATTCATATAATATCTAATAATCCAATAAATAATGAAATAATAATATCTCCTATTTTTGCACCGATTCATTTTCACTCCAATAATCATTTACCAGTGATTGGAATATACTCATGAAAAAATTTCAGTAAACCAAGATTTTTAAACTGAAGCATGAGCGTAATGATAACAGCAATCAATGCAAGCCCAATATTGAACTCAAATTCTCCAGTAGGAGCCGTTATATTTCTCAATATCCATGGGAAGAAAAATCTTATAATATCATTAAATACTCCCAAGAGATTTGAAATTAAAATAATGAAGAACAACGATACAACATAATGTTTAATCCAAAGTTTTTCTCCTTTTCAGAGAATATTTTCAAAGAAATCCCATATTCACTCATAAAGCATCGAAAAAAGCAATGCAAATGAAGAATTCGGAAGATAACGAACAACCAATCCAATAATCATAATTAGTAGAAGTACTATCATAACTCAAGGATAAGTCGACATGACATGAAACATAAATCAGTCTTCTAGCCCACCATCGAGAGAGCCATCAAAATTTTGAATGACTTGTAAATCTCAGGTTAGTTCTTTGATCCTATATTGTAATGATGGATAGCTTGTCGGATCAATTTTTGTTTCAGCTGGAATCACATACGAATTCATCGTATTTAAGTTTGCAGCATTCATTTGATAATATAGATCTGGTATTGGAGAAAGAAAAAAACCAGATATAAGAGACAATACGAGAGTTCCTGTCATAGATAATTACAGTAAATGATAATAAAAGGACAACTTTATTTTTCGTCGGTAATCGCTGCTTTTGCAGCAACAATTTCCATAATCTCCTGAGTAATAGCTCACTGACGTGCCTTATTAAAAGCTATAGTTAAATACTTAATACGATCAGCTGCATTATCTTTTGCCTTTTTCATGGCTAACATACGAGCAGCCATCTCACCTGTTTTATTTTGCAAAACCGTACCATAAACCACATAATTCATCAATTGCTCAGACAAACTTTTTGCTAACTTAGCACGACTTGGCTCTAAAAGAATTCAATGAAACATTGGCTTCTTTTCTATGAGCAACTCACTAATTCAGATTTTTGTGAAAAAATCTTCAATTACTTTGCGATCGAGTGGATAAGTTTGCAATATTACAGGAATCTGTTGAAGCGTATTCTTAAAGAAGTTAAATACGACAGAGATAGTTTTATAGGGATTTTTTTTGAGAGTTTGATGTAAAAAAGCATACAAATTTTGAAGTTCTACATCTGAAAAATCATCTTTTAAATGACATTTCCCCACAACTTGATATCCTTGTTTATGACAAAACTCAGCAGCTTTTTTCCCTACAACAAAACAGTCTGTAGATACTGGATCAAAATCATGCATAATTTTTTTAAATAAGCGTACATTTAATCAACCACACAATCCTTTTTCGGATCAGACTATGATAATAAGATCTTTTTTCATACCACTCACATCACTAGATGTAGAAAAAATTGGCAATACATTAGAGACCTTATAAACTGTAGACAAAAAACTATGCAAAAAAATCTTATAGCTATCAGCCTTTTTTTTTAGTTTCTGTAATTTGATCGTCGACACAATTTCCAACGCTCTCGTAATTTTTTTAATATTCGATGTGGATTTTATCTTTGCCTTGATCGTTTTCACATTTGCCATACTACTTCAATATTTTATTGTAAAGCATGAACTGTCATAGTTATCGACTCGCCATCGATAGATAATGTCCCAGATTGGATACTTATTATAATTTTATCATCTTGTAAAGTTTTTAAGAAATTTTCATTTTCTGCATAAGAAGGGTATACAATAATCTTACCACCCCCTAATACTGCGACCAAAGAAATATGACCGGGCAACAATGCTAACTCTCAATCCTCTGTAGGAACAACAACCTTATCAACATATCACTGAAAAAGCATCTCTTCCGGGCAAATAACTTTAAGATGAAGACGTGGAGCCATCTACTTGATTATATATAAAGCAAAGAGTGATCGCATAGTAAGAATACCAAAAAAAAAGTCAATCGATTATCCGAAAAATATATTCCATATTATCAATGATGAGATTGAATCTCATTGAATCTTTATTTACAAAATTTAAAAAAAAGATTGATTTGATGTTTTGTCTGTTTGAGTTTATAATCCATCTCATATGCTTTTTAGAATAACCTGTCTACCGTTCATAAAAACTATTTTTTTTATATTATGTCATATATTTAGATCTAACTAAATTTATTATATCGTGATCTTTCCTATACTGGATCAAAGCCTCTTTAGAGACACTATGAAATTGATTCTTTCATATACTAATTGAATCTGAATCAAATATATTTTTTGGCCAAGTATATATATATTTTCACCAAAAATTTGTTTCTAGATTTTCATTATATCTAGATACCAAGAACAATTCAACCACTATATCATCTATGAGAAATGCTCTTTTGTGTTCAAAACGTTTAGAAGCTAGTTCTTCTATTCAATTAGGTAATTCTAATAGAAATTCATCTAATATATAAAAATTTTCACCAAAATAAATCAAATCAATATCATTGTGAGGCCTTGGTTCCGTCATTCACAAAAGTTCTTCGGCCCATCATCAGAATAAGTAACATTTTAATTTGTTTTCTTTTAGGAGCAGGAGCACATTTTCTAACAATACAAGTGTATTATTTTTCTTCATCTCTTTTGTTTTTCATATAAAATTTCCAGAACTTTATTGATAGCTATATTTCTTATTCATCCTCGAGCTTGAACATTAAAATATATCTATCTTTCAAATTATTTTTTCCAGCATATCAGTGTCAATAATATTTAACAAGTCTCCATGCTTTATGTACAAAGATAGTTCAGATATGCTGACTCGATTATATGCTTTTAATTCGTTGGACACATTTATATCAATATCACTATTGTCTCCATTATATTTGAGAATCATTATTTTTTCTGTTTTACCTCTATAGTCTTCGCCTTTATTTACTTTTTTCCACTGAATTTCCTCTTCAGTAAAAATTTTTTGATATTCTTGTTTATAGTGCCCTATTATGTTCAGATTATCCTTTTTTATTGCCAACTCTTCTTCTATTTCTCTCAAAATTCCTTCGTTATTTGTTTCTCCATTTTCTAATCATCATTTAGGAAATGTTCGGCTTCCTGAGCTGACATATTGTCATAGCAACACTTTTCACTCATTATTAATGATGACTCCCATTACATTTCTTCTCAAGTTATTTTCCATATTTTTTTAGTGTTGTATTATGAAATAATTCGATTGATGTTATTTATTTACAATCACTAAACAACAATCTTTCATAAAAATACGCAAGTTTTATACTAATAACATACTTACGTATCCTTTATCATTGATATAAATATACAATTAGATATGTGATGGTTTCCCTTTCAGTCAATGAATCAATCAAGATGTTCATTCCTCTTTCACTGCTTTCAAATATCTAAATATTATCCTATCACGCACACCAAGCGCTTCATATGCTTGTGCATGTGAAATTACATCATCAAGAATTTTCTATATAATTCTAACCTTTTTCAGAAAAGTTAAATGTCATTTTTTATAGTTAGCGATAAATCGCCTACTATTTTGCTGACAATTTAACTTTTAGAAAGTACTGATATTTCTACTTTGGAATAACAATTCAATAAAAAATGTATTTTAAAAAGTCTATTAGTTTAAATTTAAGCTTTTTTCTCAAGATTAGTTAGTGAAATTATTTACCACATCAGAGATCTCATAATGATGACTGTCTCAAGCCAATTTTATTAACTTCCACTTAGTGTTTTTAGCCACTTTCTCCTGCACTTCCTCAAAAGACCCTTCAGGGTCAGATTCATTCTGCATAAGAGTGAGTGGAAATTGATGGTCTTGAAGAAAAGGATCTAATCGTATAGATAGTTTTTCAGAGAAACGTAATGGCAAACCACAAATAAGAACAAATAATGGTTTAATAGTCATTTTTGTGATGTTTGATAAGAAAAGTATACTTCCAACAGATTTACAGATAATTTTATATGGTTCATTAGACTCTTCTATCCAGTTTAGCAATTTTTTTTCTTCTACTCAGAAATCTATCACTTTTAATGTTTGATTGTCCCAATGATTATACATTATATAGTAGCAGTTATTTGCTATTTTTTGCTCTTTTATTGCGACACAAATATCCGCACATCGAGATTTATTACTTACGCTATTACCTCACAATACAAGTATACGCATATAAGGTATCGAAATATGATAAATTAATGTAATAATAAGAAACTACTTTAGTACATCAAGGTTATCATAAACTTACATTCAGTAACTAGTATCACTCTTATTTCTGCATGATATTCAGATTACACAACTAATTAAAGATTTTTTTATTTATGAATATACGGTAATTTTTTCAAATAAAAAAAGGCTTGTCTTACAGACAAACCCTTCATTAGATTCCTTATTTTCGTGATTTATTTCGTTATTTGGAGTTACAGCAAACTTTACTGAACACCTTTGATATGAATTTACTGACTTTCGAGGAGGAAATCAATAGATTCTATCAATTCTGATTGGTGCTTGCGAGAGACTGAAATCTGGTAGAATACAAGAAATACCAGCATTTAGTCTAGTATCTTAACAGTATGTAGGATATGAACATATATTTATATCTTACTCATACACACAATGATAACACAGAAACAAATCAAAGCTAATCAGGTAAATGCTCTCAAGGGATGAGTAAAGAC
>OEIV010000466.1_pt1 | contig 21995 bp, 22 predicted proteins | sample 1539231 | NCBI WGS metagenome assembly OEIV01 (sample SAMN03794762, study PRJEB22550) | activated sludge metagenome | feature: wastewater treatment plant; material: activated sludge; isolation source: Wastewater treatment plant of a petroleum refinery complex | place: Argentina: Buenos Aires ... | reverse complement strand
AATACAAAATACTTTGCGAATAACCCAAAACAAACGTTTCAACAGACATTTTTCTGGACCGATGTGAATAATAATAAGATCACAAGACTCGCTGATTTTGCAGATGCATTTCTTGAGAAGTGTACTTTATCTAGTATGATCTCTGAATACACAGTTCTTGCTGAGGCGGAGTCTATCCCGATGATTTTACGCCCTTACCAGTACTATGCAGTCAAAGCTATCGAGAAGAAGGTGAAAGAGTCAAACAGAAACGGATATATCTGGCATACAACTGGTTCAGGAAAAACTCTAACTTCATTCAAAACTAGTCAGGTGCTCTCAGAATTACCAGAGATCAAAAAGGTGGTATTTGTGGTAGATAGAAAAGATCTAGATATCCAAACCACAAAAGAGTTCAATTCGTTCTCAGCTGGTTCAGTAGATGGAACCGATAGAACTAGAAACCTAGTCGAGCAACTCAAAGATCCTAATAGAAAACTAATAGTCACCACAATCCAAAAGCTGGATATAGCAATTTCAAAAGAATACTATTTGAAGCAATTTGAAAATCTACGAGAAGAGAAACTTGTAATCATCTTTGATGAATGCCACCGAGGCCAGTTTGGATTAACTCATGCCAGAATTAAAACTTTTTTCAATAACGCTCAACTTTTTGGGTTTACCGGAACCCCTATTTTTGCTGAGAATAGCCAAGGTGGAGTAACTACGAAAGATGTATTCGAGGAGTGTTTACATAAATATATAATCACTCATGCAATAGATGATAATAATGTACTTGGTTTCGCTGTGGAATATGTTGGGAAGTATACACAAAGAGATCAAGACACTCTTGACGCGGATATATTTGCAGATACACTTGTCGAAGGAATTAACACCAAAGAAGTCTTAGAGAGCGACGATAGATTGAATAAAATCTCAGACTATATTCTCGCGGATTGGAAAAGAAAAACTAAAAATGGAAAATTTAACGCATTATTTGCAACTCCAAGTATCGATGTGTTGAAGAGATATTATACTTTGTTCAAAAAGAAAAAGCCTGAGGACTTCAAAATTGCGACTATTTTTACATATCGTGCAAATGAAGACGAGAGTACAGAAATGTATTCAGAAGAGCCAGATATGCCAGTCGAAGGTGAACCGATAAATCAGCATTCCAGAGATTTTTTGGAAGATTGTATTCAAGAATATAATGAAACTTACAATACAAATTATTCAACAGACAAGTTTTATGATTATTACAGAAATCTTCAAAAGCGGATTAAAAACAACGATGTTGATTTGGTACTAGTGGTAAATATGTTTTTAACTGGTTTTGATAGTAAGTTTCTAAACACACTTTATGTTGATAAAAATCTGAAATATCACGGTTTGATCCAAGCATATTCTAGAACAAATCGTCTTTATGATTCTGACAAACCTCATGGAAATATAGTTACTTTTAGGAATTTGAAATTAGAAACAGATCAAGCATTGGCTTTGTTTGGCGATGAGAATGCGAAAGAGGTAGTTTTCAAAAGACCATACAATGATCAGGCCAAAGAATTCGAGGCGAAACTAGAAGATTTAAAACAGAGAGTTCCAACCGTAGATTCTGTTGATCATCTCCAGGGAGAGCATGAGAAGGCAGTATTCGTGAAGATCTTCCGGGATTTATTAAGAATAAAATCCTCTATTGAAACTTTCGCAGAATTCGACTTCGAGGATTTGGGGATTACAGAACAAGAGTTTAGTGATTACCAAAGTAAGTATCTGGATATTTACGAGAGTATTAAAAACGACGCTAGTGAAAAAGAATCGATTTTAGATCAAATTGATTTTGAGTTAGAGTTAACCTCTAGAGATATTATTAATTTTGACTATATCATTTTCCTGATTTCCGGACTTAAAGATATAAGTTCTGAGGTTGTTAGGGATATTAAAAAGGAAGACATTCTTAAATTATTCGATAGAGATATAAAATTAAGAAAGAAAAAAGAGTTGATCAAGAAATTTATCGAAGAGAGCCTACCAGCAATTTCGACTTCTGGGCACGTTGAAGAAGCATTCCAGGAATTTTGGCAAAGTGAGAGATCCCAAGCACTTCGCGACATTGCAAAGTCCGAGGACATTCCAATCGAAAAATTCGAGAATCTTGTTGGTGAATATTTATACACTCAGAGACTACCTCTGGGTCAAGAAATTATTGATTTGAAAAATTCAAATACTGGAATATTAGAGCGTGAGAGCATCATCGATAGGGTAAGAAATGCGATTGAAAATATAGTGGAGGTGTTTGAGTGGTAAATATATTATTCTTATTGAAAAATGAAAGCCTTCATCTTCCGCTGCAACTCAAAAACCAAAGACGAAGTATTCGAAAGAATGCTCTTCGGAGAGGAAAGAGATTATCTACAACTTGTGAAAAGCATTTCTCCTGATGATTTCTTATTTCTCTATAACACATCCACATATGAATTCAGCGGACCTTATAATCCAGCTTCAGAAGGTGGAGAATATTTAGTAAAATGAGCTTGGCAAGACAAATTCCCTTCTCAAATCAAGTTCGAATTACTCCCCGAAACCAAGACCATCCCATTCTCTAAAATCGAGAAAATAATTACTAGATATAAGAAGGGGATATTTCCGTATATGGAATTAGATGAAAAGCAGGTTGAAAAAATTCAGAATGCAGAATCCTGAATTCAGAAAAAATAAAAATAAAGGTATATAATTAACATAACTTCAAATCACTTAATCTAATCAAACTCCATGAAAGACTTCATTAATGATATCGAACTAGGAAAAATTGAGTTGATAAAGAGTACTGATGATCCGAAAGAAGTCCAACGCAAAGAAAAGGAAGCAGAAAAAAGGATTAGAAGTTTAGAGAAATTACAAAAGGAAAAATGAAAAATGAAAAGATTAAGGAATTAAAAGATGTAGGAATTTAGATATGAAGAAATTTAAAATTCAAACCCACACACTTGTTTAAACGTATTTCATGGAAAACTAAGAAAGTTCCTAGTTCCTAGTGAACTAGGAACTTTCTTGTTATAAGTATGTATAAATTAAGGAAGAATGTCCTCAGGAATTTTAACTATCCCAGAAACAAGAATCGAGAAAATAATTACTAGATATAAGAAGGGGATATTTCCGTATATGGAATTAGATGAAAAGCAGGTTGAAAAAATTCTGAATGCAGAATTCCAAATTTAAACTCTGTATCTGAGCTATTTATCAAGGTCACACCTGTATCTCTCCTCCAGGAGTTGGTAGCGGTGTTGGTGTTGAGTTTCCAGCGTATAAAGCCGATAAAGTTGCTAGTGAAACAAATAGTGGCATTACATTAAATACCAAATTTCTTTTTGCTATTCGTTCTCTCCATCCTCGGGCCATTACGCCTCCATCATGAAGACGAGGATCAGGAGTCCTTAAATCTCTTATTATTTGAAGACCTGCGGATGCTATCTGTAATCCATGTATTCCGGCTACAAATTTAGTTGCCATTGAAGCGAATTCACTATCCATTTGCACTAAACTGTAAGCTGCCCATACTGATATTCCATTTGCAATTGATAGTAAGCCTGTCATAAGGAGTCTTCGTCCAGTGTCATTTGGCACAAAGTCGTAAACTGGTCCTTGTTCTTGATTATTCATTTTATTAATTAAGATTTTTGGATTATACCTGATGAGAAGGCGTAATTTCAATATGTGGGGGAAAGAGAGGTTGGAGAAATGAAGAAATGAAGAGATTTAGAAATTCAAAATTCAAAATTCAGAATTCTGAATCTGATTTGCTGTGGAGGGCACCAAAGGCTACTAGTACAACAGTTCCTCCATCTGCTTCAACCTTTAAGGGGTTGGCTGGCAGCCGAAGCGACAATTTCTGCTCTTTCAGCAAATCAAAGTCTTTGAGATACTTGATAAATTTTATAAGAATGGGGTGGGAAAGGCAAGGGGGTGAGGAAGATGTGGAAATTAAGAAACTAAGGAATTCAGAATGCAGAATTCAACATGCGAATCTCCATAAGGTAACGTAAAATGTAGGGGTTGTTGTATTGAAGTTCTATTTGTCAATTTTTAAGATTTCAGCAAGTGCTGGTAATCCTCTTCTTTGAAGGTATTTCCCTAGGTCTCGGTCCACGTTTGTACCAAAATCCCTGTTTATAACTTTTGGTGACAAAGATTTCTTTTGTGAACTACTTTTTTGTTTTTTTTGAGATGTATTCATATTAAATTTTAACATCCTTTTTAAGCAAGAGGAAACTAAATTAAACACGTAAATTCTAGCAGAGTATCTAATTATTTAACTTGTGTTGTAATACAAATTAGGCGAATTATTGAAAATGAAGAGATGTAGAAATTAAGAAATTAAGGAATTCAGATTTTAGAATTCCGTTTGTAAAAATCCCCCCAATCCCATGTTAAACTTCCGTAAACTTCATTGACCGATTAGCTTATCCAGCTTATCATTATATATACCCTACTTTTTATTATTTTCATTATGAAAAATGAATTTCTACATGAACTCTTTGTCGATGTACTTAAGGACCTTTACAGTGCGGAGAAACAATTAGTTTCCACAGGTCTTCCTACTATGATTGATGCAACTACGGATTCTACTATGAAATCAGCATTTGAAGATCATCTGGCTGAGACAGAAGTACATGTTAAAAGATTGGAAGAAATTGCTGAAATGTTACAAGATGTGGCAATTAACGGGAAAAAATGTGTTGGGATGGAAGGATTAATTAAAGAAGGGGAAGAATTAGTAAAAACAGAACTCGATGAAGTTTCTATGGATATGGGATTGAACACAGGAGCGATGAAAGTCGAATATTACGAGATTGTAGAATACAATACAGCAGTTTCATTAGCCCACTTAATGGGACATCATGAAGCAGGTGAGATTTTGGAGAAAACACTAAATGAGGAAATTGACACAAACCAGAAATTAGAAGAACTTGCAATTGATATGATTGACTCTTTGGCAGATGATGATATGGAAGACGAAGGAATTGATGATGACGAAGAGATGGAGGAAGATGAGGAATAAAACGCTAGAATTTAGAAATTTTAAAATTAAAAAGATGGAAATAAATCCAACGACACAACCAAAAGGTTCAGATGGAGAGATTACAAGTTACTCCAGGGGACGCCGATAATCTGACCGAAGTACGTGATACAGAATATGCAGGAGGAGGAGGGTATATTACAGACCAGGAATTATATGACCCGAAGTTGCAAGTTGTTGTATGGCCAATTTCTAATAAAAATTAGAAATATATGGATAAAGAAGTTTATGAACTCGAGATTATGCAATTTGTATCAAATTTGAATTTTCAAACAGAAGTTGCGACCACATCAACAAGTAATCCAACTACTGTACCACCTGCAATTCCGATTACTGCTCCTATAGTATTTGGCTCCATATGATAGCCAAATACATCAACTACGATACCGAATGCGACGGGAGGAATAAAAGCGAAGAATAGTGTTTCATTATTTCCTTAATTCTCACTAATTTAATCTTACAATGCGGGATAATGAACTTAACTCTTAATAATTCTGTATCCAAGTAATCCGGGGACTTCAACGACGCGAGGTATATAATTTGGATATGCAATATACTTCTTCTCCTCTTCTCTACCTTGTGCTTTAAAGGCAGGGATTATATCTACCTGAAATCTAGAAGCGGGAAAGTGTCGTAGAATATTACTTCTGTATAAATCAGATTCGATTCCGAAAAATTCACCTCCTACCTCTAACACTCTTTGCACCTCTAATAAAATTGCACTAACTTTGTGTTCGTCAATATACCGAAATAGGTTATTGGTTAATACTGTACGTAATGATAAATCACCCAAGGGAATATCTAAAGCGGAGGCTTGTACAGCTGATTTATCAATGTCAACCATATAAGGAGATTTAATATCGATGGTCAAGTTTAAGGATGTTTCGCCGTAACGTCTTTGGGTAAAGAGTCTGTGTCCCAATGCTGAATAAGGCGTAATACAACCTAACAATAGGTGAGTATTCCTTGTTTCTGGATAAATTACCTTCGGTTTTGTGAAAGTTTCGTATGTTGGTAAAAAACTAGGTAAAACTAGATTTCCGCGAAGACTTGTTGTTGCATAATACTCTGTCAATACAGAAAAACCGATCACTTCTATATCCCTTTCGGATAAGCCGGTAACCCTTTCACCAAAAATAGTTTCAGAAACTAATCTTTGTAATGTTTTTACATCAATAAGACCTAAACTACAAAGCATAACAGAGGGTCCAATTTCTCCGTATTTTTGATATAATAGTGGTTCGATTTACCACGGATAAATATCACATGCTTCCATATTGTTAAATAATGCTAATGATGTATTATATCACAACAATATACCGCTAGTCATGAAACTGTACTCCTACTTAAAATTATTAAATTAATAAAGATTCACGAATTATTGAATACGTTTCACAGAGGTAAATATTTATCAAAACTTCTGGACTTGTGGATTTACTACTTGATTATAAAGGGAAAAGTAAATATTCTGTAATTTTCTTACGAGTGATACTGTTAGTTTATGTGAGTTTCCTAGAATTAACTCGCAAGAACATCGACAACCAATCCAAGTGCTGTACCACCCGAAGCTCCGATTAGTGCTCCCATAGCATTTGGCTCCATATGATAGCCAAAAACACCTCCTGCAATCCCTATTGCTATTGGGGGAATTAGTGCGAAGAATAGAGTTTTGAGATTTCTTCTTCTTAAATCACCGTGTTGTTCACATTTATGAATTGTATAATTCTCTCCTTCGGCCATTTGTATTAAATAATATACTGAAATTTAACGGTTATCATTTCGATTTTTCCAAGCTACTGCTGATCCAATGCAGTTACCTTCCAACATTGCAGCAGGTATAGCAAGTACTGAAGCGATTATTAATAAGCCATTTCTTAGAGAGATTCCATTATTGCCTTTTAACACTAGGTAATTATATCATCTCATTGAACCGAACTATATAGTCATTATACCTTTTCTCTGTTAGAATATTTTTTTTGATAATTATGACATACTACTTTAAACCTTATCTAGATCGAAACTTTGATTTAAAAGATCCAGATATATTCAGGAAAATCACTTTATTTGTAAGAGACATCCCATACGGTTCAATTGGTTCTAGAAATCCAGAAGATATCCTAAAATCAAACATGGGAACATGCTCTGGGAAACATTTTTTACTTAAAGATATTTATGAATATTTGGGTTTTGAGGTGAAAGATATGATCGCAATTCATTTCTTCAACAACCTGCCTGTAAAACTATCAGATGAATTAATCGAATTACTAAATGAAGGCAAAATTCCAGATCCACACAACTTCCTAAAGGTTAAAAGATTAGATAAATGGATAGATATTGATATCACTTGGGACAAAGAATTAACGGGTCTTGGCTTTGAAGTTAATGAAAACTGGGATGGAAAATCAAATATGAATATTTGTGTAGTTCCTGAAGAAATATTAGAAATGGAGAACCCTCTTGAGTTTAAAGAAAATTTCACTGCGGAATTAGATGAGAAAACACAGTCTAGAAGGAAGAAATTTATAAATGAGTTGAGCGAATATTTGGGGAAGTATAGAGATGAACAGAATGACTAGTTATCAAACACAAGTCGTTAGAGAGGACATAGATTACAACTATTTTGATAAGGGTTCGAAAAATCTAGTAGTTTTCTTTCCCCCAGGAATCGGAGATCCCACAGACTTTAATAATCTTGCCAAAAACTTAAAACGATCATCAATGATATTGAAATATCCTGGCATAAGCGATACTTGGAAAACTGAAAACCTCAAAACGATTACTCAAGAAATTTACGAGTTCCTTTCGAAAAGAGATGAAGCCATCACTTTAATAGGGGAATCTTACGGTGGGAATATCATCCTGGACTTGATCAAGATGGGTTTGAAAGTCGAAACTGTTATTGTTCTAGGTACAGGTGAATATTTCAAAGATTATCAAAAACCATTACTAAAATTTGTTTCTATTCCAGCGAAACATTCCAGAATTTACAGAAAGCTGATGGCTATAACAGTTGCCAGACTCGGGTACTTCAGATTATTAAGAAACTTACCTGATGATAAGCTCAAAATTATTTTGAAGAGATGGCTAGAAATCATTGATTATAAAATTCCTGAGAAATTCAGTTACAAAGGCAACTTCACCTTTATCTATGGAAAAAATGATAAATTTGTAAGACCGGAGTCAGTTGAGAAGATCGCGAGATCAATGCCTCAGATGAAGATTGTTAGAACCGAAAACTCGCATACGGAATACAAGAAGTGCTATGTAGGAAAGTTGATGGCTTTTATTAATGAGAATAGTGTTGAGATGTAGAAATCTAGTAAAATCTATTACACTGTATTAAATTTTTCTATCTCTAAAATATTAACTTGAAAAAACTTTTCCAATTTACAATATTAGTCCCCCTTATTTTTTCTAGTATTTTGTATTGCAACACATCCTACGCACAAGATAATTTAAACGAAGATCAGTCCTCGATAATTGACGTAGCAATCCAACCAGAAGAAAACATCCCAGAAACCGAGTATTTCAAAGGAACCGTAACCGAAATACTTGAAGAAGAATTAGTACCCTTTGATGGAGGTGAACAAACGTATCAAAGATTGCTTATTACTATCACCAATGGAGACTTCAAAGGGGAAAAAGTTGAAGTTGAGAACGGAAGTACAGCCTCATTACAGGAAATCATTTATGAGGTAGGGGATACTGTATATTTGAGTTATACAAGAGACCAAGACAGTAAAGCAGTATTTTTTATAACTGACTTTGATCGATCTAATGGATTGGCCATTTTGTTTCTAGGTTTTATATTGGTAATATTACTAATCGGCTTCAAAAGAGGTGCATTATCAATAATTTCATTACTTATTTCTTTCGCAATTATTTTCATATTTGTTCTTCCTCAAATCCAAGCAGGAAAAGATCCGGTTTTAATTGCGATATTATCTTCAATTGTCATAATTCCAATTACTTTCTATCTTTCACACGGGTTTCAACTTAATACAACTATCTCCATAGTTGGGACGTTCATATCCCTGGTTATTACTGGATTACTTGCGGTGTATTTTGTAAATTTAGTTAATCTCACTGGCGGTGCTTCGGAAGAAGCTTTGTTTCTACAAAACATCGGTGGAACAGTTTATAATCTACGAGATTTACTTCTAGCGGGGATTATCATAGGAACGATGGGCGTGATGGATGATGTAACAGTTTCCCAAACCTCGATTGTTTTCCAGCTTTACGATTTGAAGAAGAAAATCACATTTGGAGAATTGTTTGCAAGATCGATTAAAGTAGGTAAAGATCATATTTCATCGATGGTAAACACCTTGGTACTAGTTTATACAGGAGTATCTATGCCCCTTTTACTTTTGTTTATGAACAATCCCAGACCATTCGAGGAACTTCTTAGCTACGAATTAGTAGCAACAGAGATTGTTCGCATGCTCGTGGGTAGCATTGGATTGATAATTGCTGTGCCGATAACTACTGCTTTGGCATGTTATGTCGTCACAAAGTATCAAATAAAGAGTAAAGACGAAGCTGAACTACATCAACATTGACCTCGACCGAATTCTCAAAAATGTTAATATGTAACGTTTATTAATTTTGAATGTCCATAAACATTCCATTAATCTCGGATTTTTTATTTTACTATAAAAAGTATTCAGCTTCCCCTTATGTCCGGAAAAGGATTGTATTAATCTTAATAGGAGCAACAATATACTTCGTGATTCTTGGGCTTTTTATAAAGTATGACATAGACCGAGCCATCATAGAGCCATTAGTTGAACCAATCGAGAAAGCAGGAATCGTTATGCTTTTCTTACTTCAGGTACTTTTTTCTCTCACGCCTTTTCCAGATAATTTCCTAGTTTATCTAGGAACACTTGTTTTTGGCCCCATGGAGACGTTCCTAGCGATTTATGCGAGTTATTTAACAGCTACTTCGCTAAGCTTCTACATAGCAAGGCATTATGGTAGAGAGAGATTAATCAAGAGATTCCCTAAGTTGATAAATAAAATTGACGGTTATGACCATCGACTTAAACCTCATCATTTAATTATGTATCGATTTCTAGCTTTTTCATCTATGGATTATCTCGCTTACATTGCTGGTTTTTCAAAAATTTCGTTTAAATCATATTTTGTTTCTTCAGCTATAAGTATGCCATTTCTGATTTTCCCTGCAATACTAATTGTTATGGGTCTTTTCGAAAGAAACCCACTATATATGGTATTAATTTATATCGCTCTCTTTACATCTCTATTGTCTATAGCTTTTATCGTGAGGAAGTTTGGGAGCATTATTAATGGTAAAAGTTAATTTTTATTTTAAACAAATGACACACCACAAAAAAACATGGCCAGACTTTTTTCAAATGTTAAAAGATGGCAAAAAGAAATTTGATATAAGGTTAGCGGACTTTGAAGTCAAGGAAGGCGATATGATTGTCTTTGAGGAATGGGACCCTGAAGTGAAAGAATATACAGGTAGAAAGCTAGAGATGAATGTGACATTTGTTTTGAAAACTAAAGATTTGCCATATTGGAGTGAAGAAGATGTCGCAAAGCACGGTTTTAATATTATGCAGGTAGAAAGTATAGTATAAGGCATATTCTTTAATTGATTGGTTTGCCTTAAAATACCTACAAGTCAAATCAATTTGACTTGTAAACACATGATCCAAGCATTATGATCGGATATTTTATTAAATAAATATGGATCAACTACATTATTTACAAATGCAAATTCTCAAGAAATTACTTTTTTCAGAAGGTTCTACATTTTCACAATTAATTGGAGAAAATATTGAAACAAACCAACATAATTTTCATTTACAAAAGCTAATAGGACTAATGTTAATTGAAAAAAATGGCAGCATATACAAATTAACCCTTAAGGGCAAAGAGTTTGCTAATACTATGGATACTGATAGTCAACTTAAAGTAAAACAAGCTAAATTATCAGTTCTATGTTGTTGTTTCAAAGATGAAGGTACGAAAGTATTGATTTACACTAGAAAAAAACATCCTTTTTATAATTATCAGGGATTCTTTTCGGGAAAAATTAATTATGGGGAGACTGTATCAGAAACTGCAAAAAGGGAATTATATGAAGAAGTCGGTTTAAAAGGAGAACCTGAAGTAAAAGGGCTTAGGCATTTCAAGGTTTATTCTGAAGAAAAGAAACTACTTGAGGATAAATTTATGTTCTATGTCCGATTTGATAATCCTGAAGGTGAATTGAACCCAAATGAAGAAGGTGAGTATAAATGGATAAAAACTTCTGATATCAAGGAATTTATAAAAAAACCGTTTCACGATTTTTTTGAATCATATGATATGTTAATCAATAGTAGCAGTTTCTATTTCAATGAACTTGATGTGATCACTTCGGAATTTTAGTTTTAAAACCTTTATTAGGCCAATTTATTGTTAATTGAGAGTAGTCATATGCTCTGCAGGAGTTGGTAGAACTAAGTTACAGTTTCTGTCTAATGGAAGTTTTCCTATTCTATATAGATTATTAATCTCATCATTTGATAAAACAACATCCGATAAACCAACGTCATTATATAAATCTACAGGTTTAACAAATATTACAACACTTCCGGAAGTGCCCTTTAATTCTAATTCATAACCTGTAAATAATTTCTTATTGATTACTCCATAAGGGATCTCGATACAAGCATGAGGGTAAAAGATTTCTCCATACCAGAAAGCATTATCCTCAGGTGAAAAAACGAAAGTATGGGCTGTTCGGATATTTTCAAGGGAATTATTTATTTCTGCAAAATTGGGTCCTTCATCTATCCCTAAAACGAAATTAATCACGCTATCATATAAATGTGAACCAAATCCGGTTTTTCCTAATGTAGTGATTTGTGGATAGTAAGGTGTTTCTAGAATGATCTACCACTTAATAGTTGAAATGTTATTCTTACTTAAGTAAACGTTAGTCTTACTAAAATGCTTACAACCAAAAAATCCTCTGTCTGCAGAAAATGGTGAAGGGTGGGGAGCCTTTAGTATTAAATGTTTCTTTTTATTGATCAGGTTTTCCTTTGATATTGCGTAATTCCCCCAAAGTAGAAAAACCAAGTTGTCTTTATTATCAGACAATATTTTAATCACCGAGTCGGTAAATGTTTCCCAACCCTTCTTTGCATGGCTTCCTGGGTTGCTTTTCCGTACTGTTAGGACACTATTCAATAAAAATACTCCTTGCTCTGCCCATTTGGAAAGATTTCCAGTTTCTGGAAGTTCAAGATCAAGATCTGACTTCAATTCTTTGAAAATATTCTTTAATGAAGGTGGCATAGGCACACCATCTTGTACTGAAAACGCCAGTCCATGGGCTTGTCCTGGTCCGTGATATGGATCTTGGCCCAATATTACCACTTTGACAATCTCAAAAGGTGTTAGATTAAAGGCATTGAAAATAAGAGGACCTGCTGGGTAAATCGTATTTGATGAATACTCGTTTTTAATATACTCGGCTAGATTAAGAAAATATTCTTTTTCGAATTCGCTATTAAGTAGTTTTTTCCAGCTAGGGTGAATCTTTACATTCATAAATGTATTTTATCAGATTCAATGCTTTTATGTCAGGATTTTTGAATATACTTGATCGAGGTAGTCCTTAACCATTCTTGTAGAGGAGAAGTTTTTGACAGCTAATACAATACTTTCAATCATCATCTTTACCCACTTCTCATTGAAACCTTCGTGGTTTCTATCGAAGTAAAGTGGAGCTACTATGAATTCTAAATTGTCATGTAATGATGTGACAGGGTCGTTGTGGTCGACAACAAATCCTTTGTCAGTCCAATCAACTTCGTCAGTCCAGCCATCTAAAGTGGTTAGCTGTAATACTCCATTTAAGCAAGCTTTCATGCCACTCGTTCCTGAAGCTTCTTCAAATCTAAAAGGTGTGTTCAACCATACATCAGAACCAGAAACCATTGCTTTTGCTAGTTTCCAGTTATAATCAGGAATTACTACAACTTTTTGAGAAAGTTCGGAATTAATGGCTGAACTGAGTTCTTGATTTATCTTTTGTAATAAATCAACAGCTGAAATATCTCTCGGATGAGCTTTGCCTGCAATTAATATTTGAACAGGACGATCAGAATTATTTACTATACGTTTCATTCTTTCGATGTCAGAAATGATCAAATCTGGACGCTTGTAAGAAGCAAGTCTTCTCGACCACGCGATAGTAAGTGCTTCAGGATTTAGATTTAATGAGAGTTCTTTGTTTAAACTACTGATTAATTTATGTTTCCTTCGTATATGCATGTCCCAGAGATCTTTGTAAGATATATCGTAAATTTTATTTAAATCAACTTCTAGTGGATTTAGTGCCCAATCAAATCCAAGATGTCCTTCTAGAAGTTTATTTAATTCCGGGTTTAACCATGTGGGCACGTGTGTTCCATTTGTTACAGGTAGCAGTTTATATTTAGGCCAAATCTTAGACGCTGCTTCACCATGCAACTTACTCACTGCAGTGGATACTTTTGCGTGCCTAAATCCCAGCATTGTCATTGAAAAGTTTCCAGAGGAATAGTCATCATCTCTTCCTAGTTCGAAAATTGCTTCTAGGTTTGTGTTCAAGTCGTCGCAATAGGCATATAAATAACTTGCGACTAAATCATATGGAAAATTATCATTTCCTGCAGGTTTTAAAGTGTGGTTAGTAAATACCAATTCTGCATCAACTTCCTTTAGGGCGGTTTGGAAATCTATATTCTTGTCGCGCATTAATTGCTTTGCGATCTCAAGTACAAGAAAACCTGAATGTCCTTCATTCATATGGAAAATTGATGGATCGATATCAAGTTCTTTTAGAAGTCTTGCACCTCCAATGCCTAGAAGTATTTCCTGTCTAATACGAGTATCGTTGTCACCACCATAGAGATGCGAACTTATCATTCTGTCTTCTTGTAGTTTATTCTCATCGATATTTGTATCTAGTAGATAAAGTGATACTCTACCAATCTTGAGTTCCCAAGCTTGAGCGTATACGATATGGTCTTTAATATCAATTTGAATCCTTAGTGGGTTACCAAATTTGTCTTTCACCAATGATAGAGGGAAATCTAGAGGATCCTGAGTCAAATATTCGTCTAACTGTCTACCTTCGGGAGAAAATCTTTGGTGGAAATAGCCTTGATTGTAGAAAATCCCAACTCCAACAACTGGTATTCCTAGATCGCTCACTTCTTTTAGATAATCACCTGCTAATACTCCTAGACCGCCAGAGTAAATCTGTAACCAATCAATCAGTCCAAATTCCATACAGAAGTATGCGATAGGATTGGTCTTGAGCACTTCAAATTTAGGATTCTCTACTGCAAATTTATCAAACCAAATCGGTCTGGTTAAATAATGATGAAGCCTATTGGAACTTTCGTTTATGAAAGAAGAATTGTTAGCAACTAATTCATCTAATTTGTGCAAACCAAAATCCTCTAAATGGCTTTTCGGGGCAGGGTGTCTTCTCCAACCCTCTTCAAACTCATCTATGACAGGAAGGGTAGAGTGATAATCCCATGAATAGTATAGATTATCGAGTATATCGAATAGTTTTTGTTTAGTATCTTCTGACATAAAATTACCTTTGTGAACTATCATTATGCTTCAGAAAAAAAATCACTGCAAGAAATATTATTGATTAATTCCTAAGATTTAATAAATGCTATAATTGAAAATATGAAAAAAATCACGATAAAAAGACAATCGAAAATTAGTCGAAATCTTCCGAGAATTAATAAGATACTATCGATAATTTTATTTTTTCTTTCCATCTATATAATGATTTCTCCTTTTCTTCCAGAATTGGAATTGATTTTGAATCGACAACAGGACGAAACTCAAGGATTTGTATATAAAAGTTCTTCTGCGAGTGATGCAGGTATTGACGAGGAAGTTCTGAAACCTATTCCAAAAGAAAATCGAGTAGTGATTCCTGCAATTAATGTCGATGCTCAAATATTAGAAGGGGATACCATCGATATCCTAAACCAGGGACAAGCATGGAGGAGGCCGCTTACTTCAACACCTGAAAAGATCGGGAATACTGTTGTAGTAGGTCATCGATACTTTGGACAAGGCAAAAACACTTTCTACCATTTAAACAAACTGTCCGCAGGTGAGGAAATTATTGTCTTTTGGAAGGAAAAAGAATATAAATATAAAATAGAGAAGGTTTATGAAACCAATCCTGATGATATTTCTGTAGAGGCTACTACGAAAGATAACATACTTACACTTTATACTTGTAGTGGATTATCAGCGGAGAAAAGGCTGATTGTCATTGCAAAACCAGTTATTGAATCATGAAAGAATATTATAAAACAATACTACTGATAGTTCTCATACTGATAGCTATCGGCTATATCATTTATATTAATTATTCCTATAATCAAAATTTCGTTAACAATTTATAATTATGGACACTCAAAATCTTATAATTAATGGTCAAAACGTCAGTGGTGACAATGGTAGTATAGATGTTAAGTCACCCTGGGATTTACTAGTATTTGCAAGTGTTGCTTCAGCAAGCAAAGAACAAGTCGATACTGCTGTAGTAAATTCTGATGAGGCTTTTCAGACATGGAGGTATAGCAACCTTTCTGAAAGAATTGAGATTTTTAATATTGCAATTAAATCTCTTCGTGATGATGCTGAAAGATTGGCTCAACTTCTACACAAAGAGATTGGGAAATTCGAAGATGATGCAAGAAGCGAAATCAATAGATCGATTGATTATATGGAACTTATGCTTTCTGCTGTTAAGCATTGGAAAGGAACTGTTTATTATGGTGATATTGATCCAAAATTCACAAGGAATAAAAAAACTGGTATCTATTCCAGAGTGCCGTTGGGGGTTGTGTTAGCAATTTCGCCATTCAATTACCCTATAAATTTATCCATTACCAAAGTAGCGCCTGCATTGTTGTCGGGTAATACTGTTGTACTCAAACCTTCAACACAGGGTTCTTATACAAGTTATGAGTTTTATAAGCATTTTGCTAAAGCAGGATTGCCAAATGGAGTGTTAAATGTTGTGACAGGTAGCTCGAAAGAGATTGGGGATTCTCTCTTAACTCATCCCCTTGTTAAATTAATCGCATTTACAGGAAGCACACAAGTTGGCAATCACATTCGTGAAGTTGCAAATGGTATACCTTTACTCTTGGAATTAGGAGGAAAAGATATCGGAGTTGTTACCGAAAATGCTGATTTAGACTTGGCAGTGAAAGAAATTGTTAAAGGGGCGTTTTCATACTGCGGACAACGCTGTACTGCACTGAAGCTAGCTTTAGTACATAGCTCGAAATACGAAGAATTCACTCACAAAGTAACGGAAGAAGTTCAGAAGTTAGCATTAAATCCAATGATAGATGAGTCCTCAGCAGAATATGTCATGGAGTTGTTCAGTGATGCGTCCTCAAAAGGTGCAGAGGTAAAAGTCGCTCCAAATCAAGATGTAAATAAACTCACACCAGCTGTTGTATCAAATGTGAATAAGGATATGAGGGTTTTCTACGAAGAACAATTTGGGCCATTACTACCAATTGGAAAATATGAGACAGAAGAAGAATTAATCAAGTTAGCCAACGCTTCCCCTTACGGGTTGCAAGCGAGTCTATATACAAAAGACATCGATCAAGCATTCAGATTAGCAGATAAAATTGAAGTAGGAACCGTCCAAATCAATGCAAAACCAGATCGTGGCCCTGACAATTTCCCTTTTGGTGGAGTGAAAGATTCCGGCCAATTGATGCAAGGTACAATTGAAACACTGGATTTGATGACAAGAGGGAAGATGGTTGTGGTTAACACTTAAAAAGTCTAGAATTCAGTATTCTTTATGTTTTAATTTCCTTTGGATCCCGCCATTTAATGACGGGAGGGGATCTCTCGCAAACAAAAATCATACATTTCCCCCTGAATAGGGGTATATCTCCCGAACTTATTCTGAAGTATATTAATTAGAGATCACTAATCTAGTAAGGGAAATACATCATATTCCCTCGGTCCTGCCATTAAATGACAGGATGGGGAATCTCTCGAAATTCAATTTACTGAAACCTGAACTCTGAATTTTGAATTCAAAACATATTCAAGGTTCTCACAAACTCCGAATGTGACCAAGTAAGCGGTTTCATAGAAAGTCCAAATCCCGTATGAGGATGTGCTTGTTCAGCCATCAGGCCTGTGTGGTCAGTATGTTCACAAACCCAGTCAAGATATCTAGTGGCTTTTGTTTTATCACCATCTTTCAAATAATATTGAACCATCCAAAGTGCAGATATAAACCACGGATTACCTGGAAGAGTTTTATCAATACGTAGATAGTGATCATCCATTTTTCTTGCAATTCCACCAACTTCAGTATCTAACCACAAATCACCCTCGATTTTCTCAATTGTTGTTTTAATACGTTTATCATCAATATCAAACATTCCATACATCCAAAGTGAGTGTATAGATGCATCTGACAATTTATCTATTCTGGATTTTGTATGTTGGGGATCACAATAGATACTGTTTATAAATGTGCCGTCTTTCTCATCGAAAAAATATTTTTCGTATGCATCTTTGATTCCATCTGCTGCATTTGTGCATGATTCTATAAGATGTTCATATTTCATGCTTTCAGCTAATTGAGCACCAGCCTTTAATGCAGCATAAACCATCGCGATCGTGTAAGTATGAACCCCCCAGTGTATTTCCCAGATATCATAACTCGGCTTCGGAAGCATAGAGCCGGCGAGTTTAAATCCAATAGGGTGATTATCTGTTAGGTTATTACTCAAAAATCTATAGTCAAGTAAGAAATTTAATGCTGGAACTATGAATGAGTTCCATAGTTCGGTGATAAGTCCGCGATCCTCGTAATGTTCATAATACTTGTTAAGGGCAATAATGACAGAGGCAGTTTCGTCCTCTTGGATAGGTAGTTGTTCGTTTCCATATTTATCTACCCATGGATGCCAGCTACTACCTATCCCTTTTGAGATGTCTGAGTAGTATTTGTGATGTAAATAACCTTCTTTGGTGATTACTTTTTCACAGAACAAGAAGAAATTTTTTGCCAAATCGGGATATCCTGCTTCAATGTAGGCAATTGCAGTATGTGCCCCATCTCTGGGCCACATGTAAGAATATGAGTCTTTACCGCCTTTCTTCACAAACTCTGAATCATTTGCTGCAACTATGGCACCATTTTTATCAGTTTGAGTTCTCAATATGAGGAGTGACCTAGTATAGAGTGTCTCGAGTTGACGATTTTTCTGATAATCCTCATAGAAATTGATATTTGTTTTAGGATTAAGCCAGTTTTGCCAGAAATAATTGGTTTTTTCTTCAAGGTTTTGTCTGTCAGCCTTGCGAATAAATCTAGCGAGATCAGCAATCTCGTTGTAGTTTTGCCCACAGACAATAAAATATTCAAGTTCTTGGGAAGAATTACCTTGAATTTTCAAAATTGAAGATATACATGATTCTGTAGTACCAGTACTCACAGGATTAAATGCCAGTTTACCCTCGTTGTCTGGAAATGCACCTTTGCCACCATTGTCATTCGGAGCAGAACAAGTATATTCATGAATTCTAGAACAAAAGCCCATACCGAGATAAGAGTTTTTCTTATAGTGACACATAATCTTCGCAGGCTCGTACCAAGTGGCAGTATTACCACTATCGTCTTCTCTCATATAGTAGTTATGTTTGAAATATACCTTCAATTCACGATATTCGTTGCCCTTGTTTTGGATACTTATTTTACGAAGGAAGATATCTTTATCATATAGAACAAAATCCGTGAAAGTGATTTCAAGTTGGTAAAGTTCGCTATAGGCTTTTGAACTTGATACTAGAGAATTATCAAAATAATTTGTACTAATAATGAAGTTATCATTATTAAGGTAGACGATATTCCCATCTATGGAAAAGAATATCTCGTTTGCTCTTTCACTAAGGTGATTTGCTTCTCCTACAAATGGCCAATAAAAATCCTTAAGATTAAGATTATCATCAATATTTACTAATGTGGATCCGTTTCCAAGGACTAAGCTAGTGGACATTATTATTTTGATTTATCTTTAAATAATAGATTGTTTCTAACAACGTTGCAACGCTCCATGCTTGAAGTAAGCACCCGTTTGGTTCCAATAAATCAGAGCTAAAAACTTCAGGTATGTATTTTAAATTCTTCAAGAGAATACTTTCGTCAAAACTTCTAAGTCTATCCTCGACATATTTCACACTTGAAGTCGAAAAATTATAAGTTTTGAGATATGCGATTAAGTAAAACCCTAGTAAGTATGGCCAAATTGTCCCCTGGTGATAGCTTAAATCCCTTTTTTTCTGGTCTCCACCATAATCTCCTAGATAATGCTCGTCTTCCTTTGAGAGTGTTCTCAAGCCTACATCAGTAAGAAGTCTCTGTTCGATCGTTGCTAGAATCATTTTACTTCTTTTACTCGATAATATTTTAAAAGGTAAATACAAAGGTATAATCTGGTTTGGTCTGATAGATTTGTTTATTTCATCTATTCCAAGCACATCGTATAAACAATTTGTGGAATTATTCCAATATTTCTCTTCAAAAGTGTGTTCAAGCATCACCTTCAAATCTTTTAATTGGTTAAGATGAGTGCGGTCATCGAACTTCTCTTTGAAAAGTATTAGTATCCTCAAGTAGTTATACCAAAGTGCCTGAATTTCAACTGCACAGCCACTTCTGTCCGTTACTGCTTTCCCATCGACAATTGCATCCATCCAAGTACGTGCTTCTTCAGAACTATCATCAGACAAAAACCCATCTTTAGTGATATGTAATTTGTTTTTTCCTTCTAGAATACTTGTAAATATCTTTTCCATTTCAGGCAGCAAAGATTCTGCAGTTTGGTAGTCCGATGAAAGTTGTACATATTCGTAGAGTCTAATAACAAACCAAAACATACCATCGACAGAATTCATAACTTTGTTTATGAATAATCTATTTGGAAGCATACCGTCATGGAAATTTTTGCCCCATTCCAAGAAAATCTCCTTCGCAAAATCAAAATCGTTCTGTGATAGTGCTAACCCATGCAGTGAGATAAAAGTGTCTCTTGCCCATTCATCGAACCAATGGTACCCTGCAACAATCCCATAATGTTTTGATGTTGTAATTTTCAATTTGTTGCTTTGTTCGATTAGTTTCCTTTCTAAATTTGACTCACTTAAAGTTGTTTTTAAATCGTGATGATGTAATTCATCACTCCATATGTCCTCTATTTTCGTATCCGCAGTTTTTTTGTTGAAGCGAAATGCAAAATAATGTTTCGTTTCACCTGCCAAAAAGTTAGATTCAAAATATCCGGGCATAAATAAATCTTCATAAGGTTCGTAACCCCTCAGTTCCTCGTCTGGATAATAAATGTGGAAATACGTATCCGGTTTTTGTATAAACCGAGCATTGTCAGAAGAGAAATGAAGTGAAAGATTTTGATCAGAAACTACACTTCCGTAGTTCTCTAATGAAAGTAACTTATATTTACCGAATGAATCGTTACTAGTATTTTCGTGAATATCTCTAATATTTATTAATGGTGATAGAACCAGTTTTCCTGCACTTGAAGAGTTAATGTTGTAATAAATCAACAGTGTGTCGTCATTTGCAAGGAGCATTAGAGTTTTTTCTATACTTATTCCCGGAATCCGAAACAACCATTTTGGAAGAGGTTCAAACTCGAAATTTGCTATGTTCCGAAACCCTTCGGGATCGAAGTGATAATTCTGATAAATATTAGTGAAAAGCGCAAATTCTCCTTGTGCCGTTTCTATTTTGTCAATAACTCTATTCAAAACATTGGATCTATTTAAGTGGCCTTGAGTGCTTGCAAGTAGAGAATGATATTTTCTTGTATTGCCATAGAGGAAATTTGCTGAGGAATATGTACCCAACTTATTTGTTATCAGGAATTCTCTCTGGTAAGAACCAAAATTAATCATTTTTGAAGTAGGACTTATAACTTACCATTTGTTTCAGCTTATCACTGAAATCGCCGACGACATTCATGTAGTTGATATAAGCATCATATGGAGATTCATAGGGACTGAAATATTTATGAATATCTCCATCGTTCCAATATTTGGTTGACATGTAATAAAAGTGATCGGATGTCTGGAGTTTTCTCCATGTGGAAAGGAGCTTTCTTTTGATTAATTTATCGGAAATGGTGCTAATTGCGCTTTTGACCAGTTGTTCATACTTGTATATTTGGTCGGCAGCATGTCTTTGCATTTTATTCCCCAACCAGGCAGATAAATCTCTCTCAATATCAGCCCATGAAATAAGATTATGGATATCAATTTCATCTCTAGGTTCAAAGTCTTCTACTGTTTCACTAGGTGTTCTAAAACCTATCCCTCTTCTAATAAGTTCTGCAGGAAGTAATTCTAAGAATTTGAAAATACCACTATCTTCCCATTGATGTTCTCCAAAAGTTTCGTAATCCATGAATAGGTTAATAGTCTCACCATCTGCTTGTTCTACCCAATCAACAAACTTCTCCACACTAAGCGGGTGCTCTTTCCAGTTGACATCTGAGAATCTAAAGGCAATATCGTCAGAAAGTTTGTAGTTTTTAAGTAGTAGGGCGATTTTTCTATTTGCTCTATCTTTGATTTTAAAATTTTTAATAATTTTCTCATCTTCAGGATGCAAATCGAACTTTGGTGCAGTGTAAACATAGTTAGGAGATTTCGATTTGAGATAATAGTCCCATCCTTCTGCTAAGATAGCATCAAAACCCATCTTTCTGATGAAATTTGCCAGTTCATTATTGTATATCAGCTCTGTATTTCGAAATACTTTTGGACGCTTTTTAAAAAGTTTGTAAATTTTCTTTCTGTGAAGAATTATCTGTTCTGCGAA
>OEIV010000465.1_pt1 | contig 22015 bp, 21 predicted proteins | sample 1539231 | NCBI WGS metagenome assembly OEIV01 (sample SAMN03794762, study PRJEB22550) | activated sludge metagenome | feature: wastewater treatment plant; material: activated sludge; isolation source: Wastewater treatment plant of a petroleum refinery complex | place: Argentina: Buenos Aires ... | reverse complement strand
CTCGAACGCTGGCTGGCGGCGAAGGACATGACGCCTGCCGGCGCCCCTGTCGTCGCCCGCTACGATCCGCCCTGGACGCTGCCGATGTTCCGCCGCAACGAAATCCAGATCGAAATCCTGCAAGGCTCGCCGGCGGACCGCGATCAGGGCAGCAGCGCTTCGGGTACCAGCAGGGAGCACGCGCCGCCGGGCCGGCAGGCCTCCAGCAGCCAGGCCTTCTTCAGCATCTCGCCCGCGCCCTCGACCCAGCCGCAGCCTTCGATGGCCGTCTCGTTCGACCGCTCGAAGCGCAGGTCGCAGGGCGTCGGCGTCAGCCGGGCGATATCCTCGCCGCTCTCCGGATCGCGGCTGACATAGCCTGCGTCCGCGGGGAAGAGAGAGAGGGTCGCATCCAGCGTGCTGCCTTCGCCGACGATTTCGAGGCGCACCTCGCCCTCGCCGCCCTCGACCGTGCGCCAGCCCCACATGCCGAGCGCCAGCTCGCCGCCGTCTTCCGCCGCGCTGCGCTCGACGACCGTGATGCGGCCGCGCGCGGCGCCGGGCGGCACCTCGGCGAAGACGATGGCCCGGGCGGGCGCTTCCTGGTCCACGCGGGTATAGAGCCAGCCGCCCTGGACGAGGTCCGGCGGGACCGAGAGGCTCTCGGCGGCGGCCGCCAGCATCAAGGCCGTCAGCAGAAGTTTCATCGTGCGCGCGCTCCCTGATGCGCCCGTCTCAGAGTCTCATCGCCCGCCGATCGGGGCAACCGCCCGTCAGGCCGCGTCCTCGACCTTCAGCGTGTCGCGCAGTTCGCGCTTGAGGAACTTACCGCTGGCGTTGCGCGGCAGCGGCTCGGCGAGGATCCAGATGTAGCGCGGGATCTTGTGGCGGGCGATGCGGGCGGCGCAGTGGGCGCGCAGCTCGTCCGGCGTCAGTTCCTCGCCGGGGCGCAGCACGACGGCCGCGCCGACCTCCTCGCCCAGCCGGTCGTCCGGCACGCCGAAGACGCAGCATTCGGCGACGGCGTGGTTCTGGTGGATCGCCGCCTCGACCTCGACGCAATAGACGTTCTCGCCGCCGCGCAGGACCATGTCCTTCTTGCGATCGACCAGGAAGATGAAGCCGTCCTCGTCGATGCGGGCGACGTCGCCGGTCCGCAGCCAGCCGTCGCGGATGGAGTCGGCCGTCGCCTCGGGGCGGTTGATGTAGCCCTTGATGACCGAGGCGCCACGCACCACCAGTTCGCCCGGCTGGCCGGGGGCAACCTCGTCGCCGAGATCGTCCACCACCTTGGCCTCGAAGCTCGGCATGGCGCGGCCGCAGCTCGCCGGCTTGTCGACGAAGAAATCGCCCGAGATCGAGGTGATGATGCCGCAGGTCTCGGTCATGCCGTAGCCGGTGTTGGGCCGGGCGGTGGCGACGGTCTGGTCGATCTTGGCGACCAGGTCGGGCTGAAGCTGGGCGCCGCCGCCGCCGACGCTGAGCAGGCTGGAGGTGTCGTGCTTGGCGAAGTCGGGATGGGTGACGAGCTCGCGCGCCATCACCGGCACGCCGCTCGCCGAGGTCACCCTCTCGCGCTCGATCAGCTTGAGCGCCTCGGCGGGATCCCAGCGATACATCAGCACCATCTTGCCGCCCGCCGCCGTGGTGGCATAGGCGCCGCAATTGTTGGCGGTGACGTGGAAGAGCGGCGTGGTGACGAGCGTCGCCGGCACCGGCGGCGGCGCGTCGGGATCGACGGCGAGGCCGGTGGCGCGCTGGGTGGCGAGGGCCGTCACCTGGCCGGCGAACATCATGTTCATCAGGTTGTTGACGCAGCCGCGATGGGTGAGCTGCGCGCCCTTGGGAAAGCCCGTGGTGCCCGAGGTGTAGAAGATGCAGGCGTCGTCGTCGGGATCGATCGCAACCTCGGGCAGTGTGCCGGGACGGGCGACGACCTCGGACCAGGCGATCGCGCCGTCCGGAAGGGCCTCGGTGCGGATGCCGACCACCAGCGCGTCGCCGGCCATGCCCGGCTGCTCGGCCATGCGGGCGAGGCGCTCGGCATCGGCGAAGACGATCCTGGGGCCGGCGTCCTTGAAGCCGTAGGCCATCTCGGCGGCGGTCCACCAGGCGTTCATGCCGACGACGGCGATCCCGGAACTGACGGCGGCCCAGTAGATCAGCATCCATTCGGGGTAGTTGCGCATGGCGATGGCGATCCGGTCGCCGTGGCGGACGCCGCGGCTCGCCATCCAGGCGGCGATCGCGCCGACCAGGGCGTGGGCCTGGCCATAGGTCAGCCGCTCGCCCTCGTAGACGAGGTAGTCGCGCTCGGCGAAGGGCAGGGTGGAAAGCCAGACCTCGCGGACCGTCGGCGGGGCGTTCCTGAAGCCGCGCAGCGCGACGCCGCGCACTTCGGTCGCGGCGATTTCGAAGGGGGCGCCCGGCGCCGTCAGCTCGGCCCAGGCCGCATTCAGTTCCGCGTAGTGCACCGTCGTTTCGTCCCTGTTCCCGGCGCAGGCGTCTTGGCGGCCCGCGTCCCGCCGACCGTCATAGCGGGTCACGACACGGCAGCGAAAGGTCGCGGTGCGGAAAGCCCGGCCGGCGCCGCCGATTCGGCCGGATTTCAGGCCCGTCGACCGTAGGGGCGGGCGGCGGGCCGGCCCGGGCCCCCGTCTGCCGCGGCTGCGAATCGGATCATGTTGCGGCGCGAAAGACACACATGTTCCCGAATCCGGTTATCCACAGACTCAGCGGTTCTGTTTCACGCAACTGTCACATATCCGTTAGAGACCGTTGGCAATGGGGTGGCACGCGGTGAGCGCCAGCAATGGCGCCGATCGCCGCGATGCGCGTCCGGCTCGAAACCGGTGGGGGTCTCTCGATGAAGTATTCAAGCCTTTTTGGCGGCGTGGCGCTGCCCGTACTCGCGTTCGCGATGGCCGTGCCGGCCATGGCGCAGGCGGTGTCGTCCAGCATCCGCGGCACGATCGTCGATGCCGACGGCTTCGCCGTTCCCGGCGCGGCGATCCAGATCAGGAACGAAGCGACCGGCCAGACCAATTCCACCACCTCGTCCGAGGGCGGCTTCTTCAACGCCTCTGGCCTGCCGGTCGGCGGCCCCTACACGGTGACGGTGACGGCCGAGGGCTACAAGCCGACGGCGGTCCAGGACGTCTACCTGACGCTCGGCGAGCCGCTGCGCCTTGAAGTGACGGTGACCTCGACCGACGCGACCGTCGCCTCCGAGGAAGTGACCGTCATCGGCGTGCGCGACACCAATCCGGCGATCGACGCCCGCGGCGTCGGCGCCCAGTTCGATGCGACCAGCATCAAGAACATCCCGACCGTCACGCGCGACATCAAGGAAGTCGTCCAGCAGAGCCCGCTCGCCTATATCGATTTCGGCGACACCGACTCGCCCCTGTCGATCGCCGGCGCCAACCCGCGCTGCAACGCCTTCCTCGTCGACGGCGTGCCCCAGAACGACAGCTTCGGCCTCAACCGCGGCGGCTATCCGACGGCGCGCTCGCCGCTGCCGTTCGACTGGTCGAAGCAGATCCAGGTCGCGGTGTCGCCCTACGACACCGAATACAACGATTTCTGCGGCGGCGTGATCAACGTCGTCACCAAGTCGGGCGAGAACGATTTCCACGGCTCGGCCTACTATTACTTCAAGGACGACGGCCTGCGCGGCACCAAGAGCAAGGAGCTGACGACCGCTCCGGTGTTCGAGGAAAAGACCTACGGCGCGACCTTCGGCGGGGCGATCGTCGAGGACACGCTGTTCTTCTTCCTGGGCTACGACAAGATCGAGCGCGTGACCCCGATTTCCATCGGACCGGGCGAGGGCGCCGCCGCCAACACCTTCACCTTCCAGGTGCCGGGCGTCAGCCAGGCCGACATCGATGCGGTCACGGCGACCGCCAATTCGGTGTGGGGCTTCGACCCGCTGGGCCTCGCCAGCGGCTACACCGAAGAGAACGAGCGCTGGTTCGCCAAGCTGAACTGGAACATCACCGACCAGCACCGCGCCCAGCTGTCGTATCAGCGGGTGCGCGGCGGCACGCTGTCGGTGACGACGCAGCGCGCCCCGGCGGTCTCCAGCGCTTCGGGCGCCGGCGTCCTCTATCTGGCGTCGAACTGGTACAAGGATGCCGAAGACCTCGACACCTACACTTTCCAGCTCTTCTCCGACTGGACCGACAGGCTGTCGACGGAATTCCGCTACGGCCATGTCGAGGTGAAGGGCAACCAGACCCCGCTGGGCGGCAACGAGTTCCCCGAGATGTGGGTGCGCACCAACGGCGCCGACAACGTCGCGGGCAACGCCGACGACAGCTACATCGTCTTCGGCCCCGACTTCTCGCGCCACTACAACTTCATGGACTATACGCTCGACCAGTATAAGTTCACGGCGACCTACGATCTGGACGCGCACGTCATCAAGGCGGGCGCCGAGCTGAAGCAGCTCGACATCTACAACGCCTTCGTCCAGGGCGCGCGCGGCACCTACCGCTTCAACTCGCTCACCGACTTCGCCAACGGCATCGTCGCCTCGGCGGCGGACAGCCGCACGAACGTCACGCCCGGCACCTGGTCGATCCAGTACCAGAACGCGGTCAGCAACAATTCGGACGACGCCGCGGCGATCTGGGGCTACGACCTCTACTCGGTCTATATCCAGGACGACTGGGACGTGAACGACCAGTTCTCGGTCATGGCCGGCGTCCGCTACGACTGGTTCTCGTCGAACGGCTTCATTCCGCTTAACACGGGCTTCGAGTCGACCTACGGCTTCGCCAACACCTCGGACCTCGACGGCAAGTCGATCTTCCTGCCGCGCTTCTCGTTCTCCTACGATTTCGAGATCCCCGAGGAAGAGGATCTGTCGCTGGTCGCCCGCGGCGGCGTCGGCCGCTATTCCGGCGGCGCGCCGAATGTGTGGATTTCGAACAACTACTCGAACTCCGGCACGGTCATCTCGGTCATCCAGGGCCTGCCCGGCGGACCGATCGCTTCGGGCAGCCCGATCAACTTCCCGGCGGCGAACTTCCTCGGCGTCGCGCCGGTCAATTTCGATCCGTTCCCCGTTCCCCAGGCCCTGCAGGACGCGCTCACCACGCGGGCCGGCGGCGGCACGGTCAACGCGCTCGACCCCAACTTCAAGATGCCCTCGACGTGGCGCTTCAATCTGGGCCTCGACGGCGACTGGGCCGGCTACCAGTTCACGGTCGAGTACCTCTACATGAAGGGCCTCGACCAGCTGTTCTGGCGCGACCTGCGCCAGACCGACCCGGCAAACACGGCGGCGGTCAACGCCTTCGACACGCCGGCTCCCGATGCCGATCTCGGCCGCAAGCGCTATGACCTCAGGACCGGCCGTCCGTCCGGCACGGGCAGCGGCTTCCGCGACATCGTCCTCACCAACGTCGACGCGGGCGAGGCGCAGTACATCGTGCTGGCGGCCAAGAAGTACTGGGAAGTCTTCGAGGGCGACGGCGGCATCGACCTGTCGATGGGCTATACGTGGTCGGACGTGAAGGACATCGGCGGCGGCACCTCGTCGGTCGCCAACTCGAACCTCACCAACCGCGCCTACACGAACCTGAACGATCCCGAGCTGGCCCGTTCGGACTTCGAGCGCCGTCACCGCTACACGATGAATCTCGGCCTGAACTACTCGTTCTTCGACGGCTACGAGACGCGGCTGAACTTCTTCGCGGTGCGCATGTCGGGTCAGCCCTTCAGCTACACCTTCGCCAGCGGCGCGAACGGCAATTTCGGCACCAACCAGCAGAACGGCGCCAACCTGTTCTACGTGCCGCAGGTCGATGCCAGCGGCAACATCGCGCTGACGTCCGACCCGCGCGTCGTCTATGCCGCCGGAACGACGCCGGCCCAGCTGGCGAACTTCACCTCGTATCTCCAGCGCACCGGCCTTATCGAGCATGCCGGATCGATCGCCCCCCGCAACGAGTTCTTCGGGCCGTGGTCCAGCCGCATCGACATGAGCCTCGAGCAGGACGTCACCATCTGGGAAGACCACAAGGTCACGCTGGAGCTCGACATCTTCAACCTGACCAACCTGCTCAACAAGAACTGGGGCCGGTTCACCAGCATCAGCTTCCCGCCGACCGCCAACGTGCTGAACACCAGCATCGTGGCCAGCGGCGTCGGCGGCTGCACGCAGGCGACGAGCTGCTACAGCTACAACGTCAACACCCTGCCGGCGGTCGGGGCGCGCGAGTCCGTCGCCGACAGCTCCTACTGGCAGATCCAGATCGGCGTCCGCTACGAGTTCTGACGGACCCGGACGGCGCACGACGCGAAAGGGCGGCCGCGAGGCCGCCCTTTTCCTTTGCCGGATGCCCTGTCGGGCGGCGCGTCGTCCCGGCGGCGCCTCAGGCGGCGCGTTCGGCGGCGGCGCTGCGGCGCTCCGGAAACGCGACCCGGGCCGTCGTCCCGGCGCCCTTGCGGCTCGCCAGCGCCAGCGTGCCGCCATGCGCCTCGGCGTAGGCCTTCACCAGCGGCAGGCCGAGCCCGGTGCCTTCGTGAAGGCGGGTGAGGCCGTTATCGATCTGGCGGAAGGGCTGGAGGGCGATCTCGATCTCGGCTTCGTCCATGCCGCAGCCCTCGTCGGCGACGGCGAAGAACGCCGCGCCGTCCGCATCCATCCCGCAGGAAAGGCGCACATGGCCGCCGGCGGGCGTGAACTTCACGGCGTTGCCGGCAAGGTTCAGCAGCATCTGGCGCGTCAGGCGCGGATCGGCGAGCAGCGTCGCCGGGCCGCCCGGCATCACGTCCAGCGCGACCTGCCGCCGGGCGGACTGGGGCCCCAGGATGCGGGCGGCGCGTTCGATCTCCTCGCGCAGATCGAAGACTTCCTCGTGGAGTTCCACTTCGCCGCTCTCGACCTTGGCGAAGTCCAGCACGTCGGTGACGATGGACAGGAGATGATCGCCGCCTTCCCTGATCGCCCTGGCATAGCCGACATAGCCTTCGTCGATGGGGCCGATGGCCTGCTCGGCGATGAGGTCCGAAAACCCGATCACCGCGTTGAGCGGGGTGCGCAGCTCGTGGCTCATGGTCGCCAGGAAGGCCGACTTCGCGGCGCCCGCCCGGCGCGCCGCATCGAGGGCGGCGGCGAGTTCGGCCGCGTGCTGCTCGGCCTGCGCCAGCGAGTGGCGGATCAGCGACAGCGCCGTCCCCAGCGCGGCGTAGCGGCCGCCATCGGTGATGATGAAGCCCTTGATCAGCGCGCAGGGCCGGCTGCCGGCGATCGTCGCCTTGACGCTCTCCAGCGCCACCGTGCGCTCGAGGGTCAGCGGATCGGGGTCCATCAGCACCGTGACCGGCTTCTTGGCGTAGAGCGCGCGGCCGAAGTGATGGGCGAGACGCATCATGAAGTCGCCGCGATGGACGAGGCCGAGCGGCATGCCGCCATCGACCACCGGCACCGACAGGAGGTCGGGGTCGGCCGAGAAGCGGCGATAGAGATCCTGGCAGAGCAGGCGCGGCCCGACGGGCGTCACCCGATCCGCGAAATCGTCCAGACCGGGCGCCCGTCCGCCCGGCACCGCCACCGAATACATGCGCGCCCCGCCCGCTCGCTTGATTGCGGGGCGACGATCCGCGAGCCCGGTGAACGCCCGCTTAGCGGATTTCGGATTTCACGAAAGCTTCACGCAGACCCGCCCTTCGGCGGGCCGCGTCACGCCTGGCGGGCGAGACGGGCGGTGAGCGTCGCCGAGCCGACCAGGGCGAGGCCGAAGACGGTCAGTGCGAAGAAGGGCGAGTACCAGGCCTCGTCCCAGATCGCGACCGCGATCGCGCCGACCGCGAGGAAGAGCTCGCCGAGGCCGCTATGGCCCTTGGTGGGACGCGCCTTGTCGAGTTCGGCGTCCCGGCCCTTGGGGGTGCGCACGAAGGCCGAGGGCGTGCCGCGCACGGCTTCCCAGATCGAACGGGTGTTGGAGAGCGTCAGGCCGCCGTTCAGCGCCAGCATGGTGAAGAACGAGACCAGCGTGCGCAGCCCGACCTTGCGCTTCAGCTGAAGCTGGCCGGCCAGGGTCATCGCGAAGACCGCGAAGCCGCCGAAGGCGGTCGAGAAGACGCCGAGGAAGAAGATGCCCCAGGGCTGGGTCGAGGTCAGCACCATGGCGGCGAGGGCCGAGAACAGCGCCAGCGCGCCGGCCGGATAGGCCCAGCCCTGGAAGAGCTGGAAGGTCATGGCGAATTTCTGCCAGAAGGTAAGGCGGTCCGAGCGATAGACCTGCGGCAGCAGCTTGAGCGCGACCTGGGTGAAGCCCTTGGTCCAGCGGAACTGCTGCTGGCGCCAGGCGGGCACGTTCTCGGGCAGTTCGCCGGGGATGGCGACCGACGGCAGGAAGGCGGTCGACCAGCCCTTCATCGCGGCGCGGATCGCCAGATCGATGTCCTCGGTCAGCGTGTCGCCTTCCCAGCCGCCGGCGTCGTCGATCGCCTTGCGGCGCCAGACGCCGCCGGTGCCGTTGAACGGCATGAAGAGGCCCGACCAGTTGCGCGCCGCCTGCTCGACCGCGAAATGGGCGTCGAGCATCAGCGACTGGGCGCGGGTGAGAAGATTGGCGCCTTCGTTGATGTGGTCCCAGCGGGTCTGCACGTAGGCGAGGCTCGAATCGTTCGCGAGCGTCGGGATGGTGCGCTTCAGGATGTCGGTGGGAGGGATGAAGTCGGCGTCGAAGATGGCGACGAATTCGCAATCGTCGTAGAGCAGCCCGTTCTTCAGCGCGCCGGCCTTGAAGCCCTCGCGGTTGGTCCGGTGGATCACCTCGGCATCGACGCCGCGCGCCTTCAGCGCCTCGACCTTGGCGCGGGCGATATCGACCGTGCCGTCGGTGGAATCGTCGAGCAGCTGGATGCGCAGCCGGTCGCGCGGCCAGTCGATCGCCGCCGCCGCCTCCAGCGCCCGCTCCACGACGCCTGACTCGTTGAAGGTCGGCAGCTGGATCAGCACGCGCGGCAGTTCGGCCGGCAGCGGCAGGGCGGCGTATTTCGCCTGGAGCGCCGCGCCCTTGCCGCGGTTCGCCGCGAACATCGCCGTCAGGGTCAGCAGGTGCAGCCCCAGCCCGCAGACGATGACCAGCGCCAGCACGAAGAAGCACCAGGCTCCCAGAACGAGCAGGTCGTTGACCTGCGACCAGACCGCCTACCCGGTGCGCAGCAGATGCATGATCAGCTGCGCCATACAGAAAAGACCCCGGAGCCCGCCCCGATCCGGGTGGGCCGTAACGCCTGCGGCGATTTGCGGCGCAAGATGTCTTTACGCGAACGCGAAGACAAGGGGCGAGTTGTGTCTTTTTGGGGGCAGGGCGGCCCCCCCTTTTGCCCGGTCCGGCAAGGACTTGCGCCGCCGGGCGGGGACTAGCGGCAGCCGCAGCCCCCGATCGCCTCCATCGGGGCGGCGGAATTGAAGGCTTTCGCGAGCGCCGCACGGCTCTCCCCGGCGCTCGCCTCGAAGGCGGCTCGGGTGTCGGCCCGCAACCGGGCGTCGCAGAAAAGGTCGATCGAGGTCATGGCCAGCGCCTTGGCGCCGTCGATCGCCGCCCGGTCGCCCTTGGGGCTGACGGCGTGGGCGGCGAAATCGGGGTGGTGGATGACCACATTGGCCGGGCCGACGGCGATCATCGGGTGGATCGAGGGGACGCGGTGGCTGACATTGCCCATGTCGGTCGAGCCCGCCATGCCGGCCGGGAGGGTGTCGAGGTCGACGAAGCTTCGGCCCAGCGCCTCGGCGTTGCGGCGATAGGACTTCGCCAGCGGCCAGCTCGTCTTGAGGTCGAGATAGTCGACCGCCGCCCACTGGATATCGACCTTGGCGCCGGTCGCGAAGGCCCCGGCCTGGAAGCAGCCTTCGACGCGCGTCTTGAGGCGGGCGAGCGAGGCGGCGTCGGGGGCGCGGACGAACCACTGGCCCGCCGCCCGGGCCGGCACGATGTTGGCCGCCTGGCCGCCATCGGTGATGATGCCGTGCAGCCGCTCGCTCTGGCGGATGTGCTGGCGCAGCGCGGCGATGCCCTGATAGGCGAGGACCAGGGCGTCCAGGGCGTTGACGCCCTTGTGCGGCATCGCCGAGGCGTGCGCCGGCACGCCTTCATAGACGACGTCGACGGTCGCCACGCAGATGCAGGGCATGGTCTCGATGTCGAAGCCGGCCGAATGGACCATCATGGCGGCGTCGAGCCCGTCGAACGCGCCCTTCTGCGCCATGAACTCCTTGCCGCCGCCGGCTTCCTCGGCCGGGGTGCCCAGATAGCGCACGCGCCCCGGCAGACGCGCCCCCAGCTTCGCCAGGCCGAGGGCGGCGCCAAGGCCGATCGTCGCGATGACGTTGTGGCCGCAGGCATGGCCGATTCCGGGCAGGGCGTCGTATTCCGACAGGATGCCGACCTCGGGCGCGCCCGGCTTGCCGAAGGCGCTGGCGAAGGCGGTGCCGACGCCGTAGGCGCCGCGTTCGACGGTGAGGCCGGCGCGCTCGACCTCGGCGGTGAGGCGGGCGGCGGCCTTTTCCTCCTTGAAGGCGAGTTCGGGATTGGCGTGGATGTAGTGCGAGCCCGCGACCAGATCGCCCGCCATCGCGTCGATGGCGGCGCAGGCGTCGCGCTTGAGGGCTTCCACGTCCATGCCGTCATCCTCCGGTCGATGGGCCATCATCGGCCCGGACGACTGCGCTGAAAAGGGGTGCGGCGGCCCCAGGCGATGTATTCTCGCACAAGGCCGGAGGGGACATGACGAGATCGCTGGAAGTGGCGCGGGCGCATGGCGGAACGCTGGCGCTCGCCTATGACGACATTCCCGCCGCCGGACCGGAACGGGGGCCACCGGTCCTTCTGGTCCATGGCTTCGCCTCCAGCCGCCAGACCAACTGGAAGGCGACGGGCTGGTACCGCGCCTTCGCCGAGGCGGCGCGGCGGGGCGTCGCATTCGAACACCCCGCCCACCCCGGGATCGACCATCGCGGCCACGGCGAGAGCGAGCGCAGCCACGCCGCCGCCGACTACGATGAGGGCCTGCTGGCCCGCGACTGCGTCCAGGTGCTGGAGGCCTGCGGCGTCGCCCGCGCCGACGTGGTCGGCTACTCGATGGGGGCGATGGTGGCGATCCGGCTGCTGCTGGATGCGCCGTCCCGCGTGGACCGCGCCGTCCTGGCCGGGCTCGGCCGCAACTACCTGGAGCCGCCGGATTTCGCCCCCGCGGTCCCCGACGCGCTGCTCGCCGACGACCCGGAGACCATTGCCGACCGCGGGGCCAAGGCGTTCCGTCTCTTCGCCGACCAGCAGAAGCGGGACCGCGTGGCGCTCGCCGCCTGCTGGCGGCGGCCGCGCACGGCGTTCGATGCGGGCGGGCTGGCGCGGATCGACCGCCCGGTGCTCGTCGTCTGCGGCGAGAACGACGCGGTCACCGGACCGCCGGACGCCCTGGCGGCGGCGATCCCCGGCGCGGCGGTGCGCATCATTCCCGGCCGCGACCACATGAGCGCGGTCGGCGACAAGGGCACGAAGGCGGCGGTGCTGGCGTTCCTGGCGCGCTGAGGCGCCGCGCCGTCAGATGTCGAAATCCGAGACGATCTGGTCGAGGAAGTTCTGGTTCATGGCGTGGCTCGGATTGCCGCAGCCGGCGCAGCCGACGACCTTGGCGGGCACGCCCGCGACGGTGCAGTTCGCGGGCACCGCCTGAAGCACCACGCTGCCCGCGCCGACCCGGCTATGGGCGCCGATCTCGATATTGCCGATGATCGAGGCGTTGGCGCCGATCATCACGCCCTGGCGCACCTTGGGGTGGCGGTCGCCGCGCTCCTTGCCGGTGCCGCCCAGCGTCACGCCATGCAGCATCGAGACGTCGTCCTCGACCACGGCGGTCTCGCCGATCACGATGCCGGTCGCATGGTCGATGAAGACGCCGCGGCCGATGCGGGCGGCGGGGTGGATGTCGGCGCCGAAGGTCTCGGAGATCCGGCTCTGGAAATAGAGAGACATCCACACCCGGTTGGCATGCCAGAGCCAGTGGGCGATGCGGTAGGCCTGAAGGGCCTGGAAGCCCTTGAAGAAGAGGAAGGGCTGCACGAAGCCGCGCGAGGCGGGGTCGCGTTCGCGGATCGCGGCGAGGTCGGCGCGCACCGCCTGGCCGATCTCGGGGGCGGCGGCGAAGGCGGCCTGGAAGGTGTCGCGGATCTTCATCGCGCCCATGTCGGCGTCGGCCAGCTTGTTGGCGAGATGGAAGGAGAGGGCGTCCTCCAGCCTTGCGTGGGCGAGGATCGAGGCGTGGACGAAGCTCGCCAGCATCGGCTCGCCGGCGGCGATGGCTTCGGCCTCGGCGCGCAGGCCCGACCAGACGGGGTCGAGACTGGCGATGCGTTCGGCGGCGACGGTCATGGTCTCTCTCCCCATCCGCGTTTTCGCGTGATGCCCACAGGGGATGTAGGCAGCCCGGCCCCCCGCGAAAAGGGGCGAATTGCCGCCCATCCTAGCGCGGCGCGGCCAGAAGATCGTTAAGACCGCCCGGCAGCTCGCCGTTGACGGCCATGTGATGGACCCGGAGGAGGGCGGCGACCGAGATGGAATCGGTGATCCGCCCGTCGGCGGCCATCGCCAGCGCCTCGGCGAAGGGGAGGCGGCGAACCGCCAGCTCCTCGGTGTCGTCGGGCTCGCCCGAGGCCGGGGTGAGGCCGAGCGCCAGATAGACGAAGGCCTCCTCGTCGGTCACCGAATTGGAGAGGTGCAGGCGCAGGATCTGCCGCCAGTCGGCGGCGGCGAGGCTCGCCTCCTCGGCGAGTTCGCGCTGCATCGCCTGTAGCGGCGTCTCGTCCGGCTCGACGCCGCCTTCGGGCAGTTCCCAGGAATAGGCGTCGAGCGGGAAGCGGTGCTGGCCGACCAGCGTGACGGTCCCGTCCTCATGCAGCGGCACGACGCCCGCGGCGCGCCTGCGGAAGCCGACGACGGTGTAGGAAAAGCGCCGGCCCGAGGCGACGGAGACGTCGTGGTCGGTCAGCGTGATCCAGGGATTGTCATAGACCGTCCGGGCGCCATGGACGACGAAGGGTCCGCGCCGCGAGGTCATCGGGAACGCCGGAACAGCGTCAGAAGCGCTCGCCCCGGATGCCGTTCGAGGTCATGCGCTGGCCGCGCGCCCGGAAGAAGGCCGTTTCCAGCCGGCTCTGCCGCCGCGACCAGGACGAACGCTGGCTCGAGGTGGAGACCACCGCGAACACCGCTACCAGAAACAACGCAACTGCAATCCAGCCCATCGAGCGCCCCCGCCCCGTTGCTTCGCTGCATGACAAGATTACGCCAGAGTCCTGATAAATCCACAAAGAACCTGATGACAGTTTCGACAAATTTGGCTTTTCGCGCCGCCGGTGCCACATCGGGCCCACCCCAAGACGGCCCGCCCCCAGGCCCCCCCCCCTCAGCTCCGCGGATGCCGGCCCGCTCGCCCCCCTGCGGCCCCGCCGCTCGGGCTCGGCCAAGGCGATGGCCGGACCGGGGCCGTCGGCGGCCCAGCTGGACATCATCCTGACCGCCGCGACCCGGGTGCCCGACCACGGCAAGCTCGCGCCCTGGCGCTTCGTCGTCTTCGAGGGCGAGGGTCGGGCCGATTTCGGCGAGCGCCTGGCGGTGCTGTTCCAGGCGGCCAATCCGGCGGCCATCGCGGAACTGGTGGAGGCCGAGCGCCGCCGCTTCCTGCGCGCCCCCGTCGTGGTGGCGGTGATCAGCCGGGCCGAGGGAAATGCCAAGGTGCCCGAATGGGAGCAGGTGCTCTCGGCCGGCGCCTCCTGCCTGGCGTTGCTGCTGGCCGCCCATGCGCAGGGCTTCGCCGGCTCGTGGCTGTCCGAATGGCCGGCCTATGACGAACGCGTCCGGCCGCTGCTCGGCCTTGAGGCCCACGAACGGATCGCCGGCTTCGTCTATCTCGGCACGCCCGCCGCGCCGCTGGAGGACCGGCCGCGTCCCGATCTTGCCGGCTTGGTGACGCGCTGGCGGGGCTAGAAGCTCAGCCAGGGGCGAAGCGCCGGACCAGCTCCAGCGCCAGTTTCTGGACCGCCGGGCCGCCCTTGTCATGGTCGTTGCTGGCCGCGACGATGGCGATCCGGCGCAGCGGCGCGACCAGCGCGATGGCGTGCCACATCGTGTTGGAGCCCTCGTGGGCGAGCGCCGGTCCCGTCGCCCAGGGCCGCTCGCCATAGACCATCCAGCCCCAGCGATAGGCGCCGTCGCCCTCGACCGGCGCGGTCGCGATGCGGGCCATCGCCTCGGCCGAGACGTAGCCGCCGCCATCGGTCATGAAGAGGCGCAGGAACTTCGCGTAGTCCTCAAGACCTGAATGAACCGTGCCGGCGGGACCGAGCGCGGGCGGGTTGTCGGCCCCCATCATGCGCGACTCGACGGCGACGCCGAAGGCATGGCCCCGGGGCTGGTCGCCCTGCGGCGCGCCGAAGCCGGCCGAAGCCATGCCGAGCGGGCCGAACAGCTCGTCGCGCATAAGGTCTTCCCAAGGACGTCCGGTCGCCCGTTCGAGGATCGCGCCCATGACGACGAAATTGATGTTGGCGTAGTGGAAGCCGCGCTCGGGAAAGGCCGGCGGCGCGCCGAGCGCCGCGGCCGCGAGCGCCATGCGCTGCTCGGGCAGGGAGCGCGTGTCGGCGCGGGCGGTCAGCAGCCAGGCGCGGCCCAGCACCGGCTCGTCGCCGAGCCCGGCGGCATGAGCCATCAGGTCCTCGGGCTTGAGCGCCGCAAAGGCGGCATCGAGCGCGATGTCGGGCAACAGCTCGGCGAGCGTTGCGCCTTGCGCCATGCGCCCCTGCTCGACCAGCCGGGCGTGGAGGAGGGCGGTCATCGCCTTGGTGTTGGAGCCCAGGTGCCAGAAATCGCCGGTCGTGACGGCGGCCTCGGCCCCGGCCGCGCGAACCCCGGCGGCCTCCAGGAACAGCGTCGTCTCCGCGTCGAACACGGCGGCGGCGATGGCCGGCGCGCCGCTTTCGGCGACGGCGGCGGCGACCAGGCCGTCATCGGCGGCGCGGGCGCGGCCGCCAAGCGCGGCGGCGAGCGGCGCGGCCGCGAGGCCGGCGAGGACGGCGCGGCGGCGGAGCGTCGGGAGGGTGAGGGACATGAGGATGAGACTAACCCTTCGCCCGCCATTGAAAAGCCATGGCGATCGCGGTCTTCTGAGGTCGCGCGCCGCCCGGGCCGGGCGGCGGACTCATCCGGGGAGACCGTCCATGCTCAAGACCATCGCCGCCACGCTCATGGGCGCGGCGCTTTTCGCGGCGCCTGCCGTCGCGGCGGAGAAATGCACCGCCAGCGCCGACAGCGTGTGGGAGAGCGCCGGCAAGGGCGTCACGATCGAGGCCTTCGCCAGCGGCTCCAAATGCGAGACGGCGATGGCGGCCCTGGTCATCCGCGACGAGACCGGCGCGGCCGCCTACTACGAGGTCTATCCGGCCGAGTTCGTGATGGTGCTGGCCGGCATGGCGACGCCGAAGGACCTCGAAGCGGCGCTGAAGTCGTGGATCGACACCGCGCAGCCGGCCTTCGCGACCACCGGCGATCTGCCCGAGTGGGCCGAAGGCGCGGAGAGTCCGGTCCTCGGCGATTTCGCCTTCTATCCCGAAGAGGGCATCGACCGGGCGGCCTACACCAAGGTGCGCGACTCCAAGGCGCCGATCTTCTGCTATGTGCAGGGCATGGAGAGCATGGCCTGCATCGTGAAGGACGCCGAGGGCGGCGGCTTCTACAAGCTCGGCGTCCAGACCTTTCCGGGCTGAAGCATGCGCGACCTCCTCACCATGGGCGCGCGCGCCGGCGCCTTGCTGAAGGCGCGCGGCGAGAAGATCGCGGTCGGCGAGACCTCGGCGGGCGGGCTCGTCTCCGCCGCGCTGCTCGCCGTACCGGGCGCCTCGGCCTATTTCGCGGGTGGGCCGGTCCCCTATTCGGCGCGCGCGGTGCGCGGCCTGCTCGAACCCTCGTTCGACGAGCTGCGCGGGCGGGGCATCCGCTCCAGTTCCGAGCCCTATGCCGAGATCCTCGCCGAGACGATCCGGCGCAAGCATGGCGGCGTCACCTGGGGCCTGTCGGAGACCGGCGCGGCGGGGCCGGGCGGCAACCCTTACGGCGATCCCTCGGGCCACACCTGCATGGCGGTCGCCGGCCCGGTCTGCGCGGTGCGCACGCTGCGCACCGGCCTCGACGACCGGGTGGAGAACATGTGGCGCTTCGCCGAAGCGACGCTGGCGCTGCTGGCGGAGACGCTGGAGGCCGCGCCCTGATCAGTTGACGAAGGTCTTGCGAACGCGCTCCGACCGCCAGAAATAGGCGGTCCAGATGGCGCCGCCGACCATCGCGCGGATCAGCCATTTCTGGCTCTCTTCGACATCGCCCTGGCCGGGCGCGATGCTCTCGATCAGGCCGGACGCGTAGTACTCGCACGCGCAGGCGGCGATGAGCGCCAGATAGTGCACGGTCATCGCGCCGGGCAATGTCCGCTTCTTGCGCAGGAACTGGTAGAGCGCCGAGGCCGCTGTGCCGATGATCGCGAACCCCGCGAGGAGCGAGACGACGACGGCGGCGCGCAGAGTGGTGAGCGGGGGTTCCTCGGCGTTGACAAGGGCCTCGATGAGGGCCGCGTCCATCTCCAGCGTCAGCAGAACCAGATTGGCCAGCGTCAGGAGAAGCGTACCGACCAGGCCGATCAGCGGCAGCACGAGCCAGCCCCCGATGCCGGCGGGCACCTCGCCCGCGCCCTCGCGGACGACAGGCCGGCCATACATGTCGAGATCCGGCTCTCGCCCGTTCCGCGCCATTTAGCCCGCCAGCGCCGCGTCGGCGGTGATGGTGGGCAGGTTCTGCGCCTCGCCGACGGCGGCGTAGGTCAGCTTGCCGCGATGGACGTTGAGCCCGGCCTTGAGGTGCGCGTTCTCCTTCATCGCCCGGGCGTAGCCCTTGTCGGCGAGCTGCACCGTGAAGGGCAGCGTCGCGTTGTTGAGCGCGAAGGTCGAGGTCCGCGCGACGCCGCCCGGCATGTTGGCGACGCAGTAGTGCACCACGCCGTCCACCACATAGGTCGGCTCGGCATGGGTGGTCGCGTGCGCGGTCTCGGCGCAGCCGCCCTGGTCGATGGCGACATCGACGATGACCGAGCCCGGCTTCATCTGGCGCACCATGTCCCTGGTGATCAGCTTGGGCGCCTCGGCCCCCGGCACCAGCACCGCGCCGACCACCAGGTCGGCGGCGAGGACGTGTTCCTCGATCGCGTCGTAGGTCGAGTAGATCGTGTTCAGCTTGGCGCCGAACTGCTGGTCGAGTTCGGCGAGGCGCGGCAGCGACTTGTCGATGACCGTGACATGGGCCTCCAGCCCCATCGCCATGCGGGCCGCGTTGGCGCCGACGACGCCGCCGCCGATGATGACGACCTTGGCGGCCGGCACGCCGGGGACGCCGCCCAGCAGCATGCCGCGGCCGCCCTGCGTCACCTCCAGGCAATGCGCGCCGGCCTGGATCGACATGCGCCCCGCCACTTCCGACATCGGCGCGAGCAGCGGCAACCCGCCGCGGATGTCGGTCACCGTCTCGTAGGCGATGGCGATGCAGCCGGACTTCAGCAGCGCCTCGGTCTGCTCCTCGTCCGGCGCGAGGTGGAGATAGGTGAACAGCACCTGGCCCTCGCGCAGCATCGCGGTCTCGGAGGGCTGGGGCTCCTTGACCTTCACGATCATGTCGGCGCGGGCGAAGATCTCGGCCGGACCGTCGACGATCTCCGCGCCGACGCCCCTGTACATCTCGTCGGTCAGGCCGATCGCCGCGCCGCCGCCCTTCTGCACCATCACCTTGTGACCGTGGACGATCAGCTCGCGCACCGCCGAAGGCGTCATGCCGATGCGGTACTCGTGGACCTTGATCTCCTTGGGAACGCCGATGAGCATGGAAATCTCCTGAAGAAGGCGCGCCGCCGGCGCGCCGCGTTTGGGGCTCAGCCTAGCACGCGCCCCGGAACGATTCCCACGCCCGCAGGCCGGGCGTCATGCCGCAGCAAGGGCCTCGGCGAGCTTGCCGAACATCTCGTCGACATGGCTCTTCTCGGCGATCAGCGGCGGCGAGAAGGCGAGCGTGTCGCCCGAGACGCGGAACATCACGTCCTTGTCGAAGAACATGGTCTTCATCGTCTCGAAGCCGCGCTTGCCCGGCGCGCCCTCGATGGGGTCGAGGTCGATCGCCGCCGCGAGGCCGATATTGCGGATGTCGGCGACGTGGCGCACGCCCTTGAGGCTGTGCACGGCGGCGCCGAAATAGGGCTCCAGTTCGGCCGAGCGCTGGAACAGGCCCTCGTCGCGGTAGAGGTCGATGGTCGCGCAGGCGGCGGCGGCGGCGAGCGGATGGCCCGAATAGGTGTAGCCGTGGAACATGTCGATGGCATGGTCCGGGCCGGTCATGAACTGCTCGTAGATCGCCTTGTCGATGACGACGCCGCCCATCGGCACCGCGCCCGAGGTCACGCCCTTGGCGAAGGTGATCATGTCGGGCGTCACGCCGAAGCGCTCGGCCGCGAAGGCGGCGCCGAGGCGCCCGAAGCCGGTGATGACCTCGTCGAAGATCAGGAGGATGCCGTGCTTCCTGGTGATGGCGCGCAGCCGGTCGAGATAGCCCTTGGGCGGCGGCAGCACGCCGGTCGAGCCGGCCATCGGCTCGACGATCACCGCGGCGATGGTCGAGGCGTCGTGCAGGGCGACCAGCTTCTCCAGCTCGTCCGCCAGATGGGCGCCCCATTCGGGCTGGCCGTCGGTGAAGGCCTGCTCGGCGCGGCTGTAGGTCGCCGGCAGGTGGTCGGCCTGGAAGGCGAGGGCGTTGAACCAGCGCTTGTTGTTGACCATGCCGCCGGCCGAGATGCCGGCCATGCCGACGCCGTGATAGGCGCGCTCGCGGCCGATGATGCGGGTGCGCGTGCCTTCGCCGCGCGCCCGGTGCCAGGCGACGGCGATCTTGACCGCCGTGTCGGTCGATTCCGAACCGGAGTTGGTGAAGAAGACGTGGTTGAGATCGCCGGGCGCCAGCGCCGCGATCTTGGCCGCCGCCTCGAACGCCTTGGGGTGGCCGAACTGGAAGGACGGCGCGAAGTCGAGCGTCGCGGCGGCGTCCTGGATCGCCTTGACGATCGGGGCGCGGCAATGGCCGGCATTGGCGCACCACAGGCCGGCGGCCGCGTCGAGCACGCGGCGGCCGTCCTGGTCGAAATAGTACATGCCCTCGGCGCGCGAGACGATGCGCGGGCGGCGCTTGAACTCGGTGTTCGGCGTGAAGGGCAGCCAGAACGCCTCAAGCTGGTTGGTGGTCAGCGCCGTCATGTCCGTCTGTCTCCGCATGGCCTCCGGCCCGAAGCGGCCGGTCGATCCCGAAGCCGCACCTTAGCGCGCCGCCCTGCGCGCCGACAGGGTGTGCGGCGCGGCTAGAACGGCGAAGGCAGCTTCAGCGCGATGCTGACGATCAGGAGGCCGAGCACGTAGCTCCAGAAGGTCACCAGCAGCAGGATGGCGATGCGATAGCCGGGCGGCGGCGGTTCGCTCTGGCGGCGGAAGGCGCCGAAGGCCAGGATCGACGGGCCGGTGAAGATCGTCAGGCCGACCGCCGCCAGGCGTCCGGCGTCGGTCTCGGCCTTGGGCGAGTATTCGCGCTGGCCGCTGAGCAGCATGTAGAGGCTGGCGATCAGGCCCGATGCCACGAAACCGGTGGCGACCACCATCAGGAGTATCAGCCCTTCGCGCATGCGGCCCCCGGCGTGCTGACGTCTTTCGCGCCTTGCGATGCACAGGGCGCGCCGCGCCTTGGCGTGCCGAAACGGGACATCGGCCCTATCTCAGGCTCTCCAGGTCGGGCGGCAGCTTGGCGTCCGGCTCGGCCTTGCGGAACTTCGACAGCGGCATCCGCACCAGCGTGTTGCCCTCGGCGTCGAGGAAGATGACCATCGGCTCCGACGTGCCGTGGTTCTCTTCCTCGGTCTTCGGTGCGGCGCCGCCGCAGGCGTCGGCGCTGGCGTCGCACGGATTGACCGAGGGACGTCCGCCCGACTTGTCGACCGCCGCCGAAACGGACGGGACGGTCAGCAGCAGCACGGCGATGAGGGCGGCGGATTTGCGCATGACCGTATCCTTGGGGCAAAAGGCGTGTCGGCGCGGCCGCTGCAAGGCGGGGACCATCGGCGGCGTCCCGGATTGAAACGCGTGAAAGGCCCGCTGCGATCCATGACGGACGACCGACGCGCCGCCGACGAGCCCGAGGAACGGCCGGGCTGGCTCTATCCGCTGATCCTGTTCGCCATCACGGCGGCGATCGGCGCGGTGATCCTCTATCTCTACGTGGGACCCGGCCTCGACGAACTGACCGGCGCCGCGGTGCGCCCGACCAGCGAGCAGGCGCCGGTCGCGGTGACGCTGGGCACGCGGCGCTTCGCCATCCCTGGCAACTATATCCGCCTGCCGGCGCAGCGCCGCGCCGGCCCCGCCAGCGAGATCGAGCTGCAGGCCTTCCTGCCCGACATGCACGGCTATGCCGATGCCGACGACGAGGGGCTGCGCGACGTCTCGCGGCACTCGCCGGTGGTGGCGCTGATCCTGAAGGCCGGGGCGCCCGAACTCTCCGAGCGCGACCGCTTCGAGCGCATCTACCGGCGCAACGCCGATCCGCTGAAGCCGCCTTACGACTACTTCGGCCTCACCGTGATGCAGATGGCCGAAGACTCAGGCTATGTCGACCAGAAGGTCTTCACGCGCGAGCTCGACGGCGGCGAGTTCGCCGTGGTGATCTGCTCGGCCGACGACAAGGAGCACGACATCGGCGGTCTGTGCCTGCGCGAGATGGCGTGGGGCGAGGGCCTCACGGCGATCTACAGCTTCCGCGGCGGGCGGCTGCGCAACTGGAAGGACATCGACGACGCGGTGAAGGCGCTGCTGACCCGGCTGGAGGCGCCGCCCGGCTGAGGGCTACTTCTTCTCGGGCAGGTCGATGTCGAGGATCGCCATGTTGAACTGGTAGCTCGTCTCGCCGTCCTCGATGTCCTCGGAGACGACGCCGAGGAAGTCGGAGCCGAGATAGACCTCGACCGAATCCTTGAGGTTGGCGCGCGGGCGCAAATTGATCGCCTCGTTGCGGAACGTGTCGCGCAGATAGGTCTCCACGCGCATCATGTCCTTGCGGTCCATGGCCTTGCTTCCTTGTCGTCGGGTGCGGCCCGTTGCGGACCCTGATTGGGGCCGCATTTGAAGCGCGCAGCGGTTCCGGTCAAGAGTGGCGTCCATGACCTGGTATGAAGCGACCGCCCGCCCCGCCCCCCACAGGCCGCCCCTGGCGGGCGATCTGGCCGCCGATGTCTGTGTCGTCGGCGGCGGCTATGCCGGCCTCTCGGCGGCGCTTCACTGCGCGCAGGCGGGGCTGAAGACGGTGCTGCTGGAAGCCGCAGCGGTCGGGGCCGGGGCGTCGGGCCGCAATGGCGGGCAGATCCATTCCGGCCAGCGCCAGGATCAGGACTGGCTGGAAAAGCGCTTCGGCGCGGACGAGGCGCGGCGCTTCTGGGCGCTCGCCGAGGAAGCGAAGGCGCTGGTGCGGCGGCTCATCGCCGATCACGCCATCGATTGCGACCTGAAGGACGGTCTCATCCACGCCGCCTGGAAGCCGCGCGAGGCGCCCGCGCTGGAGGCCCACGCCGCGCATATGCGGGCGGTCTATGGCTACGAGACGACCTGGCTCGACAGGGCCGAGACCGCGCGCTGGATCGCCTCGACGCGCTATCACGGCGCCGTCTTCGATCCGGGCGGCGGCCATCTTCATGCGCTCTCGTATGCGCGCGGCCTCGCGGCGGCGGCCGAACGGGCGGGCGCCGCCATTCACGAGGCGACGCGCGCCCTCGCCGTCGCGCCCGCGCCGGGGGGCGCCGCCGTCCGCACGGCGAGCGGGACGGTGACGGCGCAGCACGTCATTCTTGCCTGCGACACCTGGCTCGGCGATCTCGACCCCGCAGCGGGCGCCCGGGCGGT
>OEIV010000464.1_pt1 | contig 22037 bp, 18 predicted proteins | sample 1539231 | NCBI WGS metagenome assembly OEIV01 (sample SAMN03794762, study PRJEB22550) | activated sludge metagenome | feature: wastewater treatment plant; material: activated sludge; isolation source: Wastewater treatment plant of a petroleum refinery complex | place: Argentina: Buenos Aires ... | reverse complement strand
GATGCACGGGCCGCACCACGTCGCCCAGAACTCGACGACGTAGACCTGGTCGCGCCGGAACTCGGTGATTGGCTCGCCCTTGACCCAGGTGCTGATCTTGAGGTCGGGCGCCTTGTCGCCGATCCCGATCTTCTTGATTTCGGCCTTGGGCTGGGCGGCTTCCGTGTTGGCGGGGGCCGCTTTGGAATCCTGTGCCAGCGCGGTGGCGGCGCCGGCGGAAACGATCAACGCCGCGGACAAGAACGCGATCCGTCGAAACATGGGAGTTCTCCGTCATGGCCCCGCCGGCGCACGGCAACTCTCCGGGCGCTCCATCGGCCGGCTCTGTTCGGTGAATGATAGACGTGCGGCGGGGAGTGAAGTTCCCCGCGCGCCCCGGCGTGGCGGACCCGCGTCAGCCCCGCGGCGCCTGCTGTCCCGAGCCGGTATCGCGCCCGAACGTTTGGCGCATCTGCGTGTCCGCCTGGATGTTCTTGAGTCGATAGAAATCGAGGGCGCCAAGGTTGCCGGTCTTGAGCGCCTCGGCCATCGCCTTGGGAATTTCCGCTTCCGCAAGCACCAGAACCGCCCGGTTTTCTTCGATCTTCGCGCGATTTTCCTGCTCCAGCGCCATCGCCAGCGCTCGGCGCTTCTCGGCCTCGGCCTGGAATCGCTGCTTGTCCGCGTTCGCCTGGTCGGCCTGGAGCTTGGCGCCGATGTTGTCGCCCACGTCGATGTCCGCGATGTCAATCGACAGAATCTCGAACGCCGTCCCCGCGTCCAGGCCCGTGTTCATCACCTTGCGCGAGATGTCGTCGGGGTTTTCGAGCACGGCCTTGTGGTCGTGGGCCGAGCCGATCGTGGAGACGATGCCCTGACCGACGCGGGCGATGATGGTCTCTTCGGTGGCGCCGCCGACGAGACGAGCGATGTTGGTGCGCACGGTGACACGGGCCTTAACCTTGAGCTGGATGCCGTCCTTGGCGACGGCGTCGATGGTCGTGCGAGGACCCACACCGCTCGGGCAGTCAATGACCTTCGGGTTCACCGACGTATGCACGGCGTCGAGGATGTCGCGTCCGGCCAGGTCGATGGCGGTGGAGGTCGACCAGGGCAGGTCGATCTTGGCGCCCTTGGCGGAGATCATCGCGGTGATGACGTTTGGCACGCGCCCGCCCGCGAGGTAGTGCGTCTCGAGCGCGTTGGTGGGGATGTCAAGGCCGGCCTTGACGGCGCGGATTCGGCTGAAGACTACGGTGCGTATGTCCACCTTCCGCAGACGCATGCCGATGATTTCGAGCATCCCGACGTGGGCGTTGGAGAGGAAGGCCTGGATGTAGAGGCTGATGAACTGCCCGACGACGATCAGGATGACCAGCGCGACAATCGCCGCGACGATGCCGACCACAATGAGGATGAGGTTCGTATTGGTTGACGAGGACTGCGCCAGCAGATGTGCAAAGGACGGCATCGGGAGGCTCCTTCTCCACCCGGCGTGAAGCGCGGGCGCGACAGAGGGTATTCAGGCTACATGTCGCTCGCCAGCCGCGGGCGTTCAGCTGATCTGTCGGACCTTGATCAGGTTACCCTCGACCTCGCTGATCCGCACGCGGGAGCCGCGGGGGATCAGGCCCAGTTCGGCCGTCACGTCCAAGCGTTTTCCTTCGAAGCGAGCCACGCCGACCGGGCGCAGGTCCGTGAGCGTCTCGCCCTCCATGCCGACCAGCGCCAGCATTTGATCGCGCTGGCGCAGCTCGGCCTGCTTCTCTTCTTCAACCTCGGCCTCAGACTTTGAGCCGATCATCCGGCGTCCGATCGGGGTGTTCTTCCAGATGTTCAGCCCGAAATAACCGATCATCGGACCGAGCACGAGCACGGCGAGCAGGCCCGAGACGCCCCACATCGGGTCATAGGTGAACAACGTGACCACGCCCGCCAGCGCGACCACGATCGCGGCTACGAAAAGGACGCCCATCGACGGGATGAAAACTTCGAGCAAGAGCAGGAGCAGGGACGCGCCGATCAGCCCCAGTCCCCAGAGCAGTTTCGGTTCCATCACGCGTTGCCCTCGACCGCTTCGACCTCGATGCGGAACTCCGTCACCACCACGACCCGCACCTTCGCGCCAGGCGCGATGAACCCCATCTGGGCGACCACGTCGATGATCTTGTCACCCGCCTGCATCTTACCGGAAGGGCGCAGGGGTGTGATCGCGATGCCCACCTGCCCGACGCGCACGTCCCCGTCGCCCGGCGCGATGGCGGCGAACAGGCCCTCGTCCACCTCGTTCGCGGGGGAACTCCTGAGCACCAGCTTCCCGATGACCGGGAGCGAGCCGAAGTGCTTGGCCAGGAAGTAGCAGCCGACCATCGAGGTCGCGACCGCCATTGCGACGGTGGCGACTCCGTAGAGAAGTTCGCTGCGTGCCTGGGGCGAGTCGGGGAAGAGGCTGTCGGAGCCGCTGGGTACGAACGTGCCGATGAGCCCCGCGAACAGCAGCAAGACGCCGAGGATGCCGGTGATGCCAAAGCCGGGGATCACGAAGATCTCCAGCGCGATGAGCAGGATGCCCGAGGCGATCGCCGCCACCTCCCACCAGTTTGCCATGCCGATGATGAGCGGTGGGGCAAGCAGCGCGACCAGCGAGACGCCCGCGACCAGCCCCGGCAGGGTCACGCCCGGGTGGGACATTTCGAGGAAGAGCGAGATCAGGAAGATCACGATCAGCACGCCACGCACGATGGGGTTGGTGAGGAACGCCACCAATCCCTCGGACCAGGTTGGATCGAGACGGCGCAGGTTTTTCGCACCGAAGAACGCCAGGAGTTCCGCGTCGTTTCGCACGACCTGTCGCGCCAGGCCGTAGCGCTCCATGTCCGCGGTTTTCAGAATCAGCGGCCCGTTGCCGTCGGCGACGTACTCGACGAGGCGATACTTGCCCTGATCCGCCAGCGAGAACTCGGGGCGCTGAGGCGCGAGCGACTGCGTGGCCGATGCATCGACCGCGACGTTTGCAACCGCGGGCGACGCGGGCTTGACGGCGGTGGAGGGGTCGATCAATTGGTGCTCGGGCGGCGGGCCGGGGGGCGGCGCCGTCTGGGTCCCTCCCGCGTTCGTCGCGTTCTGGGAGTCCTTCTTCTCGCCGGTTACGGTGTTGGGACTCGGCGTGCCGTCGGGCGAGGGTTGATCAGGCGTTGGCGAAGTCTCCGCGGGAGATTCGGCGTCGGCGGCGGGCTTGCCTTGTGCCGGCGTTCCGTCTTTGGACGCGTCTTTTCTCGCCGCCCTTTCTTCTCGACCTGAGAAGACTTTGCGGGCGGTTTCGCCGGGAGGGGCGCTGGGCACCCGGGGCCGCGTGTCGGCGGGAGGTTGCCCGAAGAGCAGTTCATATTCTTTGGCGTTCACGAATAGCCGCTGCCCGGTCTGGATGTTCTCGACCTGCCAGAGCGCGACGCCGAGCGTGACGAACCCCTGGACGAGGTACTCGTCATAGCCGCGGAGGCGAGCTGAGTCGACCACGTCGGAGAGCAGGGGGGCGGTGAGTTTCTGGCGTTCCGCCTCTTTCAGGTTCTTGAGCGAGCCGTCGCGGTTGGTCGCGATGACGAGCGCATCGCCGAAGTTCACGCCCTCGCTGACGACAATTTCGCGGCAGGCCAGGGCGATCACGGACCCCGCCGAGAACGCGTTCGGATGAACCCACGCGACGGTGTTGGGGATGGGAGTGTCGGAGCGTTTGAGGAGCGACGTGATGTCCAAGGCCGCCCCGAGTTCGCCGCCGGGCGTGTCAAGTTCGATGACGACCGCGTCGGCCCCGGCGCGTCGGGCCAACTGCAGTCGGCGCTCGATGCTTTTGAAGGTCAGCGCCGAGATCGGTCCCTTGACCGTGATGACCGCGAGGTTCTTTGCCTGACGGGAGGCCGGAATCGCCGTCGGCTGGCCCGCCTGGGGAACCTGGGCCGACGCCTGGCCGTAGGCGATGGAACCCAGCCCGCACAGAAGCAGAATGCAGCGGATGACCCACGCGAGAATCGGGCGGTGCGAGCCATCCCTGGCCGGCGCGAGATTGCGGTGCGTCTTCACGCCATCAGTATACGGGACCGGCGGGGATTCGATTCACAACCGGGTTTCCGGCGTTGGCCTTAGCGCGAGGGCGTCGGCGATTCCTGCTCGACGCTCCAGCGGAGTTCGGGAGTCCGGCAGTCGATGTGGACGGCGAAGAACCCAGGTCTTCCGCCCGGGCCGCTCGAATCGTGCCTTCGCATCAGCGGCCAGATAATCAGCCGGTCGGTTTCGGGAAGGGGAAGGGCGTCGATCTCGGAGGGCTCGAACCACTCCAGCGTGCCCTCACGAATCTGCGTCCGCGTCACCTCGACCGGGCCCAGCACCCGGTAGACGAACATCAGCCAGTGCCCTTTGCCCTCAAACGCCTGCTCGCTGACCAGCCCGATCAGGTGCAGGCGTTCGATGGAAACCTCGATACCGGCCTCCTCCATGATCTCGCGCTGGGCGCATTGGGCGGGCGACTCGCCGGTTTCGACATCCAGCTTGCCCCCGATCGGCGAGCACAACCCCATGTTTGGTGATTTGGCCCTGCGGAGCAGCAGGATCCGCCCGTGCTCGTCGCGGAGGTCGCACAGGCACGCGATGCGGTAGGGGAGAGACTCGGACGAGCCGGTGACGTTCATGGAACGAGGATACAACGCAACAACTCGCCCGGCTTTCACGCTCCAAAGCCCGCGTGTCCGATACCCTCTGCGATGGTGACTCCTCCCCTTGCTCCCGATGCGTTTTCGTCCCCGAGCGATGCCTTTGACGTCGCCGGCCGCCATGTCTACATGATCGGAATCGGCGGCTGCGGCATGTCGGGTCTGGCCCGGATGCTCGCTTCCCGTGGCGCGATCGTGCAGGGGTCGGACAACAGCCCGTCGGAGGCGACCGCCGCCCTGGCCGCCGAGTCGATCCGGGTCACCTTCAGCCAGCTCACCGATCCACTCCCGGAGCGATGCGACTTGGTGATCGCCTCGGCCGCGATCAGGCCCGACCATCCCCAACTTGCCCAGGCCTCCCGGCGCGACATACCGGCGATCTGGTACGCCGAAGCGCTCGGTCGGTGCATGTTGGGGCGCACCGCGATCGCGGTCGCGGGCACGCACGGCAAGTCGACGCCCACCGCCATGACAGGCTGCGCTCTGACCGACGCGGGGCTTGATCCCACGGTGATCGTCGGCGCGACGTCCGCCCAGCTTCTGCACGGTGCCAACGCGCCCGGCACCCGGCCCGTCGGCTTCCGACTGGGCGCGAACGTGATACCGGAAGGGCGCATGGCCGGTCGCCCCGGAATCCTGGTCGCCGAGGCCTGCGAGCACAACCGTTCGTTCCACAACTATCGCCCCCAGTTCGCGGCGATCACCTCGGTCGAGGCCGACCATCTTGATGTCTACGGCACGCTCGATGCGGTCATTGAGTCGTTCCATCACTTTGCCAGCCTTCTGCCCCCCGCTTCGCAGGGCGGCACGCTGCTAATCGCGCACGACAACGCGCACCGGCGCGAGGTGTCGGCCGGGCTTGCCTGCGACGTGCAGACCATCGGCTTCTCCCCCAGCGCCGATTGGGTCGTGGGCTATGACCCCGCGAGTCGCGGCGTGACGCTCCACAACCGGCGCGAGTTTTTTGCCCAGTGGCAGCTTGCGATCCCCGGCGCCCACAATGCCATGAACTCGTCGGTCGCGTGCGTGCTGGCGACCCTGGCGGGCGCTGACCCGCTGGCCGTCGCTCGATCGCTCGCGTCGTTCCGCGGCATCGACCGGCGCATGCAGCTCATCGGCGTCCGTCCGTCGCGGAGCGGCGGGAACGTCCGTGTCTACGACGACTACGGGCACCATCCCACCGAGGTCGACGTCACGCTCCGCGCGCTGCGTGAGCACGAGCGCCCCGAGGAACGCGGCGGCCGACTGATCTGCGTCTTTCAGCCGCACCAGCACTCACGCACGCGCCACCTGCTGGACGAGTTCGCCCAGTCGTTCTCGTCGGCCGACATCGTGATCGTGCCGGATATCTACTTCGTCCGCGACAGCGAGGAAGAGCGCCACAAGGTGACGGCGGCCGACCTGGTTGATCGCCTGCGCCATCGTGGCGTCCGCGCGATGCACCTGTACCCATTCGCCGCGATCATCGAGCAACTCGAGACGATTTGCCACGACGGCGATGTGGTTGTCGCGATGGGCGCGGGCAACGTGTACGAGGTCGCCAAAGGCTTCGTCGCCGCCGCCCAAGCGCACAAGAGCGAGGCTGGGCCGACGCCCACCTTTCCCCCCAACCTGCTCGACCTTGCCCCCATCGCCCAGCGCCTCGCCCGCTCCGCCTGACGGGCCAAGGGAGGAGAGACCCGTGAACGCGCTGGACACCGCAGCACCGCCATCGCTCGAGATCGAGTTCGACGCGCCGATCCCGACCTGGTTTGGCATCGGCGGCAAGGCCGATCGCCTCGCCCGCCCGCGCACGCCCGAACAACTCGCCGAGTGCTTGCGCCTCGATCCCAATCTCAAAGTCCTGGGCGACGGCGCCAATCTCCTCGTCGATGACGACGGCATCTCGGAACTCGTCGTGATCCTCGGCGGCCCGCGGTTCACAGGCTGGACCATCGACGGCACGTCACTCCGCGCCGGCGCGGGCGCCAATCTCCCCAAACTCATCAACGAAACCGTGCGAAAGGGACTGGCCGGGCTCGAGAGTCTGGGCGGTATCCCCGCGAGCGTCGGCGGCGCGGTCATTATGAATGCCGGCGGCGCGTTCGGGCAGATCGCCGATGCCGTCGCGCGGGTCCACGCGCTCGACCGCCAAGGCCGTCCCGTGACGCTCGAACGCGCGCAGATCGCCTTTGACTATCGCAAGTCCGGGCTTTCGAATCTCGTCATCACAGAGGTCGAGTTCACGCTGACGCAGGCCGACCCGGTCGCGCTCCGCGAGCGTCATCTCGAAGTGATGGCGTACAAGAAGAAGACTCAGCCCATGGCCGACAAGAGCGCGGGCTGCGTCTTCAAGAACCCGACGCTGACGGAAGAACTGACGCTCGAGAAGCTCGATCCCGCGGCGGGTCAGGCCACGCCCTTCGAGGTCCATCGCGCCGGATCTCGCGTCTCGGCGGGGATGCTGATCGATCGCGCCGGGCTCAAGGGCCTGCGCGTCGGGGGGGCGTCGGTTAGCCCGCGCCACGGCAATTTCATCGTCACCGACGCCGGCGCACGCGCTCGCGACGTCATCGAACTCATGGACCGCGTCGCCCTGGGCGTTTTCGCACGCTTCGGCGTCACGCTCCAGCCCGAGGTTGTGATCTGGAGGAGAACGAGATGAGCGGCCCGCGCCGTGTTGTTGTGCTGGGTGGCGGCCCCGATGCCGAACGCGAAGTGAGCCTTAATAGCTCGCAGGGTGTCTACGACGGCCTGATGAAGTCCGGCGAGTACGACGTTGAACGCATCGTCGTCGATCGACCCAGCGTCGCTGATCTGCGGGCCATGAAGGCCGACGTCATCGTCCCCGTTCTTCACGGCCCGTTCGGCGAGGGCGGCCCGCTCCAGGACCGTCTCGAAGAAGCCGGGGTCGCCTATGTCGGCTGCGGCCCTGTCGCGGCACGGCTCGCGATGGACAAGCTCGCCACCAAGGCCGCCGCGTGGCGACTGGGAATTCCCACCGCGCCGGCGGTCGTCTTCAATGTGAACGACGACGTTTCGCCCCTCGGCATTCCGGTCGTGGTCAAGCCCGTGCATGAAGGATCAAGCGTCGGCGTGCATCTCTGCAAGCCCAAGGAAAAGTGGTCCGCCGCTCGCGCCGCGGCCGCCAAGGACATGATCGCGCACCCCGGCCGCGTGTACATGCTCGAATCGCTCGTCGACGCGAGCGAGCTGACGGTGGGGGTGTACGACCCGCAGGGCGATGCTCGGGCGCTCCCGCCCATCCACATCCAGCCCGCGACCGAGTTCTATGACTACGAGGCCAAGTACCTTCGCGACGACACGAAGTACACGGTTGATCCTCCGCTCCCCGCGGGCGTGAAGGAAGCGATCTCTTCGCGAGCGATCAAGCTCGTGAAGGACCTCGGTGTGCGGCATCTCTGCCGCGTGGATTTCCTGCTCGACAAGTCGGGCGGCGCGTGGATGCTCGAGGTCAACACGATGCCGGGCTTCACGAGTCATTCGCTGTATCCCAAGGCCGCCGCCCACGCGGGCACGCCCTTGCCGGACCTGGTCAGCGCGTTGGTCGAGATGGCGTGGCGAGACCGCCGTTCCTAGGCTTTTCCGCGCGGATCGCGCCCAGGGACGGGCCGACGCGTGAGTTGAGGGTTGCACGTGGCTACGGACAGCAAGAACTTCCGAAAGCAGAAGATCGTCACCGGCGCATCGATCACGCTCACGGCGTTGATCGTGATCGCCATTATTACGGGCGTGGTGCTCGGGCGTCGCGCCATCGACGAGCGTGCCGTGCGCGTTGCCGACGCGCTCCCGCCGATCGTCCAGATCGAGTGGCCCAGGCTCGGCGACGGGTCGCCAACCAACGCCCGCACGTGGCTGCCCGAGGCGTTCCAGGATGAGTTGCTGAGGCTCGCGTACACCGCGCTGGGCACGCCCGATCGCAAGGTCGCGGTGCACATCGGGAGCGACGAGCTCGCCGCGGTGGGCGAAGCGCTCGGAACCAGCGGTTGGTTTGACACCAAGCCGAGCGTCGTTCGTGAGCCCGGACGCGCGATCCGCGTCGCGGGGCGCTGGCGTGTGCCGGTCGCGGTGATTCGCAACGGCGGCAAGGACTATCTCATTGCCAGCGACGGACGCCCCATGCCGCCGGTGTATCCCGCGGGACAGTCGAACTTGCCGGTGGTGCTGGGCGTACAGGCCGCTCCCCCGCTCACCGAGACTGGCGCGGTGGATTGCCTGAAAGTCTGGCCAGGTATGGATCTGCAGGCCGGCCTCGAATTGCTGGCGCTCTCGCTGAACCAGCCCTGGAGAGATCAGGTCGCGGGCGTGGACGTCGCGAGTTATCGCAAGGACAAGCGGACCGCAATCGTCACCCGGCGCGATACGCGCGTGATCTGGGGCGGGCGTCCCACGCAGCCGCTCCTGGGCGAGGCGAGCACGATCAAGAAACTGGCGCAGATCGAGTTCCTGAACCGCAACTTCAAGTCGATCGATGCGGGAAAGCCCGAGGTCGAGATCTACTGGGAGTCGCGCCCGATGGTGATCAACGCCGCCGCCAGCGCGCAGCAGGAATCCCCCGATCAATGAGCGACCTCCCGCGCGATCCCGCGCCGGAGAACGCGTCTGAGCCGGCTTCGGCGTCAGCGCCGCACCCTGTTTCCGAGACGAGCTCGCACGAATCCCCCGCGCGCGAGACGGTTTCCGCCGACGAAGCCGCGACGCAAGCCTCGTCGACTGGGACTTTGCAGAGTTCACCACCGTTCGACCGCTGGGCTCATCGGCGCGCCGAGCCGCGCCCGCTCGCGTTCTACTGGACCACGCTCCTGGCGATCGGCACGGTTGTCCTGCTCGCCAGCACGACCACAACCGGAATCCTCGGCCAGGACGTCTACCGCCCCGCCGTGCGCACGCTCGTCACCGTCGGGCTCACATGCGCGTGCATCCTTTGGCCGCTGTTCCGACTCAGCCAGCCGCCCGAGGCAGTCCGCGGCACTCGGGTCGCGCTCCGTGATCTTCCGGTCGTGTTCATCCCGCTGGTGGCGATCCTCTTGCCGCAGCGGCTGTGGTTCCTCGCGGGCTGGAGTACCAGCATCACGATCGCGATTGCGCTCACGATCCTCGCATGGCTCCTGATCATCGCGGGCGTGCTGGCGGCGTCGCTTGAGGTACTTCGAGCGCGAGAGGGGGATCCATCGAGGGGGCGCGTCACCGCGATGCTCACGGTCGTTGCGATCATCGCCGCCGCTCCGGCCGTCTCGCTGCTCACCCCGTCGCGCGAGCCGAATTCCGACCCCAGCATGCTCTTGCTCGCCTCGCCCATCACCTGCGTGAACGCGATCGTCACGGATCGGCCCTGGTCGGGGCTTGGCCCGCGCGTGGAGGCAGCCCAGTGGCTCGCCATCGCGGGGCTGGGGTTTGGTGCCGTGGCCTCGTGGGTGCGTGCGGCCTGGGTATCGCGACGATTCCCCGCGCCGAGCCCGCCGGTGGTCCCGATCCCGCCCTCGGCCTAGATTTTGACGTTCCCCGACAGCGAGAGTGTCGCGGGCGGATGCCTGTGGGTCCGATTCCTGTCCGCGTGTACCGATCAGACGGAGGTCGTCGATGGAGTTCATCACCAAGGCCGAGCGAGAGGGGATCGAGGCCAAGCTCAAGGCTCTCATCGATAATCGCCCGGTGATCTCCACGCGCATCGCCGAGGCCCGCGCCCTGGGCGACCTCAAGGAGAATGGCGACTACCACGCCGCGCGCGAGCAGCAGGGGCTCGAGGAGGCCGAAATCCGTCGGCTCCAGCAGCGCCTCGCCAGCGTCACCATCATCGACGAATCGATGTCAAAGGCGATCGAGGGCCTGGTCGTTGTCGGCACCACCGTCAAGATGCGCGACGTTGATAACAGCGACGAGGACCTCTTCCGCCTCGTCGGCGAGGCTTCGGCCAATCCGCCGTTCGACTACGTCGAGGTGACCGCGACGAGCCCCATGGGCCAGGCCATGCTCAAGAGCCGCGTCGGCGACACGATCCGTGTCGACGCCCCCCGAGGCGTGAAACGGTTCATGATCGTCGAGATCGTGTAGGCCCGAACTCGCCGGGAGCTTCCGATAATCCTGTTGGCCGCCGGTTGCGAGGGCCGTGCTGTCGCTTTTTGGATGCCCGACCGGCGAATTCTGGCATGACCCCGATTTGGGGCTAGCTTTGAAGCATCGCCCGGCTGCGCGATTCTCGCGGAGCGGCGCTGCTCTGGACTTCAGGACGCACCCAGGAGAAGAGAAATGAAGATTGCCGCCACTGCTGCCATTGCCGCTCTTGCGCTCACGGCCGGCGTCGCGTACGCCGGTCCCGTCGATGTGACCTATTCAGTCTCGGGTTCTGCGGGTAATTGGGTTCTCGATTTCAGCGTGACCAACAACCTCAATCCGTCGACCATGGGCATCTACTTCTTCGGTGTTGAACTCGACACGGGCCGGAACATCGTCGGCAGCCCGACGAACTTCGATCCCGATGCATGGAGCACATGGGACAACACCGGATATGGCGGTTCGGCCACGATCTACAACAACAATTGGATCGACTTCGCTTCTAACTACACCAGCATCCTGCCCGGCGGATCGCTGGCGGGCTTCCAGGCGGTGTACACCGGAGCTTCGGCCCCGACCTCGGTCAAATTCTTCGCGTTCGCAAACGACCCGACGGGCGGCCAGTACAACGGCTCCGACAACTTCAACAACCAGACCAACCCAGGCTTCGAAGGTATCGCCACGGTGCCCGCGCCCGCGTCGCTCGGCCTGATGGGTTTGGCCGGCCTCGCCGCTTCGCGCCGTCGCCGCTGATCGTTCGTTGAGTTTGTGCGTCCTTTACAACGCCCGCGATCGATCGCGGGCGCTTTTCTTTTCTGGGATTACGCCGGGTGCGCCGCTCCTCACAATGGCGTCGACTTCGGAGTTGGCGTGGGGCTTTGACTCCATTGATCTCTCACATCGGTCTCATACCGTCAGAATGCCGTCAGACTTCCTGAGGGCACGCGTGCGTACGCCGTGTAGATGTTTCACGTTGGATCTCTTGAGAGGAGATGAGACATGAAGATCGCTGCTATTGCTGCCCTTGCGTTGGCGGCCGGCGCCGCACACGCCGGGCCAGTCGTGACCTATTCGGTTTCCGGTTCGGCCGGCGACTGGGTGCTTGACTTCAGCGTCACCAACAACCTCAACCCCGCCGACATGGGCATCTATTTCTTCGGCGTCGATCTTGACACCGGCCGAAACATCGCCGGCAGCCCCACGGGCTACGACCCCAACGTTTGGTTCACTTGGGACAACTCCGGCTACGGCGGTTCGACCGAAATTTACAACAACAACTGGATCGAACCCAGCTACAGCCTGCTGCTCCCAGGACAGACGCTCTCTGGTTTCCAGGCTGTGTACACTGGCGCGTTGGCTCCGATGGAAGTTGACTACTTCTGCTACGGCGCCAGCCCCTACGGCAGCCTGTACTCCGGCACAGACAACTTTAACAACCAGTGGAACCCGGGCTTCGAGGGCACGGCCTACATCCCCACCCCGGCTTCTCTTGGCGTGATCGGCCTCGCGAGCGTGTTTGTCTCGCTCCGCCGCCGCCGTTGATCATTCGTTGTGTTTGGCCGTCCTTTGCAACGCCGCGCTCGATCGCGAGCGTTTTTCATTTGCACTCGTCTCTCGAATTGGCTCTCCGACGCGAACGCTGATGCCGCCTCTACACTCACGGCATGACCGGCAAACCTCCGCTGTACTACACCTTCGGCAACCACATGCACTGGGTCGACATGCAGTGGCTCTGGGGATACCACGTCCTTCCAGGCTCGGTCGACGACATGCTCCGCCTCATCGACGAGACCGGCGCACGCGGCAACGTCAACTTCGACGCCGTCGGCTACGAGAAAATGGCCGTCGAATGCCCCGAGCACCTCGCCAAGCTTAAGGACGCCGTCGCGCGCGGGCTCGTCGAGCCCGTCGGCTGCTCCTACGGCCAGCCGTACGGCCTGTTCCACGGCGGCGAATCCAACATCCGTCAGCTCACCTACGGCGTGCGCACCACCCGCCGCCTGCTGGGCGTCCGCCCGCGCACGTTTTGGGAAGAGGAGTTCTATTTCTTCCCGCAGCTCCCGCAGATGCTCGCGCAGTGCGGCTACACCGGCGCGTCACTCTTCTTCCAGTGGACCTGGCACACACCCGAGGTCCCCAAGGAGCCGTGCTCGCTGATCCTCTGGGAAGGCGCCGACGGCACACGCCTGCCAACGCTCCCTCGCAACGAACTGAATGTCCACCAATGGCCCGAAGACTTCGACGGTCTGCTCGACAAGGCCGGCGCGTGGGAGCATCCCGCCGTCGTGCAGTGGCTCGAACTCATGCCGAGCAAGGACTGGATGTGTCGGAGCGAGGTGCTCCTGCCGCGCCTTCGCGAGTTGATGAAGGACGAGCGGTTCGACGTGCGTCCGCGCACCGCGGGCAAACTGATCGAGGAGCTTTTCGCCGCGACGCCCTCGCCGCCCGTGAAGCGCTACACGATGGACGACGTGTGGCACGGCATGACCCTGGGGAAGAACGAAGATGCACACCCCAAGTCCAGCCGAGAGTGCGAACGATCGATCCTTAAGGCCGAGGCAGAATCGGCGATGATCTCGCTCTTCGGCAGGCCGTACCCACGGTGGGATGTGTATCCAACGTGGGAACTCGACGAGGCGTGGCGGGAATTGCTCGTCGCTCAGCACCACGACAACCACGAGTGCGAAGGGCTTTGCGGCGGTATCGCGCACCCACAGTTCATGAAGTGCGAACGGATGATCCGTGAGACAGGCTCGCGAAGCTCGGATGCGCTTCAGGACCGCTTTGGGGGCTTCGACGCCAAAGGCCTAATCGGCATCAATTTTCTCGGATGGCCTCGTGAGTGCTGCACATTGGAATGGGCTCGATTGAATGGCAGTGACCTCATCGAGGGTGTGCCGCCATTCGGGTATCGCTTGCTTCCTGATGCCGAACTGGAGACTCTCCGCAAGATTGAGTTGGTCGAGAGCCAGACGCATGTTACGCTCCGACGCGGAGAGTTCGAGATCGAGATCGAGAGGGCCTCCGGCACGATCTCGCGAGTCAAGCATTCCGCATGGGGAGACCGTCGGGATCCGTTCCCGATCCCATTGCCGTCGTTCCAGTTCCTGAAGGATGGCAAGCCCGTCCAGCTCAAACCGCGAGCCCTTGCGTCACCCGAGCCCAGCCGGGCGGAGGCGTTCTATTCCTCGCGCGGCAAGTTCGCCGCGGTCACGATTTGGCTCACGCCTCCAGACAGCCCAACCCATCATCTGGCCGTGGCAATCACGATGGACCCGATCGATGACGCGATCGCCATTTCGATCACTGATTCGTGGTTCCGTGAGCAGGACCCAGGTCTCGCGGGCGCTCTCGCAATCGAGATTACGCCGCCGTTCCATCCGGCTTGCATCCTCGCTGACACGCCGATGTCATGCGCTTCCATCGACCCGCGCGGTATGTTCCGCCGCAAGTATCCCAAGGGCGATTGGATGACGTCGCCGCAGTGGTTCGAGCAAGTCGCACGCCCATTCACCGGCCACAGTTTCGTGGACTTCCTATCGAAAGCTGGATCCGATTCGTCCGGGATGCTCGTCCTCACCGGCGGCTCGCAGCAGTGGCTCCGCACGGAAGGCGGCGGGCGCTTGATTGTCGACGCGGTTGACCCGTGGGATGAACGCAACTCTCCTGGACATGCTGTTCTCGGGTTTGAGCCCTTCACCATTCGAATTCACCCGCACCGCGGGCTGACGAATGCGAGCCGTGTCAGACTCGCACGCGCGTTCGAGACTCGCGGCACGTGCGGCGTCGGCTGGAACTATGAACCTAGCTCCGACCTCCCCCCCGTCTTCGGCCCTCTCTCCGTTGAGAACGCCCCCAACGTCCTTGCACACGCCTTCTTCCGCGAGTCCATGAAATCCGGCGAGCATCTGCCGCAGTGGGCCGGCCATCGCATGTTCGAAGCCTCGGGCGGCCTGTGCGACCACCCGTTCGTCATCCGCCTCGTCGAGTGGGACGGCCAGCCCGCCGAGGTCACGCTCAAGCTCGCCGGGCCCGTCGCCATGGCCGCCAAGGCTAACCTGCTCGGCGAAGTCCTGAACGAGCGTCCGCGCGGCGCGGGTGTCGGGCCCGCCGGCTGGTCGCCCTTGGATACAGGCTGGCTTGAGTGCACGCCCTGCGAACCGCCCGCGTGGGCGATCGTCGGCGGCAGGCCCATCGAGTTCCGCGGCAAGCCGATCGAGTGGACGCAGGTCAGGTTCGCGATGCGGCCCCGCGAGATCGCCACGATCTACGCCGACATGGTCATGGGACGTAAGCAGTTCCGCGACCTTGACGCCAAGCGCGAGGTGTGGGCGACGGTGCATAAGGAGTCGGAAAGGAAGTAGAACCTGCGCGTGCCGCGATTGTGTAGGCGTGATAGGCTGGAGCGCGAGAATTGGAGGCGGCGATGCCGAAGGAAAGCGGCGGGGTCTTTCGTGTGCCGCGTGGCGAGCAGGTGATGTCGCTCGCGATCGAGATCGGGCTGATCGGCTTCGTGTGGTGGTACCTCAAGCTGGCGCCCCTGTTCGCCGGCTCGCTGTTGGGGCTCATCCTCGTGTCGGCGTTTCTTGCGATCGGGTGGAGCCGCCTCGTGTCGGGCGTCGGGCTCATCGGCCTGGGTTTGCTCGCGCGGTCGTACTACGCGCAACCGGTTCTCGGCACGGTGCTTGCCATTCTGGGCGTGGCGACCGCGGTGATGGGCGAGATCCAGCTTCGGGGGGTTCGGATCGCCGAGCGCGGCGACACGCACGAACGGTCGTGAGATCGGCCGATCTTCGAACGAAGACGACGAGCAACCGCAACGAACGTCGCGGCCGGCCGCGGCGACATGATCACACCAGCAACGTCGCCGGCTTCTCCAAGAGCGTCTTGACGCTGTTCAGATACGCCGCGGCCATCGCCCCGTCCACCACGCGATGGTCGCTCGACATCGTCATCGACATCACCCAGCCCGGCACGACCTGATCGCCACGCACCACGGGCTTCTGGATCGCCGCGCCCACGGCCAGGATCGCCACGTTCGGCGGGTTGATGATCGCCGTGAAATGATCCACGCCGTACATCCCGAGATTGCTGATGGTGAACGTCGCGTCGGCCATTTCCTCGATCGTCAGCCCCTTGGTCCGCGCCTTGTCGGCCAGGGCCCTGGACTGGGCCGAAATCTGGCGCAGACCGATCTGATCGGCGTCGCGCAGTGTCGCGACGACCAGCCCACCGCCCTTTGACTCGTCGAGCGCGATGGCGATGCCGACGTTGACGTTGGCGAGCAGCTCGATGTTCTCGCTCCCCGTGTTGCCGACCCAGCGGCTGTTCACGTACGGATGCTTGTGCATCGCAAGGGCGCACGCCCGCACGAGGAAGTCATTGACCGAGAGCTTCACGCCCTGCGTTTCGAGCTGCTCGTTGAGCTGCTTGCGAAGATCGACGAGCGCGTCCATCGCCACTTCGATCGTGACCTGGTAGTGGGGGATGGTCGTCTTGCTCTCGACCAAACGCCGCGCGATGGTGCGCCGCATGTTGGAGAGGGAGACGATCTCGCCCGAGAGCTTGGTGCCCGAGGAGCTGACGACCGGCGTGGCCTTTGCGACTGGAGCCGCGCTCGCGGGCGCGGGTCGCAGCGTTGATCCGCTGATGGCGGCCTCAACATCGCGTCGCACGATCCGCCCTCCCGGCCCGCTCCCCTGAACCGAGGCAAGATCGATGCCCGACTCGCGGGCGATCTTCTTGGCGAGCGGAGAGATGAAGACGCGTGCGCCGTTGGAATCGACCGTCTCGTCGCTCTCCATGGTCGCCGTGGACGCCGGGGCGCTGGGGGCATTGGAGACCGCGTTCACCACCGCCTTGGCGGCGGGTGCGGCCGAGGCGCCGCCGCCCGACTTGATCGCCGCGGCGTCCTCACCCTTGCCGGCGAGCACCAGAATGACCGTTCCGACGGGCACGGTCTGCCCCTCGGCGACGCCCAGACGAGCGACCGTGCCGTCGTCGAACGACTGGAGCTCCATGGTGGCTTTGTCGGTCTCGATGTCGGCGATGACGTCGCCGCTCTTGATCGCCTGGCCTTCCCTGACGTTCCACTTGACGATGGTGCCCTGCTGCATGGTGTCGGACAGGCGGGGCATGGAGATTTCGATTGCCATGGAGACCCTCTAAACTTTCGTTTCCGCGCTCCGCTTCGGGGAGTCGCGGTCCAATTCAATCTCTTGCGGTCCATCGATCAGATCGCTCCGAAAATCGAACGGCTGACGCAGCGATCATCGCGTCCATTCCCATGCAAGACTCGAGCACCCAGATACGAACTGTGCTGTCACTGGGGAAGCGTTCCGAATTGGGGTCTAGCTCTGCCGCAAATTTGCTGGTGATCTCGTGCATCTTCGCCTCGGCGACGCTCAGATCGTACATCCCGGAAAACACGTTTGGTTGCCCGAATTGTGGTTCTCGGCACTCAAAGCCCCAAACTCCCGTGAACTCGGCCTCGAGAAAGACCAGGTCCGTGGCCCAGTCCTTCTTAGACACATCGCGAACCACGTGTCCTTCCATGAAGAGCCAAACCTTGCTTTCGGCGAGGTTCACCGCGAACGCGTAGAGCTCGAAGTCGTGAAGTGGATCGAACCCCGGCACGCACGTGATGCGTGGCATATCAGCCAATAGTCTTCCTCACCGCCGCCACGATCTTCTCCTTGTTTGGCAGGTACGCGTACTCCAGCCCCTTGGCGTAGGGGGTGGGAACGTCCTCGGTGTTGACACGGACGGGCGGCGTGTCCAGCCAGTCAAAGCCGCGCTCGCACACCTGCGTCACCACTTCGCTGGCGATGCTGGCGAACGGCCAGCATTGATCGACCACGACCAGCCTGTTGGTCTTGCGCACGCTCGCCAGGATCGAGTCGATGTCCAGCGGGCGAATGGTCCGCATGTCCAGCACGTCGACGCTGATGCCGTCCTTCTCAAGCTCCGCGGCGGCCTCGAGGCAAAAGTTCACGGGACGCCCGAACGAAACGAGCGTGCAATCGTCGCCCTCTCGCGCGACGCGCGCTTGGCCGAAGGGGATGTAGTACTCCTCCTCGGGCACGTGGGCCTTGTCTCCCAGCATGCGCTCCGACTCAAGGAAGAAGACGGGATCGTCGTCGCGGATGGCGGTCTTGAGCAGGCCTTTGGCGTCGTAGGGGTTGCTTGGGATGACGATCTTGACGCCCGGGACATTGGCGTAGAGCCCTTCGACGCACCAGGAGTGGGTGGAGCCGAGCTGTCCGCCGGCGCCATCGTTGCCGCGGAAGACGACCGGGCAGCCCCACTGGCCGCCGGACATGTAGAGCATCTTGGGGACGTTGTTGAGGATCGGGTCGGCCGCGACCAGCGAGAACGACCACGACATGAACTCGATGATGGGGCGCAGGCCGTACATCGCGGCGCCCACGGCCATGCCCGCAAAGCCGTTCTCGGAGATCGGCGAGTCGATGATCCGCTTGGGCCCGAACTCTTCGAGCATCCCCTGCGAGACCTTGTACGCGCCGTGATACTCGGCGACTTCCTCGCCCATGAGGAAGACGCGCGGGTCGCGGCGCATCTCTTCGGTCATCGCTTCGCGTAGCGCCTCGCGAAACTGGATGAGGCGCGACCCCTCCCGGCTCGGAAGGGGCTTGCTGAAATCAACCGTCGGCAACTCAAACGCCGGCATCCGTCACTCCTGCGGCTTCGGGCGGGCGGGGCGACACGCGCTGCCCCGGCACAAACCAAGATGATAGCGCGCCCCCCGAACCCGTGTGGCGAGGGCCATGGCCGCGGAGATCGGCGCGGCCGGGCTCCTGGCCTGCCCGCCGGTTTGCGCGATTTCACAATCCCTTGACCGAGCCTTGAAGCAAAGACGGCGAGGTCTTAGCAGTCCGCGCCGGCGTCCGCTTTAGCCTCTTCCCGTCATCGAATGGGAACTCGCGGCGTGGTCGCGGCTCCCAAAGCGAGCTACTCGGGAGAGGACGACATGCGCAAGGGCAAGGCCGCCGGTTTCACCCTGATCGAGCTTCTGGTCGTGATTGCGATCATCGCGCTCTTGATCGGCATTCTGCTGCCATCGCTGGGCAAAGCACGCGCGAGCGCTCGGGCGATCAAGTGCGCCGCGAATCTCCGGAACGTCGGGATGGCGGTGACGCAGTACACGGTCGACAACCGCTACTTTCCGCTGGCCTACGCCTACGCGGATTCGCAGGAAGGCGATTCCTGGAAACTGTCGGATCAGCAAGAGGAAAACCCGACCAAGGGAAACGGCTATGTCCACTGGTCGTGGGCCCTTCTGAAAGGCTCGGGAAACGGCCTGGCCGAAGACGCCTTTACCTGCCCGACGCTCCCCAAGGGCGGCGCCCCTCGCACGAATCCAGGTCCGAACATCGAGCACTGGGAGTCGGGGCAGGTCAACGACCTGGGTGACTCGTCCCCGTCCGGCCTTCCGATGGACCGTCAGGCGGCCCGCATGGCGTTCACCGGAAACGACGCGATCTTCAGCCGAAACAAGTTCAATGTAGGTTTCCGGAGGAAGAACCAGTTTGTGAATCCCGCCATGGTCGACGGCGCCACACGCGGAGCTGCCGGCACCATTCTCGCGACCGAGTTCGCCCATTACGACAACTGGACATCCCTGGCGGCCCGCGACGAGCAGAAAATCAAGAGCCATCGCCCCGTCCAGCCCTTCGTCGGCATCTCCGCGGGCGCCGATGTCTACAGCGAACCCACCAACGGCACCAAGCGATTCCGCTATCCCACCGAGGATGAGATCCGCGAAGGCACGCAAGGCGCGGCGCACCTCATTGACGATCCCAGTTCAATCCTAAACGCCGTCGGGCGTCACCATCAGGGCGGCGGAGGGAAGTACGGCGGAAACGTCAACTTTGTCTTCTGCGACGGGCACGTTGATTCCAAGAACGTTTGGGACACGATCGAAAAGCGGCTCTGGGGTGACCGGGTCTACAGCCTGACAGGTGACAATCGGGTCAAGGACTGACGCGCGTTGGTGGAGGGAGAGAACCCACGTCGCCATGTGTGCGTTGCGGCGACATTGATCCACTCATCGCGCAATTCTGACACTCTCCACGGGGACGCCCGTTAGAGTGTCTTGCATCGAGGTGCGGTTTGTTCGAGGCGGGCAAACGCCCGCGAAGGAAGCGGCCCGAGAGCTTCGTGGCTGTCGGTGCGCGCGAGAGATGGCTTGCTCACCCTTGGAGGATTGAACGTGAAGACCATGATCGATCGTCGCCTGGTCGGCCTCATCGCCGCAGGCCTTGCGGGCTCGGCCACCAGCGTGGCCTTGGCCCAGCCGCGCGTCATCAACATCTCCGGGGCGACGCTCCAGGAGAACTTCTTCAAGGCCAACGCTTCATCGCACGACTACCTCGACGTTGACGGCAATGGCGTGGCGGGCAGCCTCGGGAGCGTCGATATCCAGCAGCTGGCCCCGGGCCGCCCCGCGAATCCGTATCCGGCGAACCAGTACTGGGTCATCACCTACCGCGCCACCGGCTCGGTCCGCGGACTTTCGGAGCTGATCAGCTTCGGGCGCACGTTCGTGACGGACGGCCACCTGGGTCTGCTCAAGTCCAACGTCGCCGAGCGCGCGTATACCAACCGCGCCCAGTACATCAACGCCGGCGCCAACTCCGATGTCAGTCTCTTCAACGAGGGCAACCCCGGCGCGAGTCCGGTTCGCTCAGACATGACGGGCACCTACCTCGCCACGCCTTATCTCCCGCCCAACAACGCCATGACCGGCGGCACGCAGATCGACATCGCCCCGCTCGACGTCCCCAGCGTCTGGGCCGTGTTCGCGACCGGCATCAATCCCGGGTCGACCTTGCTTCCCGGCCAGCCCGGCTACGGCCTCAATCCCGCCTTCGGCCTCAACAAGGACGGCACGCAGTACCTCGACGGCAGCGGTAATCCGTGGTACCACACCATGGCCGACCTCGGCACCGCGAATCTGAACGTCGGCAGCCCGGATTCGAACACCATCTTTGACACCGCGACCGCCTGGGCGCCCATCGCCGCGCTCACCAACCTCGGCACCGGCGTCCGCCAGGCCGACCAGTCCGACATCCGACACATGCTGGTCACCGGCCGCGCCAAGAACGGCGAGAACTTCATGGTCGTCACGCGCGACGCCGGGTCCGGCACTCGCAACGGCTTCAACAACACCGCCGGCGTCGATCCCTCCTGGGGCGTCGGCGAGAACATCGGCGGTTTGTCGACTCTCTCGAACAACAACCTGCTCGGCCCGGACTTCCTTCCCGGCAACAAGAACGGCTCGGGCGGCGTCGAAGCCACGGCTACCAATCACCCCCTCGCCATCGGCTATTCCGGCGCGGAACGCGCCGTGAACTCCGGCTGGCTGACCGGCGGCCGACTCGAAGTCCTCGCGGTCCGTAACGACCTCCTCGGCGGCACCGAGTACTCCCGCCCCAACATCGACGAGGTGCTCGACAACAGCCCCAACGGCTACGTCCTCGGCGGCCCGTCCATCTTCGCGACCTTCGGCGATCCCCGCAATCAGAATGAGATCGGCGGCGACCCGAGCAACACCAACCCGCGGATGCGCAACGCCAACGCGGCGGCCTATGTCAACAACATCACCCGCTCGGTCGATGCCTTCATCTCGGTCCCCTCGGACCCCGAGAACTTCGGCATGCCCGGCGACCTCCTGGCCTTCCAGCTCATCCTCCCGCCGGCGACCGACTACATCGTCGATCCCACCAACCCGCTCAACCTGATCGCCAATCCGAACTTCAACCAGGCTCTGCAGGACTACTCGCGTGCCAACAACTCGCTGACCAACGCCGCCTATTACACCTTCGGCACCGCCACGCTCAACGGCAAGGTTCCGACCCGCAAGACCCTCACCGGTACGGACAAGTACTCCGACGGCAATCAGAAGGATTTCACCAGCGAGGGCGGGTCGACGATCACCGCCGCGGGCAACCTCACCAGCCGCAACCGCATCGCCGGCGACTTCAACGGCGACGCCAAGCGTGATTGGAACGACGCGACCGACATGATCGCCGCCTGGAAGAAGCGCAACGGTACGGGCGTTTGGACCGCTCCGGCCGGCTCCGGCGACATCGCCGGCGCGCCCGGTACGGACGCCATCATCGAAGTCCTCGGCGATTTTAGTGGCGACGGCAACTTCGGCCGGAAGTGGGACAACACCAATCTGGTCTATGTCGCCGACACCTCCGACGTCCGCTACTGGGCCGACGGCCTGGCCGAGGACCCCGCCACCGGCAAGATCAACCGCGCCGAAGGCTTCCGCCT
>OEIV010000463.1_pt1 | contig 22038 bp, 15 predicted proteins | sample 1539231 | NCBI WGS metagenome assembly OEIV01 (sample SAMN03794762, study PRJEB22550) | activated sludge metagenome | feature: wastewater treatment plant; material: activated sludge; isolation source: Wastewater treatment plant of a petroleum refinery complex | place: Argentina: Buenos Aires ... | reverse complement strand
CCATCAGTACCTGTTACGGTATAAGTGTCAGTCGTTGTAGCTACAAATGGGGTACAGTTGCTTAAACCACCAGTCCAAACATAAGATACAGCACCTGTTGCACATGGATTTACCGATGTAAGGTTACAGGTAGTACTTGGAGTGGCTGTTGCGTTGATTACAGGTGCTGGATTAACAGTTACAGTTACAGGAACACGTACTGATGGGCATGATGAGCCTGAACCAGTCCATGTTAAAACAACCTCGCCGTTTCCTGACTGAATACCGGTTACTAAAACTGGTGATAATAAAGATCCGGTAAAGGAGCTACCTCCAGCACCGCCGCCACCACCGCCTTTGTCATTACCACTACAACCGACTGTACCTGCTGATCCGCCGCCAGCACCGCCACCGCCGATAAAGCCACCGCCACCGCCGCCACCACCTGGTGTACTAGCGCAACAACATCCTTGACCATTACCGCCATTTCCTCCTACCTCATTGATAGCTGTCTGTCCAGGTAATCCAAGAAATCCTCCACAACCAATTCCTGCAGCTCCACCAGTTGCACCGTTCGCTGCAAATCCTCCGCCACCATTGGGTGAATCAATACCATTTGTTCCATTTGCATTGCCATGTCCGCCATTTCCGCCATTTACGTTTGGAACTGCGCAACCGCCTGTTCCACCACCACCTCCTCCAGCTCCAACAATGACTCTATTTGCAGCTAAAACTGAATTTAATCTTACGTCACTGGCTCCACCGCCACCACCGGCAAGTAAATTGCCTCCGTTACCGCCACCATTAAAGCCACCAGTTCCACCACTAGCCTGTCCGCCTACAAATATATTAAGTACATCACCAGGCGTAACATTTAAGATACCCTCTGCTGATGAACCCAAGCCACCTGTTCCGCCAAATCCATTACCTCCACCATTAGCTCCATTTGCACCTTGTGCTCCTTTTGCCAATATGGTTACTGATGTAACGCCTGCGGGTACTATAAATGTCTGCATACCTCCGGTAAATGAAAAAGTTTGTGTGCCTCCAACGACTACCTGAGTCATATTTTCAGCATAATATGTTGTAGTTACAGCTGGTGTTACCGGAAAATCAACACCACTTAAACTAGTGCCAATTGCTACGCCCCCTGAAGGAACTGTATACCATGATTGAACATTACCAGGTGCTCCGGTTGAATTTAATTGTGAAGTAGCCCCATCACATATTGCGCTAGGGGTTGCTGTTACAGGATTAGGTGAGGGTGAAGCTGGATTTACAGTAACGGTTACCATTGAAGTTGCAGTACAACCTGATCCATCGTCACCAGTTACCGTATAAGTAGTGGTTGCCCCTGGAGTTACCGTTGGGCTACCTGCCAAAGCACCTGGATTCCAGGTATATGTATTAGCACCGCCACCAATAAGTTGAGAAGAACCCCCAATACAAATATTATCAGGAGAAGCGCTTGCCGTTACTGACGGAGATGGCGTTACGTTGATGTTTACGGTAGATGTAGCAGCGCAACCTGCATCATTCCCTGTAACCGTGTAAGTAGTGGTTGCAATTGGATTTACAATAATATTGTTACCTGGAATAATGCCAGGATCCCATGTATAAGCACTTGCTCCTGTAGCTGACAGAGTTGTAGGATTACCAGCACATACAGTTGTAAGTGTAGCTGATGCCGATACTGCCGTATAAAGATTCATTACTTCACCAGCGTTCAATGCATGACTGTAAATTCTAAAATCGTCTAATAAACCTCCAACAGGTGCACCGATATTTGCAGAATAACCCATTACTTTAAAAGGTCCAGCACCATTTATTGTTGGACCTGCTTGAACTACTGTATTTACTAAATTGCCATCTAGATATGCTTTAATATTACCCAAGGCCATATCATAAACAAAAGTGTTCATATGCGGAGCAACTGTTGCCCCACCACTAATGAGTACATCAGTGAATCCACCCCTTAAAATCCAATTATTTGGTCCTGCTACACCGTTTGTAAAACAACGGAAACCACCTGCATTAACATCTCCAAAAATGTAAAACAACGTACCAGAGGGAGTAATATTGGATGACCAGAATGAAATTGTCCAGGAAGTTCCTGTAAGGTTGGTAGCCCAACCTGTATTTAAATAATCGGTTGTGGCAGAAATGCCCGAACCAATCAACGCGCCGCCGCATTTTCCCGTACCTCCCTGTGTAATTCCTCCTAAAATATTGGCCGTATTTGTACCTATGGGTGGAGCACTTGCCATATTGGGAACAGTTGTTCCTACACCGTCAAATTTGTAATATAAAAGCTCAGGAATAGATTGTGCATTTATCTTAAGTACAGTCATTAAGATAGCACTTATGAATAAAATCTTTTTGTAATAATGTTTCATATAAATTCATTTTTGTTGCTTTAAAGATACTCGTTAAGTACTCATAATATGATCTTTTGAGTTATTTGCACTTTTCAATGAGTAAATAGCTTTTTTTGTGGGTATTTTGCACAATATATGTTTAAACATATATTTATTTGCACGTATCAATAATTACATATTATTGAAAATCAAGACTTTATATTCTTTATGTTGAATTCATCAAAAAGGAGTCATTTTAGTCAAAGAATATACTTCATTTTAAACAAATAATACCAACGACATATTAAAGAGAGTCCATTTGATACTAGCTTAAATGTAATGTGTGTGGACATTATACCGAACTTTTTCAGACAACTTATTTAATACATTTGGTATAAAAAATATGATGATGAAGCCTAACAAGTAAAAAGCTATAAACGATATCAAAAAATGATACTCAGAATAAAGATGAAAAATCTTTATTTTATATGCAAGAAAACCTTTTTACAATAATGATACCACTCATTAAAATTAAATTGGCCACATTACTATATCAATGTATGTAAATTGAAAAGTGATATAAAATGCAATTTAGGTAGGACATATATTCAAACCTATTCAAAAAAAATATCACCTTACTTCATCTGCGCAAAGTTCTACTAAGACGCCCTGGGTAGATTTTGGGTGCAAAAAACAAACAAGTTTATTGTCAGCGCCCTTTTTGGGGGTTTCATTTAATAAAACAAATCCTTCGCTTTGTAGTTTTTTCATTGCCTCTATTATATTATCTACATCGTAGGCAATATGATGAATCCCTTCTCCCTTTTTTTCTATATACTTCGCTATAACACCTTCTGGGTTTAACGACTCTAATAATTCGATTTTGCTATCTCCCACTTTAAAAAATGCGGTTTTCACTTGTTCCGATTCTACGGTTTCTGTTTTATAGCAGGTGGTATTTAGCAACATTTCATACAAAGGTATACTTGTTGCTAAAGATTTGACGGCAATTCCAATATGTTCTATCTTTTGCATAGATCTAGTTATTTTTTTTGATTAAACCCAGTGTAGCATTTATGATACCGACTAACCTTTGATTTATAGGTGTGTAAGTAATAAAAAAAGCCTATTCTTATTATTGATACCACAAAGATACTATGGATAAGAAATAATTTCTACTACGAACTTTGTGAAATATATTTGCAAAATGGACTTACACAGAAATGTTATTAAACATTGATGACCGTTTCATACTTATTATTAAACAAATAAAATTAAACCTTGCTATGAATTTTCCGATATACTTAGATAATAATGCTACGACTCCTTGCGACCCAAGAGTGGTTGATACAATGATCCCTTATTTTACGCAAAACTTTGGGAATGCAGCTAGCCGTAATCACTCCTTTGGTTGGGTGGCTGAAGAAGCTGTTGACTATGCACGTGAGCAAATTGCAAAATTGATTGGTGCAGACCCTAAGGAGATTATTTTCACCTCTGGGGCTACAGAAGCCGACAACTTAGCTATTAAAGGGGTTTATGAAATGTACGCAGCGAAAGGAAATCACATTATCACTACAACCATTGAGCACAAAGCTGTATTAGATACTTGTAAACATCTTGAAAAACAAGGTGCAGAAGTTACCTATCTTGAAGTAGATGATAAAGGAATGATCAATCTGCAAGATTTAGAAAAAGCCATTACCCCAAAAACGATTTTAGTTGCCATAATGTATGCCAATAACGAAATTGGAACGATCAATCCCATGAAAGAAATATCTGCCATTGCTCGCAAACACGGTGTGTTAGTTATGACAGATGCTGTACAGGCAGTTGGGAAAATACCCGTAGATGTGAACAAAGATGGTATTGATTTATTAGCTTTCACAGCACATAAAATGTATGGCCCTAAAGGCGTGGGTGCTTTATATGTAAGAAGAAAAAATCCACGTGTAAAAGTAACCGCTCAAATTGATGGAGGTGGACACGAAAGGGGTATGAGAAGCGGTACGCTTAATATTCCTGGTATTGTTGGTTTTGGTAAAGCCTGCGAAATCTGTTACAATGAAATGGCTGCTGATACAGCCCGAATCATAAAATTACGCGACAAATTAGAAAATGGCTTGTTGCAAATCGAAGAAAGTTATTTGAATGGGCATCCAACGAATCGTTTGCCACATGTTGCAAATATCTCTTTTAAACATGTGGAAGGTGAAGGCTTGTTGATGGGTATTAATAAACATATAGCCTTGAGCAGTGGTAGTGCATGTACTTCTGCTTCTCTTGAACCTTCTTATGTATTGAAAGCATTGGGACTCGGTGATGACCTTGCCCATAGCTCTTTACGTTTTGGCTTAAGTCGCTTTTCTACAGAAGAAGAAGTTGATTTTACAATCAAAGCCGTGACAGATACCGTTCATAAACTGCGCGAAATGAGTCCTCTTTGGGAAATGTACAAAGAAGGGATTGATTTAAACAGTATTGAATGGGCAGCCCATTAATAAAATCATTTATAGATCCCTTTAAGTCTAGTAGAGAGAATCTCTTAAACCATATTCCCATTACAAACCCTTATATTTGCTTACACTCAAAATAAGTCATGAGTGTAGAATATACCTATGAAAAAATACCCTAACAGTGTAAGTGCTGAAGAAGCTGTTTGCCATATTAAGTCGGGTCAAAAAGTATTTGTGCAAGGCAGTGCAGCTACCCCCTTAATTCTCACCAAGGCCCTTGGTGATCGAAGTGCGTCATTGAAACATGTTGAAATTATTTCTATTTCCACCCTGGGTGAGATGCATTTGTTACATCCTGCATATCCGGAAAGTTTTTATATCAATTCACTTTTTGTTTCGGCCAATACACGCGAAGCTGTAAATGATGAAAGAGGGGATTATATTCCTATTTTTTTAAGTGAAATCCCACGATTATTTAATCAAAAAATACTCCCTTTAGATGTGGCACTCATACATGTGTCGCCTCCAGACAAACATGGGTTTTGTTCATTGGGTGTTTCAGTAGATATTACCCGATCGGCAGTTAAAAATTCAGGCTATGTGATTGCACAAGTAAACCCACTTATGCCAAGATCTTTAGGAGAAGGGCTCATTCATTTAAGTGAAATAGATGCTTTGGTAGAAGTAGAGCAAGCCTTGCCTATAGTAGATTATGCAAGTGTTATTAGCGAGGAAGAAACACAGATAGGTAAGTACTGTTCATCAATAATAGAGGATGGAGCCACCCTTCAAATGGGTATTGGGTCCTTGCCAGATGCTGTGATGAAAGAACTGGGAAATCATAAAAATTTAGGGGTGCATACTGAAATGTTTTCGGATGGGGTAATGTCGCTCATCCAAAAAGGCATTATCAACAATAGCTGTAAGAAAAAGCATCGTCAAAAAACCATTACCACTTTTGTGATAGGTAGTCGGGCATTATACGACTTTGTAGATGACAATCCTCAAATAGCCTTTTTAGAAACCGAATATGTAAATGATGCCTATGTGATTGGTAAAAACCCCAAAATGGTAGCCATCAACAGTGCCATAGAGATAGACATTACCGGTCAAGTTTGCTCAGATTCAATAGGCACTTTCCAATATTCAGGCGTTGGGGGGCAAATGGATTTTATCAGAGGGGCTACGCTTTCGGCTGGTGGCAAGCCCATTATTGCCCTTTCAAGTACCACCCATCAGGGAGACTCTAAAATTGTTTCTTTTTTGAAACCAGGTGCAGGTGTGGTGACCACCCGAGCGCATGTACACTATGTAATCACTGAATATGGTATTGCCTACTTGTTTGGTAAAAATCTTATGCAACGTGCGTATGCCTTAATTGCTATTGCCCATCCTAAACATCGTGAAGGATTAGAAAGGGATGCTTTTGCAAGGTTTGGGCCTCGTTTTTTATAAAAGTTAATCTGTCATGCATCAATGATCAAATTGGTAACTATTGTCTGATTTCAGAAAAAATAGTATGTTTATGGTAGGTAGTTAAGAGAATAAACGCAATTTTACAATCTATGAACAAACAATTCAACAATATACAAACATTGTCAATATGGGCGCAAAGATTAGGTGTTTTATTCATATTGGTATTTTTTGAAGCATGTATTTCAAACACAAACAAAGACCAAACTATATCAACTCAAATTGATTCTACAACAAAACCTATCATTGAATTAAGCAATGACTCAATTGACTATGTTGTTCAATCAATTGTAGACATTTCATCAAAAGACTTTTTTAAAAATCAGAAACCTTTACCCGTTGCATTTCGTAATGTTCAAATTAGATATAATATTAAATCGAACAAAGACATCCTTTATATTTTGTGTGGGCAATTTAGTACTCAAAACAACCCAAATGATGATGAGTGGATACAATTTGCAACAATTAAAAATAGCGATTATGAGCAATGGGTAGGACCTCAAAGTATAACATACTGCGAAAATTCGATAGAGATGGCTTATACGAAAACTGATTTGGCATCTGAATTAATGAAACATATAGCTTCACTACAAAGTAATTAATTTTGGCATTGTTGTGTAATTGTCAAAAATAAATGACACAACGCAACCCAACATTTTTTAGGTTAGGTATCTATTAAGCACCAATCATCAAAGGCATAATGAGAATCAACAAATCTTCATTGGGTTTTGTCTCTGTTTGTTTGATTAAACCAGCACGACTAGGGGTGCTGAATTCAAGCAAGACTTCTTCTCCTTCAATAATATTTACCAACTCAATCAGCAATTTGGCATTGAAAGCAATTTTCATATCCTCCCCTTTATATTGGCAGGGCATTTGCTCATTTCCTTCAAAAGAGTAATCAACATCTTGTGAATATAAATGCAAATTATTTCCGACAATATCTAACACTACTTGATTGGTGGTTTTATTGGCAAATACGTTTACACGACGTAAGGCACCCATAAAATCTATTTTGTTCAAAATGAGTTTGTACGGATTATCAGCCGGAATCACAATTTTATAATCAGGAAATTTAGCATCAATCAATCGACAACTGAGTTCTATATTTTCGCCAATAACAAATAAGTGGTTTTTATTGTATGAAATAGTCACCTCTGTAGAAGTATTGAGGTTGTTTTTAAGTTGTAATAAAGCTTTTCGAGGGGCTATAAAACTATCATTGACAGGGCAATGAACATCCATTTTGATGCATCGCACCAAACGATGAGCGTCAGTAGCTACTAAGGTCATATTGTTTTCAACCAATTCAAAAAACACGCCACTCATAGCAGGTCGCATATCATCTGAACTTACTGCAATCAAAGCTTTAGCGATACCATCACTTAACTCTGCTGCCGACATAGTAAAACTTTGGGTATCATCTGCTACAGGCTCTGTAGGAAAATTATTTGCATCTTCGCCTACAATTTTATACTTACCTTGTTCGCTTGTAATATCTATGCCATAGTCTTGTAAATTTACATCAAACGTCATAGGCTGTTCGGGTAAATTTTTAAGGTAATCGAGCAATACTTTTGATTGAATACATAATCTGCCATCTGCTGTTGACTGTACATCTAAATTCACTTTCATGGTTGTTTCAAGATCCGTACTTACAACTGTGAGTTTATTGTCTTTGATTAAAAAAAGGAATGACTCTAATATGGGCAATATATTACTAGCACTAATGATACCGCTTATGCTTTGTAAATTTTTTAGCAATAACCCTGAGGAAACTATAAATCTCATGAAAATTAATTTTTTTTGAAAGCACAAATATATATTTTTTTAGGTCAAAAAGTATTAAAAAGTGATATTGAACAAATCCTTTTCATGAAGTGAGTGACATTTAATCACCCTTTTAGATTATTGAAATCAATTGTAAACCTAATGAATCGCATAAGTGATATTCAGTTTTAAAAAAAATCTATGAGAAAGCGTCCAAACGAGTTAAAAGGGTATAAAAAAATTAACCACTCCTTGCTTTTTTTATTACTTTAGCATTTTATGGGATTTCTAGATAAACTATTCAATTTTGGAAAAGCGGATGATGAACGCAATACAAATCCGTCTGTTGCATCTGTGAATATCAAAATGGGTCGCTATTCAGACAATAATAAAACGGTTGCCAAAACCAACAAATGGTATGAAGCAGAGGATTTATACAAAGAAAAAAAATACAATGAAAGTATAGAAGCTTTTTTTGATTATTTGCGTGATGATGTTGAAGACAATGTACGACTCACCAAAATAAGTGAATCTACCTATTCGTTTGAAATCTATCAAGGTACAAAGATTGTGCATGGCCAAATCAATTTAAATGAAGTGACAGCACAAGTATCCCTGGCACAAATGGAAAAAGGCTTGATTCCTGTGATGCGCCGACTATTAGAAATGAACTATACCTTATTTTATGCACGTTACGCGTTACACGATAATCGGTTGTGCATGTTATTTGATTCGTCTCGTGAAATTGCCAGTCCCAACAAACTGTATTATGGACTTAAAGAATTAGCAACTAAAGCAGACAAACAAGATGATTTACTGGTCAGTGATTTTGCCTCTTTAAAGGCAATTGACGACTCGCATGTAGTACAATTTACAGAGCAAGAAAAAGAAACTAAATATAAATATTTTGTATTCTGGATTGAATCGACCCTAAAAAAAATAGAAGAGCTAAACCAGGACAGTTTTTCGGGAGGCATTGCCTATATGTTTCTCTCCTTAATCTATAAATTAGATTTTTTAATCACTCCTGAAGGAAAATTATTGAATGAAATTGAACGAATCAATAATCTTTATTGGCTTAACAAGGAAGATAAAACAGCGGTAGAAAGAAATCAATTATTAAAAGATGCATTTCAAAAATTATTACTTTGGGATAAAGCAGAAGTATTGAAATATTTTTATCGAGCCAAAGCCACCTTTTCGGTGAATGCGCCAAAACCTCAGCAAGTGCTTACCGATGGCGTCAGATCTGCTTTAGATAATATGCAATGGTATAAAGACAATAAACATTTCGACATTGCAAATACTGTGATGGAATATGGCATAGCCTATTGTCAATATTCATATAGCTTGCCCAAACCACTTACCGATTTGTTTACATTATATATGCATATCAACTACAGTGCCTATTTTGAAGAATTAGGTTTTACGGAACGATATTACAATCAGCATACCTTTAAAATGAGTGAAATAAAATCAAGAATCAACTATATTATAAACCAAGCAAAAGAAAAGTATCCCTTATTGGCATTTAATACCGATCAGCTGTACTTTTCGTCGTTGGTTGATTTTAATATTTCATTTTTGAAACAGATTGAAACCTTTAATTTTGACAATAAACAACAATAAGCAAATCTTCATTTAAATAATGATTCATGACATTAAGCGAAATCATAGAAAGTTTTAAAGTATCTGTCATTCAGATTGCTACCCAACAGTCCACTGGAACGGGTTTTTATTTAAATGAGTATAACTTAATTATTACAAATCATCATGTTATCAAGGGTAATGGTGATGTAACTATTAAAGGCAAAACGTTTCCCAAACAATTTACCAAAGTCGTTTTTTACGATTCTAAATATGACATTGCTTTTTTGATGCCACCACATGAAATACAGTTTCCGGAAATCAAATTAGGCGATTACAAACAACTTCGTGATGGCGACGATATACTTGCCATTGGGCATCCTTATGGGCTCAACTATTCATCTACACAAGGTGTGATTTCAAGGGTAGACCGGGTGCAAAATGGACTCAATTATATACAGATTGATGCTGCTATTAACCCAGGCAATAGCGGTGGCCCATTGGTAAACATGACTGGTGAAGTAGTCGGTGTCAATACTTTTATCATCAGAGGTGGCGACAACCTAGGCTTTGCACTACCTGCCAATTATTTACGCGAAGCCCTCGATCAGTATTTACCATTAAACGGTACAAGTGTGGTGCGTTGTCACTCCTGCTCCACTTTGGTACATGAAGGAAATATTGATGGGGAATATTGTCCAAATTGTGGTACAAAAATTGAACTGATCGCTTACAAAGACAAAAACGTAGAGACTACAGGCATTGCAAAAACCATTGAAGATATATTAGAAAAACTTGGCAAGGACAAGGAATTAGCAAGAAGTTCGACCAATAACTGGGAAGTAAAAGAAGGCAGTGCCACCATCAAAATCAGTTATAACCCCGACAGTTACTTTGTGGTAGGAGACGCCTATTTATGTCAATTACCCAAACAAGAAATCGGCAAGGTATATGAATATTTACTACGTGAAAATTATCACATGAAAAGTATGCTTTTTAGTGTATCTCAACAGGATATTATACTTACAAGTTTGACTTATGATATGGACATGACAGCACAAAGTGGCGAAAAAATGCTTAAAGAGCTGATGACTAAAGCTGATTATTATGATAATTTGCTGATTGAGCAATTTGGCTGTCTGCCCAAACTGGAAGAGAGTTAATGACAAAAATGCTTTTTATTCAAGAAATAAATAACATGGATTGATTTAATATGTTGATATTAAATATTGATGTAATTTTAATTTTTATATTAAAAAAGCTCTTATGTTAACCATTATCATTGGCGTTATCCTATTCCTGGCTTCATCGCGTTTACCCTTAAGTTTAAACAAATACCAGGAACCCTCAAAAATAAAAAACGGCTTACGTATTGCAGCTTTGTTATTGATCGTCTTTGGCGTGTTTACATCCTGCATTAAACAAATTGATGCAGGTTTTATTGGCGTTCAATCATTGTTTGGTAAAATTCAACAAAAGACTTTAGGCAGTGGGTTAAATTTTGTAAACCCATTGATGGAAATAAAACATTTGGATGTAAGAACTCAAAATTATACCATGAGTGGGGTACATGATGAAGGCGACAAAAACGGAGATGATGCGATACGTGTGCTTACGAAAGATGGCTTAGAAGTCAGTATTGATCTTTCGGTACTTTATAGAATTAGTGCTGAACAAGCGCCTAAATTGATTAAAGAAATCGGGGTTGAATTTAAAGATAAAATTATCAGACCGGTGGCAAGAACCAAAATAAGAGATAATGCGGTTTATTATGACGCCATTGAATTGTATTCAACCCGAAGAGATGAATTTCAGACACGCATTTTTAAGAGTATCGAAGATGAATTTGTAAAACGAGGATTGGTGCTTGAAAATCTATTGCTAAGAAACATTACCCTTCCCCAAACTGTAAAACTGACTATTGAAAGTAAAATCAATGCAGAACAAGACGCACAAAAGATGCAATTTGTGTTGCAAAAAGAAAAGCAAGAAGCTGAACGTAAGCGTGTAGAAGCACAAGGGATTGCTGACTATCAGCGCATTATTAATGAGGGATTGACTGATAAACAACTTCAGTATGAACAAATAAAAGCCTATAAAGAATTAGCCAATTCGGAAAATAGTAAAATAATCGTGATGCCCAATAATGGCAAATTGATATTGGACGCAAAGTAATACCAACAACCTATTAAAGATAGTTCATTTGTTATTGCTTAAATGCAATGTGTATGGGTATTATACCTAACTTTTTTAAACTACTTATTAAGTACATTTGGGTTAATACCGATATCAAAAGTGTGGACCCTTTACATAAAGAAACCGTTGCCTTCGCAACGGTTTCTTGTATTATAAATATACTGATGTGAGCCTTAATATCTTACACTCATTTCATCGATTAATTTTCGACCATCCAATACTTTGTCAACCACCCAAAGGATGTAACGAATATCGGCACAAATGGTGCGTTTATATCTTTTGTCAAAAGCAATATCGCCACTCATGGCTTCCCAATTGCCATCAAAAGCACAACCGATCAATTCGCCATTGCCATTGATAACAGGGCTTCCTGAATTACCTCCTGTAATATCATTGGTAGTGATGAAGCAAGTTACTAATCCGCCCAATGATTTATCAGCATAAGCGCCATAATCTCTGTTTTTGAGTAAGTCTACAATTTTCGGTTGCAAATCAAATTCTTTGTCACCTGCTTTATATTTTTGCAATAATCCATCTGCTAAGGTATAATAGTTATAAAATACTGCATCCTTTGGTGCATATGAATTTACTTTACCATAGCTCAAACGCATCGTAGAATTGGCGTCTGGATACATTTGTTTATTTTTGTTTTTCTCTAACAAAGCCCCTTGGTACGCACGATTGAGTTCAAACATTTCATAATTAAACTCATTGATTTTAGGTTCATAATACGTTTTATAATTCTTTACAACACTCAAAGCATGAACCACTGCAGGATCGTTTAGTAAAGTTTGAATATTATCAGCATTGCACATTTCATTCATCTTAGCTGAGTCTAAAAGAACTGTATTGTTGTATACATAATCGGCATATTGGTCAAATGCCTGTTGCCAATTTTCATCACCAAAATTTTTAAAGACTTCATTATTATACACATCAGGATGTTGTGCTTTCGGTACATCTTGATAAAACATTAGATTGAGCGCTGCAAATACTTTTTTATCTAATTCAACATTCATATTTTTCAATATCATGCTTTGTGCTATTTTAAGTCTTTTGCAAAGTTTATTGATTGAATCTGCGCTTACTTCAGCATCCACTGCTTTCTCAATATTTTCAAAGCTAGCCCCTAATTTTGTAAGAGAGCTGGCCATGATAGCTTCACGATAATAGGTTTGGTGTTTGGCATAGGGTGTATAGGCGGCATAGGCTTTTTGATAATCATTCATCAAATGGGTATATACTTTATTTTCGCGAGCCCAGCGTTCAAATTCATTTTCTTCTTGTTGTTTTTGCGAAAGGATATTAAGGTTTTTCAATTGTTCCGTTTGACCAATAAAATATTTCCAATAGTTAGCGATGCCTGCATAACTTGATGCATATTGCAAATCGACAGCAGGATCTTTCGCCATTTCTTCGCGCATGATTGACAAGCGTTTATCACGAATTTTTACAACTGAAGGATTAGATAAGTTAATGGCTAAATCAACTCCATACGAAGTAAGATAACGTGTAGTACGACCCGGATAACCCATAATCATTGCATAGTCATTGTCTTTTACCCCTTTTAAAGATACTGGCAAATGGTGTTTAGGTATATAAGGTCTGTTGTTTTTTGAGTAAGGTGCTGGTTTGTTATCGTTATTGCTATAAACCCTAAACATTGAAAAATCGCATGTATGACGTGGCCACATCCAATTATCTGTATCACCACCAAATTTTCCTAAATTTTCAGGCGGGGTGGCTACCAATCTGATATCGGTAAATCGTTGATACACAAACAAATAATATTTATTGCCTGCATAAAACGATTTGACTTCACTTTCATAGGTGCCGTTTTCATTGGCTTTCTTGGCAATTTCTTTGGCAATTTCTTCAAATTTTGTCTCCACTTCTTTGCCGTATGCGTTGCCGATATGTTTACTTACCTGATCGGTCACATCTTCGATGCGTGAAAGAAATTTAACACTCAAACCCACAGCAGGCAATTCTTCTTCCATGCTATTTGCCATAAATCCATTCATCAAATAATTTTGATTTACTGAACTTAGGGTTGCAATTGCATCGTAACCACAATGATGATTTGTTAATAGTAAACCTTTATCAGAAATAATTTCACCCGTGCAGCCTCCACCAAAATGAACAATGGCATCCTTCATGGAATTATTATTAATGCTATAGATTTGTTCGGGTGTTAAACGAAGACCCAAACGTTGCATGGCTTCATAGTTTTGCGATATCAGGAGTGGCATCCACATGCCCTCGTCGGCTTTGGTCAACTGTTGCGACATCACAAATAACAATAGTAAAATCAGTTTTTTCATTGAATTATGTTTTAATGAGCGCAAATATAATTCAAGACACTTGTTGTAGTAACATATTATGGATAAAAGGTTTTATTCTGTGATATCTTGATGCAGAATCGCTGTGAAATTTACAATAGTATGTTTTAAACCCAGATTTTGCAGTCGAAATCTCTTACAAACCAAAACGGTTACAAATAGTAGCATTTGTACAAACAACACATTAATGATAGTTAAATGACAATAAGCAAAATTTTAATGAGTGCAGGCATTCAAAATCTTAACAAACACACCTATTCATTGTATTTTTAGCGTTCAAAACGAATTCAACTATAAAAATATAAAAGCAGGCATTGTAGTGCCTGCTTTTAAGAATCGTTTAAAAAAAGTTTGATTATACTGCGAGTGTATCAGCAATTATATTTTTGTTTCTGCTATCTTGTTCTTTTTTCATTTTAATGCCAAGATTAATCAGCTGAATCATCGCATTTTCCTCTTTATTGCTAAAATATAAATTCCCTTCTAGGTGATTGGCATTTCCTTTCATTTTACCCCCATAAATTTGAGCATAGGTAAACATTGATTGAAGGTCAGCCAATAATTGTTTCTCTATTTCGCTTGTTGCCTCCATAGGTATCACGCTCATCATTTTCTTGATATTGGCATACATCGTTATCGGGTTATTGACAATATTTTTCCATACATCGGCTGGCAAACCCTCTTTTGCATTGCCTTTATTTTCCATAAACGCTTGTGCAGTTGTTTTTTGATTAGAAAATACCAGCTTATCTTTATCAAACATCAGGGCACCTTCATCACTATATGGCATTGAATAGGTATTGCCATTTTTAACCAATAAAGACTGACTTACGCCTTTGTCGAGCAAGCTTTGCAAACTACTCAACTGATTGACATTCATTGCATAGGTTAAATTAAAATCGGGCATATCTGATACATATATGTCAGGGTTTTGTGTGGTGTCTTTTGTTTTTAATTTCATATCGGTGAGTGCAAAAACCATATCCCCTTTAAAAGCACTTAAGATGGTTTCCATACTTGTACCTACAGCTACTAAGCCTAAATTAGCAAGCCCATCTAATTTAAATTCTTTCAAAAAATCTTCAATCATTTTAGGCTTTAAGTTATAAGCTACTAATAAGTCAATATCTTTTGATGGTATACTATTTACCAGCTTTTCATCCATGTTTTCATTAGAATATTTTTTGTAAATCGCAGCCAGTTCTTTACTGAAGTAGTAATCCATTTCCATATCTACGGCACCCTTTTCAAAATCAAACCCGGTGGCCAATGCTGCATCACGAAAATAATCATCTTTGATAAATGCTTTTAATTCGGCAGTGTTTAAGTCTTTGTTTTGTTTGTAGAGCTCTTCATAATTTACCCAAAGTGAAAAATCATGACCATCGTTTTGTAGTTTTTTAAAATTATCATTGCTTGTAATCGCATTGGTACTGTTTAAAGCAAACAATTCTTTCAAATAATTTTTATCCTTTTCTTCATTCACCATATCGGGGACTACAATTTCAGCGCCAGTAGAATCGGTTTCATAGCTAAATCTGTTGTTAATCATTGTAGCGATCGCTGCCTCTTTATTCCACGACAAGATAAATTTGCTTTCTATCAAACAAGACTTGAATTCTTTATTGTCAACTACAGTAATAGCTGGATAATTTTTTGACAAAAAAGATTCGAATTTCGATACATCCTTCATTCCTGCCAACAAACATGGATGATTTTCATCTTTCATATTGCCTGTATAAAAAATATATAATGTGGTAGCCGGGTCGATACCAATATTTGAAAAGTCCTTCATAGCCTTTTTCGACTCTTCGTTTTTGATATCCTTTTGCATTTCATCAAAAATTTCGCTCCCAGTCAATACATTCCAAATTAATTTTTTACTAAGTTTATCCATATCAATGGCAAAAACACCTAGGGCATTTTTAGGAATGTATTTAGCGTGGTTGGGTATTTTATTGCATGAAAATACGGTGATGACTATGAAAGCCATTATAATAATTTTACTGATTTTTATCATGTTGAGTTGTTTTTAATGCGTAAATATAATAAAATACTGCATTTTTATATAAAATACCCTACAAAGGGTATTGAAATAATACAATGAGGTGTTATATTTGCACAAACAATAAAAATTTTAACAACATGAAAAAATTATTAATTCTTGCGGTGATTGCTGGTTCATTCACAATGACATCTTGCAAAAAAGAGTACACTTGCGTTTGTACTATCAACGGTTCATCAACTGAAGTAAAATCAGGTGTGAAATTAACTAAAAAAGATGCGAAAACTTGGTGCGAAACTAGCACTTATTGCAAATTGAAATAGTTTTCTATTTCATTCAACTTTTTAAAAAAGCACATATTTTATGTGCTTTTTTTTATTTTATACATTGAAGTAAATCATTCAACTGGCATTTTTCTTGTACACCTGTTGTAAAGTTTTTAATACTTATGGTCCCTTCTTTCAACTCATCTTCTCCAATAATGATGATAAAAGAAACTTTTTTCTTATGGGCATATTTAAGTTGTTTATCAAACTTGATGACATCAGGATATAATTCAGCTGAAATTTGGTTTTTTCTTAAAAAATGAAGGATATCAAAATTGCGTTGTTGAAACATTTCCCCAAAATTGACAAGCATGACCTCCACCGATTGTTGTATTGCATCGGGGAACAACTTCAATTCATCCATCACATCATATATACGGTCTACCCCAAATGAAATGCCTACACCTGGTACATCTGGTACACCAAACAAACCCGTCAAATCGTCGTAACGACCACCACCACCGATACTACCCATTTGTATGCCAAGTGGTTTTACCTCTAAAATAGTACCTGTATAGTAGTTTAGCCCACGAGCAAGGGTTACATCAAGTTTGATATCTGCAAAATGATTGGTGATGAATGTAATTTCTTGTAATCCTTCCTTACCAATATCTATCATTCCAATCATTGTTTCAAGCTTTTGTATGATTTCTTTATTATTGGTTTCATCTGTTTTGAGGCTTAAATATCTTTTTACAGTATCTAAAGCTTGCTCATCCAGGTTTTTTGCACTTAACTCCTCCATTACTTTGTCTAAACTGGTTTTATCCAGTTTATCAATGGCAATGGTAATATCGGTCAGTCGGCTTGCCCCGCCTGCCAATTCAGCAAGGGCGGCCAATATTTTTCTATTGTTCACGCAAATAGCAACGGGGATATTGAGTTTTTCAAATACCTCTTTATAGAGCTGTATCAGTTCAATTTCGTTGATTAAACTTTTGCTTCCAACCACATCGGCATCACATTGGGTAAACTCGCGGTAACGTCCCCTTTGTGGACGATCTGCCCGCCAAACAGGTTGTATTTGATAACGTTTGAAAGGGAAATTGATTTGTCCTTTATTCATTGCAACATAACGAGCAAAAGGAATGGTCAAATCATACTTCAAGGCACGTTCGGTAATCCCTTTTACATTTTTACCTGTTAGCACTCTATTAAAATCTTCTTGTGCTTGTACATGTTTTTCGGGTCTGTCGAGTCCATTATTTAAGATTTTAAAAATGAGTTTATCCCCTTCTTCTCCATATTTACCCATTAAAGTATCTATGTTTTCAAAAGCGGGGGTTTCTAAGGGTTCAAAGCCGTATAATTCAAATTGGGTTTGAATGGTTTTAAAAATAAAGGATCTTTTTCTAACAATTTCGGGCGAAAAATCTCTGGTGCCTTGAGGTAAAGTGGGTTTCATCGTAATATTTAAATCGCGACAAAAATAATCAAATGCACTTAAACCACTTTAATATATATTTACATTCCATTATTTTAATTTCAGACATTGATTATGAAGAAAATATTATTACTGAGTCTGCTCATTTCGTTTTTACATGTAGTGCATGCACAAAATCTTACTGGTATCGTAAAAGGATTTGTATATGAAAAAGCCAATAGTGAACCTATTATTGGGGCTACCGTATCGTTAAAAGACAAGAATAAAGGAACCCAAACAAATGTGAATGGGTTTTTTAATTTATCTAAAATTGAACCGGGCACTTATACCCTTGTTATTACGGCACTTGGTTTTGATGCATTAGAAAAACAAATTACTGTAGAAGCTGATGAAGCAGCAGGTCAAAAAATATATCTTGAAAAAAGAGCTCGTGAACTGAAAGGGGTGCAGATATCAGCTAAGCGAGAAGAAAAAATATTTGAAACCAAAGTAGGGATGACCCGTATCACACCCAAAGAATTAAAAATATTGCCAAGTATAGGTGGGGAGCCTGATATTGCACAATTTCTGCAAGTAATGCCTGGTGTAATCTCAACGGGCGATCAGGGAGGGCAACTATATATCAGAGGAGGTTCACCGATTCAAAATAAAATATTGCTCGATGGCATGACCATTTACAATCCTTTTCACTCCATTGGTTTATATTCGGTATTTGAAACCGATGCCATCAGAAGCGCCGATGTGATGAGTGGTGGTTTTGGGGTAGAATATGGCGATCGCACCTCGGCTATTGTCAGTGTGGTGACCAAAGATGGGAATAAAAAAAGACATTCAGGCAAAGTAGCAGTAAACCCGATATTGGCTAAAGTATTTTTAGAAGGACCGATCATCAAAGACAAGGAAGATAGTAGCACCTCTATCACTTATATCGCTTCTTTGAAACACAGTTACTTAAAAGGTTCATCAACAGCTTTGTATGGCTTATTAGGAGAACCATACAAAACAAAATTACCATATACTTTTACAGATGCCTATGGCAAAATCAATGTTAGCTCCAATAATGGGAGTAAAATCAACATTTTTGGCTTTAGCTTTAATGACAGGGTAAATTATCAAAACACTTCAGACCTAGAGTGGAAAAGCTATGGAGGGGGTACCAACTTCGTATTGACCCCAGGTGCTTCTTCGTCCATCATCTCAGGTGGATTTTACTATTCCGATTATAAAATTGGCTTGATAGAAGCAGACAACAAACCCCGCGAAAGTGAAATTAACGGATTTGATGCCAATGTAAAAGTTACTACTTACTTTGACAATCATAGTGAATTGAATTATGGGGTAGAATTTACAGGATTTAAAACGGCCTATCAGTATTATAATTTTATAGGCATCTTGCAAGAGCAAAACGACTATACAACCCAAATAGGTGCTTTTGTAAAGTTGAAAAAAAACTTTGGCGAACGATTTGTGTTAGAACCTGGTGTTCGTATTCAATATTACGCTTCACTACCTGTAACGCGACTTGAACCTCGCCTGGCGATGAAATTGAATGTGACAGAAAAGGTACGGTTGAAAGCTGCTGCAGGTATGTACTCCCAAAACATTATTTCGTCAAAGTCTGATCGTGATATCGTAAACTTCTTTACTGGTTTTTTGACAGCGCCTGATTTTGAAATTCAAAACCCTGATGGCACCTATGCCAACAATAATATTCAAAAGGCTTATCACATTATTGGCGGTATAGAAGTGGATGTGAATGATTTAGAATTTACCGTAGAACCTTGGTATAAATACTTTGGTCAATTAATCACCATCAATCGTTATAAACTATTTCCAACAGATCCGGATTTTAGTATTGAAACGGGTAAAGCATATGGAGTAGATTTCACCACTAAATATTCAAAAGGTCGTTATTATTTCTGGGGGGTGTATTCATATGGATATGTTGACCGCAATGATGGACGTCAAACATATCCGACACCTTTTGACAGAAGACATAATATTAATTTGTTAGCTTCTTATACAGCAGGCAAAAAATATGACTGGGAATTTTCGATTCGATTTAATTATGGCTCTGCATTTCCATTTACACAAACCCAAGCATTTTACGAAAACATGGATTTTAACAATGGCATCAGCACAAATTATTTAACACAAAATGGCAACCTGGGTATTGTATATGCCGACAAAATCAATGGCGGGCGTTTATCTGATTATCATCGCATGGATATATCAATGAAAAAGAAATTTGCTATCAGCAAAACGTCTTCTTTGGAAGCATCAGGAAGCATCAGCAATGTATACAATCAGCAAAACATTTTTTATATTGACCGTGTTAGAAATACACGTGAATACCAATTGCCCATATTTCCAAGTCTTGGGTTGAGTTGGAATTTTTAAGCACACTGATACAAACGAATACCAAGGATTCAATTTTATAGTTCTTCAAAGAAGTCTAATGAAGACTATAAAGTATTTCCTATTTAAAGTATTAAAAATGATTTTATTAAATTAAAAAAAGTGATTTCGCTATAGTTCATTTATTTTCGCGTTAAAAAATAAATGTCGTACGAATCTATTTCGGTTTTTGATATTTTTAAAATTGGGGTTGGCCCGAGTAGTTCTCATACCTTAGGACCTTGGAAAGCTGCTTTACAATTTTTAGAAAAAAACAAGCAACAACAAACATTACAACATATCACGCAATTGCAAGTATTGCTTTATGGCTCATTGGCAAAAACGGGTGTGGGTCATGGTACTGATGTAGCTGTTTTATTGGGTTTACAGGGTGAAGACCCTGAAACATTTGATGTAAATAAAATCAATGAAACTGTACAGAACTTGCAGGAAAACAAAAAAATTAGCTTGTCGGGTACAAACGAAATTGCCTTTGACCCATTGGTTCATATTGTGTTTTTGTATGATGAAAGTTTACCCTTTCATCCCAATGCAATGACATTTTTAACCAAGTATGCAGATGGGAATGAAACAGCAGACACTTACTATTCAGTTGGTGGCGGTTTTGTGGTGCAGGAACAATCAAATGATCTAAAACTATCTACAGTACAGCTCCCTTTTCCCATTGATAAATCGTCAGATATATTGCATTGGTGTATGAAAACAGGATTTAGCGTAGCCGATGTGGTACTTGAGAATGAACATGCCTGGCGCAGTGAACAAGAAACCCATGATGGGATATTAAAAATATGGCGGGTAATGTATGAATGTATTTATCGAGGCTGTCATATAGAAGGTGAATTACCTGGCGGTTTGAATGTTACCAGACGAGCAGCTGCCTTAAACAAGAAATTATTAAAAGATTGTTCATATACTCAATTTGATGAATGGATTGAATGTATTAAAAAGCAAGGCAATCGATTTCAATATATTTTAGACTGGGTAAGTTGTTTTGCACTGGCAGTGAATGAAGAAAACGCTTCTTTCAGTAGGGTGGTGACCGCACCCACCAATGGTGCAGCAGGCGTGATTCCTTCCGTTTTGATGTATTATGCCATTTTTTGTGATAGTAATGAGAATGATAAAATCATTAAGTTCATATTATGTGCCTCAGAAATTGGTTGTATTTTTAAGAAAGGTGCAACAATCTCAGCGGCTATGGGTGGTTGTCAGGCAGAGATAGGTGTAAGCAGTGCCATGGCTGCGGCAGCGTTATGTGAAGGACTTGGTGGCACACCCAATCAGGTATTACAAGCTGCCGAAATAGCGATGGAGCATCATTTAGGTTTAACATGCGACCCTGTTGGTGGATTGGTGCAGATACCCTGTATTGAAAGAAATTCAATGGGTGCTATTAAGGCAATTACGGCTGCGCAACTGGCCTTACAAAGTAATCCTTATGATGCAAAGGTTAGTCTTGATAAGGTGGTATCTACTATGTGGGAAACTGCAAAAGATATGAATACAAAATACAAAGAAACAAGTGATGGTGGTTTAGCAATACATATTCCACTGAGTCTTCCTGAATGTTAGGCTTGTTCCTTTATTTGAATATCAAGGTTGGATTTTTAAAAATACTGGCATCATATAGAAACTCATTGGAATCGTATGAATCTTATACTCATGTGATTTATTAGACATCCCATTATTTAATGATAATCCGTAAATCTACACCATGTTGAACCATGCTATTGTAGTTGCTGCGA
>OEIV010000462.1_pt1 | contig 22043 bp, 25 predicted proteins | sample 1539231 | NCBI WGS metagenome assembly OEIV01 (sample SAMN03794762, study PRJEB22550) | activated sludge metagenome | feature: wastewater treatment plant; material: activated sludge; isolation source: Wastewater treatment plant of a petroleum refinery complex | place: Argentina: Buenos Aires ... | reverse complement strand
GTGTTGGGTTTAAAAATTATTACAAACAGCAGAAAAAGGGAAAAAAACACCCCAACCCCCCACCACCCCGCCCACCCCCTGCCAACCGAAACCCACCCCCGCCGCTTCAGCAAACCGTTCAATCGGCGTAAAACTAACCGCCGCCGCATAAACCGCAGTAAGTACCAACCCTCCAGCAATATGCCCTTTATAATTCGCCACCCGTCATATCCCCTTACTTTAATAATCTAAGCCGGTCAACTAGCCAATCTTTCGAAAGCAAACTGAGGAACCATCCAGCCCTTGGTCCAGAATCCTTGCCAATAAGTACCTGATACAACGTACTGAATAATTCTTTCGGCTCAAGCTCAGTAGCGCCTTTGAAATCGTAGATTGTTTGGTGGAACCACATTCCTTCAGCATCCTTAGGCGCTGCCAAGATCTTATCGGCCAGCTGATTCAAGTAATCTTTTTGTGCATCATTAAATTTATCTGCATCCACAGACTCAAGTAATTCAAACTTAACTTCTTCCGGCGCGCTTTTTTGCAACCACGCATCGATATATTTTAATTCACGTACCAGAATCTCTCTATCTCGTTCCGCAGTATCTTTATGTTCTGTTCGTGATATTACGTCTATGGTTTTTTCGGCGTCTTTAAGTGATGCCTGGTAGCTAGCTATGAGGTGTGTAAACGGAATGTCGCTTGCAGTTGGTGTCTCTACGCCATGCAAACACAGCGCGAGCAACTGCTCTTCTGCTTCATTTTTATCTGGCTTATTGAGTAACTCGGCAAAATCATCAAACAACCTCATGAGTGATTCTTGTTCATCAAAATAAAGCATTTTATCGGGTGCAGACCTAAGTAAGAAGAACCACAAAATCTCAACCGGCATCAGTTCGAGAAGTTGTGCAGCTGTAATAACATCGCCTTTGCTTTTGCTCATTTTCTTGGTTTCACCAGTCTTATTGATGAAGTTATACGGCACTGGGTATGGCGCTGTTGAGCCGAATACTTTTTCAGCAATCTCTTTACCTGTATCGTATGACCCGCCCTTGGTTGCATGATCACGACCGAACGGCTCAACTTGCACGTCCATCATCCACCAGCGAGCTGGCCAATCAATACGCCAACTTAACTTTACGTTGCCATCAGAATAATTAACGTTAACCTTTTCACCTTCAGGTGAGACATACGTAATAATTTTAGTGTCTACATCAATAGCTTTAAATTGACGGTTTTTTAATCTTCCGTTTTCAATAACCTGAATCGGCGACCACTGTTCATCTAGCTTGCGCCCTGATACAGTTTCGAGCACGCCGCGGATTTCTTCAATGTTTTCGAGCGATTTTTCTATAGCAGGCACAAAGTAACCGTCTCGATACTTTTCGTGTGCCCATACTAATTCCATACTAAGATTCATCTGCTTTGCTGCATCAATAAGGGCTTGCACAAAGTAATGGCCATAAGATTCTGCTTTTCCATCCGGAGATGGTACGTCACATAGTGGCATTCCTAAATACTGCTCAAATGTCTCGTCAACATCTGCTGGAACTTTTCTGAAAACATCTAAATCGTCACAGACATGTATGTGTCGTGCCTCTCTGCCACGCCTGCGTATTTCAACGGCAATTATTTCTGCAGTAAGAACTTCGCGCAAGGTTCCAAGATGGTAGGTACCACTCGGTGAAACGCCCGAAGAAACCACAATGCAACCATCAGGATGGCGCTCTATCAGCTCATTAACAATTTTATTCAGCCACAACATATGTCAAGATTATAACGCATTATCAGATGAAAAACGAATGTTGGCTGCTTATTACAACTGAACAGTGATCTGCTGTATACTTTAGGTATAAAAGCGTAAGCATTATGAAAAAAGCAAAGACAACATTTCAGTCACTATATCAACGGATTTTGCGGGTCACTCGAGGACATTTTTATTTAATACTCGCTTACGCCCTAGCAACTATAGCCTTTGATTCATGGAATCTCTTCACACATGAAGTTATTGCCAAACGCTGGACCTACGGGGGTGTATTCGCCGTCATATGCTGTCTGATATGGTTTGGTATCAAGCGCTATGCACGTTCATATCGCGCACTAACCTACCTTACGTATGCACTCATTACCGTTGATATTCTTTTTGCCAGCCTCAACGTTATGATTGACCGTGGCATGGCGAGCAAAGCTGTTATGCTATTTGCGCTACCACTTGTTGTTGCAGTTCAGCTTCGTCGACGTTCAGTCGTTTTAGTAACTACAGGGCTTTCCATCGCAGCATACACAACTGTTGCCGTGCGATATTTCCACACCTTTTACGGCGAAGGCCTTCGCATTCAGCTCTATGGTGAAATCGGCTTTTATAGTGCCCTGCTATGCGTGCTTGCACTACTGCTCTTACCTTTAACCGACAACGAATAGCTAACAAAAAGACCCCAATTACTCAGGGTCTTTTAAGTTTTTTAAGAACAGTACTTAATTAATTTCTTTAACTTCGTATGTTTTTTTACCAGCTGGTAAAATTATTTCTACTTTTTCGCCAACCTTTTTACCCAGCAATGCTTTTCCAATTGGTGATTCATCAGATATTTTTGCCTCTAGAGGGTCTGCTTCAACTGAATCAACTATGTGGAACACTACATCTTTTTTTCCATTTTTTAGAGTTACACTGTTTCCAATGCCAATCTTACCACTTGGGGCTCGGGCAATCACTTCTGTGTTTGCAAGAATGTGTTCAATTTCTGCAATGCGGCCGTCAACGCGTTCTTGTTCTTCTTTTGCAGAATGATATTCTGCATTTTCACTTAGGTCACCTTGGTCACGAGCGGTCTTAATAGCCTCGATCACTTCAATCAGTTTTTCTTTTAGCTCAGCAAGTTCTGCCTTCAGTTCTGCAACACCAGCTTTTGTGAGTTGGAATTCTTTTTTCATGATTTTCTCCTTTTTCCGGAGCAACCACTATATATTGTATGGTTGATTAGTTTATAAAAATAAACGCGCCCGACTTGACGCATTTGAAGGCTTCAATAAAACCGTCAAAATTGTATCATGCCGATTTCAGTTTGTAAACGTATTTTTACTATATTTTGCGTATTTTAGCAATAATATACGCTATATGTAGCGTTTGTGTGCTATATGTAGCGTAGAAAGAGCTTAGTAACTTTGGGCGAATAGCCACACATCAGAAGCTGGTTTACCGGTATAAAAATCTATGCCCTCTTGGCCTTCGGCAATCTTGCAACGACTCACAGCTTTTGTTTCTTCTTTTACTTTAGCTTCGACTTCAGGGTCGTCATTCCAAAATACCTTAACAAAACCTTTATGGGTTTTTATTATCTCCTTGAGCTCGTCATAACTTTGGGCCTTACGAGTGTTTTCGTCTCTGTATGTACGTGATCTTTGCAGTAAATCATTTTGTATGGCACCCAGCAGTTCAACGGTCTTTGTGCCTACTTCTGTAAGTGCAAAAGTAGTCTCCTCCCCGGTATCACGGCGTTTTGCGGTGACAGATTCTGCCTCTAACTCAGAACCGCCGACTTTAAAGATCACAGGAACACCTTTAATTTCCCATTTATTTAGCTTAAAGCCAAAACGCTCATCGTCTCGACCGTCAACCAGTGAACGGACACCCTTTTTCTCTAGTTCCAATTTAAGCTTATCTGCATAATTAAGTAGATCTTCATCTGTTTTAACGGGAACTATCACTACTTGGGTTGGTGCAAGTTTTGGAGGTAAAACAAGTCCGTTGTTATCGCCGTGAGCCATGATCAAACCACCAATAGATCGAGTTGAAAGTCCCCAACTTGTCTGCCATGCAAATTGATCCGAACCATCTTGTGCCTGGAAAGAAATGTCGAATGTCTTTGCGAAATTCTGTCCCAGATCATGAGATGTACAGCTTTGAAGTGCTTTACCACTCGGCATCATGATTTCAAAAGTTAAAGTGTCGTCTGCCCCTGCGAATCTCTCGCTTGTTGATTTACTACCAACATAGCCATCAAGTGCAAAGTAATCCCTGTATATATCTGCGTACATATCCATCGCCCATTTTTGCGTTTCAATGGCCTCTTCATGAGTAGAATGAGCGGTGTGTCCTTCTTGCCACAAAAATTCGCTTGTTCTCAGAAAAGGCAGTGTCCTTTTTTCCCATCGAACCACGTTATTCCATTGATTCATTTGAATAGGAAGATCTCGCCAACTTTGAATCCATTTAGAATAAGATTCATACATTATGGTTTCAGAAGTTGGTCGCACAGCAAGCGATTCTTCAAGCTTCTCGCCCCCAGCATGTGTTACAACAGCAAGTTCTGGCGCAAACCCTTCAACATGGTTTTTCTCTTTCTCTAGGTATGACATAGGAATAAAAAGCGGGAAGTAAGCATTGCCCACTCCTCTATTTTTAATAACTGGGTCCATTGCCTTTTGTACAGCTTCCCACAAGGCGTAGCCATAAGGCTTAATAATCATAGTGCCTTTTACGGGACCGTAATCCGCTAAATCAGCGAGCTGAATCAATCGTGTGTACCATTCGGCAGGTTGTTCTTGTTTATTAGGAAGTAAGTCTTTTGCCATTTTTTCTCTCTTTCGTTACTGTTATTGTACTAGATTTTGCGCTTGTTTGCAGGCAACATGCGCAATAAGCCGCTTTCTACTACTTTTTAGGCCTTCAAGAGCAGTGCGACCCGCTAGGTGCATCATTCTACGAGCGGTTCGCTCGGCTTGCTGATCACCCTTGGTTAAATCTGCCCCATATGCCTCAACTGCTTCTTTATCAAGTGCATTTGCCCAACACACACAAGCTCTCAAGTCATCTATGGTCAACAAACCCCGAAGGACTTGTTGCTGGATTCTCACTGCTTCTTCCTCTACAATCCTCGCAAAATCCCAGTTTTCATTTACAACACCAATGGCATCCTCCGCCCACTGAGATTTGGTTAAACCTATAACTGTTAATTTCTCATTATCCATTAAACGTTCCTCATTTTCAGCTCCAGATAAGTTAGGTACAAAAATACCCCTTTGCTGGGGCGTCCGGACTGAATTTTTATGATTATGTTTCGAAACTAACAAACCCCAGCTGTCATACAGGAGTCGGTGTGGGTAAAACTGAGAATATATTTTGATATTTCACTGCGGTTCAGTATATCACCTCTTATTATTTATAGACAAACAACAGAACAAACGCGAGTCCGTTCTTGAGTCCATGCACAAGTATTGTTGGAACGATCGACTGATTCTTTTCAACCAAATAACAAAGAATGATGCTGAGCGCAAAGGTATCTACCGCCACATTCCACTGCCCATGTGCAACTGCAAATAACACACTTGTGAAGATTGCGCTGGCCCAAAACGGAAGTCTTTTTCGCAAACCCTTGAACAGTATTCCCCTGAAAATCACCTCCTCAACAATAGGAGTAATCACTACAAGCGCCAAGAAAGCGGCCACTAGTTCTGCGGGATGGTTGAGCTTATCAAAGCCAACATCTTGAACCTGCTGAGCATTGAAACCAGGAATAAACTGTGTGGCCAAAACAGTAAGGCTTGCCGAGATAAAAATGTAGATGAACAAAGCAGGAATCACCGAAACTAATGCTCGACGACTTGGCCACATTAACCCAATAGCTGACCAGCGAAACGGATGAATAACCCGAACAATCGACAGAATGACAATTAAAGTTAGTAGGCCAGTTCCAACGTAGGCAGCAAGTGTGTAGTTGTCGTTTTTCAGCGCCTGACTAACCGGCAAAACTGCTAGTGCGCTCAGTAGCTGAGTTAGAAGAAACAACCCCATCGATCCAACCAAAATAAAAATTGGGTTATTCCAGACGGTCTTTGCGACATTCTCGTTTAAACTTATCTCAGTCTGCTGGCTCATAACCCTAGAAGAATCTTTTTATGTCTACAACCGTTATTACTGCAGCCAAAAGTAGCAGAACAATCATACCTGTACCATGAATCTTTTCTTCTAAATCTTTGGAAAGTGGCTTCTTCAATACTCGAAACAGTGCCATCACAAAAAGCCTTCCACCATCAAGTGCTGGAATTGGTAGAATATTCATCACCGCTAAAGATACCGAAATGACACCAATCAAGAACAGTACAAACACAAAACCTTGATGAGAAAGGTTCTGCAGTACCACCACAATTCCAACTGGTCCTGTAACGCTTTCCCCAGCCTGACCTGCGTTGCCAGTAAATAAGTTTACCAGCGCTCCACCAATACCCTTGAAAGTTTCAACAGTAAATTGAACGGTTGTGCCAACACCGACAAGCGGAGCTGACCACGTTGAACGAACCAATGTTTGTTCTGCTGGTGCGACACCAAAGTTGCCTTTTGCTTCATCATTACGTAATGTCACAGTCTTAACTTGGTTCTCGCCAGCACTTTGATATTCCACCTCCACAGATTTTCCGGCAAACTGCTTTGTTGCTGCTCTGAGCTCTTCGCCTGTATTCACAGCGGTATCATTTATTCGAACAATCCGATCACCTTGTTGTACGCCGATCTTTTCGGCTGGCGAAGCTTTTTCTACTGTTCCTGCTAAAACTTCTTGGCGCGTAACATTTGCATCTCTAGAAATCTTAAACTGATTATCGATCAGTTGTGGCATACCCATTAAAGAAATAACCGTGAAAATAACTACTGCGGCCAATAAATTCATCAGCACCCCTGCAGCAATAATTAAAGCTTTGCGCGGGAAGCTTGCTGCACCAAAAGTACCTTTTTCGGTAGCGGCATCATGTTCGCCTTTTAATTTTACAAAACCCCCCAGTGGCAACCAGTTAAGTGTGTACTCTGTGCCGTCTTTTTTTGTGAGTAGCTTGGCACGTGGCGGAAAACCAATGCCGAATTCTTCAACTTCAACGCCACCCTTTTTAGCGGCAACCATGTGGCCAAACTCGTGCACCACAACCAACAGAACAAATAATACTAATCCCAAAAATATAAGCATTTATTTAGTATACCAGAAAGTTAGATCTCAGATCTTAGCAAACAGATCTTAGTTATCAAATTAGATGGTTTATTTTGACCTTAATGCCTTGATTAATGCCGTAAGCATTCTAGCAATCTGCTCACATTCGTCTACGAGTTTATCCGTATCTATTTTATACAATCTCTTACACAGAATGAGTTGTGTTTGGAGCTCCGCTAAAGAGCCCAGCGCGATGCCGCTAAACTGAACAGTCTCTGGACGATTAAGTCTTTTTTGCCCCTCAGCAATGTTCGATGGCACAGAAACTGCGCACCGCTTAATCTGATCAGCTAGCGCGTACAGTTCGGATTTTGGCAATAGGGCAACTGCACCATAAACGTCCTCAACCAGCTTCATACTCCTCTGCCAAACTGTAAGTTCTTGAAAATTATATGTTGCCATAATACCCTTACTTCGTATATCTAAGCTCTATTTGCTAAGATCTCAGATCTTAACCCAATTAGTTGCCGCCAAAACGACGACTGCGGCAAGCAAACTCAGCAAGTGCCTCATCAAGTTGAGTCACGTCAAACGCTGGCCAATGAACCTGAGCAAAGTACATTTCGGCATATGCCATACGCCACAACATGAAGTTACTGAGACGCTGCTCGCCACTAGTTCGAATCATAAAATCAACCGGTGGAATTTCGGGGTGGTACAAGTTTTCGGCAACCAATTCGGGAGTAACTTCATCTGCATCAATTCCACTAGCAATCAGCGATTTAACTGCATCTGAAATTTCTTGATGACCACCATAGTTAAAACAAAGTGCCAGCGTGCCGCCAGTATTATGTTTTGAGGCCTCTTCGGTTTCACGCCACGCTTTAACAAGTTTTGGTGGAACTTTTTCTTCAACACCGAGAACAACAATTTTAATATTTTCTTTAATCAGCTTCTTGGCATCTTTGGTCGCAATCGTCATGGCCAAATTCATAAGGTAATCGACTTCTTCTTTTGTACGACTCCAGTTTTCGGTTGAGAAAATATATGCAGAAACATATTCTACACCTCTGTCGAAGGCTGCGCGAGCCACAGACTTTAGATTTTCGTAACCCTTACGGTGCCCTTCAAGCGTTGGCAAGCCTTTTTCACGTGCCCACCGTCTGTTTCCGTCAAGAATGAGCCCGATGTGCAGAGGCACTGAATTGTTTGATTCTTTAGTCATTCACTGTAGTATACAATATTTCAACGTTTCAGAACCCTAAAGGGCCATGATCTCGGTCTCTTTGGCTTTTGCCAGTGAATCAACCTTGTTATTGTATTCGTTAATAATTTCTGTCACTTGTGTTTCTGTACGCTTTACGTCGTCATCAGAGGCTTCCTTTGCGTCGCGAGCCCGCTTAACTTCTTTAATGGCGTCATGACGAATATTTCTGAGAGTTATTTTTGCTTCTTCAACTGTATCGCCAAGCGATTTTACAATCTGGCGGCGCAGTTCTTCAGTTAGAGGTGGCATTGGTACACGGACTACACGGCCGTCATCACTAGGGTTCAGCCCCATAGTCTGGTCGTTTCTGATAGCTGTCGCGATGGCCTGGAGATTACTAGGATCAAATGGTGTAATCTGCAGAAGTTGTGGCTCTGGAGCGGTAATATTAGACACCTGGTTGAGTGGCATCAACTGGCCGTATACTTCTACCATCAAACCTTCAATAATGCTCGGGTGCGCGCGTCCGGTTCGAACTTTTTTGAGCGATTCTTCTAAATGATCCACCGCGTTCTGCATCTTCAACTTATAACTATTTAATTCCATGCATTCTCCTTTTATTCTATTGTATCAAATAAAACAAGAAGCCCCTGTTGGAGAGAAGCTCCTTGTAAGTTTTTATTTACGAAACAATCAACTAGCTGATTGCACCAAGCTCAATACGAGACATCTGGCGAATCACCATGTTTTCGCCAAGTTTTGCAATGTGTTCTTTCAAAAGATCACCAACGGTTTGGTCGGGGTTCTTAATGAATGGCTGATCAAGTAGACATTTTTCTGCAAAATACTTTTTAATCATACCTTCTACAATTTGCTCAACCATGTTTTCAGGCTTGCCTTCGTTTTTGACCTTTTCGGTAAATTCCGCTGCCTTAGCTTCACGCTCAGTAGCTGGAACATCTTCGATAGAAATGTATTCAGGGCTTGCCGCTGCAATATGCATAGCAACGTCGTGAACAAAATTCTTAAAGTCATCGGTACGAGCCACAAAGTCAGTTTCACAGTTCACTTCAACAAGTACACCAATACGGCCACTGTGAAGGTATGCATCAACTATACCTTGGCGAGCTTCGCGCTCACCCTTCTTTTCAGCCTTTGTAAGACCTTTTTTACGCATTGCTTCAAGAGCTTTGTCGAAATCTCCCTCTGCTTCTGTTAGAGCAGCCTTAGCGTCAGTCAAGCCAACACCAGTTAGTTCTTTAAGTCGTTTAATATCATCAATTGAAATCGCCATAAGTATTAATTCCTTCCTTTTGTCACCCTGAACTTGTTTCAGGGTCTATTTATATATATTGGAGATCCTGAAACGAGTTCAGGATGACACTCAGAGTGTCTTTATTCGGCTTTTGCTGTTTTCTGCTTAGCTTTGCCTTCGTTGATTGCAGCAACCACGTATTCAAGTAGTAGCTGAATCGCTTTAAGCGCATCGTCGTTTGCAGGAATTGGATAATCAATCACACTTGGATCAGAGTTGCTATCTACAACGCCAATAACTGGAACGCCCAGGCGCTTAGCTTCTTTAACCGCTAGGTGATCATTTACAACATCAGTTACATATACAAGACCAGGCTTGCCCTGAAGATCTTTGATACCGCCATAAAGATGGTTCATGAGTTCAATTTCTTCTTGGAATCGCTGAACTTCTAGCTTGTTATAACGGTTCGCAAGCTCACCACTCGCCATCTTGTTTTCAAGATCTTGAAGGTGCTTGATACGACCGTTCATTGTAGTTGTATTAGTAAGCATACCGCCGACCCAACGGTTTACCACGAATGGCATACCAGTATCTTCAGCCGCCTGTTGCACAATTGCCTTAGCTTGGCGTTTTGTGCCAACCAAAAGAACTTTTTTTCCTTCACTAACTGTTTTTGTGATCAACGGTAGTGCTTTTTCAACCGCTTCAACGGTTTTAGTTAGGTCAATAATATGGTTGCCAGCTCTTTTGCTGTGCAAGTATGGTGCCATTTTTGGGTGCCAACGGCTCGTTGTGTGACCAAAATGCGCACCACTTTCAAGTAACTTTTTAATATCTACAGCAATTGCCATAAAATTTAATCCTTTCGTTCTACACAAGTAAGCGACCGAGATGTAGCTTGAGCAAGCCACATTCAGAAGGATTACCTCACCTGCTGATTAATGTTTACTCAAATATTGTAACAGATCGGCGTCGGATCATCAAGCTTCTTTTCGCTTGAGTTGGCGACGGAACATTCGTACGTAATCACCGTCTTTTTGATTTGAAAGCTCACGGTGCGTGCCTTCCTGAACAATCTGGCCATTTTTGAACACGTAAATTTTGTCAGCATTCTCTATAGTTGTGAGCCGGTGACTAATTGCTACCAAAGTTTTCTTATTTTGTTTGTCGAAGAGTCTATCAAAAATTTTCGCCTCAGCCAGGGCGTCGATAGCCGATGTTGGTTCATCTAAAATCATTAAAGGTGCCTGCCTGTAAAAGTTACGAGCCAAGGCGACCCTTTGCCATTGACCACCCGAAAGTTCGGTGCCACCTTCTTCTTCATACCAAGTCGCCATTGGTGTTTTCAAACCCTTTGGTAGGTCAGATATAATTTCATGCGCCTCTGCCTCTTCTAAGGCTTTACTGATTCGACTACTCGTTGGGTTAGCCTTAATATCGCCAAAAATAATGTTTTCGCGTGCGTCAGTAAAATAATAACGAGCGAATTCCTGCAAAAGTACGCCGATGGTTCTATGCCAAGAAGCTATATTATATTCAGAAAGTGGGACATTGTTAACATAAATTTCTCCACTTGTTGGTTCATAAAAACCCAGTAGCAACTTAACTAATGTGGTTTTGCCAGCACCATTTTCGCCGACGATGGCTATATGATCGCCCTCGTTCATACTGAAAGAAACGTTCTTAAGTACTTCAGTCTCGCCTTTTGGATATTTGAAACTCACATTTTCAAATCGAACTTCTTTAATAGCTTTGAGCTTTTTCGTACCTGCTATTTTAAGTGGTAGATTCATGAAATCGGTGTACTCTTTAAGCTTTGCTAAATCCTCATCTGCCGAACCATATTCGCTTATGAACATACTCGCCGAACTAAGTGCGTTGCCAACCATCTGTTGTACATAAATAAATTGCCCAATTGGAAGTTGACGATTAGCAATTTTAATCACCACCCAAACTAAACTTCCGAGCTGTACAATAGTCTCAAGTGCATCACTAAAAACCCTCCATTTTATATAACTTTTTTCAAATTCTAGTCGTGCACCCTGATCTTTATCACGGAACTGTTTACGTAAGTTCAACATAGTATTCGCCAGATTATAGAGTCGTAGTTCTGAGATTTTGTCTGGTTGCATCATGTTGTATTCAATAAATGACTGCTTTCTTCTTGCTGTAATATTCTCTCGCCAGTGTTTTGTCTGAAAACGAGAAATTTTATACTGCACAATTAAGCCGGGTAGAATCGCTACCGCAAGTAAGAGCGAAAGCCAAGGCGTAATGAAGCCAAGCGCAACTACCGCTGAAACAAGCCCGAATAAAGAAGTGAATAGCCGCGCCACTCTATCAAACACATAGGTGAAGAAATTGGTGAAATCTTGAGCCTTTTCGTACAGATCTATACTGTCTTTGTCGTCATATCGCCAGAAATCTAACCTAACAAACCGGTCGTATAACATATCTGAAATACGCGACTCAATCTTGAACCGAACAACTTGATCAACCAAACTCGTAATGCTCGACTTTAGCGCCATAAGCAAACCAACACCAGCAGTGGCCACAACAAACCACAGAGCCCGCTCCTTCGCACCGGCAACTCCATTAAAGGCTTCTGTTATGCTTGTGATCGTTTGCGAAGCTAGAAATGCAGTCAGTAGCGGCAGTGTCGCTTCTAAAATACCGCTAGCTAGCTTAAATAAAATTGCTGACGGTGATATCGAATACGAAAGCTTCATCACCTGCCAAATAGCAGCCAACAAAGACCTTGTATCCAACTTTTCTGTAGATGTTTTGTTTCTATAGGCCATTTGCGCTTAGTATACCTTGATTTTTTGAAACTTAACAGATATAATAGCTCGGTTATTTACATTACAGTGACTGCAGTGGCCCGCTGCTAACCACTTCAACTTATATGGGCAGGAGCAAAACCCCATGAAGAAAGATCTGCACCCAACAGACTACCGCCTGGTTGTATTCCAGGACACATCAAGTGATTTTAAAATTTTGACTCGCTCATGCGCACCAACAACCGAAACCATTAAATGGGAAGACGGCAACGATTACCCATTAATCAAGGTTCACGTTTCAAGCGCTTCTCACCCGTTCTTCACAGGTGAAGAAAAGATTATGGACATCGAAGGCCGCGTAGACAAATTTAAGGCTCGTGCCGAAGCTGCTGCTAAAGCAAAAGAAGCCAAGATCGCTGCTGCGAAAAAATCTGAAAAGAAACCAGTGAAGAAAGCTGCTGAAAAGAAGGAAGTAACTGAAGAAGACACAAAAGAATCAAAAACCGATTCAGAAAAGTAGTCCTACCTCAAACATTAAAAACAGAGGCGTTCGCCTCTGTTTTTATATTCCATACCATATTACTACTCTTTACGAGACCCGATCCCTTGGATACGAACTATTGTGCCTTATCTTCTTTTAGATGAATTGTATGTCCTCGATCTTCAGCGTCTTTTTTAGCAGCCTCTATATATGCGCCTTTGTTCTGTTCATAGTGTTCTCGAGCATCAAAAAGTGCGACCTTTCGACCAACTTCAAACTTTCGTACATTTTCTAAACTTTGTGATCTCGCATGATACCAATCGTTACGCTCTTGCTTCAATTTATCTTTTACACCTTCTAGAGTTTTGATAAACCAGATTCTGCCAACTGCAGAGCATCATGCATTGTATTTGTGTTTTTACCAAATTCAAGCGCATCTTGAGTATTACCGTCCCTATTATCTACTTCGGCATTATGTATAGCTACAAAATCCTTTGCTCTAAAATCAACCTGTTCTGGTGTCAATCCACTATTGCTGGGAGCTGATGATTGTTCACTCATTTTTGTTTTCCTTTTTTTACTATTGATTTTTTATGAAACTAAACACATAATACTCTCTCTCTTGATTTGTCAAGGCTTTTTACAATCTTCTTCCGATTTTGCAAATTTTCTCTAGTAGGTGCTGGTATGTAACATCTGATATCTGTATACTATATGGGAAGGATTTAACTCGCTTCGCTCGGAATAATCTACTGGATTCCCGATCGAAGTCGGGAATGACAGAAACAGAAGACGGAATCGATATGGAAGCTGAGCAAAAATTACGAAATGAGTTGAAAGAATTGACCGAAGCACTAAGTGCGCCGGATGCTTTTTCTGATCCTAAAATTGGCGAGAAGAATCGCCGCAGAGCTGAACTTGAAGAGGTTGTCTCAACACTTGATCAAAAAGAGTTATTTGTAAAACAGTTAGCGGAATCGAATGAGATTCTTCGTGAAAATGATAGCGAACTTTCTGAACTCGCCAAAATTGAGATTCCCGAGCTTGAAGCAAAAATTGCCGCAACCGAAGAAAAGCTTACAGAACTACTTACCCCAAAAGATCCGAACGACCATAAAAACTGTGTGATTGAAATCCGTGCCGGTGCCGGTGGTGACGAAGCCAGCTTGTTTGCGGCAGAACTACTCAGGATGTACCTCCGCTACTGCGAAACGCACAACCTGAAAACTGAAATCATGTCTGAAAATGCCAATGACACCGGCGGTTATAAAGAAGTTATTTTCATGGTGCGTGGTGTAGACGCATACAAGCAATTAAAGTTTGAAGGCGGCGTTCACCGTGTACAGCGCGTACCCGCAACCGAAAGTCAGGGCCGGATTCACACTTCTACCACAACAGTTGCCGTGATGCCCGAAGCCGAAGAAACCGACGTTGAAATTAAAGACGCCGATCTCAAAATTGATACCTACCGAGCCTCTGGCCACGGTGGTCAAAGCGTTAATACAACCGATTCAGCAGTACGTATTACTCACCTTCCATCAGGCATTGTTGTAACCAACCAAGATGAAAAATCTCAAATTAAAAATAAGCTCAAAGCTATGAGCGTACTCCGTTCTCGCCTGCTTCAAAAGCAAATTGATGAAGAAAACGCCAAGCTTTCCGCTCAGCGCAAAAGCTTGATTGGTTCAGGCGATAGAAGCGAAAAAATCCGAACCTACAACTTCCCGCAGGACCGCATCACCGACCACCGCGTAAACTACTCACGCTCAAGCATTCCTGCCGCCATGAACGGCGACATCGACGACATCATATCCGAATTACAAACCTATGAATCCCATCTAGCCCGTGGTTAACACGTATCTAGCCTTGACCGCCGTTTTTTCTTATCTCTCTATTGAGCTGTTTAGGATCGCCTAACCCAACGTTACCTGCAGACATATCTTCAATTCTTTGCGCTTCACTAGGGTTCTGACGGTCAAAAATTTCATCATCTGTCATCGGTGCATCAGACCACCTGTCATCCATATATGTCTCGCTGCCAGCATAGCCAAAATCTGGCTCTTCATCGGCGAATCTTGGTTGTGGTGCTTGTTCGTATCTGCCCATAAAATTTATTCCTTTTTTGTTTTAATTTGAACTATGTATAACTTTAGCAATTTATTGTGTATTTGTCAATAGTATGTTGATTAGTGCATCTGTTACTGGTATACTACTTTGTAATGAACCTATGTATTACAAGCACCTCCAATCCTAAGATAAAATGGATCAAGAGTTTACATAAAAATAGTACTCGCCGAGACGAGGGCGTATTTATTGTTGAGGGCGCCAAGGAAATCGCCTATGCAATTGATGGTGGTTACGCGCCAAGATGTATGTTCATTTGCCCTGAAATCTTTGGTGAAGATCTAGGTTCTCAGTTCTCAGAACTAGGAGAAATTATTACCGTGAGCCGTGAAGTATATGAAAAAATTGCTTATCGTGGCGGTACCGAAGGATTGCTTGCGGTTTTCGAAGCCAAGCAGAAATCTCTCGATGAACTCAATTTTGGCGAGAATCCTTTCTTTTTGATTATTGAATCAGTTGAAAAACCAGGAAACCTTGGCGCCATTATTAGAACTGCAGATGGCGCAGGTGCTGATGGTGTTATCATATGCGATGAACGAACAGACATTTTTAACCCCAACGTCATTCGTTCGAGCGTCGGAACAGTATTCACAAAACAGGTTGTTACTGCCAGTAGCAAAGATGTTTATGACTTTTTAGAGCGTCACGAAATTTCGGCATATGGCGCAATTCTCGCGAAAGATTCAAAACACTACACAGATGCAGATTTTAGTAACCCAACTGCCCTTTTACTAGGTACCGAGCATGAAGGTCTGAGTGATTTTTGGAAAGAGCGAAGCCAACCGGTTGTGATCCCGATGCTTGGGAGCAACGATTCGTTAAATGTTAGCAATGCTGCAGCAGTGCTGGCTTATGAGGTTGTCCGACAGCGGAGCCTAACACCATAGATCGTCATCCCAGCGAAGGCTGGGATCCAGAATTATAATATCTGGATTCCTGCCTACGCAGGAATGACGGAACAGGAAACATTATGATCGAACTACAAACTAAAAACCACAAACGACAAACTATTGCCCATTGGCTACAAGAAAATACTGCGAAGCTCCAAAATCTTGCAATTGAATCTGCTCGATTAGACTGCCTGCTACTCCTAGAGTTTGTTCTGGAAAAACCACGTGATTGGCTCTTCGCACATGATGACGAATTATTAACAGACAGTCAGTCAGAACGGCTTGATGCCTGCGCAAAGCGTCGTGCTGATCGCATTCCACTAGCCTACATTACTGGCTCAAAAGAATTTTATGGTCGCACATTTTCTGTTACTGAAAATACGTTGATACCCCGGCCAGAATCTGAAGCAATCATTGAAATGCTTCGCGACATTAACATCAAGACAACTATAAATACGGTTATTGATGTCGGTACGGGCTCGGGTATTCTAGCAATTACTGCAAAACTAGAATTCCCCGATATTCATGTAAGCGCAACAGATGTATCACCCCAAGCGCTCACAACTGCCCGAAAAAACGCAAAACACTGGCAAACGCACATTAACTTTAAATTAGAAGATTTTAAAAAAGACGGCTTACCAAAAATGCCAAAAACCAGGCCTTATGTGATTTTAGCCAACCTACCGTATGTACCCCGTAAGATGATCACATCACCAGAAATTCTTAAAGAACCTGGTGTTGCTCTTTTTTCCGGTGAAGATGGCCTAGACCACTACCGTGCATTCTGGCAACACATTTCCGATCTCAACAACAAACCACTGGCCGTTATCACCGAAAGCCTAGCCTCTCAACACAGACCACTGGAATCCATGGCTAAGGATGCTAATTATAAGCTAGAAAAAACAACTGATTTAATTCAATTATTCACATGGTCTGATCTAAGAACTAAGATCTAAGAACCGAGAACTTCTATCTAGTTCGTCGGTGCTTCAGCCAACGTTGCGGAAACTTTCCGCTCTTTACCATCACGAATAATTGTTAAGGAAACCGAATCACCAACCTTATAACGAGATATCGCACTTGTTAGAGGAACCCGCTCCGTCACTACTGTGTTATTCACTTTTTTAATCACATCCTTTGGCCGTATACCGGCTTTTTCAGCAGGACTGCCTATAACTATTGATCCTTGTTCTGTATCTATGTAGGCACCTTCGGTAACTGATATTTGCAATTCATCAGCAATAGTTTTGTTGAGCATAATGAACCGGACTCCAAGAAATGGGCGTGAAACTTTTCCGGTTTCCTTCACACTTGCAATGATTCCTTTTGTTTCATTAATTGGAATTGCGAAGCCAATATTCTGAGCGTCCGCTGCAACCGCTGTATTGATGCCTATGACTTCACCGTTGAAGTTAATAAGTGGTCCACCAGAGTTGCCTGAATTAATTGCGGCATCGGTTTGAAATAAGTTTGTCAGCTGTTCAGTTAATGAACCAGCCTCGTCACTCGCTTCAACGGGCCTACCGATTCCCGAGATTATCCCGGAAGTAACGGTATTCTGGAACTGTCCAAGAGCGTTACCAATAGCAATTACCTTGTGACCAACGCGTACGGAATCGGAATTACCAAGCTTTGCCGAAACAAAGTTTTTTGGATCAGTTACCTTAATTATTGCAAGATCGTTGAGCGGATCACGACCAACCACCTGAACATTCTGATACTCAGTACCGTCGTAAGTTACTATGCCCAAATTGGTAATGCCCTCAGGCACAACATGTTTATTGGTCAGAATGTAACCACTTGAATCAATAATCACCCCTGTGCCCGCAGCCTGACTCTTCCTTACCTGATTACCGTAAAATAAGCTTTGAACAGTCGATTGTTGCTCGGTGACAATTGAAACAACACTTGGGCTCAACTTCTGGGCAACATCAGCAATTACTTCACCTTCTTGCACAACCATCTGGCGACTAGAATCGATACTTGCATTACTAGAACTCCTACCCAATAAATATGCCCCAGCAAGACCACCAGCGGTAAGTAGTACGCTCATCAAAACACACAAAAAACCAACCAACACAGCACTACGCAGTCCAACTGTGCGATGAGCCTTGTTTACAGTATCGGATGTAGATTTTTCTTCTTGCATAAGCCCTCCTTATGGCAATAATTAAATTCTATAGCTGTGCAGACCAACCAGCAGTGGTCACAATTACGGTCAGTAGAGCAACCGCAAATAACAAGTTTTCAAGCACAACACCTTTTTGCAAAGTATCTTTTTTGTAGGCATGATAAATACTGCCAGCGCTAGCAGAAACCACCGCTACTACAACTGCGTACAGTGCAATCTTTACATCAAACAGAGCGTAATATTGAACCCAGTGCAAGCTGATCCAACCAAGTTGCGTAACTAAAAGACCCCATATAAGACTCAGTGAACGATAATGGGGTTCTTCGTAGTTACTGAAGAAGTGGCGTGCAGCCGAAACACTCACAAGCCACAGTGCCGCACAGGCCAAGAATGGTGACTGAACTAGACTAGGGAGCATAAATATAGCAATCATACCCAGGAACTGACCCCAAAAGGCTTGTGCGCCTACTAGTATGTCGTGCTCTCGAGGTTTCAAAAAAAGAAGCCAGCTTGCATATAAAACTGTCCACAAAATCGCCAGCCATGAACTTTCTGCACTATAAATTAACACTACTGTACTAATACCGACAACAACGTCAATTAAGTTGGCTTTAATGTTTGGAATCCAAAATCGTGGCTGCACCGCTAAAACTCGCCATTTGCTAAGTAAAATAAGTGTGATTGCTAGCAGTACAAGATTCCAGTAAACCACCATGGCGTAAATCATGGCAGCAAAGATCAGGTTCACACCAATGTGAAGAAGATCCCCGGTGTCAAAACCGGGTTTTTTACCCCAAAAACGTTTCTTTGCCTGCAACATATCACCTCTTATTATACCACTAACATTAACCAGTTAACACTAGTTTGCGGCAGCGTTAGCAGCCTTACCAATCACTACAATAAGATCAGCTTGATATTTCTGAGCTTCGGGTACGCTGGTTGCATCAGTTGTACTCGCCGCATTAAATTGCTTTTCTAAAAAGCTTTTTGTGCCGGGTTTTTTACCTTTACTCTTGTCTATGATGATTGTTATGTCGCGAGGTGCTGCATTACCAATTTCCGAAATTGTAATACCTCGCTCCGACAAAACATCTGCCTGCTTCTGAGCCAGTCCAATAACACCACTTGAATTTAGCACTACAACGCTAGCCCCTTCGCGAACAACCGGGTCGTTGCTAGTCAATTTTTTAATGTAGGCTTTTATGGCCGTGAAGTTCATAGTGCCTGCGGTTGGCCTGACAGCACTTGAACCATCGACCGCGCGGAAGGATTCAACCAAAGCCACGTCTTCGTCCGTTAAGCCGATAGATTTTATGTTCTGGCTTTTGACCTCTTTACCGATTTCGTACAGTCGTCGAAGTTCGTTAGTTTTGAAATCTGTATCAACGTTGTTTCCAGCGGCATCAAATAAGCTGCTTATTTTAGCAGGGTTAGCTAGAATTCCAACAGTTAGAGCTTTGTCTTTGAGCGCAATCAGCATTTGGCGTTGGCGCTCTGTACGCCCAAAATCGTAGCCCGTTCCATATGTTGGCGCCATATCGCCTCGAGCACGGGCTAGGTCTAGCGCCTGTTCACCATTTAAGTGTAGCGGGCCATTAGGGTACTTAACTTTGTAGCACTTATAATTACACTCCCAGTCAAAAATTCGATCTAAAATACCCCGTTCATCGGTAGTTTTGAGAGTAATATCTATGCCGCCAACTGCATTAACAGCTTCTTCGAATGCAGTGTAGTTAATCTTGGCGTGATAATTAATATCAACACCGAATGCATCTTCTACAACCTTTTCAAGTAACCCCATGCCGCCATCCGGATAGCCTTCTTCTTTAAAGCCAATCTGTTCACCACAGGTATAAACGGCGTTAATTTTACCCTGGTAACCAACAGAACATTCTTTTGTTTGGTAGCTAACCCATAAATCTCTTGGTATAGAGGTCATGAAAGCGGTTTTATTAACCGTATCAATACTGACAAGCATAATGGAGTCGGTCAATTTAGCACCGTCATGGCCCGGATCGTCTTCTGAAGTACCGGCAAGAAGAATATTTACTCTTCCGGTGTCTTCGCCTTTCAGTTTCGTGCTGTCAAAGAACCCTAGTACGTTGCCGTCAAATACTTTTGCAGTATTTTTTAAGAATTTCCAACCCAAGAATCCGCCGGCCAATACCCCGATTAGAACGAATATAAGTAGAGTTCGCTTGATGATCTTCCTACGCCTACTGTGACGGTCGTCTTTAAGCTGGCGCTTAGCGCGTCGCTTCTTACCGAACTGCCACCAATGGAACTGTTTTTTCTGAGCACCATCTGCTGCTTCTAGCGCTAGTTCGTCATCAGTAATTGCCAGAGTGTTTTCATCTTCCCAGCCTTCTGACTTTTCATCAAACTGCATTGGTTGATGCGCATCTTGATGGCGTGGTGCAAAGCCATCTTGTTTTTTAGGGTGCACTGAAGAATCTAAAGAGGCCCGGGTCTTTGATGGAGTACGGTTTCTACGGACAAAACCGTCCATAGCCGAACCACTTGGTGTGCGTCGTCTTTTTTGCATAAATACTTTATCCAGTATAACGATTTTGGCGTAAGCGGTAAAGTCAAAAGCTACCTAAAGTGCCTGTAGGGCATATATTGGTTTTAGCTATAGTTTACTGATATACTATACCGGTTATGCAAGATGATCAGACACCAAACACCCCGGGACAGCAAAACCCGGAAGACTATACGCCAGTGCCAGACACACAACCTTCTGTTAGTGACCCTAGCCCACAAACGGCTCCTGTTACCGAACAGACTCAACCTCAGCCTGCCCCAGAGTTAGCTACCACCGAACAGACCCCTACGCAAACAGAAGCAACAACACCAGTTGCTGAAAAACCTCGTAAAGAAGGTGGTTTTCTTTCGTTTGCATTAACACTTGTAGCAGCCTTTGTATTAGTACAGTTTATTAACATGTTCGTCTTTCAAAGCTACAAGGTCTTTGGGAGTAGCATGTACCCAACGCTCACCAATGGTGACCGTTTAATTATTTCCAAGATCGCTCGAACAAGTTCAAAAATAACCAAAAATACTTTCGAGCCAGATCGCGGAGAAATTATTGTTTTTGTTGACCCAATACAGCCAGATCTTCAGCTTATTAAGCGTGTAATTGGCCTGCCCGGGGAACGCGTTGTAGTTGCAAATCAAAAAATTACCGTTTACAACAGCGAGCATCCAAACGGTTTTAATCCGGATGATGCAGAATATGGCAAAGTATTGCCACCGACCAGTGGCAATACCGATATTACCGTACCGAAAGGTCATTTATTTGTAAGTGGCGACAACCGCGAAGGGAGCAATTCTCTTGATTCGCGTAATGAACTTGGAACAGTTCCCGAGGGAAATATAATTGGCACACTGGTGGTGCGAGTCTTCCCGTTTGATTCAGCTAAATTCTTCTAGTTTTTTGTTAACCGAGTAGATCTTTTACTAACTTTTCCAGATGAGAGTCGTCTTTGAAGTTAATAATCAACCGTCCACCTTTAGCCATATGTTTGACTGTAACTGGTGTATGAAGTCGCTTTGCAAGTAGCTTAGTTTCGTTGGTTTCGCTCTGCGTTCTCGAAAGCGAAAGTTTATCGGCCGTCTTATTATTCTGTTCTTGCTTCTTACCCACCACAAACTGCTCGGCCTGACGAACTGTCCACTTTTTTTTGATTATAAGTTCAAGTAGTTCAAGTTGGTCTGTCTCGTTTGTTAATGCCACAATTTGGCGAGCGTGACCTTCAACAATCAAGCCTTCGTGTAGCGACTTCTTAGCCTCAAGTGGCAACTTCATTAATCGTACTATGTTATTCACCGCACTCGGACTCTTGCTAACCCGCTTGCCAATTTCATCATATCCTAGATTAAATTCATTATGCAGTCGCTGGTAGGCTGCCGCTAGATCAAGAACAGTTAAATCTTCTCGCTGAACGTTTTCTATCAGCGCAATCTCTAATTTTTCTTGGTCACCGAATGAACGAACAATAGCCGGTGCTTCAGATAGACCAGCTAGCTGCGCGGCACGATACCGACGTTCACCGGCAATAATAATATAATCTGAGCCATTTTTGGCCACAATCAGCGGCTGTACAATACCATGTTCTTTGATTGATGCGGCAAGTTCGGCCAAAGCGATCTCATCAAAATGTTTGCGTGGCTGCTCTGGATCTGGTAATAACTGAGAGAGCGGAATTTGCGATACTGAATCAGTGTTGCCACCAACCGCTAAAGCTTCTGAAAGCATATCATCTGGTATTAATGAAGA
>OEIV010000461.1_pt1 | contig 22082 bp, 23 predicted proteins | sample 1539231 | NCBI WGS metagenome assembly OEIV01 (sample SAMN03794762, study PRJEB22550) | activated sludge metagenome | feature: wastewater treatment plant; material: activated sludge; isolation source: Wastewater treatment plant of a petroleum refinery complex | place: Argentina: Buenos Aires ... | reverse complement strand
CGCCGGGCAGGTGCTGGCCTTCCTCGCGCCGGAGGAGCAGGGTCTGCCGGCCGTCGCGCTCGAGCCCGCGCGCGCCGCGGCGCGCAAGCGAGCGCGCGCCGCGGTGGCGGTCGAGGGCATCGACAACCTGATGACGAGCTTCGCGGGTTGCTGCAAGCCGCTGCCGGGCGAGGCGATAGCGGGCTTCATCACCGGGGGGCGCGGCGTCAGCGTGCACCGGCGCGACTGCTCCAAGCTGCAGCGGCTCGCCGCGGAAAATCCCGCGCGCATCATCGATGTGCACTGGCAGGACGCGCAGCCGCGCACACACGCGGTCGACCTGCGCGTCGTCGCGCACGACCGCGCGGGGCTGCTGAAGGATCTGGTCACGCTGCTCGGCAACGAACGTGTCAACGTGCTCGACCTGGGGAGCACGGTGGACCGCGCGCGGCAGCACGCGACCGTGCGGCTCACGATCGAGATCGCCTCGCTCGAGGCGCTGGGACGCATCCTCGAAAAACTCGGGCGCGTCGTCGGCGTGATCGCGGTGCAGCGTCATTCGGAATGACAGGGGAGACCGGCATGCGGCGTCACGACATCGGTGATCTGCGCGAACTCATGCGCCGGCTGCGTGACCCGCAGACGGGCTGTCCCTGGGACCTGACACAGGATCACGCCTCGCTGCTCGAGCACACGCTGGAAGAGGTCTACGAGCTCGCCGACGCCGTCGAGCGCGGTGATTCCGCACAGCTGCGCGACGAGCTCGGCGACTACCTGTTCCAGGCCGTGTTCTACGCCCAGATCGCGGCGGAAAACGGCGAGTTCGACTTCGACGACGTCACCGACGGCATCGTGCGCAAGCTGCTGCGTCGCCACCCGCACGTGTTTCCCGACGGCACGCTCGCGAGCCGCCGCGATCCCGGCAGCGCGCCGCAGACGCGCGAGATCAAGGCCACCTGGGAGCGGCTGAAGGAGGAGGACCGCCGCGGGCGCGCGCTCGGCGCCATCCTCGACGACGTGCCCATGGCGCTTCCGGCGTTGCAGCGCGCCGAGAAGCTGCAGCGTCGCGCCGCGTCCGCCGGTTTCGACTGGACGAGCTGGGACGGCGTGGTGGTGAAGCTCGAGGAGGAACTGGAGGAGGTGCGCGAGGCCGCGCGCGGCGACGATGCCTCGGCGCGCGAGGACGAACTCGGGGACCTGTTGTTCTGCTGCGTCAATCTCGCGCGCCACCTCGGCGTCAACGCCGAGAACGCGCTGCGTCGCGCCAACCGCAAGTTCGAGACGCGCTTTCGCGCCGTCGAGGAGGAGATCCGGCGTCGCGGTCTCGCGATCGGCGATTGCGAGCTCGCGCTGCTCGACAGCATCTGGGACGAGGTCAAGGCGCGTTCGCGCCGCAGCTGAGCGGCGCGGCGCCTCGGCTTGTTATCGCGCGGGGTCCTGTGTAATGTTCTCCGCCGTCGAATCGACCGTTCATCCGATCGGCGCCGCCTGCGGCGCGGTCGCTACAGGAGTCCACGCATGCGCGTCATTCTTTTGGGTGCCCCCGGCGCGGGAAAGGGTACCCAGGCCCAGTTCATCATGGAGCACTTCGGTATTCCGCAGATCTCCACCGGCGACATGCTGCGTGCGGCGGTGAAGGAGGGCTCGGAACTCGGGCGCCAGGCGAAGGAAATCATGGCGAGCGGCGGACTGGTGTCGGACGACATCATCATCGCGCTGGTGAAGGAGCGCATCGCGCGCGACGACTGCCGCAACGGCTTCCTGTTCGACGGCTTCCCGCGCACGATCCCGCAGGCCGAGGCGATGAAACTTGCCGGTGTGAGGATCGACCACGTGCTCGAGATCGATGTTCCCGATGCGGTGATCATCGGCCGCCTGACCGGACGGCGCGTGCATCCGGCGTCGGGACGCGTCTATCACGTCGAGTTCAATCCGCCGCGCATCGCGGGACGCGACGACGTCACCGGCGACGAATTGGTGCATCGCGAGGACGACCGCGAGGAAACCGTTCGCCAGCGCCTGGGTGTCTATCACGACCAGACCGCGCAGCTGATCGGCTACTACCAGGGCGAGCAGGCGAGCGGCACGCGCTATCACCGCATCCCGGGTGTCGGTGCGGTCGAGGAGATCCGCGCGCGCGTGCTCGCGGCGCTCGCCTGAACGCGCCGCGGCCGCAGTCCTGCGCATGAACCTGCCCGAAGCGGCGTCCGGTGGCGGCGCACCGGGCTGGAATGCTTCCTCCGCTGTCATCCTGGTCAATCTCGGCTCGCCGCGCGCCGCGACACCGCGCGCGGTGTCCGGGTTTCTGGCCGAGTTCCTCTCCGACCGGCGCGTCGTCGAGCTGCCGCCCTTGCTGTGGCAGCCGATCCTGCGCGGTATCGTGATTCCGCTGCGCGCCAGGCGCGTCGCGCACGCCTACGCCTCGATCTGGAACGGGGATTCGCCGCTGCGCGCCATCTCGCAGCGCCAGCAGCAGGCCCTGCAGCAGCACTTGCGCCAGGCGCACGGCGAGGCCGCGCCGTGGGTGCGGCTGGCGATGACCTACCAGGGGCCCTCGATAGCCGTGACCATGGCTGACTGCCAGCGCCGCGGCATCGAGCGCATCTGCGTGCTGCCGCTGTACCCGCAGTACTCCGCGACCACGACCGGAGCCGTGTTCGACCAGGTCAGCCGCTACCTGCTCGGTGCGCGCTCGCTGCCCGAACTGCACCTCGTGCGGGACTACCACGACGCCACCGCTTACATCGACGCGCTCGCCGCCAGCGTGCGCGAGCACTGGCGCGAGCACGGGCGCGCCGAGCACCTGCTGCTCTCGTTCCATGGCATCCCGGAGGCGAACGTCCTCAAGGGCGATCCCTATGCGCGTCAATGCGAGCGCACCGCGCAGCTGCTGGGGGCGCGGCTGGAATTGCCTGCGAGCGCGTTCTCGCTCGCCTACCAGTCGCGCTTCGGTCGCGCGAAGTGGCTGATGCCCTATACCAGCGAAACGCTGCGCGAGCTCGCGCGCCGCGGCGTGCGCTCGGTCGATGTGATGTCCCCGGCGTTCGCGGCGGATTGCCTCGAAACGCTGGAGGAAATGGCGGTGGAGAATCGCGCGGTGTTCCTCGAGAGCGGTGGCGGCGAGTACCGTTTCATCGCATGCCTCAACGATCGCGATGATCACGTGGGCATGATGGCGCAGATCGTCTGCGGCGCGGGTTGCGTCGCATCGCGCGCATGAGTTTCGCGATTGCGGTTTGCGCGAGCGCAAACAAGTACCGTTGATTGCGCGTTGCATTTCTTGTGCGGCATTTCATGAAGTGCTATTTTGCTTGCGTGTTAGTTGTGCGTTGACGACGACGATCTGGATCCTCAGTCACCAAGGAGTGCAATGATGGCAATCGCCAAGAAAGCAGCGGCAAAGAAAGCTCCCGCAGCGAAGAAGAAGCCGGCCGCAAAGCCGCGCGCGAAGAAGCAACGCGCGTCGCTTGCTGACCGCATCGTGCAACTCGAGAAGGATGCGGAAAAGCAGCTCAAGCAGCTGGCTGCCGCGCTCGAGAAGCGGGCCAAGGCGGATCTGCGCAGCGCAATCGACAAGTTCGAGAAGAAGTGGCTCAAGGAGCGCAAGAAGTCGCATGCCAAGCGCCTGACGTCGGTGCAGAAGAAGGCACAGGCCAAGCTTGCTGCGCTGAGGAAGAAGGCAACTGCGAAGAAGAAGGCGGCTGCGAAGAAGAAGCCTGCTCGCAAGGCAGCAGCCGCGACCGCCTGAGCCCGGGTTCCCGGGCCGGCAAGGAAGCCCGTCTCCCGCGCAAGCGGGAGGGCGGGCTTTTCATTTTATGTGTCCCGCAATTCCTGGCGGCGACCCGTGCAGAGCATCCCCAGTGCCACTGTTGCTCGGAATCGAAACCTCGACATCGCGCTGCTCGGTCGCGCTCGGTGACGGCGATACCGTGCGGGAACTCGTCGACGAGCGCCCGCGCGAGCACCATGCGCTGATCCTGCCGATGGTGCAGGACTTGCTGCGCAGCGCAGGCGTTTCACTGCGCGATCTCGACGCGATTGCCTTCGGCCGCGGTCCCGGCTCCTTCACCGGATTGCGGATTGCCGCGAGCATCACGCAGGGCCTCGCTTTCGGCGCCGGTCTGCCGGTGATTCCCGTATCCTCGCTCCGGGCGCTGGCCGCCGATGCCGATGCCCAGGCCGGCGCGGCCGTCGGCCTCGATCACGTCCTGGTCGCCACGGATGCGCACATGGGCGGGATCTACTGGGGCCTTTACCGCCGCGGCGAGCAGGGACTCTGCGCAGTGTGCGACGATGCGCTGGCGCATGCCGAGGCTTTTACCGCCGCGCAGATCTGCGCGGTCACGGCCACGATTCTTGCCGGCGATGCGTGGCGCGTGTATCCGCAGATCCTGCCGCCTGGAGCGCCATGGCTGGAGTCGGCCGCGCCCACCGCGCGCGAGGTCGTGCGCCTGGCGGCGCGCATGGAGCGCTCGGCCTGGCGCAGCGCCGAGGAGGCGGAGCCGGTCTACCTGCGCGAGGCCTCGGTGTGGAAGAAGATCGCGGAGCAACCCGCGCCGTTCTGATTGCGCCGCCGCGGACGGTTCCGCTGGTGCGCGGGCGATTGTTATACTCCGCGGCGTATTGACGCAACGCGTACCGTGGCATTCCAGGCATGAAGATCCCGTCGGGTTTCATCGGCTCGTTCCAGCCGCCATCCGTGGTGGAACTGCGCCGCGCGCGCGAGTCGCAGCCGCGCGAAGCCGGCAGCGGTGAGGCTGCCGGCGAGAGCTTCTCCCCCGACAGCGCGGTTGCCGCGCGTGGCGACTCGCTGCGCCAGCGCGCCGATGCCTTCGAATCCGGTCGCGTGCGGCGCATCGACGAGCCCGACACGTATTCCGGGCCGGGACGCAGCGCCGTCGCGGCCTATCTGTCCGTTGCCCGCAGCCCGGTCGAGGCTGCCGTCGGTGCGGAGCTGGTCGGCATCGACGTCGTCGTCTGATCGGCGCGCCCGCGCCGGCCACATCCACAGCACAGCGCATCCTGGCGGGGAACAACGTGTCGCGAGTTGCATTCATCGGTCTCGGGGTCATGGGCTACCACATGGCGGGGCATCTCGCGCGTGCGGGATACGCGGTCACGGTTTTCAACCGCACGCGCGCCAGGGCGCTGCAATGGTCGGCGCAGTTCGGCGGGTCCGCCGCCGCGACCCCGGCACAAGCCACTGCGGGCGCCGATGCGGCGTTCCGCTGCGTTGGCGACGACGACAGCGTGCGCGCGATGGTGCGCGGCCCCGATGGGGCGCTCGCGGCGATGCGTGCCGGCGCCGTGTTCGTCGACCACACCACCGCGTCGGCGGAACTGGCGCGCGAGCTCTCGGCGATCGCACGCGAATGCGGTGTAGGCTTTGTCGATGCGCCGGTCTCGGGCGGCGAGGCGGGCGCCCGGCACCGCAGCGGGCGCCGATGCGGTGTTCTGCTGCGTTGGCGACGACGACAGCGTGCGTGCGATGGTGCGCGGCCCCGATGGGGCGCTCGCGGCGATGCGCGCCGGCGCCGTGCTCGTCGACCACACCACCGCGTCGGCGGAACTGGCGCGCGAGCTCGCGGCGATTGCACGCGAAACCGGCGTCGGCTTCGTCGATGCGCCGGTCTCGGGCGGCGAGGCGGGCGCACGGCAGGGCGTGCTCACGGTGATGGCCGGGGGCGAGGAGACCGATTTCACGCGGGTGGAACCCCTGATCCGCAGCTACGCGCGTGCGGCGCGGCTGCTCGGGCCCGCGGGTGCCGGCCAGCTCTGCAAGATGGTCAACCAGATCTGCATCGCCGGCGTGATGGCGGGACTGGCCGAGGCGCTTCACTTCGCGCGCCGCGCCGGGCTCGACGCCGAGGCCGTCATCGACGTGATCTCGCAGGGCGCGGCGCAGTCGTGGCAGATGGAGCACCGCCATCGCACGATGCTCGCAGGCGAATATGAACACGGTTTCGCGGTGGACTGGATGCGCAAGGATCTCGGCATCGTGCTGAACGAGGCGCGCCGCAACCGCGCCACGCTGCCGGCGACGGCGCTGGTGGACCAGTTCTACGCCGACGTGCAGGCGATGGGCGGAGGACGCTGGGATACCTCCAGCCTGCTGGCCCGGCTGGAACGCACTACGGAGGACAAGGCATGAACGAGGCCGCGCGTGAGGTGTTCAACCACGAACTGCTGCGCTTTCTCGGCGCATCGCCCACGCCGTTCCATGCCGTGGGCGCGCTGGCTTCGCTGCTGGAAGAGGGCGGTTTCCGCGAGCTGCGCGAGCAGGATGCCTGGGCCTGCGAGGCGGGCGGGCGCTACTTCGTGCGCCGCAACGGCTCCTCGCTGATCGCCTTCGTCAGGGGCCGCGCGGCCGCCGAGGACGCGGGCCTGCGCATGGCCGGGGCGCACACCGACAGCCCTTGCCTCAGGCTGAAGCCGCGCCCGGAGCTGCGTCGCAGCGGCTACCTGCAGCTCGGCGTCGAGGTCTATGGCGGCGCGCTGCTCAATCCCTGGTTCGATCGCGACCTCTCGATCGCCGGGCGTGTCAGCTACGCCACGGCAGGCGGCGTGGCGCATGCGCTGATCGATTTTCGCGAGCCCGTGGCGGTGATTCCCAGCCCCGCCCTTCACCTCGATCGCGCCGGGCGTGTCAGCTACGCCACGGGGGGCGGCGTGGCGCATGCGCTGATCGATTTTCGCGAGCCGGTGGCGGTGATTCCCAGCCTCGCCATTCACCTCGATCGCGAGGCCAACTCCGGCCGCGCGGTGAACGCGCAGAATCACCTGCCCGCGCTGCTGGCTCTGGCCGACAGCGAGCCGCGCGATTTCGCGGCCATCGTGCTCGGGCGCCTGCGCGAGGAGCACCCGGACTGCGGCGCCGAGCGCGTGCTCGACTGCGAGCTGTCGCTCTACGACACGCAGCCGCCACGGCTGGTGGGCCTGCACCGCGAGTTCATCGCCGGCGCGCGCCTCGACAACCTGCTCAGCTGCTTCGCCGGCGTGCGCGCGCTGATGGAGTCCGACGGGGAGTTCGACGCGATCATGGTCTGCAACGACCACGAGGAGGTGGGCAGCGTCTCGGCCGCCGGGGCGCAGGGCCCGATGCTGAACTCGCTGCTGGCGCGGCTGCTGCCGGAGCGCGAGCGGCGCGAGCGCGCGCTGGCGTCGTCGCTGATGATCTCGGCGGACAATGCGCACGGTGTGCACCCGAACTTCGCCGACAAGCACGACGGCAACCACGGCCCGGCGCTCAACGCCGGGCCGGTGATCAAGGTCAATGCCAGCCAGCGCTACGCGACCAACAGCGAGACCGCGGCGCTGTTCCGCTGGCTGTGCGAGGCCGAGGGTGTGCCGGTGCAGAGCTTCGCGGTGCGCAGCGACATGGCCTGCGGCAGCACCATCGGGCCGCTCACGGCGGCCAGCATCGGCGTGCGCACGCTCGATGTGGGCGTGCCCACCTTCGCGATGCACTCGCCGCGCGAGCTGGCGGGCACCAGCGACTTGCACGCGCTCGCGCGTGTGCTGTCGCGCTTCTTCCGCCAGCCGGCGCTGTAGGTCGGGCTTCAGCCCGACAAGGGTTCGGCCGAGCCGAACCCGTCGTGCCAGTCGCCATGAATGGCGACATCAGCATTTGGCAAGGCACCCGTCGGCATGAATGCCGACCCACAGCATGAACGCCGGCCTACATCCCGCTGAACACCGGCGCGCGCTTGCCGAGGAATGCGGCGACGCCTTCCATGCCGTCGCGCGAGATAGCGGCCGCGGCGATCGCCGCGCCCTCGAGCTCCATCTGTGTCTCCAGCGTCGCCTCGAAGCTGGTGGCCAGCAGTTTTTTCACGGCGCCGTAGGCCCCGGTGGGGCCCGCGGCGATCTGCACGGCCAGTTTTTCGGCTTCGGCGGCCAGTTCGGTGTCCTCGACCACGCGTGTCAGCAGTCCCCACTCGAGGGCCTCCTCGGCGCCGAGGCGGCGATTCGTGAGGATCAGTTCCTGCGCACGGCGCAGGCCGATGATGCGCGGCAGGAAATAGCTGGCGCTGCCGTCGGGCACCAGGCCGGCACCGGTGTAGGCCATCGAGAACTTCGCCGAGCGCGCCGCCAGCACCAGGTCGCCGCAGGCGGCGAGGCTGAAACCGGCGCCGGCCGCGGCGCCGTTGACCGCGACGATCAGCGGTGCGCGCATGTGCGCGAAATTGGCGATTGCCGCGTGCAGGTAGGTCGTGAGCTCCTTGATGAAGCCCTCCAGGTTGGCGGCGTTCTCGACGAAGCTGTTGAGGTCGCCGCCGGCGCAGAACATGCGTCCCTTGCCGGTCAGCAGCACCGCGCGCACCGCCGTGGAGCAGCGGCAGGCCAGCGACGCCTGCAGCAGTTCCTGCGCCAGCTGCATGCTGATGCCGTTGGCGGCATCGGGTCGGTTCAGGGTGATGCGCGCGATGCCGCTGTCGATGACGAAGTCGAGGGTAGAGAACGTTGCCATGTGCCGGGGTCTCCGCAGAGGGGGGCTGGAATGTGGGGCCGGCGCGAGCATAGGCAGCGTGCGCGGAGCGGTCAATCGCGGGCCGCGCATTGGCGCATCGCGGCACCGATACGTATGATACGCGGCCTCATCCAGGGCAGTCCCGCATGAAAAAGCAGCGCGTTCTCACCGGCATCACCACCACCGGCACGCCGCACCTCGGCAACTACGTCGGCGCCATCCGTCCCGCGATCGCAGCGAGCCTGCAGGCGGATGTGCAGTCTTTCTATTTCCTCGCCGACCTGCACTCGATGATCAAGAGCCAGGACGCGCAGGCGCTGGGGCGCTCCACGCGCGAGATCGCCGCGACCTGGCTGGCGCTGGGGCTGGATACCGAGCGCGTGGTGTTCTACCGCCAGTCGGACGTGCCGGAGATCACCGAGCTCACGTGGATGCTGACCTGCATGACAGCCAAGGGCCTGATGAACCGCGCACACGCCTACAAGGCCGCGGTGCAGGCCAACCAGGAGGCCGGGCAGGACGACGATTTCGGCATCACGATGGGTCTGTACAGCTACCCGGTGCTGATGGCGGCCGACATCCTGATGTTCAACGCCGATCGCGTGCCCGTGGGTCGCGACCAGATCCAGCACGTCGAGATGGCGCGCGACATCGCGCAGCGCTTCAACTACCACTACGGCGAGCACTTCGTGCTTCCGACCGCGGTCGTCGATGAGCACGTTGCCGTGCTCGCGGGCCTCGACGGGCGCAAGATGAGCAAGAGCTACGGCAACACCATCCCGCTGTTCCTGCCCGAGAAGCAGCTGCAGAAGCACATCAACCGCATCAAGACCAAACCATCCCGCTGTTCCTGCCCGAGAAGCAGTTGCAGAAGCACATCAACCCCATCAAGACCAACCTTCAGGAGCCCGGGGAGCCGAAGAATCCGGACGAATCGACGGTGTTCCAGGTCTGGGCCGCGTTCGCGACGCCCGGGCAGCGCGAGGAGATGCGGCGCGAGTTCGCGAACGGCATCGCGTGGGGCGAAGCCAAACGCCGCCTGTTCGAACTGGTCAACGCGGAGCTGCGCGAGCCGCGCGAGCGCTACGAGGCGCTGATGGCGCAGCCCGCACTGATCGAGAAACTGCTGCGCGAGGGCGCGGAGCGCGCGCGCGCCTTCAGTCGGCCGTTCATGCAGGAGCTGCGCGCCTCGGTCGGCCTGCGACCCGTGGACGCGTGAGCGACGGGCGCCTTGACCTATACTTCGGGCTGGTCCTTGCCGCTGCGGGGCAAATCGGGGAGGAGGTGTCCTGATGATCTGGTGGATTCTGCTCGCCGTCGTCGTGGCCGGCGCCGTGTTCGCGCTGCGCGGCCGCGCAGCGGCCCCGTCACGCAAGCTCGCGCCACGCGCCGGATCGCGTGGCGCGAGCGCCGCCGCGAACCTGCCCGGGCGAGGCAAGGCGCCGTCGGAGGCCATCGACGATTATCGTGGCACGATGCTGTTTCCGCAGAAGGATTGCTGCGAGGCGGTACTGAGGCTGCGCGGCCGCACCTTTGCCGAGCACCACGCGCCTACGCTGCCCGTTCCCGGCTGCGACCGCGAAGCCTGCGGCTGCAAGCTGCACCAGGTCATCGGGCGGCGCCGCGGACCGCGCCGCCTCGTGCCGGACCGGCGCGACGACGTGCGCTTCAAGGAAGACCGCCGCCAGGGCAAGGACAGGCGCTCGGGCGTGGATGTGTGGAAGTAGAGCCGCCGAGCGCGTCGCCCGCCGCGGGCGTCGATCCGCGGACGCCGGCCTGAGCCTCGGGCTCAGCTGCCCTGGATCTTGAAGCCCACCTTCAGCACCACCTGGTAGTGCCCCACCTGGCCGTGCTGGACATGGCCGCGGGTCTCCACGACCTCGAACCATTCCAGGTTCTGGATGCTCTTGCTGCACTCGGCCAGCGCGTTGTTGATTGCATCCTCGATGCTGATGCGTGAGGAACCGACGATCTCGACCTTCTTGTAGACATGATGATCGGACATGGCACACCTCCTTCGGGATGGATCTGCTCGGTCGCGGAACCAGTATGCCAGATCGGACGCGGCCAACCCATGCGGCACGGGGGGCGGCTGCGGCGTACGACGTTTGCCTTGCTGCGGTTCAGGCGGCGCCGGCGCGCGTGGCGCCGCTGTTGCCGTTGCGCAGGTCATCGACCAGCACGTTGAATGCCGCGACCGGGTCGTGTCCGGCGTGGTGCAGCCGCAGCAGGGCGGCGAAGCCCATGCCGTGCATCAGGTCCATCAGCATTTGCGCCACGTTGTTGGCGTCGATCGCGGGCCGCACCTCCTGCTGGTGCTGCAGTTGCACGATCACGGAGGCCAGCAGCGCGCGGTTGCGCTCCATGTCGTTGCGCAACACCGCCGCTGCACCGGCATCCGCCGCCGCGTGGCTCCACAACTGCAGTCGCACGCCCCACTCGATGCGCGATTGCCGGTCGTGTGGCAGCGCGGCCTCGATCAGCGGCAGCAGGTTGTCGATGCTCACACCGCGGGACAGCGCGCGCGCCAGGCGCTGCTCGATGCGCGCGCTGGCCCAGGCGAAGGCCGCCGTGACGATGCCGGCCTTGCTCTCGAAGTAGTGCGACAGTACGCCGATCGAGCAGCCCATGGCGCGCGCGATGCTGCGCGTGGTAAGGGCCGCCATGCCGTCGGCGGCGATGAGGCGGGCCGCCACCTCGGCGATTTCCCGGCGTCTCTGGTCGTGGTCGAGCTTGCGCACGGCGCTGAGTTCTCCGGCTCTGGCGCGACGTTTGTTTGCATTGCGTCGCAACGGGTGTTCGCATAGATTATATACATATCAACCGTCCGGCATGTTTGCCGGATGCGCACTGGCATCAGCGGAGCACCGGCGCCATGAAAGCGGCAAGTCTCGACCACGATTACGTGCACCGACCCGATCACAAGGATCTCTCGCACCTGCCCGGCGCCTACGGCCTGCCGTATCTGGGCATGATGGTGCCCCTGCTGAAGAATCCCTACGAGGTGATCAAGCGCCACTACGACCGCTACGGCGCGGTCTCGCGCACGCGGCTCACGGGGCAGCACATGGTGTGGGCGCTGGGCCCGGACTACAACCGCGAGCTGGTGATGGATCCGCAGCAGGTCTATTCCGCGCGCATGGGCTACGACGCGCCGCTCGGGGACTTCTTCGCCGGCGGCCTGCTGGTGCGCGATTTCGCCGAGCACAAGTTCCACCGTCGCATCATGCAGACCGCGTTCAAGACCAGCTCGATGCAGCACTACGTGCACAGCGTCAACGCGATCTCGGCGGCAACCGTGGAACGTTGGGGTGCAGTCGGCGGTTTCCGCTACTACCCGCACATCAAGGAGTTGCTGCTCGACGTCGGGGCGCGCGTGTTCGTCGGCGTGGACCTCGACGACGAGATCGCGCCGCTGAACAAGGCGTTCCTCGACATGATGGCCGGCACGCTGGCGATCGTGCGCAAGGACTGGCCCGGGCTCGGCCTGGTGTATCACCGGGGCATGAACGGGCGTCGCTATCTCGAGCAGTATTTCCAGGGCCTCGTGCCGCAGCGCCGGCGCGACGAAGGCATGGACATGATGAGCCACTTCAGCAAGGAGACGACCGAGGAGGGCCAGTACTTCCCCGACAAGGTGGTCGCCGATCACCTGATCTTCCTGGTGCTCGCGGCGCACGACACCACCACCAGCGCGTTGACGATGGCCTCCTACTACCTGGCGCGTCACCCCGAGTGGCAGGAGCGGCTGCGCGGGGAAGTGCTCGGCCTCGACCGCAGCCTGGCCTACGATGACCTCGGCGCCAATGTGCCGCTGCTGGAGCAGACCTTCCACGAGATCCTGCGCATGCACCCCCCGGTGCCGCAGCTGATGCGCCGCACCATCCGCGAGACCGAGCTCGGCGGCTACCGCATCCCGGCCGACACGATGGTGGCGATCTCGCCGATCTTCTCGCACCGCATGCCCGAATACTGGAAGGATCCGCACCGCTTCGACCCGGAGCGTTTCGGCCCCGCGCGCCAGGAGCACAAGCAGCATCCCTACCTGTGGGTGCCCTTCGGCGGCGGTGCGCACAAGTGCATCGGGCCGCCCTTTGCGGACATGCTGTTCAAGTGCGTGATGACCGAAATGCTGCGCCGTTTCCGCTTCAGCCTGCCGATGAACTACCCCGACCCGCCGTCGATCGTTCATTTCCCGTTCGCCAAGCTCACCGACGACCTGCCGCTGGTGCTGGAGCCGCTGGGCCGTGCCTGAGCGCATCGCGCGCGTGCTGGCCGCGCTGGCACTGGCGCTCGCCTCCGGCGTCGCGGCCGACGTCAGCGCGCTGGAGACCGGCGAGTCGCTGCCGGCGCTGCGCATCGAGGAACTCGGCGAGCTGCAACTGGCCGGCGAGACGATCCGCTTCGCGCCATGGCAGAGCGGCGCGCTCACGGGCAAGGTTCAGGTGCTGCAGTACCTGGCGGCGCGCATGTCGGCGAAATCGCTGAACGAGCCCTTCACCGATGCCCTGCGCGATTCGGACATCCCGATCGGGCGCTATCATCTCACCACGATCGTGAACCTCGACGATGCGCTGATCGGCACGCGCGGCATGGTGCTCTCCGAGCTCGAGAGCAACAAGAAGCGCTATTTTCGTTCGAGCATCGTGGCGGACGCGCACGGTCTCGGACGCGAGGCATGGCAGCTCAGTCCGAAGTCTAGCGCGATCATCATCCTCGGGCCCGACGGATCCGTGCGCTTCTTCCGCGACGGTCCCCTGAGCACCGCGGACATCGCGCAGGCGATGCAGCTGGTGCGCTGCGGCGCGGGTGAGCAGCTCGCACTGCTGGAGCCAGGCCTGCACGCCGACTGCGGCGCCGCGGGCACCCGATGACATTGCGATACCCGACAAGGATCACCGCATGAGCAGCATTGCCCTGGATTTCCCGCGCCGCGCGCTGCGCAACGTCATGCACCGCATCGAGGTGCCGCGCGACATCGGGACCGTCACGCACATCGACAGCGGCACCGAATGCGATCCGCTCGAGGCGGGCATCGCGCACAAGCAGGCCGCCGCGATCTGGCGCGCGGTCGAGGACCTGTACCGCACCGGCTACTACCCCGCGGTGATGTTCTGCCTGCGCCGCGAGGGCAAGGTGGTGTTCAACCGCGCGCTCGGGCATGCGCGGGGCAACGGCCCCGAGGATGACGCCGGGACGCAGAAGGTGCCCGCGACCACGTCCACGCCGAGTTGCATCTTCTCGGCGTCGAAGGCCATCACGGCGATGGTGTTGCACCGCATGGAGGAAAAGGGCGAGATCAACCTGCTCAATCCGATAAGCCACTACATCCCCGAGTTCGCCAGGCACGGCAAGGAACGCACCACGATCTACCACCTGCTGTCGCACCGCGCCGGCATACCGGGCATCGCGAACGTCGACGACCCGCGCGTGGTGCTCGACCACGAGCAGAGCCTGCAGCTGCTGTGCGAGGCGCAGCCGCAGCACCTCTTCGGGCGCGAGCAGGCCTACCACGCCATCACCGGCGGCGTGATCCTGGCCGAGATCGTGCGCCGCGTCAGCGGCATGGATATCCGCAAGGCCTGGCGCACCTGGTTCAAGGAGCCGATGGGGCTGAAGGTACTGGACTACGGGGCCAGCGCGCCGGTGCGCGCGAAGATCGCCGAGCAGGCGCTGACCGGGATCCAGGGTTGCCGGCTGGTGGACGATTTTGCCCGCCGCGCGATCGGCGCGACCTTTGCCGACGTGATGGAACTGCTCGCCACCGCCGACTTCTACAAGGCCGTGATTCCCTCCGGCAACATGGTGTCGACCGCGGAGGAAGTGGGCGCGTTCTACCAGATGCTGCTCGACGGCGGGCGCTGGAACGGCCGCCAGATCCTGCGGCCGGAGACGATCCAGCGCGCCACCATGGAAGTCGGGCCCCACGTCCTCGACCGCTCGATCGGCATGCCGCTGCGTTTCAGCCAGGGGTTCATGCTGGGTGGCGCGCCCCTGGGCCTGTTCGGTCAGCGTTCGCAGCACGCCTTCGGCCACATCGGGCTCGCGAACAACATCACCTGGGCCGACCCCGAGCGGCAGATCTCGGTGGCGCTGCTGGTGAGCGGCATTCCGGTGCTGGCCGGAAACTACGTTGCGCTGCTGAAGCTGATTGCACGCATTGGCGGCGCCTGCCCGCGCGTCGAGAACTGATGCCATGTCCGTGCGCACGGAACGCTGCGGGCGTGTCGCCACGATCGTCATCGACCGGCCCGCGTGTCGCAACGCCGTCGACGGACCCACGGCCGCCGCACTGGCCGGGGCGTTCCGCGATTTCGATGTCGATGATTCCCTCGACATCGCGGTGCTCTGGGGCGCGGGCGGAACCTTCTGCGCCGGCGCCGACCTGAAGGCCGTGGCGCAGGAACCCGCGCGTGCCAATCGGGTGGCGCCCGACGGCGACGGCCCGATGGGCATATCGCGGCTGCGCCTGAACAAACCCGTGATCGCGGCGGTCGCGGGTCACGCGGTCGCCGGCGGGCTGGAGCTCGCGGCCTGGTGCGACCTGCGCGTGGTCGAAGAGAGCGCGGTGTTCGGGGTGTTCTGCCGGCGCTGGGGCGTGCCGCTGATCGACGGCGGCACGGTACGGTTGCCGCGGCTGATCGGCATGAGCCACGCGCTCGACATGATCCTCACGGGGCGCGCGGTCGGCGCGCCCGAGGCGCTGGCGATGGGACTCGCGAACCGCGTGGTGCCCGAGGGCACGGCGCGCGAAGCCGCCGAGGCCCTGGCCGCGGAAATCGCGCGTTTCCCGCAGGCCTGCCTGCGCGCGGATCGCCTCAGCGCGCTGGAGCAGGCAGGGCTTCCCGTCGAGGAGGCCATGCGCAACGAATTCGCGCGAGGCGCGGCAATTGCCGCGATGCCCGAGATGCGTGAAGGTGCCGCGCGCTTCGCCGGCGGTGCCGGTCGCCACGGCACGTAGGTCCGGATTCATCCGGACATCTGCGCAGGAAATGCCTTCACGTGTCCGGATGAATCCGGACCTACGGCACGCCCAGCCATTCGCGGATGCGCGGGTCGCGCTGCAGGCCGGTGATCATCGAGGCGCCGGCGTCGCGCAGCGCGACCACCGTGGCGGCCTGTATCGCCTCCTCATCGGTCTTCAGGAACGCGGTCGGTGTCTTGCCGTAGGCGGTGAAGGCCCAGTGGCCGATTTCCTCGCCCTGCGGGTCGCGGATGCTGAGGTCGTATTTCACCCAGATCTCGAACACCTTCGCCCGGGTGTCGTCGGGCAGCGCGAACTGGAAATCCGTCACGCTGGGCACGATGATCGCCTGGATCCCGCCGTCGCCACGCTCCGGTGCCTCCAGTTCGCGGGCAGCGGTGAACGTTGCGTCGAAAATCGCGCGGAACACCTGCAGTTGCGGCGCGCCGAGGTTGATGGTCCATTCCTCGCCGGAGGGGCCGGGGCGCTTCTCCTTGTGCGTGAACGAGGCGAACTCCGGCGGAAAGTAAACGCCCACGCTGACCGGCAACGGTTCCACGAGGGGCTCGGGAAACGTGTTCAGGGGTTTCATCGTCACGAGCTTCGGGCCGCAGCCGGCGAGGCCGAAGGCAAGCAGCAGCAGGAGCAGGGCAGTGCGCATCGTTGTCCACCGTGAGTGCGTCCGGATCATAGGAACAATTGCGGCACCGATCCAGGTGGCGCCTGCGGGGTTAGCGATAGTCATTCAGGCCGACGAAGGTGCCGCCGTTGCGCCACGCGAGGTCGCGCATCAGCGAGGCGAAGCGGATGCCGGTGACCTGCAGGTTGTCGGGGCGCGCGAACTGCGTCGGGAAACCCACGGCGTGGATGCGCACCAGCCGCTCGCCGCCCGATTCGCTGTTGATGCGGTCGACCACGTCGATCACCTGCGCGATCGAGCTGCCGGTGAACTCGTCGCCCAGCACGTAGAGACTGATCCTGCGCCCCGGCTCGTGGAAGGTGCGGATCGCCTGCACGATACCTTCGACCGGGCTGCTGTTGCTGTACGGGTTCCACGTCGCGAAGCGGCTCACGATCGCGCGCCGCCGCGCCGGCGTGTCGGGGATCCACTGCCCGCGGTAGCTGGAGAACATGTACTCGCCCTCGTCGCTCATCACCTGCATGCCTTTGACCTGCGGGTAGAGGTCGAGGATGTTGATCATCTCGCGCTGGGCGCGCGGCCAGGCGTAATTGAACATGCTGCCCGAGGTGTCGATGATGAAGATCACGTACTCGCTGTCGACCGGGATGCCGCCGATCGCGTCGTTGCGCCGCCGGCCCTGCGCGCCGAGCAGGCGTTTCATCTCGTCGGTCAGGCGCTGCCTGGCGCTCTCCAGCTGACCCACCAGGCGGCTGTTCACGTCGGCGTCCGTGCTGCTCGCGCGGTACTGTCCCTTGACCGCGGAGAGATCGCCCTCGAGCCGTGCCACTGCCTCCAGCGATTCCGACAGCTGTTCGCGCCGTGCCGTGAGGTCGCGGTTCAGCACCACGGATTCGCCGCGCAGCCGGTGCAGTTCCTCCTGCAGTGCGGCGATCTGCCCCCTGAGGTCGCGCGTGCTTTCCTCGAGCACCAGCGGTTCGGCGATCTTCGTGATCATCAGCAAGAGGATGATCGCGCCGAAGCCGCAGCAGATCACGTCCAGGAAGGACAGGCTGAACTCCTCGGCGCTGCGCCGCGGCTTCCTCACGGCCAGTCGCTCGCCGGTGCGAGGAAGGCGCCGCGCGTGGCCATCGCGAGCTGCCAGAACGCAGAGGCCGCCATCGGATCGCCTTCCATCGGCGCGAGGATCACGTTGACCGGGATGCCGTCGGGCAGGCTGTTCAGCGCCTGGTTGAAATATTTCAGCCGGTCGCGGCCGCTCGCCTTCGGGCCGGCCGCGCCGCTGCCCTGTGTCGGCAGGCCGTCGGTGATCAGGTAGATGTTGTCGGGCTTGGGGTTCATGGCGGCCGCGGCCTGGAAGGCACCCAGCAGGCTGGTGCCTGCGGCGGGCGTGACCGCGTCGAGAGCCGCGATCGCCTTGTCGAGCTGTTCGCGGTTCGCGACCGGCAGCCACTTGCCGGCGGTGTCGGGCAGCACGGGCGCGGCCCCGGTATTGAACACGTAGATCTGGTACTCGCTGTCGCGCGGCAGCTGTGTGCTCAGCCAGTCGACGGTCGCTACCGCGCGGCGCCACTTGGGCGCGCGCCGCTGCACGGTTTCGGGCATGTTGCGCATGCGGATCACGTTGACCAGGGTGTTGTCGAGCATGCTCGCCGAGCGGTCCAGCAGCACCAGGATGCGCCGCCCGCCGAGCTTGAGGCCGGTCAGGTACTGGCGGTCGCCGTCGCCGGTGAAGCGGCGCACATCCGTGCCCTGCTGCTTCTCCCCTTCGGCGCGCAGCCGCTCGTTCTGTTCCTCCAGCTGCTTCAGGTCCGCCTTCAGTTGGTTCACGTGCTCGCTGCTCGCGAGCGTGTCCTTGTCATTGGTGGAGAGTTCCTCGCGACTGCGCCGGATCTCGGCCAGGATTTCGCGTGAACGGCCTTTGGCCTCGACGGCCGACTCGTCGACCATCGCGATGGTGTTGCGCAGTTGCGCCAGTCCCTCGCGTCCCTCGCGCACCTCGCGCTCGAGGAAGTTCACCTCGCCGATCAGGTCGCGGTTGGCTTCCTCCGAGCGCACGTCGCTCGCGTGGTCGATCACCAGGAACACCAGGATCGTCGCGCCGAATCCGCAGGACATGATGTCCAGGAAGGACAGGCTGAAGATCGAGAAGCCGCGGCGTTTACGCGCCATCGTCCGGGACCGGCGTTTCGGCGACCACCCACAGCTCGGCGCGGCGCGCCGGCAGCGCGAGGCGCTGGCCGGCGCGCAGCAGCGTCGCCGATCGCACCGGCTCGCCGTCGAGCGCGAGCGCGTGGCCGGCCGCGGGCATCAGCCACCATTGCGCGCCGTCCCAGCTCAGCGTGCCGGCGAGATCCGGCGGCAGGCGGCGCGTCAGCGTCCAGCCGTGCGCCCCTTCGTGCAGGTACAGGCTGCCGGGCGCGAGGCGTAGCGCGCGCGCGCCGGCGACCAGGTGGCTGGGTGTGTCTGCAGCGGGCGCGGGCCCGCTGCCGACGGCGGGCGCAGGCGGTGACTCCGGCTCGGTGGCCGGCGCATCGGCGATGGCCGGCAGCCGGGTGACAAAGCGCAGTGCCGCGTCCTCGCTGCGGATCAGCGCGGCGTGGCGCAGGCAGGCGCGGATGGCAGCGTCCTCGGGCAGGCGGATCGCCTCCGGCAGCAGCCGCCCGAGGCGCGGCAGCGGCGCGAGCCGCGCGCTGCACAGGAGCGCGGCGCCCTGGCGCTCGCGCTGCACCGCGTCCACGATCTGCGCGTACACCGGTTGCGCCGCCTCCAGCACCTCGCCGATGCCGAGCTTGGCGTGGTAGCTCGCCGTGCCGTTGCGCAGCTCGGCGTGGACATCCTCCCCGTCCTCCAGCGCGGCCATCCACGCCGGCAGGCGGTCGTAGAGTTGCTGCTCGGTGGCCGCGGCGTGCATCGGGTCGAAGCGGCTGTGCTGGATGAAGCGCGCCGTCACCAGCTGCGCCAGGCGCTCCTGCAGTTGCAGCAGCCCGGCGCCCGGCACGGTGTGCACGCGCTCGCGCACGAGCATGTCGCCATCGCGCACCAGGCGCGTGAGCACGCACTGGTGCAACTGCAGGTCCAGGTGCAGCGCGCTGTGCGCGACCTGCGCGGTGCTCGCCGCCGCGAGCGCGCTGTCGACCAGGCCGATGGCACGGAAGGAGGCGCGCTGCGCGATCCCGAGCAGCACCGCGAGCTGTTCGCGCGTGAAGCTGCCCGGCACCGCGAGGATCAGTTGCGCCGGGCTGCCCGCCGCGGCGGCCAGCTGCTGCAGCTGCGTCCAGGCGAGGTCGGCATGGTGGCGTGCGTGGCTGCGCGCGTTGTGCAGCGGTTCGGTGCCTAGACGCAGCCAGAACTGGCTGACGGTCTGGCGCGGGTTGAGCCGTGCCTGCGCCAGCGCCGCCGCGCCGGTCACCACGGCATCGCGCGTCAGGGTCGCGAAACCGGGGCTGCGGGTCGGCGTGCCTGTGCCGTTGCCCAGCAGCAACGCGATATCGTTCAGTTCCAGCACCGACAGCGTCACGCTCAGCCCTCCCGCGTCACCTTGAGGTGGCCGAGCAGGCGATCGTCGCAATAGGCCTGTGCCTCCAGTACCAGGCGTTCCTGCTGCAACTGCAGCTGGTGCATCAGGAACATCAGCAGGATGCTGATCACCAGCGCGACGAAAGTCGAATTGAACGCCACGCCGAGCGCGTCGGTGACGCCGGTGATGTCGCCCTCGACGGCGCGGTGCGCCTGCGTCAGCGCCATGCCGATGCCGCGCACGGTGCCGATGAACCCGATCGAGGGAATCGCCCAGCCGATGTAGCGGATCATCGAGAGCTCGGAATCGAGGCGTTCGCCCTCCGTCTCGCACACCTCGCGGATCGAGGCGGCGGCATCCTGGATGCTGTGCGTCGCGGCGAAGCGCTGCAATCCCGTGATCAGTGCGCGTGGCAGCAGCGCGCGGCGTGCCTCGGCGGGCAGCGCCTGGATCGGGCGCAGGTATTCGCGCGCGTCCTCGGGCAGGATGCTGGTGCCGCCCGGCACCTGCACCAGCGGCCGTTCCAGCAGCTGCTTCTCGCGCCGCAGCATCGCGCCCTTGTAGCCCATGATCGCGATGCACCAGAACATCAGCACCACGCAGCTCTCCTGCTCGTAGTCCTTCAGGATCACCCATACCGAGGGCGGACGCGCCGAGGTGTCGCCGGCGGCGACGCGCTCCTGCGCGGCCCTCGCGACGGCCTCGGCATTCGGCGTCACCACGGCGACGTAGAAGGTGTGCACCACGATCAGCGACAGCAGCAGGGCGAAGAGCTGGAACAGGAACTCGGAGGCGAGGATGCGTTTCATGGGGTCCTTGACGCGGCGCGGCGCCTGGTTCAGATGTCCGAAGGGAATGACACGGAGAGATCCTCCGAGATGTCCTCGCTGGGCACGAAGCGCTCGTCGCCGTCGCCGCCGCGCGGGGCGGACTTCGCGCCGGCGGCGGGCGCGGGCTCCGCGGCCGGCGATGTCGCGGGCTGTGGTGCGTCCGGCGCGTCCTCCGGCGCTTCCTGCGCCGTGGCGAGAGCGGCGAGCGTGGCGGCGATGAGCGCGAGCAGTGCGCGCCGCTTCATTCGGCGTACCTCGCGAGACGGAAGCCCAGGTCGGCGCGCGCCTCCTTGCCGTAGTCGCGAAAGGCGAGGCGCAACTCGGTCACGCTGCCGTGGCGCCAGCTCGCGCCGCGGATCACGTGGAATTCGCCGCTGCCCGCGCCCGTCGGATCGGTGCGACCCTCCGCGGGCAATGCTTCGTAGATGTCATGCATCCATTCTGCCGCATTGCCGCTCAGGTCGAAAAGGCCGTGACGATCGGGCTTGAATCGCTTGCGCGGCGCGGCGACCGGGAAGCTGTCGTCGTAGCCCGCGATCACCTGCCCGAGCAGCGTGGCGCCGCTCTGGTCGGCGAAATTCCCGGCCTTCGCCGACGGCGGCAGTTCCTGGCCCCAGCCGAAGCGCGCGCTCGATCCGTCGGCCTGCACGGTCGCCGCCCACGCCCATTCCGCCTCGGTGGGCAGGCGGTAGCCACGGCTCGCGGCGGTGAAACCGCTCACGCGTCCGCCCTGCACCGTGTAGAAGAGCGGCAGGCCTTCCTTCGCGCTCAGCCAGTTGCAGTACAGGGCGGCGTCCTCCCACGACAGATTGACCGCCGGCTGCTCGTCGTCGTTCAGGCTCTTGCCCTTGAAGTTGCCCGAGGCATGGCCGGCGCGGAACTGGCGGAACTCGGCGTTGCTGACCTCGGCGACGCCAAGGTAGAAGGGCCGCTGCAACCGCACCTGGCGCAGCGCCTCGTTGGCCCGACGCCCGACCTCGCGCCGCGACGAGCCCATGGCGAACGGGCCCGGGCGCAGCAGCACCAGTTCCTGTCCCGCGGCGGTGGTGATGCGCTTGACCGTGGACTTCGCCTTCGCCTCGGCCAGCGTGCCGAGCGTCACGCTCAGCGATTGCGGGAACCCGGGGCGCGGCGCCACCGTGAGCTCCTGCGGCGCGTAGCCCTCGCGCTGCACGCGCAGCGTGTGCCTGCCGCTGGGCAGCGTCAGCGTCTGCGCGCCGCGCCCAAGGGCGCGCTCGCCGAGGAACAACTCGGCGTCGGGCGGCGTCACCGCGAGGCGGATCTCGCCGCTCAGCGCGGGCAGCTCGAGCGCGATATCGCGCGACTTGCCGCCAGCGGGCAGTGCGCGCACGGCGCGATCGAAGCCGGCCTTGAAGGCGATCAGTTCGTGGGCCCGCGAGGAGTCGATCGCCAGTTCCAGCGGCGTGCGGCCCTGGAACACGCCGTCGAGCGTGATGCTGGCGCCGGCGGGATTCGAGCTGATGCGCAGGCGCGCGTCGGCGCGCGCGAGCGTGAGCGCCGCCAGCGCGCGCCGTTCGCCGGCCACGGCGTTCACCATCAGGGCCTCGTCACGGTAGCCCTCGAGGCGCAGCCGCAGGTGGCGCTCTCCAGCGGGCAGCTCGATGTCGGCCGGAGATCGGAAGAGCGTCGTGTAGGGAAAGAGTGTAGATCTCGGTGGT
>OEIV010000460.1_pt1 | contig 22122 bp, 21 predicted proteins | sample 1539231 | NCBI WGS metagenome assembly OEIV01 (sample SAMN03794762, study PRJEB22550) | activated sludge metagenome | feature: wastewater treatment plant; material: activated sludge; isolation source: Wastewater treatment plant of a petroleum refinery complex | place: Argentina: Buenos Aires ... | reverse complement strand
GCCATCTACGCCGGCCAGCCGAGCGGCGACGCCGGTGAGGCGGGCGATGACGCGGGCAGCGGCTCCGGCGACAACGTGGTCGACGCCGACTTCGAGGAGGTCAAAGACGACAAGAAGGCCGGCTGACCCCTTGGACGCATCGCAGATAGAATGCACAGTGCCCGCGCGGTCTGAGGATCGCGCGGGCACGTTGGCAAAGTCCGGCGGCAAGGTCCGGCGGCAAGGGTACAGACCGAAATGGCCAAGCGCGACTACTACGAAGTTCTGGGGGTGAGCAAAGGGGCCAGCGAAGCCGATCTCAAGAGTGCTTTCCGCCGGCTGGCGAAGGAATGCCACCCCGACCGCAACCCCTCCGACAAGGATGCCGAGCGCCGCTTCAAGGAGCTCAACGAGGCCTACGAGGCCCTGAAGGATCCGCAGAAGCGGGCCGCCTACGACCAGTTCGGCCACGCCGCATTCGACGGCGGCGGCCGTGGGCCGGGCGGCGGCTTCGGCCCCGACTTCGCTTCCTCGATGTCGGACATCTTCGACGACCTCTTCGGCGAGTTCATGGGTGGCAGGCGCGGCCAGGGCGGCCCCCGCCAGCGCTCCGGCCGCGAACGTGGCGCAGACCTGCGCTACAACATGGAAATCTCGCTCTCGGAAGCTTACGCGGGCAAGAACGCCGAGATCGTCGTGCCGACGAGCGTCGGCTGCGAGACCTGCTCGGGCTCGGGCGCCAAGCCCGGCACCAAGCCGACCGCTTGCCCGACCTGCGGCGGCCAGGGCAAGGTGCGGGCGAGCCAGGGCTTCTTCACCATCGAGCGGACCTGCCCGTCTTGCCACGGCCGTGGCGAGATCATCGCCGACCCATGTGCGGATTGCAGCGGCTCCGGCCGCGTGACGAAGGAGCGCAAGCTCGCCGTCAACATTCCGGCCGGCGTCGAGGACGGCACGCGCATCCGCCTCGCGGGCGAGGGTGAAGCGGGGTTGCGCGGCGGGCCAGCCGGCGACCTCTACATCTTCCTCTCGATCAGGCCGCACGAGTTCTTCCAGCGCGACGGCGCCGACATCTTCTGCAAGGTGCCGATCGCCATGACGACGGCGGCGCTCGGCGGCAATATCGACGTGCCGACGGTCGACGGGTCGATCACCCGCGTCAAGGTTCCGGAAGGATCGGAGACGGGCAAACAGTTCCGCCTGCGCGGCAAGGGCATGCCGGTGCTGCGCTCCAAGGTGACGGGCGACATGTACATCCAGGTCGAGGTGGAGACGCCGAAGAACCTGACCCGGCGCCAGCGCGAGCTGCTCGAGGAGTTCGAGCAGGAGAGCCACAAGGAGACCTCGCCGCAGAGCTCCGGCTTCTTCCACCGCGTCAAGGAGTTCTTCGAGGGCAAGAGCGGCTGAGCCCGAGCGGGCCAGCGGGTACCGCCATCGTCTCCCGAATACGGCAGCGCCCGGAGCCATCGGCCCCGGGCGCTGCTTTTTCTGAGTTTGCCGCGACGGCGATCAGGCGCTCTTGGCCGGCGCGTGCGCCATGCCGCGCGATTTCAGCACGTCGCCGATCTCGTCGAGGATGGCGGGATCGTCGATCGTCGCCGGCATCTTCCAGGTTTCGCCGTCGGCGATCTGGCGCATGGTGCCGCGCAGGATCTTGCCCGAACGCGTCTTGGGAAGGCGCTTGACGACCATCACGTTCTTGAACGCGGCGACCGGGCCGATGACATCGCGGACGAGCTTGACGACCTCCGCCTCGATGTCCTTGGCATCGCGCGCGACGCCGGCGTTGAGCACCACGAAGCCGGCCGGCAACTGGCCCTTCATGTCGTCGTGCACGCCGATGACGGCGCACTCGGCGATGTCCTTGTGCTGCGCGACGACCTCTTCCATCTGGCCGGTGGAGAGGCGATGGCCGGCGACATTGATGACGTCGTCGGTGCGCGCCATCACGTAGACATAGCCGTCCTCGTCGCGATAGCCCGCGTCGGAGGTCGAGTAGTAGCCGGGGAAGTCGGCGAGATAGCTGTTGCGGAAGCGCTCGTCGTTACCCCACAGCGTCGGCAGGCAGCCGGGCGGCAGCGGCAGCTTGATGGCGAGCGTGCCGTTCTGGTTGGGACCGACCGGCTGATGCTTCTCGTCGAGCACCTGCAGGTCGAAGCCCGGCATCGGCACCGTCGGCGAGCCGTACTTCACCGGCATCTTGCCGAGGCCGACCGGGTTGCCAGCGATCGCCCAGCCCGTCTCCGTCTGCCACCAGTGATCGATGACCGGAACGTTGAGCTTCGCCTCGGCCCACTTGATCGTCTCGGGGTCGGCGCGCTCACCGGCAAGGAACAGCGTGCGCAGCTTGGTGAGGTCGTAGTTCTTGATGAGGTCGCCCGCCGGGTCTTCCTTCTTGATCGCGCGGAACGCGGTCGGCGCGGTGAACAGCGCGACGACATTGTGCTCGGAGATGACGCGCCAGAACGCGCCAGCGTCCGGAGTGCCGACCGGCTTGCCTTCGTAGACCAGCGTCGTCGCCCCGTGCAGGAGCGGCGCGTAGCAGATGTAGGAATGGCCGACGACCCAGCCGACGTGGGACGCCGCCCAGAACCCCCCGCCCGGCGCGATGTCGAAGAAGTTCTTCATGGCCCCCTTGAGCGCGACCATGTGCCCGCCGTTGTCGCGCAGCACGCCCTTCGGCTGACCGGTGGTGCCGGACGTATAGAGGATGTAGAGCGGGTCGGTGGCGGCGACCGCAGCACAGCCCGCCTTGCGGCCGGCGGCCTTGGCGGCTGCTACCGACGCGCCCCAATCGTGATCGCGGCCGTTGATGAGGGTGGCGGCGACCTGCGGGCGCTGTAGCACGAGGCACGCGCTCGGCTTGTGCTCGGACAGCTCGATCGCCTTGTCGAGCAGCGGCTTGTAGGGGATGACGCGCGCCGTCTCGATACCGCACGAGGCGGTGAGAATGGCGACCGGCTTGGCATCGTTGATGCGCGTCGCGAGCTCGGCCGAGGCGAAGCCGCCGAAGACGACCGAATGCACCGCGCCGATGCGGGCGCAGGCGAGCATGGCCATCACGGCCTCGGCGATCATCGGCATGTAGACGATGACGCGATCACCCTTGCGCACGCCGACGTCGAGCAGCACAGCGGCAAGCGCGGCGACATCTTCCGTCAACTGGGCGTAGGTGTAGGACTGCTTGGTGCCGGTGACGGGGCTATCGTAGATGAGGGCGGTGCGAGCGCCGTGACCGGCCTCGACGTGGCGGTCCAGACAGTTGTACGCGGTGTTGCACTCCGCGCCGACGAACCAGCGGCCATACTGGCCCGCGTAGGGATCGAGAACCTTGTCCCAGAGCTTGTACCAGGACACGTCGCGGGCGGCCTCCGCCCAGAACGACTCCGGGTTCTTCTTCCACGAATCGTACACTTCCGCATAGCGGCTCATAAGGGCTTCCTCCGGATGCGCTGAGACGGCTTTTTGTTGCCACTACTGAGCATCCGGCGGGGTTTGCGCGCAAGCCTGCCAAGCATAGGAGTTTCGACTAAGCGCAGCGAGGGAGACCGAGTGAGGGCGACTGATCGAGTGCGCAAGCGAGCGCAACGGCGCCGGCGCAGGGCTATTTCGCGCAACGGCCAACGACACGCGACCGTCGCGGGTGGCAATCTCGCGCTGCAAGAAAAACAGGAGCGGCGGCGCGACACGACACGCGCAGAAGCCGCAAAGATGCCTCGAACCGGAGTGCGACGCCGACTGGTGCCTAGAGCACCAGCCAAGGCATCGTCGCCATCAGGACGAGCACGATCCACATACCGATGCTATCGCGGGTCGCAGTGGTCATCGCGGCCTCCTCAGCATGATTCGAGATCAATTCGTTGAAACAGATTACTCTCACGCGGGCGGCCCGCAAGCGTGTTCGGTGCGCCCTCACCGATTTCAACGCGGATCCGACGGCCTTTCCGTCGCGGCACACAACAGAAATGCCCGACCGCAGGCGAGGCTCGGCGTTGTCGCCGCGATCGCGAGCCGGTAGCGTGAGACGCAACGAGCGTGCAATTCCCAGGTGGCCGGCTGAACATGGCTTTCAATCCCTACGAGCAGAACCTCGAGAAAACGCCGGCCAACTATCAGCCTCTCTCACCGTTATCGATCGTCGCACGGGCCGCCGCCGTCTTTCCCGATCCCATCGCGGTCGTCCACGGCGCGCAACGCATCTCCTATCGCGAATATTTCGCTCGGTGCCGCCGCCTCGCCTCAGCACTGGCCCAGCGCTACATCGGCAAGGGCGATACCGTGAGCGTGATGCTCTCGAATACGCCGCCGATGCTCGAGGCGCACGTCGGCGTGCCGATGACCGGCGCCGTGCTGCACGCGCTCAACACACGCCTCGACGCCGCCATCATCGCGTTCCAGCTCGACCACGCCAACACCAAGGCACTGATCGTCGACCGCGAGTTCGCCCCCGTCGTCCGCGAGGCGCTGACACTTTCGAAAGTGCAGCCCTTGCTCATCGATTACGACGATCCGGAATTCCCCCAGCCGCACGAACGGCTCTCCTATCTCGATTACGAGGAGTTCGTGCAGACCGGCGATCCGGCGTTCCAGTGGCGCATGCCCGACGACGAGTGGGAGGCCATCTCGCTCAACTACACATCCGGCACCACGGGAAACCCGAAGGGCGTCGTCTACCACCACCGTGGCGCAGCGCTCATGTGCTACGCCAATACCGTCGCCACCGGCATGGGCCAGCATCCCGTGTACCTGTGGACGCTGCCGATGTTCCACTGCAACGGCTGGTGCTTTCCCTGGTCCATCGCGACCGTCGCGGGCACCCACGTCTGCCTTCGCTGGGTGCGCGCCAAGGCCATCTACGACGCCATCGCCGACCACAAGGTCACGAACCTATGCGGCGCGCCGATCGTCATGGCGACGCTGCTCAACGCGCCTGAAAGCGAGCGCCGCGAGATCACGCACGCCGTATCGTTCAGCCACGCCGCCGCGCCGCCGCCGGAAGCCGTCCTGTCGCGCATGCAGGACGCTGGTTTCAGGCTCACGCACCTCTATGGCCTGACCGAAACCTACGGCCCCGCCGTCCTCAACGAATGGAAGAGCGACTGGGACGGACTCGAGAAGGATTCCTGGGCGGCGAAGCGGGCACGCCAGGGCGTTCGCTATGCAGCGCTCGAGGACCTGACCGTGATGGACCCGGCGACGATGAGGGTGGTGCCGGCCGACGGCGAGACGATGGGCGAGGTCATGTTCCGCGGCAACATTGTCATGAAGGGCTACTTGAAGAACCCGAAGGCGACCGACGACGCTTTCCGCGGCGGCTGGTTCCATTCGGGCGACCTCGGCGTGCTGCACCCCGACGGCTATATCCAGCTCAAGGACCGCTCCAAGGACATCATTATTTCAGGCGGCGAGAACATCTCCTCCATCGAGGTCGAGGACGTCCTCTACAAGCACCCCGCGGTGGCGCACTGCGCCGTCGTCGCCAAGCCGGACGAGAAATGGGGCGAGACGCCGTGCGCGTTCGTCGAGCTGAAGCCCGACGCCAGCGCGACGGCAGACGAGATCGTTGCGCACTGCCAGAACCACCTCGCGCGCTATAAGGTGCCGCGCCACGTCGTCTTCGCCGAGGTTCCCAAGACATCCACGGGCAAGATCCAGAAATTCCGCCTGCGCGAGCTGGCGAGAGAGGTTTGACCGGCCGTCCTAGCCGCGCCAATTGCCGGGTACCGATTAAGGACGACATCAGTCCGTGCCCGTCCTGTCGGCGGTCCGTGGTAAGGTGGGCGTGTAACCCCATACAGGGACCCGTCTGGCCGACGCAGGAACCAAGGGACCTCGGCCGGGTTATCGAAGACCGGAGGGCCTTCCGGCCGGCATGGACGGCGAGATGCACGCCATCGCTTACAGCGACATTCGACGACCATCTGGCGCTCAACCGTTGGATCGCGCACGCACGCGCAGGGTGCTGATTGGCGCGGCGGCTCTGCTGATCGCCGTCCTCGCCGTTCCGGCATCGCCATTCGCGGTGGGTGAGGCCGAAGCCAAGAGTTCCAGGCGCCACGCCGAGAACAAGTCGAAGCGGCGCAACATCGAGGCGGCTCTGGAACGCGCGCGGCGGCGGACCATTCCTGCGAAGGCGGCAACAGCGGCCAAGCCCGCCGGAAATCCCTCTGCGCCGAACCCGGCGCCGGCCTCCGTAGGGGATCGCGCGGCGATCCCCTCGCCGCAGACGGCCGCGGGGGCCAAGGCCGCCGACGAGGCATTGGAACCAAAGTTGACCCTGCCCGAGATGCGGGCCGCGGTTCTTGCAGCACCCCACGGCGAACTCGCCCGCATCGGCCACCACGTCATCGTCGGCTACCACAACGCTTCGCAGCTCTTTCCGTTGATCGAACGTGGCGCCATCGGTGGCGTCTTCGTTACCGCACGCAATGCCCGCGGGCGCACCAAGTCCGCGCTTGCCGCCGAGATCGCGCGTTTTCGCGCGCGCGCCGAGGCGGCGGGACAAAAGCCGTTCTGGATCACCACCGACCAGGAGGGCGGCAGCGTCTCGCGCCTTTCGCCGCCGCTGCCGCGGCAGCCTTCGCTTGGGCGCCTGCTTGCCGCTACCACAGCTCCAGAGGCGCGCGGCCCCGCCGTCGCAGACTTTGCCGCCCGGCAGGCCGGTGCGCTCGCCGAGATCGGCGTCAACCTCAACTTCGCTCCCGTCGCCGACTTGAACCTCGATGCAAAGGCCGCCCGCGACCGCCACACGCGCGTGCGCCACCGGGCGCTTTCGTCCGACCCGGGGCTTGTCGCAGAAGCGGCGCGCCTCTACTGCGACGCGCTGCTTTCACATTCCGTCGCCTGCACGTTGAAGCACTTCCCCGGGCTCGGCCGTGTCATCGCCGACACCCACCTCACATCCGCGACGCTGAAGACCCCGCAAGAGGTACTCGCAACGACCGACTGGGTGCCTTTCCGCCAGGTCATCGACGCCACACCCGCGGCGGTGATGATCGGCCACCCGCACCCCGCCAGCGTCGACAGCGAGGCACGGCCGGCATCGACCTCGCCGGCGGTGATCGGCGGAATCGTGCGCAAAGGCTTCGGTTTCGACGGTGTCGTCATAACCGACGATCTCGCCATGGGGGCGATCAAGAAGCGCAAGGGTGGGATGGCACGGGCCGCCGTCGAGGCGATCGGCGCTGGCGCGGACCTCGTGCTGGTCGGGCTCGATGGAGATCACGTCTACGGTGTGCTGTATGCACTGCTCGACGCGGTGCGGAGCGGCGAAATATCAAAAGAGAAATTGGAAATCAGCAAAAAGCGGCTGCAGCGCCTGAAGAACTCAATGGACTCGGCGGCGCTGGCGGGTTCAAATTCCTCTCCCGCCCAGACGCCGCAGCCCCTGGAAGTCGTATCCCCGGAACTTGGCAAGACGGTGCAAAGATAAACACCGCCTGCCAACGAATAATTCGAGAATTCAGATCGGCCAACCCGGCGCGAAGTCCCGCGCGAGCTGACGTTGATCTACCAGTCTCAGTGATGCACCTCGCCGATCGCGAGACGGCTGATTTGCTCCTTCAACTTCAACTTCTCCTGCTTCATACGGCGGATCTCGAGATCGTCGGACCCGGGCCGTGAAGCCTCCTCGGCGATACGACGCTCGAGGAGCTTATGCTTCTCGGCCAACTCCGCGATATGTGCATTGAGAGACATTCTAACCTCCGTTGTCGTTCACGAAGGCCTCGAGTGTGACAGATTGGCGAAAGCTTGTCCACGAGCGTCGCCGCCGGAAATGACCGTTTCGAGAATGGAGCCAATAACGGCGAACGAATTGTTTGCTCGCGGATTTTCAAAAATTTCGAGCGCTTTCGACTTGTTGTTCGTTGCAAATTGAAGGTTCCGCCAGAACGCCCCCGTCAAAGCTGCTGCGCAACACCCGAATGGCCTTGCAAGACGGGCGAAACCGGCGGATATTTCGCCTCAGACGGCCGCGGCGAGCGGGGTCCGGAGGCGGGCCACGCCGATGATGTGCGAGCGCGGCCCGGCTAACGGCGACGATGGCTCCTCTCGGACCGGTCGTCGTAAGGCGTTGCGTGTTTGCCGGCTGGCCGGAAACGGCTCGAGCTGTCATCACCAGCAGGCCGTCATCGCGGAGCGGCAACGGAAAGCGGGAACGGAACTCGGGCGGATGCAGCGGCGGAACGACAAGGATCTTCGCGATCAGCTCGCGCAACTGCGTGCGGAGCACCGCAAGCTCGACGACGAGATCATCACTCTCGAGGCGACGGGCAGCGCCGACCAGCTCCTCATCAAGCGCCTGAAAAAGAAGAAGCTGGCACTCAAGGATCAGATCACGATCATCGAGGATCAGATGTTGCCGGACATCATCGCCTGATGCTCCAATAGCCACCCGGCGACTATGTGCGGCGCAACATAACATGATCTGCCTTCGCGGCGGCTCCACAGCTCCGGCCGATCTGTCGCCCTCCCCTTCAACCCGTGCTTGCCAACCCGCTTCAACGCCACTAAACCCGCGCTTTCTCATTTAGCGCGAGCATGAGATGAGCCGAGCCCCCGCAGCGCCGCCGCCCAGCGTCGGCATTATCATGGGAAGCCAGTCCGACTGGTCGACGATGCGCGCCGCCGCCGAGATGCTCGACGCACTCTCGGTGGCCTACGAGACCCGCATCGTCTCCGCCCACCGAACGCCCGACCGCCTCTACGCCTACGCCCGCGGCGCGGCCGAGCGCGGCCTCAAAGTCATCATCGCCGGAGCCGGCGGCGCCGCGCATCTGCCGGGAATGACCGCATCCCTCACTACGCTGCCGGTGCTCGGCGTGCCCGTCACGTCCAAGACGCTGTCGGGTGTCGATAGCCTCTATTCCATCGTCCAGATGCCGAAGGGAATTCCGGTCGGGACGCTGGCGATCGGAGAGGCCGGAGCGGCCAATGCGGGACTGTTCGCCGCCCAGATCCTCGCCATCGGCGACACGGCACTGGCGGCGCGGCTCGTTGCTTGGCGCGCGGCGCAGACCGACGCCGTCGCCGAGACGCCGACCAACGAGCGAGGCTGACCGTGACTGCGCCGAAGCCCCTCCCGCCCGGCTCCACAATCGGCATCCTCGGCAGCGGCCAGCTCGGCCGCATGCTGGCGACGGCGGCCTCGCGACTGGGCCTCAAGACGCACATCTATTGCGACTCCTCCGGCCCCGCCTTCGACGTGGCGGCAGCGCGGACCGTTGGCGCCTTCACCGATCTCGAGCGCGTCGCCGCGTTCGCCGAGGCGGTCGACGTCGTCACCTATGAGTTCGAGAACGTACCCAAGGCCACGGTCGAAGCAGCCGAGCGGGTCCGCCCCGTGCGCCCCGGAGTGCGCGCGCTCGATTTTTCGCAGGACCGTCTCGTCGAAAAGCAGTTCATTTCCTCGATCGGCGTCCCGGTCGCACCGTTCGCGCCCGTCGACGACGAGGCCGGGCTGGCGGCGGCGGCAAGTGTGCTCGGGTTCCCGTCGATCCTCAAGACCCGCCGCCTCGGCTATGACGGCAAGGGTCAGGTGCGCTTGACCTGCGGCGGCGACTGCACCGGAGCGCTCGGCCGGATCGGTCATGCGCCGGCGATCCTCGAAGGCTTCGTCGCGTTCCAGTTTGAAGTCTCGGTGCTGGTGGTCCGCGGCATCGGCGGCGAGACGCGGTTCTACGACGTACCACTCAACACCCACCGCGACGGCATCCTCCACGCCTCGGCCGTGCCGGCCCCCATCCCTGCCCGCGCCAAGGCCCGCGCGCTGGAAATCGCCAGCCACGTGGCGCAGAAGCTCGATTTCGTCGGCGTACTGGCGGTCGAGATGTTCTACCTCGGAGAGGCGGTCGCCGAGCCGGTCGTCGTCAACGAGATCGCCCCGCGCGTCCACAACAGCGGGCATTGGACCCTCGACGCCTGCCTCGTCAGCCAGTTCGAGAACCACATCCGCGCCGTCGCCGGCTGGCCGCTCGGCCCGACCGAGCGCCATTCCGACGCGATCATGACCAACCTGATCGGCGCCGACGTCGATAATTGGCAGAATCTTGCCGCGACGCCCAAGCTGGCACTCCACCTCTACGGGAAAAACGAGGCCCGCCCCGGCCGGAAAATGGGCCATGTCACCACGCTCGCTCCGAAATCCGCCGCGAGCTGATCCCGTGCCACCCTGCCGCCATGGACAAGCGCCCCAAGGTTTGATAGAGACCTCAGCGAAATTCGGGACCCGGCAGATGGACGACATCTGCCGGTGTTATCTGTTTGAACTGCGCGGGCTACCGCGCTTGGCCGTAAGGCCGGGTGCAAGGCCAGCAACTCAGATGCACAGCCCTTAACTCAGGCGCACAGCCAGCAACTCAGAAGGAAAGGCTCCGCGTGCAGGTTCTCGTTCGCGACAACAACGTCGACCAGGCCCTCAAGGCGCTGAAGAAGAAGATGCAGCGCGAGGGCATCTTCCGTGAGATGAAGCTCCGTAACTATTACGAGAAGCCCTCTGAGAAGAAGGCGCGCGAGAAGGCCGAGGCCGTGCGCCGCGCCCGCAAGCTCGCCCGCAAGCGCCTGCAGCGCGAGGGCCTGCTGCCGAGCAAGCCGGCCGCCCCGCGTGGCGCTGGTGCCCGTGGTGGTCCGGGTGCGGGCGGCGGATCGCGCTAACCCCATTGTCCGGTTCCCGGGGGCGCAATTGCGTTCCCCGGTCTGATGTGTGCGCCCGTGGCGGGTTCCGCCGCGGGCGTTTGCGTGCTTGGCGCGTTCTTGCGTGCGTGTTCCGGCGGGCATGTTCTGGTGTGCCGATGCTGGCGTGCGGGGCGCAGTGCGCCAATCGGGGCAAGGGTGCGCGGTCGAATCCCCCAAGAACAGAATTAGCCTTCTTATTAACCCCGCGTCTGCGCTGGCCGGCGCAATTCGGCCGGGGCTCGCCGCGCTGCCCGAATCTCGTCGATCCACGCCTGAATGGCATCGTAAGAGCCGAACAGGCCGTGGTCCGAGTGTCCGGCGCCGGGAAACGTAACGAGCCGCTTCGGCTCGCTCGCGGCGGCATAAACGGCCCGCCCCATCTCGACCGGTATCAGCATATCGGCCTCGCCGTGCACCACCAGAAGCGGCGCCGTGACGCGTGGCAGATAGCGGACCGTCTCATACCTGTCCCGCATCAGCGTGTGCGTCGGCAGATAGGGATAAATGGCTGCCGCGACATCCACCACCGACGTGTAGGGAGCATCGAGGATGATGCCCGCCACATCGCGTTCCACCGCGACCTGCACGGCGACGCCGGTCCCGATCGACTCGCCATAGAGGATGATGTCGCCCGCCGCGACTCCCATCGCCCGCAACCGGTCATAGGCAATCAGGGCATCGGCGACGTTCGCCCGCTCGGAGGGCCGCCCCGTCGAGCCGCCGTAGCCGCGATAGGTCATCATGAAGACGCCGCGTCCGGCGTCGCGGTATTTGCGAATGCGTTCCGCTCGATTGACGAGCGAGCCGCCATTTCCGTGAAAATAGAGCAAGGTCGGCTGCCCGCTGGCGGGAGGCGACCACCAGGCGAGGACCGTATTCCCGTCGGCCGTCGCGATCTCGACCTCCACGACGCGATCGAGCCCGGCCTCGACCGGCGAAACGCGCGCGGTCGTCGGGTGATACATCAGCAGACGCTCGACGACGGGTGCGCCCATGGCAACGATGGCTGCTAACGCCAGCAACGCGCCGGCAAGCTTTACGAGAATGTCCATTCGACCCCGTTGGGTGGTTTCAAGAGTTCGGCCGGAGCGCGGCACAATACCGGCGCTCAAGGCGCCGCGGCACGCGTGGACGGCGACCAGCGATCGCCCGGCTCATCGAAGCAGCGCAACAGGAACTTCGAGCGCTGCGGTCCCGGCAGATGCCCGAACGGGGAGCCGCCGCTCGCGGCCAGGAAGGGAGCGAAGCTCATCACATCGTCGCGCGAGAACGTGCCGTTGTCGCGGCCGAGCTTGATCGCCCAGCAATCGGCTTCCTTCTCCTGCTCGGAATTGCCGCCGAACCAGTGGCCGAGCGCGTGATGCCCGCACTCGTGCTGGAAGAAAAAGATCTGCAGCTTGTCGGGCAGGCGTTCGATGATGTGCGGATCGATGACGATGACGGGAACGCGATTGACGATTCCCGCCCGGCCGACATCTCCGAGATTCGTGACCTGCATGGTGCGCACCGTCGCCCCGCGAGCATCTCGGCAGCTGAAAGACTGGCCGGCGATGACCATGGTGCTCGAATCATCGTCGCGGGCGGCGGCACCGCCAGTCCAGGCGGGGAAGCCTCCGGCCGCGAAAAAGAAAGCGCAAGCCGTCGTCAACACGTAGCGGGCAAGCCCCGGGGCGCCGGCCGAAAGGACGCTGCCCGAAAGGGCGCGCCGCGCCGCCACGCCCGTTGCGCGGCAGGACTTCGCGGCCTCTTCCAACGTGGCGAGCACGTGTGCGCGTCCCGTCACCCTGACGCCTCCGGCGGTTGACTGACGTCAGCTTCTCCCGATGCGCGCAGGCTTGTCAACGCGCGGCGGACGGCCTGCCGTTCGTCGAGCCGTCGACTGATGGGCAGGGCGGAGGGATTTGTCCGTTCGTGATCGCTGGCGTCGGGGTCGCCTACTGACGAAAGCCCAGGCGTTCCGCCGTTCGACAGCGCACGAGGGCAACGCGTGCCACCGGCGGCCATGATCTCAGCGCTCGACGATTCAAAAGCGCGTGACATCGAGAGGGCGCGCGCTTTTCGTTCCGATGGATGCGCCGGCACGGCGGCTAACGCCGACGTCAGCAGTCGGCGCCCGCCGCGAGACACACCGAGGGAAGGGCGCGGAAGCAAACCTTTGAAACGCCATAAAATCAATCGGCCACGCTACGCTGGTGCGCGGCGCGGCCGATGACTTCGTTACGAACCTGCTGGGCGGATCAGTGGCCGCCGCCGGAGATCGCCTTGGCAATCTCTTCCGTCATCTTCTTGGCGTCGCCCAGCGCCATGATCGTGTTGTCGCGGTAGAACACCGGGTTGTCGATACCCGCGTAGCCCGAAGCGAGCGAGCGCTTGTTGAACAGCACCGTGCCGGCCTTCCACACCTGCAGCACCGGCATGCCATAGATCGGCGAAGTCTTGTCCTCTTCGGCCGCCGGGTTGACGACGTCGTTGGCGCCGATGACATAGACGGCGTCGGTCTGCGAGAATTCCGAATTGATGTCCTCGAGCTCGAACACCTCGTCGTAGGGCACATTGGCCTCGGCGAGCAGCACGTTCATGTGGCCGGGCATGCGGCCCGCGACCGGGTGGATCGCGTACTTCACCTCGACGCCTGCCTTCTTCAGGTTGTCCGCCATCTCGCGGAGTGCGTGCTGCGCCTGCGCGACGGCCATGCCGTAACCCGGCACGATGATGACCTTCTGGGCGTTCTTGAGGATGTAGGCCGCGTCGGCGGCGCCGCCGATCTTCACCGGCTCCTGCTCGCCGCCACCGGAAGCTGCCGCCGGCTCGCCGCCGAACCCACCGGCGATGACCGAGAGGAACGCGCGGTTCATGCCCTTGCACATGATGTAGGGGAGGATCGCACCCGAGGAGCCGACCAGCGCGCCGGTGATGATGAGCGCGATGTTGCCGAGGGTGAAACCGATGCCCGCCGCGGCCCAGCCCGAATAGGAGTTGAGCATCGAGACGACCACCGGCATGTCGGCGCCGCCAATCGGGATGATGAGCAGGACGCCGAGAATGAGCGATACCAGCGTAATCATCCAGAACAGCGACTTGTCGCCGCCCGACTGGTAGAGCATCACGATCAGCGCGATGAGCAGGATGCCGAGGCCGGCGTTGATCATGTGCCGCATCGGCAGAATGATCGGCTTGCCCGACATCTTGCCCGAGAGCTTGGCGAAGGCGATGACCGAACCGGTGAAGGTGATGGCACCGATGGCGACGCCGAGGCTCGCCTCGATCAGGCTCGCGCCCTTGATGTTGCCCGGCGTACCGATGCCGAACGCTTCCGGCGCATAGATCGCGGCGGCCGCGACGAACACCGCCGCGAGGCCGACCAGCGAGTGGAACGCGGCGACCAGCTCCGGCATCGACGTCATCGGGATCTTTTTCGCCGTGTAGGCGCCGACACCACCGCCGAGGCCGAGGCCGGCGATGATGAGCAACCAAGTCAGGAACGACATCGGGCTCGCGACGCCGAGCGTCGTCAGAACCGCGATCGTCATGCCGAGCATGCCGTACATGTTGCCGGTGCGCGACGTCTCGGGATGCGAGAGGCCCCGCAACGCCAGGATGAAGAGGATGCCGGAGACGAGGTAGAGGACGGCGACGAGATTGGCGGACATTTCGGGTTCCTACTGAAATGCGCTGTTGAGGCGGGCGTCGGCTTGGCGGATGGCTTCCGAAAGCTCTAGGTCGTCGGCCTCGAAGGGACTGTCGGGATGGCGGAGCGCGGGATCGGGGCAGTACGCTTCGACGGCGAAGAACAAGGTCTCGATAGCCTTCGGTATCTCCACGCCGCCCTCACGCATCGCTGCATGCCATCGGTCGAAGAAGAGATCGTGGAACGTGGCGGCATCGACGCGACCCTCGAGGAACGATCCCAGAAGCACGCGCCAGCCGGCCTCGCTCACTTCTTCGTCTCTTTCTTTTTGTACATGGCGAGCATGCGGGCGGTGACGAGGAAGCCGCCGAAGATGTTCACCGACGCCATGACGAGGGCGAGGAAGCCGAACACCTTGGCCGCGGTGCCACCCGAGGCCACGCCCTGTACGCCGACGGCGAGCAAAGCGCCGACGACGATCACCGAGGAGATTGCGTTGGTGACGCTCATCAGCGGCGTGTGCAGCGCCGGGGTGACGCTCCAGACGACATAGTAGCCGACGAAGATCGCCATCGCGAACACCATCAGCTCGTAGAAGAAGGGATCGACCGTCCCTTCGCCGCCGCCGGCACCCGCGAAGGCCGCGCCGGCCGAACCGGCGAGCGCCGCGAGGGCGAGCGGAAGAACACGCTTGAAGCTCATCACTTGGTCTCCGTCACGAAGCCGAGGCGAGGTTGGGATGAATGATGGCGCCATCCTTGGCGACGAGCGTACCGGTCACGGTCTCGTCCGCCCAGTTCACCTTGAGCGCCTTTTCTTTCTTGTCGATCATGGTCTCGATGAACGCGAGCAGGTTCTTCGCATAGAGGCTCGAGGCATTGAACGGCAGGGTCGCGGCAAGGGTGATCGGCCCGGCGATACGGACGCCGCCGACCATCGTCGTCTGGCCAGGAACCGTCAGCTCGCAGTTACCGCCGCGCTCGGCGGCGAGATCGACGATCACCGAGCCTGGCTTCATGCTCTCGACCATCGCCTTGGTAATGAGGCGAGGCGCCGGACGGCCAGGGATCAGGGCGGTCGTGATGACGATGTCCTGAATCTTGATGTGGTTGGCGACGAGCTCTGCCTGCTTCTTCTGGTACTCGGCCGACATCGCCTTGGCGTAGCCGGCCGCGGTCTGCGCCTGCTTGAACTCGTCATCCTCGACGGCGATGAACTTGGCGCCGAGCGACTGCACCTGCTCCTTGGTGGCCGGACGCACGTCGGTGGCGGAAACGATGCCGCCGAGGCGGCGCGCCGTGGCGATGGCCTGGAGGCCGGCAACGCCGACGCCCATGATGAAGATCTTCGCCGCCGGCACTGTACCGGCCGCCGTCATCATCATCGGCAGCGCCTGGCCGAACATCGAGGCGCCATCGACCACCGCCTTGTAGCCGGCGAGGTTCGCCTGGCTCGACAAAACGTCCATCGACTGCGCGCGCGTGATGCGAGGCATGAATTCCATGGCGAACAGCGACGCCTTCGTGCCGGCCAGCGCCTCGAGACCCGCACGGTCGTCGTAGGGGTTCAGGATCGAGAACACCATCGCACCGGACTTCAACTGCGCGATCTCCTCGGCCGCCGGACGGCGCACCTTCAGCAGGATATCGGCGCCGGAGAGGGCCTCTGCGGCACTGCCGACGATCTCGGCACCCTGGGCGCGCAGAGCATCGTCCGAGAAGAACGAGCGGGCGCCCGCGCCGGACTGGACGCGCACCTTGGCGCCCATGGCGGTGAGCTTCTTGACGGTCTCCGGCGAGACGGCGACTCGCGTCTCGTCGGCACTTTCGGCCGTGACGGCTATGGTGAGCATCTAGGCGTCCGATTGAGTTTGCCGAGCAGAAACGCTCTCGGCGGAGAAGCTGAGGTTCAGGGCGCGACGCGGCCTACCGGAGCAATGACGAGGCCGGAAACGGAGGCGCTGACCCGAAGCCAGCGCCCTCCCGTGCATCAGACCAGGAAATGGGCCATGCCGAGCAGAAGCACGACGCAGAACGCGATGAGCAGCTTCGCGACGAGCAGGAAGCCGTGATACGTGCGGGTGTGCTCCGCGTAGTCCATGGCCGGATGGCCGTGCGACGTGTCGAGCGACATATGTGTTCTCCCTCCCAGGGCCGTATTTTTGCCGTAAGTTTCGTAACGCAACGCCGGGTCTGCATCAACCTGGAAGGTTGGGCAATGCGGCCGTATCTCCGCGCCCATTCCGGGAAGTGGCGATCACCGTGGTATACCAGATGTTCTGGTTCGCCCGTATTGGCCCTTGCGTCAATCTCCCGGGGGCGCGACGAGTGAGCGCGCCTTGCGGCCGCGCTACCCTGTCCGGTCTCCGGCGCCTTCAGCCGTGCTCACCCCGATCGCGGGTGCGGACCAAATTCGGCCCGAATTCACCGTCATTCGCGGGGGCTGCCGGACATGCGGCGGCACGGCCGTATGCCGCGTGTCAGCAGTAGTTGGGTTCGAAGCCGCCAGCCGTACTGGGCCCCGGGGCTTCGCAGCGCCCCCCCCCGTTACACCGCCCGCCCGCGGTGGCGCCCCGCCGGGATCGCAAGGCGCCCCCCCTGCCGGGCCTCACCGCCGTTGCGGTGCTGGTTGGCGCGATTGCGCTCCACACCGCACCGGCACGCGCACTGGAGATTCTACCCAACGAGAAGGCAGGACGCGAAGCGTGCGAGAAGCGCGTGTGCGAGATCATCCTGAAAAAGAACGAAGGCCCGCCGCTCGTCTGCAACATGACGAAGACGTGGGACCGCGACAAGATCAAGAAGGGCAGCAACAAGAAGCGGATCACGTGGGGCTTCGGCGACGCGCGGTGCAGCCTGACGCTCAATCTCGACCGCAGCCTCATCCTGCCGGCGCTGACCAACGACAAATACACACTGGTGTTCCCGCCGCAGACGATCAACTGCTTGATCGAGGACGAGGAGAAGAAGGCGAAGCCCCTGGTGGTGATCGCCGCACCCAAGGTGAAGTTCAAGGATGGTCAAGCCTATAAGGTCTGGCTCAACGTCCAGGACGTCGAAGGCGAGGGCCTCGTGAAGAATCTCGTCTGGTCCGTATCGAAGCTCGCCGACGGTATCGGCATCTTTCATTCCGATACGGTGAAGAGCATCAACGCCTTCGTCCACAAGACTTGCCCCGACGAGTTCGGCAAGCCGGTCGAGGCGATGTCGAAGCCGGCCGCCAAGGGCGCCTCGAGCAAATCGGAACCGGCCAAGTCGGAGGCCGCGAAGCCCGCGCCGGCACGTCAGGAGCGCGCCACCGCGAACTGAGCGGACCGCCTCGTTCAAGCATGGCATCGCGAGAGTCCGGCCAGGCTGACCTGGCCGGGCCCGACGCACGATTCGTGTGCATTTGTCCTTGGCGGATCATGCGCGCCGGCAACACCCGAGGAATGTCTGCTGGAGAGGCTCGCTTCATCCAAATCTCGCCCTAATCGGGCATCAATCGAGCGTTCCTCGGCCGCGGCTGTCGCAACGCCGCGCGAGACCTGGAGCTGATGCGGCAACCCATAGGACAGTCCTCGATGTATTCTGCTGTGATTTCCTCATTCGCGGCGCGTGGAGCGCTCGCCCTGGCGGCGCTGACCATCGCCACCGGCCACGTGCTCGCGCTCGAAGTGCTGCCCGACGAGCGGGCGGGACGCCAGGCCTGCGAGCGCGCTCTGTGCGAGATGGTGGTGAAGCGCGAGGCCACCGGCGGCCCGCTCACCTGCAACATGGTCAAGACGTGGGACCGCGACAAGATCAAGAAGGGCGGCGAGAGCGGCAAGCTCTCGTGGGGATTCGGCGACGCGCGCTGCTCCGTCGCCATCAACATTCCGCGTGACCAGCTCCTGCCGGCGCTGGCCGAGCCCAAGTACACATTCAACGTGCCGACCCAGACCGTGAAGTGCGAGATCGAGGGCAGCGACGGCGCGGTCACCACGATCACGGTCGAAGCGAACCCCAAGCTCGAGTTCGTCGCCGGCAAGGCCGACAAACTCTGGCTCAACGTCGGCAAGGTCGAAGGCGACACCATCGCCACGAAGTTCATCTGGGCGGCGACCAAGCTGATCGACGGCGTCGGCCTGTTCCACACCGCCGCGATCACCGAGATCAACAGCTTCGTGCATGACAAGTGCCCGGAGATCCACGCCGGCAAGCAGTAAGCTACCGGTCGTATGCGAGTTTAAGGCGGCGGGGGGCGCGCGGCATCGACGAGATGCCGCGCGCTTTTTCACATCTTGGCCATCTGCAAGGCATGGGCGTGAGGTAATCTGCTCCATGATCGAGTGCCCGAAGGCGAGCCCTGACGTGAGCCCAAACATGCCGACCGAGTTCCATTATCTCCGCGATGCCAGGGCGCGCGCTGCCGCGACCGCGCTCCTCGCCTTGTCATCACTCGTGGGATGCGCGGGCGCCGCGTCGGCCGCGTCCGATGAGGCCGCCCGGCCCTATTGTTTCGAGCAGCTCGAAAACGCCACCACCCCGGAAATCTCGTGTGCGGTGCCTCTCGATCTTTCCGAGACCGAGCGCGCCGAGCTCGAAGCTGGTTCGCGCGGCTATGTGAAGAACGTCGCCTGTACGCTGACGGTGCGCATCGCGCGGCGCGAGGTTGAAGCGGCGCTCGCGGCGACGGACATCGAATTCCAGAGCCCCGAGCAGCCCGTCGTCTGCCACATCGAAACGCACAAGTCGGGATTCGACGTCACGGCTACGTTCGCGCCGCGCTTCGTCGTCCGCGGCGATGTCGCCGTCGAGGCGACACCCGGGCTCGGCAACGTCAAGGGCGTCTCTCGCGTCATCTCCTGGCCCGTGGTGCAGTTCGTCAACCGCTGGCCGTCGATCCGCAGCGGCCTGCTCCAGATCGTCAACGCCTATCGCGTGCATTCACGCAAGCGAAAGGCCAGCCGTTGAGGTGCGGTCGGTCGGGATGAACGCGTGGAGTGCTTCGATCTCGAAGGGATCATACCTCAGTCGTCCTGGCCGTCGGCGCTACGGCTGCCCTTGCGCGCGGATCGAAGGTGCTCGTCCTCTGCCGCGGAGAGGTCTGCATCGAAGGCGATGCGCTCGGTGCCCGAGAGCGCGACGAAACGCTTGCCGCGCGCCCGTCCGATGAGCGTGAGCCCCGCCTTGACTGCAAGCTCCACGCCCCATGCAGTGAAGCCGGAACGCGACACCAGGATCGGGATGCGCATCTTCACGCACTTGATGACCATCTCCGACGTGAGGCGCCCGGTCGTGTAGAAGATCTTGTCGTCGGGGCTGATGCCATTGACGAACATGTAGCCCGCGATCTTGTCGATGGCGTTGTGGCGCCCGACGTCCTCCATGTAGACGAGCGGCACGTCCTCGCGGCAGAGAACGCAGCCGTGGATCGCACCGGCCTTGAGATAGAGGCTCGGCTCCGTGTTGATCTTGCGCGTCAGCGCATAGAGCCACGATGTCTTGATGCGCGCGTCGGTGGAGAGCTTGACCGCACGGATCTCGTCCATCAGGTCGCCGAAAACGGTGCCCTGTGCACAGCCCGACGTCTGCACCTTCTTCTTGAGCTTGTCCTCGTAGCTCGTCTGGCGCTCGGTACGCACGACGACGGTCGAAATCTCCTCGTCGTAATCGACGGCCGTGATGCGATCGTCCTGTTGCAGCATCCCCTGGTTCAACAGGAACCCTATGGCGAGCAGATCGGGATGATCGCCGATGGTCATCATCGTCACGATTTCTCGGGCGTTGAGGAACAGCGTCAACGGCCGCTCGGTCACGACGTCGGTGACCACGCGGCGCCCCTCGTGATCGATACCTTCGACGGCGGTGGAGAGACGCGGATCGTCGGGCGTCGGCCGCACCAGAAACTCTTCCATGACGGTCTCCTTGGCGCGTTCCGGGTTCTCGACCCAGCGCTCTTGAGTGTACTGTCGCACCTTGCTGGAATCGCGCTCGCGATCCTTCGAACTCGGCAGCGCTCCCATCTTTGCGATCAAGGTGCGCATCAGGCGATCAAACAAAGCGTGAAGCGCTTCGGTCTTGGCCGATCGCGCCTTCGAGCGAGAGTGCACGGTGCGATTCACGCTTTCGATGGACGCGCGCTGCGCCTCCATCTCAACCGACCGCACCCTCATGCCAGCGCTTAGGGTGCGATTCACGCTTTCGATGGACGCGCGGTGCGCCTCCATCTCAACCGACCGCACGCTCATGCCAGAGCTTAGGGTGCGATTCACGCCTTCGATAGACGCGCGGTGCGCCTCCATCTCAACCGACCGCACCCTCATGCCAGCGCTTAGGGTGCGATTCACGCTTTCGATGGACGCGCGGTGCGCCTCCATCTCAACCGACCGCACCCTACTGTTTCTTGCCGCCGTACCAACACATCGGATCGAGCGCCTTCACGGCAGGCGTCTGTTCGAGCGGGCGCGCGACGTCGATCGTCGCGGCTTTGGCAGCCGAGCCGAGCAGCGCCTCGCGTCCATGCGACTGGCAACCAGCGGCCGCGGCGGCCATCGCGACCGCTTCGGCGCCATTGCGCGGCGAGGAACCGGCGGGCGCTCCGAACATCGACGAACCGCGCGGGATGACGACGACCTCGGCGGCGGCCAGCACGACTTCCGCGCGTTTGCCATCGGCCTCCGCGCCCGATGTGACGACGAGGACGTTGCCAAGGTTCATGAGACTGCCCGGCACAGGAGCGGGAACGGCGCCGGCGGCCTGTTCCTGCGCACTCCCTGCGAGCCCGGTTTGCACGACGAACAGGTGATCGCGAAAACGTTCGCTCGCCTGCCGGACGACCTCGCGCAATTCCGCTGTCTCGATGGGGAGAGTGATTGCGATGACACGCGCGGGCGTGCCGATCGCAAAGCCGATGGCGCGTGCGAGCGCATTGCCGTCATTGCCCGCGAGGCGAACCGGAACAAGCCGCCCCTTCGAATAGGCGGCGAGCATCACCTCCGCCGCCGACGTATCGCCGAGCGTTACGCCGTTCGCTGCACCTTCCGCGGCGGAGGCCGGGAAGGGATGTCGATCGGAATCGACGAAATCCCAACCGACGATCTCACCCTCACCGTCGCGCGCGAGACGCGGCGCAATTTTCCCGGACCGATAATCGACGCCCGATCCGATCAGCGCGATGGCGTGTCCGCCCGGGTCCTGGCCGGGCGGTACGGCCGGGTCGGCGGCCTGCGCCGCGACCGTGCCGATGAGGATCGAAAGCGCGATAAGCGGGACGAGTACACGCGACATCTGTGATCTCGAAAGGGCGGCAGGGATAGGCATCAACGCTCGGGTGAAGCGAAGGGATCGTCATCCCCCGTCAGTCCGGCATCGGTTGCGCGTGTGGCATCTTCCTCGTCACATGCCTTGGCCCGCGCAGCCTCGGCCACCACACGCGCGACGCGCCCATCGAGAGGCCCGACGATTGCATCGATGAGGGCCACCAGACCGTCGATGTCGTCGAGCGCGTAGACCGGCACGCTTTCGCCGGAGACTTCGTGATCGGCGGCGATGGCGATGACACGCGGGTCCTCTGCGGCGAGCGACCGCTTGGTCCAGGAGGCCTCGCGACGCGCTTCGATCTTAGGGATGGGCGCGGACTTGTAACCTTCGACGATGACGAGGTCGGCCGGCTCCAGCGCCGCGACGATCTCCTCAAAATTCGGTTCCGGCGCGCCGTCGAGCTCCGTGACGATGGCCCAGCGCGCACCCGAGACGATGGCGACTTGCCGGGCGCCCGCGCGCCTGTGGCGGGGGCCGTCCCGCCCGCCGGCGCCGGGCCGGAAGGCGCGGGGGCCGGGCCCCACGGCCCCGGCCCCCCAACCCCGACGGGTAGACCGC
>OEIV010000459.1_pt1 | contig 22127 bp, 19 predicted proteins | sample 1539231 | NCBI WGS metagenome assembly OEIV01 (sample SAMN03794762, study PRJEB22550) | activated sludge metagenome | feature: wastewater treatment plant; material: activated sludge; isolation source: Wastewater treatment plant of a petroleum refinery complex | place: Argentina: Buenos Aires ... | reverse complement strand
TAACCTCCGCTAAAAATAATCTTAAATTTTTAACCCTAGAGCAGGATTCTTTAGGCGGAACTGTTTTTAGTTTTCCGCGTGCAAAAATTGTAATGACGGCTCCAATGGATTTGCCACTTTGGGGAAAAGTAAAATTGGTTGAGACTAATAAATCCGAACTACTTGATTTATGGCAAAACGTTCTTACAAAAAATAATATTTCAATTAATGAGCAAGAAAAAGTTGTTGAAATTATTAAACAGGATAATCTTTTTATCGTTAAAACTGATCAGGAACATTACACTAGTAAAGGAATTATACTTGCGATAGGGCGAAGAGGTTCTCCCAGAAAACTTGGGGTTCCCGGAGAAGATAAAGGAAATGTTTTTTATAGATTGTTAGAACCAGAATTGATTCACGATAAGGATATTCTTGTTGTTGGCGGCGGTGATTCAGCTGTAGAAGCAGCAATGTTGCTTGCTGATGAAAAGAATCGTGTTACTCTATCTTATAGAGGTGATACTTTTTCAAGATTAAAACCAAAAAATCTTGATCGTATTAATGACTACATTAAAAAGAAAAAAATTAAACCGCTATTTGATTCAAATGTTAAAGAAATATTTAATGATAGCGTAATCTTTACATTTAATAATTCTGCAAATGAATTAAAAATTAAGAATGAATTAACTTATGTATTTGCCGGCGGAATATTACCTACAAGTTTTCTTGAAGGAATTGGGATTAAGATAACAAAGAAATTTGGGGATGCTATATTAAAGCATAAATAGAAAATTGAAATACATTCTTTTCATATTGATGTTTTCTGTTCGAATGATTGCACAAATCTCTCCCGGTGATCTGACAAAAGCACATGCCGATTTGGAAGGAATTAGTAATTGTACAAAATGTCACGAGATTGGTGAGAAAGTTTTAAGCTCAAAATGTTTGGATTGCCACAAGGAAATTAAATCACTGGTAAGTGCAAATAGAGGTTACCATGCTTATTCTGAAGTTAAGAAAAGGGAATGTGCATCTTGCCATAATGAGCATCATGGAAGAAATTTTAGAATAATTAATTTCGATAAAGATGATTTTGATCATAATAAAACGGGCTTTAAACTCACTGGTGCACACTATAAAAAAGAATGTCAAGACTGTCATCAATCAAAATATATAACCGATAGTAAGTCAAAAAAGAAAAGTAAAACTCATTTAGGTCTGGATCAGAAGTGTGTTTCGTGCCATGAAGATAATCATCAAAAAACACTAGGAAATGATTGCAGTAATTGTCATAATGCGGAAAAATTTAAACCTGCTGCAAATTTTGATCATAACAAATCAGATTTCAAACTTGAAGGCGGACATTTAAAAGTTGAATGTTCAAAATGTCATCCGGCAGAAAGGAAAAACGGTAAAGATTTTACTAAGTACAAAGGATTAAAATTTGGAAATTGCTCAGCTTGTCATACTGATGTGCATAAAGGTGCATTTGGCGCGGATTGCAAATCCTGCCATAGCGTTAATGGATTTAATATAATCAATCAGCAAAACTTTGATCATAATAAAACAAAATTTCCATTACTCGGCAAACATCAGACAGTAAAATGTAATGACTGTCATAAAGGTGATCAAAAAAAGAAACCATTTTTTTCAAAGTGCCTCAATTGCCATACTGATTATCATAGAGGTGAATTTATAGTTAACGGAGTAGTTAAAGACTGTAACTCCTGCCATTCTGAAAAATCATTTCAGGTTTCAAGCTTTTCAATTGAAGAACATAATAAAAGCAAATTCCAATTAACCGGTGCTCACTTAGCTGTTCCATGCAAAAATTGTCATCTGCAAGAGAAGGAATGGCATTTCAAAAATGTCGGGTTAAAGTGCATAGATTGTCATAAAAATGTTCATGGTACCGAGCTGGTTCAGAAATATTTACCGCAAAATAATTGTACCTTATGTCATCAAACAGAGAATTGGAGCACTATTACTTTTGATCATAATAGCACAGAATTTGTGCTATTAGGCGAACACAACTATGTAACCTGCGGAAATTGTCATGTTACAGCAGATGAAACCGAACAGAAAGTTTATAAATTTTCATCCCTAAATAACAATTGCGAACAGTGTCATAAAGATATTCATTTTGGTCAGTTTAAGGTTGATAAAATAACAACCTGCGAAAAATGTCATACATTTAACGATTGGAAGCCGGAAAAATTTGATCATAATAAAACAAAATTTTCTCTGGATAATGCTCATAAAAAAGTTGCGTGTGTCAAATGTCATCCTTCAATCACTGAAAATGGAAATAAATTTTTTGTTTACAAGTTAAAAGAATTTAAATGCGCTACTTGTCATACCAAATAATATTTTTTCTTTTTACTATCAGCATATTTGCTCAGTCACCACACGGAGATAGCTTTGATGTTGATTGTTCGAATTGCCATACTGCAGATAGCTGGAAGATAGACCTTACCAAAATCGACTTTGATCATTCAAAAACTAATTTTTCATTAATCGGTCAGCATATAAACTTAGATTGCAAATCGTGTCATGAATCTTTAGTTTTTTCAAAGATGGAAAAAGAATGCGTTTCCTGTCATAAGGATATTCATCAAGCTACGGTTGGATTTGATTGTGCAAACTGTCATACCCCTGGAACCTGGATTGTAAAGGATATAGTCGGTCTTCATCAAAAGGGAAGATTCCCGTTGCTTGGCGCACATAAAATGGCAGATTGCGCTCAATGTCATTCCGGTTACGCAGAGCTTAATTTTGAGCCTCTAAATATTGATTGCTATTCTTGCCATCGACAGAATTATGAATCAACACAGAATCCAAATCACGTAGCCGCAAATTTTACAACTGAATGCCAGGATTGCCATAACATCAGCTCGCTTTCGTGGAGTGTTACCAATGTAGATCATAGTTTCTTTCCACTTGTAGGCGGACATGCATTACCAAGTTGTTTTTCATGTCATCAACAGGGAGGAAATTTTTCAGGACTATCACAAGAATGCTATTCTTGTCATCAACAGACTTATGAGGCAACACAAAATCCAAACCATATTGCTGCTGGAATGCCAACAACCTGTGAAGTCTGTCATACAATCCAAAGCTGGGCACCTGCTCAATTCAATCATAATTTAACTGCTTTTCCATTAACTGGAAAACACATCGATACTGATTGTTCTAATTGTCATATGAACGGATTTACGGGAACCCCAACAAATTGCTACGCTTGTCACCAACAAGATTATCAAAATGCTAATGATCCAAATCATGTAGCTTCACAATTTCCAACTGATTGCAGTTTATGCCATTCAACGTCAGGTTGGGAAGGTGCGACTTTTGATCACAACCAAAGTAATTTTCCTTTAACTGGCAGCCATATTCAGACTGCATGTGCAAGTTGTCATACAAGCGGATATACAGGCACACCAACAGATTGTTATACTTGCCATACAACAGATTATAATAACACAACAAATCCAAATCATGTAACAGGAAGTTACCCAACAACTTGTGCAGATTGTCATTCCACAACAGCATGGCAGCCAGCAACGTTCGATCACAATGGAACTCAGTTCCCATTAACAGGTGCACATATAACAACAACTTGTCAATCGTGTCATCAATCCGGATACACAGGAACACCAACAGAATGTTATGCTTGCCATACAACCGATTATAATAACACAACAAATCCAAATCACATTGCAGTAAGTTTTCCAACAACTTGCGTGGATTGTCATTCAACAACAGCCTGGCAGCCGGCTACGTTTGATCACGATAATCAGTACTTCCCGATATATTCCGGTGAGCATAATGGAAAATGGAACCAATGTTCAGAATGTCATACAACTCCAAATAACTATAGTTTGTTTTCCTGTATAGATTGTCACGAACACAATAGAACGGATATGGATGATGAACATCAGGGAGTTCAAGGATACATATACAATAGTGCAGATTGTTTTGCTTGTCATCCACAGGGAAGATCAGAAGGAGCATTCAATCACGCAACATCAAGTTTTCCATTAACAGGAAATCATCTAACAGCAAGTTGTGCTGATTGTCATCAAAGCGGATATTCAGGAACATCGTCATTGTGTTCAGATTGTCATATAACTTCATACAACACTGCAGTAAATCCAAATCATACGGCGGCTGGTTTATCAACAGAATGTTCCACTTGCCACAATGCAAATGGATGGACGCCATCAACATTTGATGATAGCTCAACAGGTTTTACATTATTGGGTGCACATCAGCCATTGCAATGTTCGGGCTGCCATAGTGGAACTACAACAGGATTAACGAGTGATTGCGTAACTTGTCATCAAGCAGATTATAATTCAGCAGCAAATCATACAGCACAGGCATATCCAACAAATTGTGAAATGTGCCATAACTCAGTAAACTGGAATGAAACAACATTTGATCATCAGACAACAAGTTTTCCATTAACAGGTGCTCACATAACAACAGATTGCCAGTCTTGTCATCAAACAGCTTATACCGGAACATCGGCGGAATGTTTTGCTTGTCATCAAACTGAATATAATAGTACAACAAATCCTGATCATACAGCATTAGGTTTTCCAAATACTTGCGGCGTATGTCATTCAACTGCAGCATGGCAGCCAGCAACATTTGATCATAATACAACTCAGTTTCCATTAACAGGTGCGCATACAACAATAACATGTCAATCATGTCATAGTTCAGGATATACGGGAACACCAACAGATTGTTATGCTTGTCATACAACAGATTTTAATAACACAACAAATCCAAACCATGTAACAGGAAATTTTCCAACAGCTTGTGTAGATTGTCATTCCACAACAGCCTGGCAGCCAGCAACGTTCGATCATAATACAACTCAGTTTCCATTAACAGGTGCGCATACAACCGCTACCTGCCAATCATGTCATCAATCAGGTTATAATAATACGCCAACAGATTGTTATGCTTGTCATACAGCGGATTACAATAACACAACAAATCCGAATCATATTGCAGCAAACTTTCCAACAACTTGCGTGGATTGTCATTCAACAACAGCCTGGCAGCCGGCTACGTTTGATCACGATAATCAGTACTTCCCGATATATTCCGGTGAGCATAATGGAAAATGGAACCAATGTTCAGAATGTCATACAACTCCAAATAACTATAGTTTGTTTTCCTGTATAGATTGTCACGAACACAATAGAACGGATATGGATGATGAACATCAAGGGGTTAACGGTTATGTTTACAATAGCATAAATTGTTATGATTGTCACCCGGATGGAAATGATAGACCAATGTTGTTCGATCATTCAATGACTGAATTTCCATTAACCGGAGCTCATATAAATGTAGAATGTGCCCAATGCCATACTTCAAATCAAAATAGAATATCAACTGAATGTGTTGCTTGCCATATGCAGGATTATTTGAAGACTGTAAATCCTAATCATCAATCAACTGGCATTTCCACGGATTGTATTTCTTGCCACAAAACAAATAATTGGAATTCAACTTTTAAAATATTGCAAGAGAACAGAGAATTTTAATGCTAAATAAGATTAACATAATTTTATTTTTTATTATGATTTCTTTTTCAGTTAATGCTCAGCAAACTATAAAAGAAGGCAAGGTGAGCTATAGTTCATCTGAACTTGTTTATGTTGAATTTGGTAGTACTGAAGGTATATCTGTTGGTGATACACTTTTTAATAAAATCAAAAACAAATTTAACCCGGTTTTAAAAGTTAAGTATCTCTCAAAGAGTTCTCTATCAGGGGAAAACTTAACCACTAAAAATATTGATGCCGGCACTATAGTATCTGCATTCGTTGTTATAAAAGATTCAACTTCAATTGCAGATATTCAAAATAACTTACAAACAGAACTGGTCCTTCCTGTTATCGTTGAACCTGTAACAGCCCCAACAGATGAATTTGTAAAACAAGAAGTTTCGCTCTCTAAAACTGATGGCAGGTATTCAGTTCAGTCTTATACTAATTTTTCTAATAATGAAACCAGATACGATTATCAACGCTGGAGACATTCATTAAGATTTACTTCTCAAAGAATTGCTGAATCAGGGTTTTCATTTTCCAGTTATGCAATATTTGCCTACAAAGCAGATGAATGGAACCTGGTTGCAGATAACTTTAATACAGCGTTAAAAGTTTATGATTTAAATCTAAAATATGAGTTTGATAGAACCGCTAGAATTTGGGCTGGTAGATTTATAAATAGTAAAATATCAAACATAAGCACAATCGATGGATTGATGGTAGAGAAATCATTTTCATCTTTAACATTTGGATTAGTTGCAGGCTCACGTCCCGATTTTTCAGATTTTAGTTTTAATCCAAAGTTATTTGAGTTCGGAGGGTATGTAAGTAAGATCGATTCTTTTAGTACGGGAATTATGGAGAACACAATATCAGCTTTTAATCAAACTAATAATTCTAAAACCGATAGAAGATTTTTATATTTTCAACACACAAACAGTGTCATAAAAAACACATTTCTTTTTGCTTCTGCCGAAGTTGATCTTTACAAAATAGTTGATAGCACAGAACAATCAGATTTTGATCTTACCGGCTTATTTTTTTCTGCAAGATATGCACCTGTTAGAGAGTTTTCGTTAAGTGTTTCTTATGATGCAAGAAAAAATGTTATCTATTACGAAACTTTCAAATCTCTATCTCAAACTATTCTAGAAAACGAATTGCGACAGGGTTTTAGAGCAAGAGCCAGTTTTAAACCAATAAACAATTTATTCTTTAGCCTACAATATGGGTATCGATACAGAAAAGGGGATATTAAAGCCAGCACAAACTACGGTGCCAACTTAGGCTATTCTATGATTCCAACAATTGAATCATCTGCAAATATTAATTTTAATAGAATAGTAAGCAGCTATGTTGATGGATATGTTTATTCCGCGAATCTTTCTAAATCATTATATACATTAAAATCAGATTTATCTTTAGGATTTAGAAAAACGATTTATAATTTTGCAAACGGTGCAAGCAAATTAGAAGAAAATGCAATCCTGGTTGATTTATCTTTAAATGCATTTAAACCTTTTTCATTTTCATTGAGTTACGAAGGAGTTTTTGAATCAACAAAAACTACTGGCAGAATTCTATTTGATATAACTACAAGATTTTAAAATCACTCAAACAAATCATCCTTTCCAAATAAACTATTTATATCTATTTTTGTCTCAAACAAGAGATAAAGAAAATGTTTGAATACGTTGGCGCTATACATATGCATTCCACTTTTTCTGATGGAACTGGTGAAGTTCCTGATATAGCAAAATTTGCAGATGAAGTTGGATTGGATTTCATCATGCTTACTGATCATAACACTTTGCGTGCATTGCAGGAAGGCTTTGAAAAGTGGTATGGAAATACTTTGCTTTTGGTCGGTTGTGAAATAAATGATAAAGAGAATAGAAATCATTACTTAGCATTCGGAATTGATGAAGCATTTTCGACTAGAACACCAGCAAAAAAGTATGTGGCAAAAGTTAAAGAGCTTGGCGGCATTGGATTTTTAGCTCATCCGCACGAAAAAAGAAAACATAAAGAACATCCAGCTTATCCCTGGATTGAGTGGGATACTGAAGATTTTACAGGAATCGAAATCTGGAATCATATGTCTGAGTGGGTTGAAAATCTAACAGAAGATAATAAATACAGATCTTTTCTTCATCCGTTAAGAACAATTATAGCTCCACCAGAAGAAACATTAAAAGTTTGGGATGAATTAAGTTTAAAAAGAAAAGTAGTTGGCATTGGTGGAATTGATGCGCACGCACATAAGTATAATCTTGTTGGATTTTTAGAAGTAGAGATATTTCCGTACAAAGTTTTATTCAAATCTATTCGAACACACATACTTATCGATGAAGCAATCAAAAAAGGCAAGAGTACAAAAGATATTGAAACAGCTAAGTGGCAAATCTATAATTCGCTTAAAGAAGGAAGATGCTTTGTAGCAAATGATTATGTCGCAGAATCAAAAGGGTTTAGATTCTATGCAGAATTTGAAAACATTAAATATCAGATGGGTGATACAGTCCCTGATCATAAAAATATAAAGTTAAAAATATTTTTACCAGGGATTAGTGCGGAAATAAGATTGCTTCGCAACGGTCATATTGTAGAAACCAATAATGGAATTGATGCAGAATTTGTTGTAAATAAAAAGGGCGCTTATCGTATTGAAGTTTATAATGAGGAGCGGGCCTGGATTTTCTCAAATCATATAAGAGTTAATATATAGATCGTAACACTTTCCTTACTCTCAGAATTCCTGATTGAATCTTTTTTATTTCTTCTGAATCATACGGGCAACAAAAAATAAAAAGGACTTACAAAATGTTAAAAACAAATCTTACGCACGTAATCTCAGAAAAAGATCACTCTGAACTATTAACCAGTAATGAAAATGTGATGATATGCTGCGGCAGAATGGGGCCAATGTGTATTCCTGTATATGAGGTTATGGAAGAGCTTGAAGGCGAATATAAAAACATAAAATTTGCAGATATGGAATTTGACTCTCCGGATGCTAAAATTATAAGAAATTTACCAGAGTGCAGAAGTTTTCAGGGTTTGCCTTTTGTTGTTTATTATAAAAACGGCCAAGTAGTTAAAGCAACAAGCAGTATTCAATCAAGAGATCAGATTACTTTAATTCTTGATGAACAATTTAGTAAGTAAATATTTTGTCAAGTATAAGATGACATTTTGGGATAGATGTCATCTTTATCATTAATAATCGAGAAAATTATGGATAATCATTTTGATGTAATAGTTATTGGCGCTGGTGCCGCAGGTTTAACAGCAGGGATTTATCTATCACGAGCAAAAGTTAAAACTCTTATTCTTAACGAAGGTGCAGTTGGAGGGCAAATGGTGCTTACTCACGAGATTGCGAACTATCCTGGTGTAGAAAATATAAGCGGATATGAACTAGCACGCCTAATGAAAACTCAAGCACAAAAGTTTGGATGTATAATTAAATCTAATATTAAGATTACATCTTTAGATCTTAATGATGAAGTGAAAAAAATTATTGTAAACAATAAAGATGTTTATACATCAAATGCTATAATCATTTCAACTGGTGGAAAATCCAGAATGATTGGGTCAATTGGTGAAAATGAATTTAAAGGTAAAGGTATTTCTTACTGCGCAACTTGTGATGGCGATTTTTTTCAGGATAAAGAAATAATAGTTGTTGGTGGTGGTAACTCAGCTCTGGAAGAAGCGGTATCATTAACAAAATATGCTTCCAAAGTTACTATTATTCACCAGTTTGATCATTTTCAAGCTTTGGAACATTATGTTGATGAAGCAAAGAATAATGAAAAGATAAATTTTATTATGGAATCCAAAATAATTGAGTTTGTTGGTAATGAAAAACTTGAATCAGTAAAAGTACAATATCAATCAACAAGTGAAATAACTGAAATGAAAATTGATGGTGTCTTTATTTTTATTGGATATGTTCCAAATACAGAATCACTTGAAGGATTGATTGAACTAAATCAATGGAAAGAAATTGTTGTAGATAAGGATATGAAAACTAATATTGCAGGAGTTTTTGCTGCTGGTGATTCAATTCAAAAAAAATACAGACAGGTAACCACTGCAGTTGCTGATGGAACTATCGCCGCATTAAGTGCAGCTGATTATATAAATAGTTTGAAAAAAGTTGAAGCTGAACAGCTTAACTGATAATAAAAAATGCAAAATAAAAATCATTGGTATGATGGCTGGTTCTACGATAATCTGATTGCACCTAATCAGGATAGAATGTTTGGTGAGATTAAAAATCTTATTGAACCAAACTCGAGCGTAATTGATGTTGGCTGTGGTACTGGAAGATTTTCATTTTCAATCGCTGATAGAACAAATATGGTTGTTGGGGTTGATTTATCAAGTAAGAATATAATCACAGCTAATCAAACACTACAGAGAAATCCAAATAATAAAATTTCATTTCTTCATACCAATCTTGCAAATCTTATATCGCAAAATCATCATTTTGATTACGCTGTGATGACTTATGTAATTCACGAAGTAAATTCTGAAGACAGAATTCCTTTGATGAATGAGATGGCAAAAATTGCAGACAAAATTATTATTGGTGATTATCTTGTTCCTACTACTAAAGATTTTTGGAGTATTTTAAACAATATTGTGGAATTCCTAGCAGGGAATGAACATTTTTCAAACTTTAAGAATTTTGTTACTGATAAAGGTTTGCGTGGCCTTGCAGAGAAAACTGAATTGAAAATAATTCAGGAAATAAAAAACAAACCTAAAACTAGCCAGATTCTTCTATTAACGAAATAAAGTTTTCTGTGTCTTCCAACCTCAGATAGTCTTTTACAAAAGAATATAAATTGTTGCAGCCAGTAATTTAAGTGCATTTAACAAGTAGATTCCTAATCAGCTATTATTAAACTTTTAATTGATTTTAGAAACCTTTGGAAGATTGGGCACTTTAGTATTAAATTTGCCCCAGTTTTTTTTATGAATCACACAGGAAAAAGTAATGTTAACAAAACAGAAGAAGCTTTCAAGAAAAGAGATAAAAGAAGATAAACTCGTAGAATTTTACTACAAATCAATATCTTTCTTCGAAGAAAATAAAAATAGGATTTTTACTTATTTAGGAGCAATTGCATTAGTTGTTGTTGCTGTAATTCTTTTTATGAATTACCGAAGCGGACAAAATGAAGAAGCTGCCGGCCATTTATCTAAAGCTATGGATATCTATGATATGGGTGATTTTCTAGGTGCAGTTGAAGGTAAGAAGGATGTTAAATTATTGGGATTAAAGGAAATCGTAGCTCAATACGGTAGTACAGAAAATGGAGAAACGGCTAAAATTTACCTTGCAAACAGTTATGCTAATCTAGGTAAAACAGATGAAGCACTTAAATACTATGAGGATTACAGCGGAGATATTGATATTTATGTAGCTGCATCTTTAGCTGGACAGGCTGGTTACTATGCTGCTAAGAACGAATTTGAGAAGGCTGCAGATCTATATATGAAAGCATCCAAAGTCTCTAAAGCAGATGTAATGAATTCTGATTATATTTTTCAGGCAGCTGTAAACTATTTTGAAGCAGGGAACAATGAGCAGGCTAAGAATCTTCTTCAAACTATAAAAGATGATTATAAAACCTCAGCGGTTTACTCGCAGGTTGATAGATATCTCACTCAACTAAATTAAGTGATTTTGGTAGATTTTTTATTAAAACCGTGAAGAAATTCACGGTTTTTTGTCAATAATCGTTAAAAAGCTTTTCTTGACATTACAAACTTCTATCTCTATTTTTTTCAAGTCAATTATCAATAATTAATTAGAAACACTATGGCAGACACTTCAGATTTCAGAAATGGTCTTATTATCAGATATAAAAACGACCCTTATGTTATAACAGAATTTCAACACGTTAAACCGGGTAAAGGTGGAGCTTTTGTTCGTAGCACGTTAAAAAATCTTAAAACCGGAAAAGTTTTAGATAACACCTTCAGATCAGGCGAATCTATCGAAATTATCAGAGTTGAGCGCAAAAAATTTCAATATCTTTTTCGTGAAGCTGAGTTTCTTGTTCTTATGGATAATGAAACTTACGAACAAATAAATGTACCTGTTATATTATTCGGAGATTCTGTTGATTATTTAAAAGGCAGTGAAGAGATTGAAATACTTTTTAATGGCGATGATATCATAACTGTTGAACCTCCGATTTTTGCTTACCTTAAGGTTTCAGAGACAGAACCTGGATTTCGTGGGAATACAGCTACCAATGCATTTAAACCTGCAAAACTAGAATCAGGTGCAACAGTTAACGTTCCTCTATTTGTAAATGTTGATGATCTATTAAAAGTAGATACACGTACTGGGGAATATGTTGAACGAGTAAAATCCTAAATAAAGGTAAAACAATGGATCTAAATCTTATAAAAAAACTCATTAAAATTCTTGAATCAAGTGATGTAACTGATCTTGAAATAGAAGAGAATGGTACTAGGGTAAAACTTGCTAAAAAAGTTCGCGTTAATCAGACTGTATCGTATGGACAGCCTCAAATGGCTGCTCCTGTAAATCAGCAGACTTCAGTTTCAGTTTTAAAAACTGAAGATAGAAAAGCTGTTGACGAAAATGCTGGATTACACGAAATCAAATCTCCCATAGTTGGTACCTTTTACAGAGCACCTGCCCCAGATGCAGATTCGTATGCTCAGGTTGGGGATGTTGTATCGGTTGGATCAGTTCTTTGCATTGTAGAAGCTATGAAATTGATGAATGAAATAGAATCTGATGCAAACGGAAAGATTGTCAAAATATTGGTTGAAAACGGTAAGCCGGTTGAATATAATCAACCATTATTCTTAATTCAGGTTAGTTAATCCAATAAGAATTGAGATATTGTGTTTAATAAAATATTAATCGCCAATCGTGGCGAAATAGCATTACGAATTATAAGAACTTGTAAAGAGCTTGGAATTAAAACTGTTGCAGTATATTCCGAAGCTGATAAAGAATCACTACACGTAACTTTTGCTGATGAAGCAGTTTGTATAGGTCCGGCTTTAGGCAAAGAAAGTTATCTTAAAATCCCATCAATTATTTCTGCTGCGCAAATTACTGGCGCAGATGCTATTCATCCAGGTTATGGATTTTTAGCTGAGAATGCTGACTTCTCTGAAATTTGTAAAGAATCTGGTCTAACATTCATCGGACCTTCTCCGGAAATGATTAGAGCAATGGGAGACAAATCTTTTGCTAAAAATACCATGAGAAAAAATGGTGTTCCTGTTATTCCAGGCAGTGATGGAGTTGTTAAAGAAGTGAGTGAAGCAATTAGAATTGCACACGAAGTTGGATTTCCGGTTATAGTAAAAGCATCTGCTGGCGGCGGCGGTAAAGGCATGCGTATCGTTTGGGAAGAAAAAGATTTTGAGAAAGCTTTTCAAACTGCGCAGGCAGAAGCTGAGGCTGCTTTTAGTAATTCAGATGTGTACATAGAAAAATTCTTGGAAAATCCTCGTCACGTTGAATTCCAGATTATGGGTGATAGTTTTGGAAACGTATTTCATTATGGAGAACGTGATTGTTCGGTGCAGAGAAGACATCAAAAATTGATTGAAGAATCACCTTCACCGGCACTTGATGATGAACTAAGAACTAAAATGGGTAATGTTGCTGTACTTGGAGGAAAATCTGTGAACTATCTTGGTGCGGGTACAATTGAATTCTTATTAGACAAGCATAAGAATTTTTATTTTATGGAAATGAATACAAGAATTCAAGTTGAGCATCCGGTTACAGAAACGGTTTACAGTGTAGATTTAGTTAGACAGCAAATATTAGTAGCCGCAGGTCAAAAAGCTGATACACCTCCTCAAACACCTTTTGGGCATAGTATAGAATTTCGAATTAATGCCGAAGATCCTGATCATAATTTCAGACCGTCACCAGGGAAAATAACATCTCTGAACTTACCGGGTGGATTTGGAGTTAGAGTTGATTCACATATTTATCAATCTTATTCGATTCCTCCGTATTATGACTCGTTAGTTGCAAAATTAATTGTTTGGGGAAGAACAAGAGAAAGAGCTATCGCACGCGGTAAAAGAGCCTTAGATGAGTTTGTTATTGAAGGTATTAAGACAACTATACCCTTTCATTTAAAAGTTCTTAACGATCCCCGTTTTATTAGCGGACATTTTGATACTGGTTTTCTTGATAAGTTTAATGCAGATAAATAATTGTTTATTAAGATAAATTTTAAGAGGATAAAATGAGCATTCCAAATAATTTAAAATATACAAAAGAACACGAATGGGTTCTTGTCGAAGGCAATATAGGCACAATTGGCGTTACTGATTATGCGCAAGGTGAATTGGGCGATGTTGTTTTCGTTGATATTGATCCGGCTATAAGCGAAATAAAAAAAAGTGAATCAATCGGAACAATTGAAGCTGTTAAGACTGTGAGTGATATTTTTGCACCATTCACAGGCAAAGTAGTTGAAATAAATGATGAACTAAAAAACAATCCTGAAGTTGTAAACTCCGATCCATATGGAAAAGGATGGATGATTAAAGTAGAAATAAGTGATGCAGCAGAACTTTCAGATCTTCTTGATTCTGGTGCTTATCAAGCGTTAATCGGTCAATAATAATTTTCTTTGAAAACTTTAAAAACAAAATTCGGTTTACCGGATTTTGTTTTTTTTATTTTAAATTAAAGAGATTTAATGAAACAAAAAGAAAAAATACTAATAATAGATTTTGGTTCTCAGTTTACACAACTAATAACTAGGAGAGTTAGAGAAGCCAATGTTTATTCCGAAATTCATTCCCACAAAATTACTTTTGAAGAAATAAAACAATTCAATCCAACCGGTATTATTCTTTCCGGCGGACCGATGAGTGTTTATGATACTGATGCACCTGATCTGGATGAACGAATCTTAAAAATAAATGTTCCGATTCTGGGTATTTGTTACGGTCTTCAGCTAATTAGTAAAAAACTTGGCGGTAAAGTTGAACCCGCAAAAGATAGAGAATACGGCAAAGCAATATTAAACTTGGTAAAATCTTCACCGCTTTTTCAAGATGTAAGTTTAGAATCAAAAGTTTGGATGAGCCATGGGGATTATCTGACTGAGCTTCCAAACGGGTTTGATATTATTGCAAAATCGGATCATTCGCCAATAGGTGCTGTGGCAAATGAATCTGTAAAAATCTATGGAGTACAGTTTCACCCGGAGGTTGTTCATACGGATGAGGGAAGAAAAATAATTCATAATTTTTTATTTGATATTTGCAAATGTTCAGGTAGTTGGACTTCGCACAATTTTATAGAAAACAGTATTGCGGAAATAAAAGAAAAAGTTGGAGACGCAAAAGTTATTTGTGCTCTCAGCGGTGGTGTTGATTCAACAGTAGCTGCAGTTCTTGTTAAGCAAGCGATTGGTGAAAATTTAATTTGCATTCATATCGACACAGGTTTGATGCGTAAGAATGAAAGTTATGAAATAGGAAAAGTTTTTAATGAAAAATTGAATTTGAATCACATTCATATAGATGCCTCAGAAAAATTTATAAGTAAATTACAAGGTATTTCAGATCCTGAGCGAAAAAGAAGAATTATTGGCAACACTTTTATTGAAGTATTCGAAGAAGAAGCAAAAATGATTGATGGCGCTGCGTTTCTAGTTCAGGGAACTTTATACCCTGATGTAATTGAATCAGTTTCAGTAAAGGGCGCTTCAGTTACAATTAAAACACATCATAACGTAGGTGGATTGCCGGAAAAGATGAACCTTAAATTAATAGAACCTTTTCGTGCATTATTTAAGGATGAAGTAAGAAATGTTGGAAGGGAATTAAATATTCCTGAAGAATTCATTGAAAGACATCCATTTCCAGGTCCGGGATTAGCAGTTAGAATTCTTGGTCCTGTAGATCAAGAAAAACTTGATATTTTAAAAGAAGCAGATGATATTTACATTAGTGCAATAAAAAGTGCTGGAATTTATAATGAAATCTGGCAGGCATTTGCTGTTTTACTTCCTGTTCAATCCGTTGGAGTTATGGGTGATGCGAGAACTTATGAATTTGTACTTGCGCTACGTGCTGTAACATCTGTGGATGGAATGACTGCTGATTGGTATAATTTCGAACATGATTTTTTATCTGATGTCTCAAATAAAATCATTAATAAAGTTCGTGGAGTAAACCGAGTAGTTTATGATATAAGTTCTAAACCTCCTGCAACTATTGAATGGGAATAATTGGACGACGAGAGAATAATATTTAAACTCAAACTGGCTTCAGCTTTTATTTCTGAAGGTAAGAATCTTCACGCTGTTCAGGTATATCTAAATCTGATAGAAGAAACAGAAAAAGAAGAAATTTACTTTCACCTTGCCGAATTATATGAGGATATGGGGTTTATTGATTCTGGAAAAAACATTCTATCCAATCTTGTCAGATTAAAAAATAATAATGATGTCACTTTATACTTTGGTCAGTATCTTCTTAGAAATTCCAGGTGGATTGAAGCAATTGAAATATTAAATAGTATTTCTGAAACTACACCTGCTGCATTATTTTTAATTGCATATTCTTATATGATGCTTAATGAGTTTGAACTTGCGAAGGAATATTTTGCAGACTTTATAACTTTTGATGAAAAAAATGATCTTAAGCAGGAAGCAAATCTTTATCTTGCAAAAATTGAATATGAACTGCGTAATTATAATTCAGCTTTAAATTATGCAACAAATGCTCAATACCTTTACTCTGATTTTTGGGAGTTGAATTTGATCCTTGCAAAAGTTTATTACAGTCTTGATATGTTTACTCACGCAGTTAATCCAATTCAAAAAGCCCTTAAACTTAACCCCAAAGATGCATCTGTTCAGGAGTTTGCTGGAAAGATTTATTATCAACTGCAGGATTTTAAAAAAGCAGAAAAGTATTTCTCAGAATTCATAAATTTAAGCTCTGAGGTTTCTGCAGAGATATATACATTGTTGGCAAAGTCTTTTCTTAAGCAAAGAAAAATGGAAGAAGCAAATTTATTCTTTGAACTTGCGTTACAGACTGACCCCGCATATCAACCAGCGATCGCAGGAAAAGGTGCTCTTAATAAATAATACATTGCTATGAAAAGATTACTATTAATTTTAATTACCGCTGTTTCAACTTTATATCCTCAGAACATAACTGTAGATAACGATAAGGATTTTGATAAAGCGCTAAGTTTATATAATTCCAAAAAATACAGCGATGCACTTGATCTCTTTAAAAAGATTGAAAACAGAACGGACAACAATACAAAAAATAGTGTGTCTGGTTTTTTTGTATCAAAAATTTTAATTGAGCAAAAAAAATATACTGAAGCTGAAAAATCCGCTAATAATTTTTTGTTAAAATATCCCAACAGTAAATATGCGGATGAGGTTAAAAATTTATTGATAAAAAATTATGTTGTACAATCGGATTATAATAAAGCGTTCGAATCCTGCATTAACTTTCTCGAATCTTCAAATTCAATTGTTTTTAAAAAAGAGACAAAATCCATTGCAGAAAAAATTGCTTTAAATAATTTGAAGAGTTCAGAAGTCGAAAAGCTAGTTGACAAAAATCCAGCACTGACCTCATTTCTGCTCCTATTAACAGGCAAATTATGTTTAGCTGAAGGTGATGATGCTGATGCCCTGAAGAAATTCAGCGAAATTACATCAAAGCATATTACTTCAGATGAATATGTTGAAGCACTTAATCTTAAAAAAAATTATAGTTCTTTGCAGAGTAATTCTACTTATCCAATTGTGGGAGTTTTACTATCATTGACAGATGAGAATGGAAGAGAGATAGACGCGGCAAAAGAAATCCTCGAAGGTATAAAATATGCTTTTCATGAGTATAATTCAGATCATAGTGAAAAAATTGGAATAGTGATTAGTGATATTCAAAGGGATAAAACAAAAATAACTGAAGCTGCAAGCAATTTTATTGAAAACAATGATATTCGGTGTATAATTGGCCCTGTTTTTAGTGATGATGTTAGAAATGCTCTTAAAGAAATTGATCGATCTAATCTTTGCCTAATTTCACCAACGGCAACAGATGATGATTTAGTTTCATTAAGTGAAAAATTTTATCAAGCAAATCCATCTTTAACTGATCGTGGAAAAATATTTGCACAGTACCTATACTACGTTGAAAATAAAAGAAGTTTAGCTGTGCTAAATTCTATTGAAGGATATTCCCCATTACTTGCAGCAAGTTTCTCTCAAGAGTTTGAACGGCTGGGTGGAAAAATTGCAGCCAAAGAAACTTATAAGAGCAAAAGTTTTTCACTCGCCGAGCAGATGACCAGGATTACAGCAATTTCAAGTTCAATTGGTGGAATTTACGCACCTATATCTGATGGGAGTGATGCAAAAGCTATCCTTTCGCAGATGGTTCAGAGTGGATTAAATATTGATATTTATGGAAATCAAGATTGGTTTCTAGGGAAAGGTTTCGAATCATCACCTGAAATCAGCAACAAACTTACTTTTGACTCGGATTATTTTATAGATTTTAATGATAACGAGTTTAAGCAATTTTCATCATTGTTTAAAAAAATTTCCGGAATGGAAATCAATAGAAATGTTTTATATGGCTACGATACTGCAAAATACATATTAACAGTTCTCAGAAATATTGATCCGACAAGGAAAAATATTAAGTATAAAATGGAATCTGGAATAAGTGTAACTGGTTTTCATAACAACATTTCATTTGATCTGGACAGAAGCAATAAGTTCATAAATATTGTAAGGTTTAACGACGGAGTTTTTGAACTGGTTGATAAATTCCGATCAGGATACTAGCTGAAAGGGGAGTTATGTCTAAAGTAAAAGACCTACCTATAGATGACAGACCTCGAGAAAAATTATTGCTGCGAGGGCCGCAAAATTTAACTGATGCAGAATTAATAGCAATTCTTCTAAGGACAGGTACAAAGGGTAAATCTGTTATTGCTATGTCGCAGGAAATAATTGCAAAAGAAAGTAATCTTGCACAACTAGCGTCAAAATCATCTGCGGAGCTTATAAAAACATCTGGAATAGGCAAAGACAAATCTGCAACATTATTAGCAGCTTTTGAAATAAGCAGAAGAATTTTATCTCAAGCGAAATGGTTTTCTCAGAAAAAAATCACTTCACCTTCAGATGTTGCTGATATATTCATTCCACTCTTGAGAGATGAATTTAAAGAACAGTTTATAGTTGTTTGTCTTAGCTCTGCAAATAAAATAATTAGATATGAAAAAATTTCGTTAGGCAACCTTAACTCAAGTGTAGTTCATCCACGTGAAATATTCAAAACAGCTATTGAGAATAATTCTGCAAGTATAATCCTTATACATAATCATCCCAGTGAGAATCCTGAACCGAGTAATGAAGATATTTCCATAACTAGAAAAATTGTAGAAGCTGGTAAAATGATGGATATCCCGGTTTTTGATCATATAATAATTGCTGGAAGTTCTTATACAAGTTTTGTTGAAAGACGGTTGATCTGAATTTTATCAAAGGGTGAGTTTTATTCACTCCAAAAATGTAATTCTTTTTTCATCCCTTTGCTTAATTGAATTATTTTCTTTGTGTGCATAACTTAGTTTATCAGGGAAATCTAAATGAATACATTGTGTTATTTAGTGTTGTTTTAAGGCGACTTTTCTGTCCTAAAAAAATAACATAATTGTTGATCACAAGGTTTCTTTAATTCATTTTTTTATATAAATTGCACTAAGACAATATGTGTTCTTTACGAAAAAAAACTATTTTACTAATATTTAATCACTAACCATATATATTCGGAGGTATCGAATGAACATAACAAAATCATTGAGAACTGCCGTTTTCTTCGGCAGTATCGCACTTACTACTGCCTTCTTTAGCGGATGCGGCGGATTAAGTGATGCTCAAATAAAAGAATTGAGCGATCTTAAAAGCCTAACTACTTCTCTTGAAGCAGAAGCAAATTCATTAAAAGATGAAAGAGCTAAACTTGAAGCTCAAATAGAAGAAACAAACAGAAAACTTGCTGAATGCGAAAAGCAAAAGGAAGAAGCAAGAGCTAACTTGCAAAAATTGCCTAAATAACAATTAATAAATGATTTTTAAATATATTAAGAGGAAATAATAATGAATTTTAGAGTAAAATTATTAGGAATAGTTTCCTTGCTTCTTCTATTCACTGCTGTAAACTTTGCACAGGAAGAAATGACCAAGGAGCAATGGGAATCTGAAATGGCTACTTATAAAGATAAAAAAGTAGCTCTCGAAAATGAAATCGCTGCTTTAAAGAGTGATATCGACAATCTTAAAGCAATGGATCTTCAAGATCCTGAAGAATGCATAGACGAATTATATCAAATAGTTGGTGCAACACGTAATGATGTTAACAACTACAGAAAAGCTGTTAACGAATTAGATGGTAAGATCAAAAGAAAAGAAGGTCCAAAAGCTGACAGACAAACTGATCTTAACACACTTAAAATGAATAAAATTTCTGCATTACCAGAATTCTACAACAAAGTTCACAATCAAATGCAAAAAGACTTAGACAATTGGGTTGAGGCTCCAACAGATATCAGCTACTCAGTAGTAAAAGGTGATTGTCTTTGGAATATAGCAAAGAAAAAAGAACATTATGGTAATGGATTTGCTTGGCCAGTAATTTATCAAGCAAACAGAGACCAGATTAAGAATCCAGATTTGATTTTCCCAAATCAAACTTTTAAGATCCCTAATCTAACTGAAGAAGAAAAATCAAAATATGAGAAACTAAGAGTAAATTATAAACCAGCTCCTGTTCAATAATTGATTTCTTGTTCTCTTAAATTTATTGTAAGCCCTTATCTTTATTGATGAGGGCTTTTTATATTTAAATCTGAAAATGACTACAGCAGAAAAAAAAATAACACTTAACGGAATTGATATGCTCACACTTCTTGGAGTGAACGACGCAAATCTTAATATTTTAGAGGACCGCTTTAATTCAACTATAAGTGTACGTGGCGATATTGTGAATATTAAAGGTGTTCTTGAGGAAGTTGAGCTGGTTGAAAAAGTTATAAAAGAAATGGCTTACGTTCTCAATACAAGTGGTAGATTAAATAGAAATGATGTCGAAACCATCTTAAATCTCACCGTTGAAGGAAAAGAAATAATCAACGAAGAAGAATTTGATTCGATAGTTCTGTACACTAAAAACGATGTTGTAAAAGCCAAAACTCCTGGACAAAAACAATATTTTCAGACTGCTAATAAAAACGATATTTGTTTTGCTATTGGACCTGCAGGAACGGGAAAAACATATCTTGCTGTTGCGTTAGCCGTTTCAGCACTAAAACGAGGAATTGTTAAAAGAATAGTACTTGCTCGGCCAGCCGTTGAGGCTGGTGAGAGTCTAGGGTTTTTACCTGGTGATTTTCAGGATAAGATAGATCCATATCTTCGCCCATTATATGATGCATTGGATGATATGATGCCTTCAGAGAAATTAAAAGGTTATATAGAAAAAAATATTGTAGAAATTGTACCATTGGCTTATATGCGGGGTAGAACCCTGAACAATGCTTTTGTAATCCTTGATGAAGCACAGAATGCGACCGATGTTCAGATGAAAATGTTTTTAACTCGTCTAGGTGCAAATTCTAAAGCCATAATTACAGGCGATATTACTCAGATTGATTTACCTTCTAAATCAAAAAGCGGTTTGATTCAAGCTAAAGAAATATTAAGCGGAATAACCGGTGTAGGCTTTGTTTATTTTGACAGAGACGATGTAGTAAGGCACAAATTAGTAAAAGATATTATTGATGCTTACGATAAATTTAATGGTAATGGTAAAGGTTAATCAAAACCATTCAGTTTCTTACTTTCATTCCAAAATTTATCCATCTCCTCAAGATTTGATTCATTTATTGCTTTGCCTGTTTCTCTCACTTTTTGCTGCACATAATTAAATCTTTTAATAAATTTTTCATTAGTAAGTCTTAAAGCATCTTCAGGATTTATACCAAGAAATCTTGCATAATTAACCAACGCAAAAAAAACATCACCAACTTCTTTTTCTAATTTCAGGTTTAATTCTTTTAAGTCTTTTTTAACTGAGGTTTGAGACTTTATATTTTCAATCTCATGCATTTCTTCAATCTCTTCTATAACTTTTTTCCAAACATCTTCCTTCTTTTCCCAATCAAATCCAACTTTAGCAGCTTTTTCCTGTAATCGATGTGCCCTTTGCAAGGCCGGTAATTTATGGGGAACTCCATCAAGAACAGATTCACGTCCTTCACTAAGTTTAATTTCTTCCCAGTTCTTTTTTACTTCGTTGGAATCAGCAACTTTAGTTTCACCAAAAACATGCGGATGTCTTCTAATCAACTTTTCCTGAATGGAATCAATAACATCATTTATTGTAAAATGATTTTCCTCTTCGGCTATCTGAGTATGGAAAACCACGTGAAGTAATAGATCACCTAACTCTTTTTTCAATTCTACAAAGTTCTTATTATCA
>OEIV010000458.1_pt1 | contig 22147 bp, 18 predicted proteins | sample 1539231 | NCBI WGS metagenome assembly OEIV01 (sample SAMN03794762, study PRJEB22550) | activated sludge metagenome | feature: wastewater treatment plant; material: activated sludge; isolation source: Wastewater treatment plant of a petroleum refinery complex | place: Argentina: Buenos Aires ... | reverse complement strand
GCATACGAGATAAGGCCACGTGGCTGGAGTTCAGACGTGTGCTCTTCCGATCTGCTCGTCGATGAAGAGGATGACGTTCTTGGCGCGTCGGACCTCGTTCATGACGGCCTTGATGCGCTCCTCGAACTGACCGCGGTACTTGGTGCCGGCGACCATCATGGCCAGGTCGAGCACGACCAGGCGCTTCTCGTGGAGGATCTCGGGGACCTCGCCGCTGATGATGCGCTGGGCGAGGCCCTCGACGATGGCGGTCTTGCCGACGCCGGCCTCACCGAGGAGGACGGGGTTGTTCTTGGTGCGACGGCAGAGGACCTGCACGACGCGCTCGATCTCGTTGGCGCGGCCGATGACGGGGTCGAGGGAGCTTTCGCGGGCGAGCTCGGTGAGATCGCGGCCGAAGGAGTCGAGCGCGGGGGTCTTGCTCTTGCCCTTGCCGGCGGGGCCGGCGGCGGGGTCTTTCGCCGAACCGGGGCCGCCCGCTTGCGGCGAGGAGAGACCCTCGCTGGTCGGGCCGCCTTCGGCGTTTTCGTTGCCGGCGCCGAGGAGGTTGAGCACTTCCTCACGGACCTCTTCGAGCTTGAGGCCGAGGTTCATGAGCACCTGGGCGGCGACGCCGTCGTGCTCGCGGAGCAGGCCGAGCAGGAGGTGCTCGGTGCCGACGTAGTTGTGGTTCAGGTTGCGCGCTTCCTCGATGGCGTACTCGATGACCTTCTTGGCGCGTGGGGTCTGGGGGAGGCGGCCCATCGTGACCATCTCGGGCCCGGCCTTGACGAGGCGCTCGACCTCGAGGCGAACGCGCCGGAGGTCGACGTCGAGATTCTTGAGCACGTTGGCGCCGACGCCCGAGCCTTCCTTCACCAGGCCGAGCAGAATGTGCTCGGTCCCGATGTACTCGTGGTTGAACCGCTGGGCTTCCTGGTTGGCCAGGGCCATGACCTTGCGGGCTCGATCGGTGAAGCGTTCGAACATCGGAGCTCTCCAGTCTCGTCCCGCGCGTCCGGACGCTCCGGGGTGGCGCGGGGTGTAGGTCCCAGAATCCTGTTCGCAGGGCGAGCGCCCGGCGCTTCGGAAACTGCCTTGGGTTTTTCCCGCCGATCGTACGCGAGCCGAGACGAACGGTTCACGCTTCCGTTCGGATCGGGTTCGGATGATCAGGCGGGGTGCCGCCCATGGCCATCGAACGTATCGGCAGCGAGCCCTGTGCCGGTTGGTGGAAGTCGCCAAGTCGCGCCAGAGGCGGCCAAGAAGGTCCGCAAACGACAGGACGGGTGGGGTGGACCCGACCAACCGCCGAAGTGGCAGGCTTGAGAGGGAGTTGCGAGACGCGCGAGGAAGGATGTTGGCTGGCCGGCAGAGGGCGGGCGTCGTCCGGCCGCGGGCTGCATCAGCGTTCGTGGTCGGACGCGTCGCGATCGACGATCCAGCGCGCGTGGCAGGTGGACGCGATGATCGAGGCGGGGAGGGAGCGGTCCTGGTCGCTGGAAGGCTGGAGTACGCGGGCGAGCGTGTCGCGTTTTTCGTGGCCGGTGACGAGGAACACCGCGGCACGGGCGCGGGCGAGCGCGTGGTGGGTCAGGCTGATGCGCGGGCGGATCGAATAGCCCGGCGGCGCGACGACACTGATGGCGAGTCGGGCAGGATCGGGCGGGAAATCGGCGGTGGAAAAGAGGGAGGCGGTGTGCCCATCGACGCCGAGGCCTAAGAGCACGAGGTCGAAGCTCGGCGCGGCGTGGGGGAACGTGGCGGCGAGGAGCGATTCGTAGCTTGGCGCGGCGGCGGGGCCCAGCTCGGCTTGGATGCGGTGGATGTTGGATGATGGGAGCGGCACGCGCGAGAGAAGGGTGTCGGCCGCCATGCGGAAGTTGCTCTCGGCGTGGTCGGGCGGGACGCAGCGTTCGTCGCCGAACCAGACGCGCACGCGCGTCCAGTCGATGACGCGGGGGGGGAGCGCGGCGAGGCGCGCGTAGGGGGCCTTGGGGGTCGAGCCTCCCGCCAGCGCCCAGTGAAAGACGCCGCGGGCCGCGATCGCGCGCTCGGCGGCGTGGACCACGCGATCACGCGCGGCATCGGCGACCTCGGGCGCGCCGGCTCGGATGTCGATTCGATCGCTCATCGGATGATCCGGGGAGGCCGCGGGATTACAGGTTGACCCACTGGTGGCAGGCGGGGGCGAGCAATTCGTCGGCCTTGGACGGTCCCCACGAGCCGGCGGGGTACAAGAGCGGCTCGCGCCCCGTATCGATCAGGGGCGCGCTCACCTTCCAGGACGCTTCCACCTCGTCGTTGCGCACAAAGAGGGTGTGATCTCCACGCATGACATCGACGAGAAGCATCTGGTAAGCCTCGGGGAGCGTGCCGAACTCCTCGGCGTAGCGGAACCGCATCTCTTGCGTGTGAAGGCGCATTCCCTCTCCGGGGATCTTCACCTGGAAGGAGAGGTTGAAGCCCTCGTTGGGCTGGAGGGTGATGAGCAGTCGGTTGCTCTCGCTCCCGCACACGATGTAGGGCGAGAAGACCGTGGCGGGGGGCGTTCGGAACGTCACGGCGATCCGCGTCGCCTTCTTTGCCAGGCGCTTCCCGGTACGGAGATAGAACGGCACGCCCTCCCATCGCCAGGTGTTGATCTTCAGGCGCACGGCGGCGAAGGTCTCGGTCTTTGACGCGGGCGAGACACCGGGCTCCTGGCGATAGCCGGCGAGGGACTTGTCGTTGATCTCGCCCGCGCCGTATTGCCCGAGGATGAAGTCGTCGGGCTGGATGGGCGCGATGGAGCGGAGGATCTTGAGCTTTTCGTTGCTGACCGACGTGCCGTCGATCCCGGCGGGGGCGTCCATCGCGACCAGGGCGAGGACCTGGAGCAGGTGATTCTGGGTGATGTCGCGGACGGCGCCGGCCTGTTCATAGAAGGAGCCGCGGGCCTCGACGCCGAGTTCCTCGGCGGCGGTGATCTCGACGTGGGAGATGCGGTCGCGGTTCCAGAGCGGCTCCCACAGCGCGTTGCCGAAGCGGAACGCGATGAGGTTCTGCACGGTCTCCTTGCCGAGGTAGTGATCGAGGCGGAAGAGGGCGCTCTCGGTGAAGTGCTTGTGCAGGAGGGCGTTGAGGGACTGCGCGGAGGCGAGGTCTCGGCCGAACGGCTTTTCGATCACCAGGCGCGTCCAGCCGGGGCTTTGGTTGAGTCCGGCGGCGGCGAGCGATTCGACGGTCGGCGGGAACGCCGGGAGCGGCAGGGCGAGGTAGAAGATGCGATGGCCGGGGAGATTGTGCTGCTTCTCCAGGGCTTCGAGGCGTTGCCGCAGGGCGGTGTAGGCGTAGGGAGACGCGTCGCCGAGCGACTGGAAGAAGACCGAGCGCCCGGCCCAGGCGCGGAGCTCGGCTTCGGGCGCGTGCTTGGCGAGGGCGGCGACGACCTGATCGCGGAAAGCACTGTCGGAGAGGTTGGCGCGGGCCACGCCCAGGATGGTGGTGCGCCCGCGGGTGGCGGGGTCCTTCTCGATCTCGTGGAGCGCGGGGATGAGCTTGCGCACGGAGAGATCGCCGGTGGCGCCGAAGATCACGAGGATGTGCCGATCGGGGTAGTTGGTCATGGGAAGGCTCGTCTGAAGTGGTCAAGTGGCGGAGTGGCGTGGTGCATGGGCGCGACCGATGGACCTTCGAGCGATGGGCGATTCTCACGGGATTCTGACGCGACACCCGGCGGCGTCGCCCCTGGACAGTCACTTTGCCGCTCGATCATTCTTCTACTCGACTCCGCTCGGGTCCGTTCTCACGCACGACCCTTTACTGCCTCTTCACCCCGTGCCCGCCGAACTGTTCGCGGAGCACGGCGAGCATCCGGTCCGCGTATGAATTGGCCTCGCGCGAGCGGAAGCGCTCGAAGAGTGACTGCGTGATGACGGGCGCGGAGACGTCGAGATCGATGGCGGCCTGCACGGTCCAGCGTCCTTCGCCGGAATCCGACACCCAGGGACGAACACCCTCGAGCGTCGGATTCTCCGCCAGGGCCCGGGCCGCCAGGTCGAGGAGCCATGAGCGGACCACCGAGCCCTCGCGCCAGATTTCGGCGATCTGGCGGCAATCGAGCCCGAAGTCCTTTTTCTTCTCCATGATGGCGAAGCCCTCGGCGAAGGCCTGCATCATGCCGTATTCGATCCCGTTGTGGACCATCTTGGTGAAGTGTCCCGCGCCGCTGGGTCCGACGTGTCCCCAGCCCCTGTCCTTGGCTGGGGCGAGGGACTCGAAGATAGGGCGGAGTTTATCGACGGCGTCGGTGGGTCCGCCGATCATGAGCGAGTAGCCGTTGTCGAGTCCCCACACGCCGCCGCTGGTGCCGCAGTCGACGTAGTGGATGCCCGCGCCTGCGAGTTCGGCGGCGCGTCGCGTGGTGTCGTGGAAGTTGGAGTTTCCGCCGTCGATGATGATGTCGCCGCGGGAGAGGAGCGGGCGGAGTTGTGCGATGGTTTCGTCGACGGGCTTGCCGGAGGGGATCATGAGCCAGACGGCGCGGGGTGCGGCGAGGCCGGCGACGGCGTCGGCGAGCGACGACGACGCGACCGCGCCGAGGCCGGCAAGTTTCTTCACGCTGTCGGCGTTGAAATCCGAGACGACGACGCGATGCCCGGCGCGGAGCAGCCGCTGGGCCATGTTGCCGCCCATCTTGCCCAGGCCGACGATGGCGATATCCATGCACGCCTCCTTGCGTGGGGGCATGATAACGGGGATCGGGGTCGGCGTGTGAGGCGGACTACCGCTTGTCGATGGGGATGTAGGGGGCGGCGTGCGGGCCGACGTACTCGGCCTTCGGTCGATAGAGGCGGTTGTCGGAGAGCTGCTCGATGACGTGCCCGGCCCATCCGCTGACGCGCGACATGGCGAACATGGGCGTGAAGAGGTCGAGCTTCAGGCCGATCGAGTGGTAGGTGGTGGCGGAGTAGAAATCGACGTTTGGATAGATGCCCTTGGCGCCGACCTCGCGGGCCATGATCTGCTCGATGCGGCTGGAGATCTCGTAGAGCTCGAGATTGCCGGTATCAGTTGCGATCTGCTTGGCGAAGGTCTTGAGGAACGTGGCGCGCGGATCGATCGTCTTGTAGACGCGATGCCCGAAGCCCATGATGCGGGCGCCCTCGTGGCGGCGGGCCAGCTTGTCCATGATGAAGGGCTCGATGATGGACATCACGTCCTTGCCCTCTTTCTTGGCGATGTCCTCGATCTCGAACAGCATCTCCATGACTTCCTCGTTGGCGCCGCCGTGGAGCGGGCCGCGGAGCGAGCCGATGGCGGCGGTGAGGGCGGAGTAGGTGTCGCTGAGGGTGGAGATGACGACTCGGGAGGAGAAGGTGGAGTTGTTCAGGCCGTGGTCGGCGTGGAGGATCATGCAGATGTCAAAGGCGCGGGCGACGGCGGGGCTAGGCTTGACGCCGTTGAGCATGTAGAGGAAGTTCTCGGCGAAGGTGAGCTTGGGATCGGGGTCGACCAGGGGCAGGCCGCGCCGGTTGCGGTCGAACATGGCGATGATGGCGGGCACCTGGGCCAGCACGTTGAGGGCCTTCTCGCGGACCTTGTGGACCTCGACGGAGTTGGGATCGGGATCGTGCATCGAGAGCGCCGACACCATCGTGCGCAGCATGTGCATGGGCTGGGCGTTCTTCGGAACCGACAGGATGCGTTCCTTCATCCCCGCGGGGAGCGCATAGCGCGAACGCAGCTGTTGCGTGAAGTCCGCGAGCTCGCCCTTGGTGGGAAGTCGGCAGTTCCAGAGAAGGAAGACGGTCTCTTCGAAGGTTGAGTTCCGCGCCAGATCGTCGATCGGTATCCCGACGTATTCGAGGATGCCCTTCTCTCCATCGATGAACGACATCCGAGTCTCGGCGGCGGTGACGCCTTCCAGCCCCTTGGCGAACGTAGCCATACGACCCACCTTTCGCGGAACGATGAAGGCTCCGACACGGCGAGGCGAGCCCCAGGTCCGCCGCCCGGCCGGAGAGTGCGCACTATAGAAAGCACCCCGAACCGCAGCCACAGAATCCCAGATTGGCCGCTCGCTCTTTCTCGCCTCCGTACCATCCGCCGTGATTTTTCCGGTCGGAACATCCCGCCCACATCGGCGCCCCGCGACGATCACCCTGGCCCTGATCGGGGCGATGGTCGCGACGTTTTTGTTCGCACGATTTCAGGCCCGGCTGGACCCCGAGACCTATTCGAGCCTGCTCGGGCGGCTTCACCTGACGTGGAAGCCGTCGGAGCCATGGCGATTCATCACCTATGCCTTTGCGCACGCGGATTGGTGGCACGTCATCTCCAACGCGATCTTCCTGTGGGTGTTCGGGCCCAGCGTGGAGGATCGCTTCGGGCACGTGGGATTCCTGGCGTTTTTTCTGGCGGGGTCGGTGTTTGCCGGGCTCGGGCACATCGCCATGAGCCCGGCCCCGGTGATCGGCGCGTCGGGGGCGGTGTCGGCGGTGACCGGCGCGTACCTGGTCCTCTTTCCGCGAACGACCGTCCGCATCCTTTTCATTGTTTTCTTTAGTTTTTATGACATCCCCGCGACGTGGTTCATCGCGGCGGCGGTCATTCTCGATTTCCTGCGGCTGGGCGATGGCGGGCAGATCGCGCACGGCGCGCACCTGGCGGGCTACCTCACGGGCTTCGTTGTCGCGGGGGGCTTGCTCGCCACGCGGGTCCTCCCGCGCGAGCCGATGTACGACCTCGTCTCGATCTGGCAGCACCGCAAACGACGCGCGGCGCTCAAGGCCGCGGTCGAGGATGGACAGAAGGAGCGCGCCGCCAGGCAGGCGCCCGACACCGAGCCCGTGATTTCCGAACACGCCGCGCGGCGCCGCGCGAAGATCACCGCGTTGCTCGCCTCGGGCGATCGAGCCGGGGCGGCTGACGAATACGAACTCCTCCTCTCTGAAAACGGCCTGGCCTCTCCCGCGGCGCTGCTCTCCAAGCGTTCGCAGTTCGAAGTCGCGGGTGCGCTGTATCAACTCGCACGCTACCCCCGAGCCATGAGCGCGTTCGAGCTCTTTGCGCGCGCGTACCCCAACGACCCGCAGACCATCGGCGTGAAGTTGCTCATGGCCGCCATCGCGGTGAGGCACATGCGGGACCACGATCGCGCACGCGCCATCCTCGACGACATCGCGCCGAAGCTCTCGACCGATCAGCAGGGTTTCGCCGGCGACCTCCGCGCGGAGCTTGCGTCGAGCGCCGTCACTCCCCCCAATCAACCGAAAGCCACGCCATGAGCCGAACACGCATCAAGATCTGCGGCATACGCGACGAGGATTCCGCGATCGCGGCGATCGAGGCCGGGGCCGACGCTCTCGGCTTCGTCTTCGTCCGCTCCAGCGCCCGCTACATCGACCCCGCCGACGCCTGGTCGCTCGCCTCGGCGCTCCCGCCCTTTGTCTCCAGCGTCGGCGTGTTCATGAACGCCTCGGTCGATCACTTCTGCGATGTCGAGGAAACCTGCCCAACCACCCTCGCGCAGCTCCACGGCAGCGAGGACGAGGCGACCGTGAAGCAGTGCGGCCCCGGAATCGTCCGCGGCCTGCGCTTCGGCGCCGACACCATCGACGCCGACCTCGCGCGCTGGGACCGTGTCGATGAGGTCGACGCGATCCTCGTCGATGGCTCCGCGGGCGGCGAGGGAACCACGCTGGATTGGGAACGCCTTGCCCGGGCGATCGAGCCCATCTCCAAGCGCATCATCCTCGCGGGCGGATTGACGCCCGCGAATGTCGGCGATGCCATCCGCGCCGTACGCCCGTACGCCGTCGACGTTTCCAGCGGCGTTGAGAGGGAGAAGGGCGTGAAGGACCCGGCGCTGATCGAGGCGTTCTGCGACGCGGTGCGCGAGGCCGATCGCGGGTAGCACCCGCCGCCAACAATCGGGCATGACCAGCCCATCGCGCTCGCCGTGCCCACTCTGCCAGCAGGTCGAACGATGTCGCGACGGCGTTGAACCCATGCTCATTGCCTCGTTGCCGCGCACGTTCGTGGTGCTTGGGAGCAATCAGGGCCTGCCCGGCTGGTGCGTGCTGGTCCTCCGAGAACATCGCGAGCACCTGGCCGAACTTCCGCGAGAGGAGCAGGGGGCGATCTTCGACGAGGTCGCGCGCGTGGCCGCCGCTACCCGCGCGGTCTTCCCGAACTCCGGCGCGGGCGGCGGCCCGCCGCGCATCAACTACGAGTGCCTCGGCAACCAGGTGCACCACATCCATTGGCATGTGATCCCGCGCCACGCGAGCGACCCCGATCCTCGCAACGCCGTGTGGGGAATGCCCGCCGAGACGCTGAAGGGAACCACGAGCGACAACGACAAGCAGACGCTCATCGCGCAGCTGCGCAAAGCGCTGGACACGACCAAGTAGCCCGCTGCCCGACGCCGCGCGGATCGCCCATCTACGTCCGATCCACGCCCGTCTTTTCGCTGGGCGGGCTGAAGAGATCGAGGATGTCCGTGTCTTCGTGCGCAACGCACCCATGCGGCGCGTTGGGCGGGAGCACCAGCACCTGGCCTCCGATCAGCATCACCCGCCGCTCCGTCGGCGCGCCCTCGTCGAGCACGAACTCCGCGCGTCCGCTCAGCACGCACACCATCTGCTCGTTGGCGTGATGGTGCGTCGCCAGGCGGAAGCCCTTCGACAGGCGCACCTTGGAGATCATCATGTGCGCGCCGATGACTCGCCGCCGCTCGATCAGCGGCATGGGGCAGTCGGCGGGCAGGTCGCTCCACGACAGCACCTTCGATTCAGACATCGCTCGCTCCGTGTTGAAGTGATTTCACTTACGCCAACGCGCGGTCGAGGTCCCCGATGAGATCGTCCACGTCCTCGATGCCGACCGAGAGGCGCACCAGGCCGTCCGCGATGCCCAGCGCCTTGCGCGCCTCGATCGGCACGCTGGCGTGGGTCATGATGGCGGGGTGCTCGATCAGCGATTCCACGCCACCCAGCGATTCCGCGAGGCTGAACAGCGCGACCCGCTCCAGCATCTTCCGCGATGGCTCGAGCCCGCCCTTCACGACGCACGAGATCATGCCGCCGAACCCGCGCGGCATCTGCTTTTTCGCCAGCGCGTGCTGCGGGTGGCTCTCCAATCCCGGGTAGATCACCTTCTCGATCTTCGCGTGCTTCTCCAGCCAGCGTGCGATGCTCATGGCATTCTCGCAGTGGCGCTGCATCCGAACGTGCAGCGTCTTGGTCGAGCGCAGCATCAGGAAGCAGTCCATCGCGCCCGGCACGGCTCCCGCAGCGTTCTGCACGAACTTCAGGCGTTCCGCGAGCGCGTCATCGCTCGTCACCATCGCGCCCGCGACCAGATCGCTGTGCCCGCCGATGTACTTCGTGCACGAGTGCATCACCACGTGCGCGCCCAGCGACAGCGGGCTCTGCAAGTACGGCGAGGCGAACGTGTTGTCGACGACCAAGATCGGCTTTTCAATGGGCGTACCCAGCGGCCCCAGCGCCGCGTCACGAACTCCCGCCGCCTTGCCCGCCTTGGGCCCGTGCTCGTCGACGATCGCCCGCACACCCGCGATATCGATCACCTTCAACATCGGGTTGCTCGGCGTTTCCAGCCACACCAGCCGCGTCGTCGGGCGCATCGCCTCGCGCACGGCGCCGAGGTTTGTCATGTCGACGCGCGTCACCTCGATCGCGTGGTGGCGGAAGATCTTGTCGAGCTGGCGGAACGTCCCGCCGTAGACGTCGTCGGAGAGCACGACGTGGTCGCCCGCGCGGAGCTGATGGAGCACGCAGTCCATCGCCGCCAGCCCGCTGGAAAACGCCATGCCGTGCTTGCCGCCCTCGAGCGCCGCGAGGTTGGATTCGAGCGCCGTGCGCGTCGGGTTCTTCGATCGCGCGTAGTCATAGCCGTCCTTGAACACGCCCGGCGAGCGCTGCACGAACGTCGACGTCATGTAGACCGGCGTCATGATCGCGCCGGTGGTGGGGTCGGGCGCCTGCCCGGCGTGGATGCAGCGAGTTCCGAAGCGCGACGACTCGTTCATGACAATCTCCCGTGGGTTTCACGAATCCCGGCAAGCGTAGGCCTCGCAGATTTCGCACCAGATCGTGCGTCAAAGTCGGGAGTCCTCGAACCGGAGGAGCAGGCCTCGACCCGCCCGCGTGACACGCCCGGAGTCCATTACAATCTGTCCCAAGCCAGAGCACACTTTGGAGCTCTCTCATGATGCCCTTGAACGACACGCCGCTCGCTCCCAAGCACGTCGCCCCCGGCGGCGGCGCAATCCTCCACGGCCCAGGCGACATCTCCTACATCAAGCTCTCGGCCGCCGACACCGGCAACCGCCTCTCATTCACCGAATACCACGTCGAGCCCGGCGCCGGCCCGCCCTTGCACGTACACACGCTTGAGGATGAGACGTTCTATATCCTCGAGGGCACGATCTCGTTCCATGTCGGCGGGAATCGGATCGAGGCGACGCCCGGCACGACGCTGTTCGGCCCGCGGAACGTGCCCCACTGCTTCAAGAACAACACGAGCCGCGTCGCCAAGATGATTCTGGTCGTCACGCCTCCCAAGAACTTTGAGGACTTCTACGCCGGCATTGGCGCGCCGGTCAACGGCAAGCCGCCGGAGCTCCCGATCGTCATCGAGCGCATCGGGCAACTCGCGCCCAAGCACGGCCTCACAATCCTGGGGCCGAATCCGCTGTAGCCAAACCACGCAACACAGGCACCGGCACCGCCTCGAGTGCCGTGTTGTCGTGTGCCATGTGCTCTGGGGGCCTGTGCCCTGCAGCGCTGTTCTTACCCCAACACTCTTGCCCCAAAGTCCAGCTTCATCGCCTGTTTCGCCAGGTGCAGCGTCTCTTCCGCGACCGCGTTGCCCTTCTTCAGGCCGCGTTTGATCACGTCGAGCACGATCGACTCGCCGCCCGGCTCTTCCATCTTCGCCCGGCGCACCCGCATCGGCTCCAGCATCGTGTTGATCGCCTCGCCCAGCTCCGCCTTCACGTGTCCGTCGCCGATGTTGTCGCCCGCGGCGTATCTCCGCTTGATCTCCGCCGCCCGCGCCGCGTCGTGGTTGCCGATGAACGCGTCGACGTACTGCATGAGGATGTTGCCGGGATCGCCGGGCTCGGTCGGGCTCTGGCGCCCGGTCGTGATCTTGTTGATCTTCTTCTGCACCGCCTTCGCGTCGTCATAGAGGAAGATCGCGTTGCCTAGCGACTTGGACATCTTGTTCTTGCCGTCGATCCCGACGAGGCGCGCCACGCGCCCGATCTTGGCCGCGGGGATCGGGAAGAGCCCGCCCGACTTCACATGGTCCCGGGGCTCGACGCGGTTGCCCACGCCGCAGTACATCTGGTTGAACTTCAGCGCCACGTCGCGGCACATCTCGATGTGTGCCTCCTGGTCCTCGCCCACCGGCACAAGCTCCGGGCGGAACGCCAGGATGTCCGCGCATTGCCCGACGGCGTACATCGGGAAGCCGAAGGGATAGCTGTCGCCCAGCCCCTTGGTCTCGATCTCCGTCTTGAGCGTCGGGTTCCGCATCACCTTGTTGAACGGCAACAGCATCGCGAACAGGAACGTCAGCTCCGCGATCGCCGGCACCTCGGATTGCAGCACGAACGTCGAGCGATCCGGGTCGAGCCCCACCGCCAGCCAGTCCTTCACGATCCCGATCGTGTTGGCGCGGATGTCCGCGGGCTTGTCGGCCAGCGTCGTGAACGCGTGGACGTTGGCGATCAGGAAGTAGCAGTCATACTCGTCCTGCAGGCGCAGGCGGTTCTCCAGCGAACCGACAAAGTGGCCGAGGTGCAGGCCGGTGCTGGTGGGCGTGTCGCCGGTCAGGATGCGGGGCTTGCTCATAGGGAGGAAGGGTACGGGGCCCGCACGCCGTATTCCGGGACATGCGGCGGGGTTGCAGGTTACGGCCGGCCCCCTGCACCTCGCGCCACAACTTCATCCCGAGAGTGCTAAGCACTTTGCTCTTTGAGCGTTCCGAGTTTGGAACCCAGACCGCGATTTATCGCGAAATCGACGTGGTAACGCGGCAGCACTGCCGCGGTGAGCGATTCCTCATCCCACAGTCGTTTCAATTCCTCGAGGGTCCATTGGCCGCTTTGGCGGAGTGCCATCGCACCCATGACCGTCTCTACCAGCTGCTGCTCGAACCATTCACGCACAACTTGCTCAATGGCAGGGCGAGCCCCAGGCACCTGAACATACTTCCTGGCCCACCGATCCGTCATATCGGTGAACACCCGGAAATCTCCATTGATGAGCAGAAGATTCTGATCCGGCAGGAAACGCGCGGCGCGGTCTTCAAGGTCGCCCTTGGTCCGCGTGCCGTCGGCCACCGTCACCCATTTGCGATCCGGCTCGACCGGACTGTTCACCTCCTCTGCCGACACGCCGCCGCGGGTGGCAAGGAATAGGGCGTACACATCGCCTGCGCGACCACCACGCCCGCCGCCGCCACCGCCACCGCCGCCGGTTTCGGTCTTCTGCGGTGTCCCGCCGGGAGTGAGGGAGTCATCGTCGATGAGGTGCTGGCCGTTCTGCGCGGGCCGATACCTGCTGAAATGGAACAACTCTCGCAATCGCTTCAAGCGATCCCGGATCGCGGCACGGTGATCTGAAGGGCTGGACTTCGCGCTGATTTCCTCCATGAGATCGGAAATTGGTTGCGGAAGATTGTCACGGAACTCAGCGGCCCAATCCGACCATGGCAGCGGTTCGCCATCACACAACAAGTTCGTCCGCGCGATGTTGGCGGTAACAGACGCTCCCGCATTGGTGTTCGGCTCCAGATACATCACGACTCGGTTACAGCCGAAGATGACGCCGAAACCTTGAAGGCGAGCGACACCGGCACGCGCGCCGACCAACTCGTACAACTCGTCTTGGTAGAGCGCGGCGATATGCCCACCCCCCGCGTAGTGGCCTGAGTCGTCGTCCACTGTTTCTTTCAGAATCCACCAATGCGCCTTGGCCGTGGTCAGATCGACGGTGCCCTTGGCCTGAGAGTTCTCATCAAGCCAGGGCTTTTGCCCCGTCACTTCTCGCAGAAAACTGTGTCGGTCCGACTGGCCCTTCTCCCACCCCTCGCGTGACTTGGCCAGCACTCCAACAGGAAACCGAAAGTACCGAGTATTCAAGTACCGCAGAATCCAGCGTGAGGGCATCGGGGTGCCTGCCGGGGCGGTCATCGTATTCTCCTTCTCTTCCTTTCCAAGAAGGATCACCATCGTCCCGTTGTCTTTGATCGGATCAGGCTTGAGCGTGTCGTCTATGTACCCCCAGTACTCCTCGCGCCCATCGGGGTGTTTCATGCGCTTCAGGCCGTACTCATTGTTCTCCGGGTCGCGCCAAAGGTGGATGATGTACCCGACACCATCCTTCCAACTCAAATACACAAGCCCTTCGGGATTACGAGGAAGCGCAGAGATTTTCGCACCCACGCCAAAGTTCCCGTGGCGGCTCTGCTCGTGCATCGACGACGACAACTTATTGATGTACTCAACCATCTCCTCGCCGGTCATTCCCACGCCGTTGTCGATCACGGCGAGTTTGGTCTGACCCGTCAGCGTCTGGTGATTCCAAGCGACATCCCACCGAAGTTCGCCTTTCTTTCCTGGCGACTTGCGGATGCTCTCGATCGCGTTTTGTGTGAGTTCCCGCACGAACTGGAGAGGAGCACAGTCCTCTCCCAACTTGTCCACCATGAAGGTCATGTTGGCGACCGACATGGGGAGCGTGCGATTGGACGACGGCGCGCTGCGGCCCTGTGCCATGATATTTCTCCTTACCGAGCAGGGCAGGTTTGCGGCCCCGACAACGGCATGGCGTCGCCAGTCCGAACTACCAGCGGGGGTAACCCCAACTGCTGGGCTCACTGCGGCTGATCAAGACGGACGGGTCGACGTCCATAGGGTATCTGCGAGACCGCAGGCAGGCAACCGGCATGGAACACGCGCCCTTACTTCCCTCCCTCCGTCTTCACGTCCGTCTTCGCCGCGCCCGGCGTTTGCGTTCCCCCCGGCGGCCCCCCTGTTGCTCCAAACCCCGCCGCGACGCGCACCCACGTCTTCTCGATCTCGCCCACCATCTTCGAGAACGCCGCCTTCTCCGCCCGCAATCTCGAATCATCGATCGCGTCGCTGGTGGTCCACAGGTTTGCGAGCTGGCTCGCCTTTTCCGTCGACTCCGCCAGGCCGTAGATGTACCCCGTGCGCACGTCCACCAGCGCCGCCGACGCCGTCGTCGTCACCTGCGCCTCTTCCGCGGGGAACACGCCCAGCGTGATCGTGCCCAGGATCGGGATCAGCGTCTTGCTCCCGAAGCGCGTGTCGATCGTGTAGACGAGCACCACGTCGGCCTGCAGGTCCGCGGCCGCCAGCCGCAGGCTCTTCTCGTCGTTCACCCGCTCGGGCACGACCAGCCGGTTCATAGGCGCCAGCCCGCGCACCATGGGCAGCTTGCCGAGCCGCTCCATGTCGACATCGCTCTCGAGTTCGCGGAGCGTGACGACGCTGAACTTTCCTTCACCGCGCGAGCCGTGGTAGCTGTGCGAGCGGTAGTTGTTGTCCTGCACGCGCACCGTCGCGATGACCGCGGGGAAATTGGCCGCGGGCTTGCGCGCCAGTCGCTCCGCGATCTCCTTGTCGGTGAGCGATGCCTGCTGATCCTGCGTGATGCCCAGGGCACGGAAGTCGGCCGGCCCGCCGGGCACGCTGTAACTGGAACAGCCCCCGAGCGTGGCCGCGCCCATTACGAGCACCATCGCGACGCCCACACCCACCACGCCGAACACGTTGAACACGCGCAACACGTTGCGCACCGAGGCGAACATTCCACGCATGGAGCACCTCCTTGTCCGCGCAGTGTATCAGAACAGTCCGGGAGTCTCCGCAAATTCACCGCGTGCAGAACGTGTGGACAAGCACGACGATTGTTCACAACCCGCATGAAGTCGAGCGGATCGCGGCGCACTCCCCGGTGATTCACCCGGCCGGGAGCTTCGATCACTTGAAAAATAGCGCCATCGCGATATTCGCCGCATTGAACAGCACATGAACCGTGATCGGCACGAGCAAGCTTCTGGTCCGCTCATACGCCACGCCGATCGCGCATCCAAGGAAGCCCAGCGTGATCATCGCGTGCCACGGTACCCGTCCCCAATGCGCCAGCGCAAACAACGTCGAAACGACCAGGATCGACAGCCAGGCGCGCTTCGTCGCCCGCACCAGCGCGCCCTGCAAACACACGCGGTACACAAACTCCTCGACGATCGGCGCGCCCACCACAGCCCCCGCCGCCATCACCCACACCCAGGGATTGCTCGGGTTGTCCACGATCTCCTGGAGCGTCTTGTGCGCGATCGGCTCTGGGTACCAGCGCTCCACCGCCCACGCCAGCCACACCGAGAGCTGCGACACCGACATCACGATCGGCATAATGATCGCAAACGCCAGCACGCCCCACAGCCCATCCTTCCATCGCGGCGTGATCCCCTCCGCGCCCGGCGACGCGCGCCGGAACAGGCCAAGCAGCACGCCCGCCGCCGTGATCCCCATGCCGTAAGAGACGATCGCGTACAGCCCCTGCACGCGCGGCCCGGGCGTGTCGGTCTCGCTCAGCTTCACGCCCAACCCCACCAGCGCGATCGTGCCGCCGATTTGCGCGATGAGGAACGTCGCGATCGCGCCGAAGACCCACACCAGCGCGCCAAGCTCGCCCGTCTTGCGAAGGCCGTTTCTCCGGAATGACCCCGGGCGGATCACGTCGCGCCACCACAAGACGCCGAGGAGCGCCGCCGCCAGCCCGAGCACCGCCCACTGAACCGGCGTGATGCCCTCGAAGGACGGGATCTTGTGCGACGCCGCCGGCACCGCGTCCGCCGACCGCCCGTCGGTGAGCGACGGCGCGGCGGTCTGGGCGCTCTCCGCAGCGATTGTCAGCGGCGCGCAACCCGTTTCGGCCTTTGTGAGCCCACCCGCGCCCAGCGCGATCGCCAGCGCAACAATCCACGCCGTGAACCCCAAGGTGCCCATCCTGGCCGAGATCGTCGAGCAGAAGCGCCGCGAGGTCGAGGCCGCCAAGGCCCGCACGCCCTTCGCGGAGCTTGAGGCGATGGTGGCGCAGGAGGAGGAACCCCGCAACTTCTTTGCGGCCGTCACCCGCCATCCCTCGCTGGACCACACGTCGGTGATCGCGGAGATCAAGCGCAAGAGCCCCTCGGCGGGTTTGATCCGCGCGGAGTACGAGGGCGATGCATTCGCGCCGGAGGACATCGCCAAACGGTATCACAAGGCCGGCGCCGCCGCGATTTCCTGCCTCACCGACGAGCACTTCTTCGGCGGGCGGCTGTCATTCATCCAGCGCGTGAAGGATGCCGTCCCCCTCCCGGTGCTGCGCAAGGACTTCATCATCGACCCGTGGCAGCTGTGGGAATCGCGTGCGGCGGGCGCGGACGCGGTGCTCCTGATCGCCGAATGCCTGACCGAGGGCGAACTGGTCGACATGCTGATCCTGGCCCAGCAGCTCCGCCTGACGGTGCTCATCGAAGCCCACGAGATGGAGAACCTTTTAAAGGTCCGCCCACACGTCGGGTTCCCGCACCCTTCCTATTCCCTGCTCGGCATCAACAACCGCGACCTCTCGTCCATGAAGGTCGACCTCGCCCACACCATGCGTCTGGTCGAGCTGGTCGACGATCGCTCCGTGCTCGTCAGCGAGTCCGGCATCAAGACCCGCGCCGACCTCGAGCGCCTCCGCTCCGTCGGCGTGCGCATCGTGCTCGTCGGCGAGCACCTCATGCGGCAGACCGACCCCGGCGCCGCGCTCCACGAACTGATCCACGGCACACGCCGCCCGACATAACCCATCCCGCGAGGACTCGCGATGATCCCCCATCCCATCCGCACCCGCCAAGTCGCGCTCGCCATCCCGGCGATGCTCTGCCTCGCCCTCCTGTCCGCGGGCGCGTTGGCCCAAGATCGGCCGGCCGAGCCACCAACGGATCAGCCTGCGCAGCCACCAACATCGCCACCCGATGCGCCCGCGGAATCACAGCCCGCATCTCAACCCGCCGCGGCCGCACCTTCTGGCAACGTCGACCCCGCCGCCAAAGAGATCCTCCAGGCGATGTCTGACGCCATCGCCAAGGCGACCTCGATCCGCGCCAACATCAAGACCACCGTCACCGGTTCACTGGCCGGCGTCACGCCCTCCACCGACGCCGCCGTCCGCTTGCGCAGGGTCGACGGCGCATGGCATGTCCGCGTCACCGGCTCGGGTGTCCGCAACGGCCAGGACACCAACTTCGACGTCGCCTGGGGCGGCGGCTCGATCACCTGGCTCGATCACCAGGAAAAGAAGCTCGTCGGCCGCCCACAGAACGAAGCTCGCGGCGGTTCCTACGCCCTCGCCTCTCAGGCCATGCCGACCCAGATCGTCGAAGCCATCCCCTTCAACAAGGAACTCGCCGGCGAGGAAATCACCCTCGCCGCCACCGAAGAAGTCGACGGCCAGACCTGCGACCTCCTGCACGTCCGCTACCCCAAGCGCAAGACGCTCCTCAAACTCTGGATCGCCCAGTCCGACCACATGCTCCGCAGGCTGGAACGCTCCACCGAAACGACCAAGATCACGAGCGCCACCGTCCAGGAATTCAGCAACGTCGCGCTCAACCAAGAGATCAGCGATCTCGAGCTCACCATCGCCCCGCCCGACGGCTACACCAGCGACGTCACGATGCCGCGGCACTATGAAAAGGGCCGACCCGTCGCCGCCGACGCGACGAGCACGAGCACGCCCGCCCGGGCCGAGGGCGACAATCCGTCCTCCACGCCCGCCAGCGTCATCACGCCGCCCGGCGCCGACGGTTCCTCCGCGCCCCATGGCGTCGCTCCTGTCCCAACACCCGGCGCCGGGGGCGCCACGCTTCCCAGCGCCACGCTCACGCTGTCCGACGGCACGACCCTCAGCACCGATTCTCTCCGCGGCAAGCCGGCCGTGATCATGTTCTGGGGAACCTGGAGCCTCCCGGCACGCGACGCGATCGAGCCGTTGTCCAAGTTCGCCGCCGCCCTCAAAGAACCCGGCGTACCCGTGATCGCCTGCGCCGTGCGCGAGCGCACCAAGGATGCCGCCGCGGACTTCCTCAAGAACTTCCACCCGCGCCATCGCACCGGCGACGAAAAGATCGACACGAGCTCGCTGAAGATCGTCGGCGGCGCTGACGCTCTGGCGCGCGAGCTGGCCATCGCACGCTATCCGACCTTTGTCGCCATCGACGCCGAGGGGAAGATTGTCAGGAAGCTCGAAGGCTTTGACCCAATCAAGACGATCGACGAACTGCGCTCCGTCGTTGCGCCCTGACGCCTGTTGAAATGCTTCGACGATCTAACGCGTTCCCGCGTCCGCATGTGATTGCGACTCGTTCATTCTCTTGACTTCCTTGAGGATGAAGTCCATGTCCGTGAAGGGATCGCCGCCGGTGCGCTTCCAGTGAACCCGCCCGCGGGTGTCGATCAGGATCGTCGAGTGGAGCTCCATGTCCTCGAAGTCGTCGTACGACGTGAATCGGCGGGCGTTGATGTGGTCGGTATCGGAGAGCAGTGTCATTGAGAGGCCGCCGAGCTTCAAGGATTCCTTGTTCTTCTCGGGGGGCGTGCTGCTGACGGCCAGGATCACGGTGTTCTGGCCCGACCAGTCGGAGGCGCGCTTGTCGAGGGCGACGAGCTGCTCGACGCAGTGGACGCACGACTCGTTGAGATAGAACACCACGATGACGTTCTTGCCCCGGTAGTCTTCGAGGCGCACCGGCTTGCCGTCCGGATCGAGGCAGTCGAATTTGGGCGCGGCGAATGGCTCCCAGTCCAGCGGCCCGAGATTGGACTGAAGGTCGACGTTGTAGTCGCGCTCGGAGGCGGGCGTCTCGGCGATGGGCTTGGCGTCCAGTGCCAACTCGTCCACCTTTGCACGCCACACGAGGCCGGGATCGGCGTTCGCCCACACGGCCGAAAAACGACCCGCAAAGCGCGCGGCCTGCTCGCGCTCGCCCAGGGCGTTGTGTGATGCGGCCAGGCCCGCCAGCGCAAACGCGTCGTTGGCCTCGACCTTCAGCGCCCGCGTGTACGCATCGACCGCCATGCGGTGCTCGCCGCGGGCGGCCAGAACGTCACCAAGCACCCGGTAGACCGGCCACGGATACGGCGGCGGATCGTTGCGGTAGGAGCCACTGTCGCGGTTCCTTTGTTCGGCCGCGGCGGCCTGAAGGAGGAGTCGCGTGGCCTCAAGCACGTCGCCCTCGGCCGCCTTGAGCAGCCCCTCCGCCGCGTCGGCGGCGATCGCGAGATCGACGTTCATGCCCTTGTTCTTCTCGCTCTGGTCCTTGACCTGCGCGCGCAGCTCGGCGAGGCGAGCGCGGGCCTCGACGAGATTACCCGTGCCGGTGTGCGCGAGGGCTTCGGCGAACGCGCGGCCGGCCTTGTCCGCAGGGATATCGCGCCACGGGATCACACCGGACTTCAGAATGTCGTCCCAGCGCTCAAACTTGATCAGGCAGCGAACCAAGGCCTGGATCCCCTGGTCATAGGCGCCTTGCTCGTCGTCCTTGTTCATCAGCGGGTCGCGCGGTGCGGCGATCAAAGCCCGCGCCCCCGCCAGCGAAGCCCCCTCCATCCCGAGCTGCTCGTGGATGTAGCTGAGGTAGTTTCGGTTGTGAGCAAAGTTCCAGGTCTCGTACGGCAGGGCGAGGCGCTCGTTCATGTACCGGAGCTCGACGCGGGTCGCGGCGTCCATCGAGATCGCGGCCTCTTTCCACATACCGAGCTTGGTGTAGTTGTGCCCGGGCATGTGGTTGGCGTGCCCGACGCTTGGCGCGATCGGGCCGTATCGGCGGCAGCTTTCCAGGGCCTGCTCGGTCGAATTGCCGTCCCAGTTGTGGATGCGATAGTGATGAGCGCCGGGATGATCGGGCTCCTTCTCGAGGACCTGACGGATCACCAGTTCGGTCGCCCAGGTCATGCCGGCGTTGATGCTGTAGAGGGCATAGAGCGCCTTGGCCTCGACATCATCCGGGTGGGCCAGAACGATCTTCTGCACCTCGGAAGCCAGCACGCGCGAGCGGTCCGGAGAACTTCCGTTGAAGGCCTTGTCCCACGCCTCGATGTACAGGCGTTCGCGCGCGGAAACGGAGTCCTTGCGCCGGACAGCGTCCTTCAGAAACTCCAAACCACGCTTGGACACCGGATCATCAAGCGTGCCGGGGCTGAACCAATTCAGGCTCGCGGCCGCGAGTCCCCAGTAGGCCATGGCGCAGTCGGGATCGAGCTTCAAACACCAGCGGAATGAACGCTCTGCTTCCTCAAACCAGAACGAATGGAGCAGCGTGTTGCCCTGATCAAACCACTCCTGAACCTCCGGCACCTTGGTGGTTACGGCGAAGTGCGTCTTGCCGATGCCCTGCATTCGCCAGGGGCGCTGGCGCAACCCGGTATCGAAGGCCGATCCGTGCGCTGAATGCCCCGGGCGATCGTCCGCCAGCGTTCCGGCGGTGAGGAATACGCCAAGAGCCAGCCCGATCAATCCCAAATTCTTCATCGCGCGAGTGTACAGGCTCGGAGTTTCTCCCGAGCCCGGCGCGACATGCTGGTCATACCCCTCGAGCACCGACTTGGTCAACAGCCCGGCGATCGCGGCCCGGAGCCGCCTCTACGCCGGGGTTTCTATTGGATATTCACCTTTTTCTCACTCAGGCGCGCTGCCCTCGCCCGGAAATCGCGTCTATTGAGTAGGCACACTCCTCATCCGGCCCCGTGCCGCGCCGGACTCGCCGGTGGACACCACGCGCGTGCCCTGAAAAGGACACCCGCGTGTTCGTTGCGGGCTCGCGGCTGCGTGGGCGTGCCCAGGACTCGTTCTCCTCACGAGAAGGGCGAGGCCGCTCTCGGGCGCGCGAAAGCGCGCCCGAGGCGCTTCCGATTCCACATTGAATAGGGCACATGAAATGCGCGTGGCCGAATCATCGCGACCGAACAACGGGCCCCGGTCCCGGTAGCATTAACCCGACTCACGACTCACGAAGTACTCTCTTCGTGACTTCGTGACTTCTTCTCAGCACCCCACATCAAACGCGCTCGCAAACTCGTCGTAGTCATTCCCGTTCACAAACCCGTCGTTGTTCAGGTCGGCCTCGGGGAGCGCCAGGTCAAAGGCGTCCGCGAACTCGTCGTAGTCGTTTCCGTTCACGAACCCGTCGCCGTTGAAATCCGCGAAACAGCCGCGCGTCCCGTACACGTTGAGCTGCCAGTCCACCCACACGCCCGTGTCCTGGGCCGCCCGGTCGGCGATCGCCAGCGTCCACGTTCCCTTCGCGTTCTCGCCGAAGTGGCGACGCGACGTGAACACAAACCCGCTGTAGTTGTCCGTCGGGTCGTTCCGCTTGGTCGCCAGCACGGAACTCTTGCCCGACGGCCCGGTCAGCGTGATCTGCAGATCCCCCACGAACGGGTGCGTCACGTTCAGCACCACTTCAACCGTCTCGATCGAGAAGTCGGCGGCAATCGTCGCCGACTTCGTCACGCCCGTCGAGTTATTGTCGGGGATGGCGGCGTCGACCTCGCGGAGGCCGCTGGTCTCGGCGCTCTCCGCTTTCACGTTGTCCCATGTGCGTGCCAGCCCCACCGCGGCGCTGGCGTCGATCGCCCCGAACCCATACTTGTAATTCACCCAGTACCCCGCGCCGTTCTGCACCCACTGCGAGTTGAAGGGCTCGCACTTCCGCGCGCTCTCGATCAGGATGTGCTGCACGTCGCGCCAGCCGAGGTTCGGATTCGCCCCCAGCCCCGGCGCCCCCCCCCCCGCCCCCGGGGGCCCCGCGGAGCGGGCCCCGCCGAAGTCCGGCGTGTAGTTCCCGGTCGAATCCCCCCCCGCCCCAGTCACGTCCGTCGTGTAGATCCCGAGGTTGTTCCCGTTCGACGGCGCCACCACCAGGTGCGCCGACCCGAGCTCGTTGTAATACGCCTGGTAATCCTCGTCGCCGATCGCACCCACGCTCACCACGTACCGGCTCGACGCGTACCCGTCGTAGTCCACGCGGGCGACGCTCCCGCCGTTGCCCGCGGCCCCGCTGGAAATCGGCCCCCGCCCGCCCCGCC
>OEIV010000457.1_pt1 | contig 22164 bp, 15 predicted proteins | sample 1539231 | NCBI WGS metagenome assembly OEIV01 (sample SAMN03794762, study PRJEB22550) | activated sludge metagenome | feature: wastewater treatment plant; material: activated sludge; isolation source: Wastewater treatment plant of a petroleum refinery complex | place: Argentina: Buenos Aires ... | reverse complement strand
TCTGGATCTCGATGCCGATCGAGCAGGAATTGATATCGGTCTCGCCCGCCCAGTGCGACAGGCCCGCGTGCCACGCGCGGAGCGATTCCGCCACCATCTGCGTGACCTCGCCATCCGCACCGACGACGTAGTGGCAGGAGACCTTGCTTTCCGGTCGTGCGAGCCAGTCGATGGCCTTCTCCGCCGAGCTCATGCCCGTGTAGTGAAGGAGGAGCAAATCGGCACGCCGGCCACCGACACGCGGCTCGCAATTCGGCGAGGCATGTAGCCTCGAGACGTGCGCGCTATCGGCCGCCTGGATCACGCGGTGTTGCCCGCAATACTGCGCCGGGCCGCTCGCGCCGCGACGATCGCGTCGTAGGCGGTATTGATGGCGGCGAGCTTACGATCCGCGACGACCTGGAACTCGCGCGGCACTCCGTGCGCCGCCAGCCGGTCGGAATGATTGTCCATGGCGAGGCGGCGGTAGCGGACCTTGAGATCGGCGTCCGAAATATCGCGCGGGACGCCGAGCACCGTGTAGGGGTCGTCGGGATCGACGACGAACATGTGCCGTATGTCGAGATAGTCGGCGTCGCTCAGGTTCAGGATATGGGCGACGCGCACGAGAAAGCGCTCCTCGGCCTCGTGCAGCACGCCATCGGCCGAGGCGACGTGGAACAGGCATTCGAACACGTCGCGGCGGATCTCGGGCTCATTCTCCAGCATGCGGGCGATCTGCTCGGCGTAGGCCTCGTAACCGGCGACATCCTTCTTCGCCAGATCGAACACGCTCCGCACCGCATCGCGCTGGTCGGCCGGCACCTCGAACCAGCGCTCGAACGCCGCAGCCTCGACCGAAACCGCGACACCGTCGGCCTTCGCCATCTTGGCGGCGAGTGCAACGAGCGCGATCGTGAACGCTGTGCGCTGGTGGGCGGGCGTGGAGCAGCCGCCACCGACGCCGAGCGCCGCCGCAAGGCCGGCGAACGTGGCGCCGACCCCACCGCTGCCGCGCAGTCCGGCGAAGCGCGTCTTGATCCGATTCCAGAGCATGGCCCGAGACTAGGGTTTGATCGCGCGAGATGGAAGCGCCCTCAGTTGCGCGCCTTAGCGCGACGCCGCCCAACGGCTCTCGGCCGAACGCGTACCGGCTTCGCACCGTCGCGCATCCCCTGCTGCCTCGACCGGATATGGCCTGTGGGTATGCTCAAGTCGCGGCGCACCAGAAAACTCCGATCTTCATCGCCATGCGATCAAGGATGGCGCAACCACATTATCCGCTATAATCGCAATATTTTTGCGTCGATACACGGCGCCGGACACGCTCGTACCGGCGATGTTCTCGCAACGTAGAAAAAAGTGAGAGTTGTTTCTCCAACATTGCATTGACGGACATGTGCCAGGGGCGCACACTTCTACCAAAGTACGGGAGTTCTGCGCGAGGCGAACGCGCGGAAAGCGACCGGAAGGCGCCAGAGAGCGTCGCGTTGGCATGAGCCCAAGAAAGAATGTCAAAGGGAGACGTCGAGGAGGAGGCGCACATGAGGAGTCTGCTCATAGCGATCGGCTTGGCGGCCGCATTCTCTATCTGGTCAGCGACGGCGAAGGCCGATGCCACCCCGGGGACAGCCGGGGCAATGGCGAACTGCGAGCTTTGCGAATTCTTGAATTGACGGCGTGACGATCGGGCGCTGGTCGCGTCCGAGTTCCACTGAGGGCGTTGGCCCTGGGCTTCGGATGAGTCTCAGCCAAATTCGGCCGGTTCTCTTCCGAAGCCCGGTTCCAAGCCGCCGGGGTCGGCCGGCGGCAACGCTCTGGTGCAAGGCCCGCTGGTGTAACACCCCCTGGTGCATGGCCCGCCGGCCAACACGACCGGCCGGTGGATAGCTTCGCTCGCTGCCGGCCGTATCCGCGGTTGCTTGGCGCGACCGCAGGAAGGTCGGCACCGGAAGGTCGGAACCGGCAGGAAGATTCGGCACTGCCGGAAGATCGGCGAAGGTCGGCCACGAAGGTCGGCCTGGAGTACCAAGGTTTTCGGGCGGATAGCCGATTGGGCGAAACGCCTCCGATGACCTCCGGTAGAATCGCGCGCTGCCCCCCCCGATGTCACTTGGCCCGTGGCGCGCGTTCGAGATCGCCGAGAACGGCGACGCCATCGGCGCCAGCGCCCACCGCCCATTCCTTCGCCATCGTCATACGGGCCTCACGCACCAGAGCCGCGCGGGGACCAGTGCCGGTCGCAACGTGCGACTTCGCCGAGCCCCAAGTCTCGCGGAGGCGATCCGACACCTCGTTCGCCAATCGCTCCAGCCGCTCGCGCAAGCCGCTATCGAGACGATCGAAGGCGTCTTTGCGGACAACGAGCATCGCGCGCGGGCGCCATGCGAGCGCGATTGCCGACCGCCCGTCGGCTGGCGCCGCCTCTGCGGGCCTCATTCTCCGGAAAACGGCCGGCGGCTGGCCGGCTGCATCGGGCAGGGCTGCGGCGCCCCGCACCGGTTCGGCACCGATCAGTTCGGCGAACCGCGTGCTCGCGGCATCGACGGCTTGAACTCGCCGGAGCGGCGCCAACTCGCCGCTCGCATCTCCGGCAGCACCATGGAGCGCCACCGGCCGCGTTTCCATCAGCGACACGAGCACGAGCCCATCTTCCGCCAGGCGCGCGCCGAGCAGCGGTGCGACCGCGGACTCGAGCCTCGCCGAGAGCCGATTCGCGATGGCGAGGAACGGCACGTCGAACGCACCGAAAAGGCCGCTCTGGCGCAAGAACGCCGAAGCCGGCAACACCGCCGCCGCGATCTGTCCCGCAAGCAGCTCCTGCTTGGCGACGCTCGCGAATTGATCGCTGCCTTCGCCGCGGGCCGCCGATCTCCGCTCGATGAGGCGCAGCCATTCCGCGCCTGGATGCGGGGCGAGCGCCTCGGTCTTCTCGCGCAGCGCAGACCTCAGCTCACGCTCGTCGGAGGGGAGTGCGACCGTAAGCTCGATCACGGATACCTCTGCGGACTGAGACACGGCAGTGCCCGCCGCGAGCCCGTGAGCGACAAGCAGAGTCGCCGTGCAGAGACACGCGAGAAGAGCGCGCCGCGGCTGGCGCCATCGAAGCCGATCCCGCATGGCCTGCCCCCAATGATTGACGATCCTCCCCTATCCCGATAGCTCATGCGCGATACCTCGACCAGCATCTGATCGGAGCGCGGCCCGACCGGGGCCGCGTTCACCTTGCATGAGCGCCTTGACGATGAACAGCGACAGCAGCGGCGGCTGGCAATTCTGGATCGATCGCGGCGGCACGTTCACCGACGTCGTCGCACGCGCGCCGGATGGAACGATCTTCGCACGCAAGGTGCTTTCGGAGAACCCGGGCGCCTACGCCGACGCCGCGCTCGAAGGCATCCGCCGCATTCTCTCCATCGACTCCAGCACGCCGATACCCGCTTCGCGTATCGCGTCGATCAAGATGGGAACGACGGTCGCCACCAACGCGCTGCTCGAACGGCGCGGCGAGCCGACCGTGCTCGTCATCACGAAGGGGCTCGAGGATCAGCTCGAGATCGGATACCAGGCGCGGCCGGACATCTTCGCCCGCAACATCGTCAAGCCGTCGATGCTCTATACCGAGGTGGTGGCCGCCGACGAGCGCGTGCGCGCGGACGGCACGGTGGAGCGCACGCTTGACGTCGCCGCTCTCGCCCGCGACCTCGCCGCCGCGCATGAACGCGGCGCGCGCGCCGTGGCGATCGTACTCATGCACGCCTATGCGTTTCCCGAACACGAGAAGCAGGCCGAGCGGATAGCCCGCGATCTCGGCTTCGCTCAGGTCTCTGTAAGCCATCAGGTCTCGCCGCTCATCAAGCTCGTCGGCCGTGGCGACACGACCGTCGCCGACGCCTACCTCACACCGATCCTGAAGCGTTATGTCGCGCGCATCGCCGCAGAGATCGGCACGGACGGAGGCGGGCTCGGATCGGACGGCGGGAGTAGCGGCCCGCGGCTAATGTTCATGGCATCCTCCGGCGGGCTCACCTCCGCCGATCTCTTCGAAGGCCGTGACGCCATTCTCTCCGGTCCCGCCGGCGGCATCGTCGCCATGGCCGAGACCGCGCGGCGCGCAGGGTTCGGCAAAGTCATCGGCTTCGACATGGGCGGCACCTCGACCGACGTGTCCCACTTCGCCGGCGATTACGAGCGCTCGTTCGAAACCGAGGTGGCGGGCGTGCGATTGCGCGTGCCGATGCTGCGCATCCATACGGTCGCCGCCGGTGGCGGATCGATCGTCACCTTCGACGGCACGCGCCTCAAGGTCGGCCCGGAAAGCGCGGGCTCGAACCCAGGTCCGATGTGCTACCGCCGCGGCGGACCGTTGACCGTGACCGACGCCAACCTCGTGCTCGGCAAGATCTCGCCCGAGCATTTTCCGAAAGTGTTCGGCCCGGCGCAGGATGCGCCACTCGACCGCGACGCGGCCGTTGCCGCATTCGAGACGCTGGCGCGCGATATGGCCGGCGGCCGCACTGCGGCGGACGTCGCAGATGGCGTCGTCCGCATCGCCGTCGAAAGCATGGCGAATGCCATCAAGCGCATCTCGGTCGCGCGCGGCTATGACGTGACGCGCTATGCGCTCAACTGCTTCGGCTCAGCGGGGGGGCAGCACGCCTGCCTCATCGCCGACGCGCTCGGTATCGAGACGGTGTTGATCCATCCTCTCTCCGGACTGCTCTCGGCCTACGGCATGGGGCTGGCGCCGTTGCGGGCGAGCCGGCAACAGACGATCGAGCGCCGGCTCGGCGACGATGGCCTCGCCGCCATCGAGGACCTTGCCTGGCAGCTCGGCTCTGAGGTGACGGAAGTTCTTCTCGACCAGGGCGTCGCACACGACGACATCGCCATCACCACGCGGCTGCACCTGCGCTACGACGGCAGCGATGTCGCTCTCCCCGTCGAGCTGGCGGAAGCGGGCTTCATGCGGCGCGACTTCGAAGAAGCGCATCAGCGGCAATTCGGCTTCATCTCTCCCGAGAAGAATATCGCCATCGCGGCGATCGAGGTCGAGGCGCTCGGCGGTGGGGCCGAGATGGACGACCACCGCACGACGCAACCCACGCAATCCGGTGGAAGCGCCTGCGCCTCCGAGCCGCAACGGACGCGGTTCCACTCATCCGGCAACTGGCACGACGCCGTGGTCTGGCGGCGCGAGGATCTGACGAGCGGACGCCACGTCGAGGGCCCGGCGATCGTCATCGAGCCGCATCAGACGGTGGTGGTGGAGCCGGGGTGGCGGCTCGAACTCACCCGGCGAGACGATCTCGTGATGACACGCCGCGAGCCGCGCCAGCGCGAAGAGCTCGGCACCGCGGCCGACCCGATCCTGCTCGAGGTGTTCAACAACATCTACATGTCGATCGCCGAGCAGATGGGCGAAGCGCTGCGTAACACCGCGCAATCCGTGAACATCAAGGAGCGGCTCGACTTCTCGTGCGCGGTTTTCGACAGGCAAGGCCAGCTCGTCGCCAACGCGCCGCACATGCCCGTGCACCTCGGCTCCATGGACCGTTCCGTCGAGACCATCGTGCGCGAGCGTGCCGGCACGATGCGGCCGGGCGACGTCTACATGCTCAACGCGCCCTACAATGGCGGAACACATCTGCCCGACATCACCGTCGTCACGCCCGTATTCGACGAGGCTGGCCAACGCGTCCTCTTCTATGTCGCCTCACGCGGCCATCACGAGGACATCGGTGGGCTGACGCCTGGATCGATGACGCCGCGTGCGACCAGCATCGAGGAGGAAGGCGTCTACATCGACAACGCGCTGCTCGTCAGCGGCGGGCGTTTCCTGGAGGCGGAGACACGCACCCTGCTCGGGTCGGCGAAGTATCCCGCGCGCAGGCCCGACAAGAACATCGCCGACCTCAAGGCGCAGGTCGCAGCCAATGCCAAGGGCACGGCGGAGTTGCGCAAGATGGTTGAGCACTTCGGGCTTGCCGTCGTCGAAGCCTACATGCGCCACGTGCAGGACAACGCCGAGGAGAGCGTTCGCCGCCTGATCGCGCGCCTCGACGAGGGCCATTTCCGCCTCGAGACTGATAGCTCCACCGCCGTCGAGGTCCGCATCACCACCGACCGGACGGCGCGCACCGCGCGGGTGGACTTCACCGGCACGAGCCCCATGCAGGCCGACAACTTCAACGCGCCGGAACCCGTTACGCGCGCAGCCGTGCTCTATGTCTTCCGCGTGATGGTCGACGAGCCGATACCGATGAACGCGGGCTGCCTGAAGCCGATCGAGATCGTCATACCCGAGGGCTCGATGTTGAAGCCCGTCTATCCGGCCGCCGTCGTCGCCGGCAACGTCGAGACCAGCCAGGTTGTGACCAACGCACTGTTCGCGGCGTTGAAGGGGCTCGGAACGGCCCAGGGCACCATGAACAACCTGACGTTCGGCAACGAGCGGGTGCAGTACTACGAAACGATCTGTTCCGGCGCGCCTGCGGGCCACGACAGCGCGGGACGTGGCTTCGACGGTGCCGCGGGCGTTCATGTGCACATGACCAACACGCGGCTGACCGATCCCGAAATACTCGAGCTTCGATACCCCGTACTGCTCGAGGAATTCTCCATCCGCCGCGGCTCGGGTGGCAAAGGCCGCTTCACCAGCGGCGACGGCACGCGGCGCGTGATCCGCTTCCTCGAGCCGATGCATGCAGCGATCCTGTCCGGTTTCCGCGTGGTCGCGCCGCCCGGTCTCGACGGTGGCGCGCCGGGCGAGAAGGGCCGCAACGGCGTGCGTCGCAACGATGGCACCACCGAATGGCTCGGCGGCTGCGCGGAAACCGAGGTCGCCGCGGGCGAGGCCATCGTCATCGAGACACCGACGGGCGGCGGCATCGGCCACCCCGAACAGGCGTGAGTTTCCCAATGGACTATGCCCGGCCTGCCATGTGCGGACGGCCCGGCGTTGAAGAGGTTGCGGGCAGATGCTCGACCATACGGTTCTGACGGTCTTTTTCGTCGCCTCCATCACCGCCATCGCGACGGGCATCGGCGCTCTGCCGTTCCTCTTCGTGCGCCACGTCGGCCCCGCATGGATGAGCGTCGCCAACGCGGCCGCCGCCGGATTGATGCTCGCGGCCTGCTACGGGCTGATCGCGGAGGGCATCGCACTCGATCCCGTGCGGTTGCTCACGGGAATACTGCTCGGGCTCGGCGGCATCCTGATCGGGGAACGGCTCGTCAACTCTCGCGACCACGTCGAGATTGCGAGCCTCAACGGCCTCGACGCGCGCAAGGCCGTCCTCATCGTCGGCGTGATGACTGTCCATTCGTTTGCCGAAGGCGTCGGTGTCGGCGTCTCGTTTGGCGGATCTGGGGAACTCGCGAGTTTCATCTCGACGGCCATCGCCGTGCACAACATTCCCGAGGGACTCGCCATCAGCCTCGTTCTCGTACCTCGCGGCACGCCGATCTGGCAGGCGGCGCTGTGGAGCATCTTCTCGAGCCTGCCACAGCCCCTCATGGCCGTGCCCGCCTACCTTTTCGTCGAAGGGTTTGCGCCGTTCCTGCCGGTGGGGCTCGGCCTTGCCGCTGGCGCCATGTTCTGGATGGTGTTCGCCGAGATCGTTCCGGAAGCGAACCGTGACGCCTCTCCGTCGAGCGTCGCGATCACCGTGACGCTGTCGTTCACGGCCATGCTGGCGTTCCAGTACCTGCTGCTCAAGGGTTGAGCCGCCAGACCTCGAAATTCAATGCCGCGGCGAACGTCACCCACGCGAGATAGGGCACGAATAGCCATGCCGCGACGGTGCTCGCCCGGCGCACGACCACGATGAAGGCGAGGATTGCCAGCCAGAGGAGGCCAATGTCGATCAATGCCGCGGTGATGTCATGCCGGCCGAACATCAGATACGACCAGAGCGCGTTCAATACGAGCTGCACGAGCCAGACCGATACGGCGAGCCCCGTGCCAGCGGCGCGCCATGCGAACCACCCGGCGAGCGCGATCATCACGTAGAGGATCGTCCAGGCGATCGGAAAGACCGACCCCGGTGGTGCCCACGCGGGCTTGGCGAGCGCCGCGTACCACCCACCCGGCTCGAACGTCGCGCCGACCTGCGCGGCGATGGCGACGAACGCGGCAAAGACCGCGAGCGAGAGGTATTTTGAGGTCAAACCTGACCCTCTAGCCCTGGCCCCGGCAGCGGTGCCGCCGCCGCCAGCGAGACCGGCTCGTCCGGCACCCCCGGCGCGCCGACCGCCATGTCCTTGAGCGCACCGAGAACCGACCGCACCTCTCCGTAAACCCAGAAATGACCGGCCTTCTCGATGCGATGAACGCGCGAGTCCACGATGAGGTTGCCGAGTTCGAGCGCCCCGGCCACCGGAACGATGAGATCGTCGAGCCCCTGCCAGATCTGCGTCGGAGCGGCGATCGAATCGAAGTCCAGTCCCCAGGGCGCCGCGTAGATCTCGAGATCCGCAATGCCGCCGCCGATGCCAGCCCGTGTCGCCTCGAGCGTCATCTCCACGATCGATCGCTCGACCTCTGGCAGAGCGACGACGCGGCGGTCGGCCTCCGGCAAGAGATGGGCGAAGGTATGAGCGAAGAAGCGAGGTGCCGCGCGGAATGATCGCATCGCGATCTCTGCATTGATCCGCAGTAGCCACGAATGGTGCGGCAGGTCCAGGAAGAATGCGCGATGGCCAAATGACAGGTGCACGTCCGCTGAAGACCGAGCGGCACCATTCTTCCCGCCGTTCGTAGAATGCGAGTTGCCACGGTGCTGAATGTCGGCGAGCGGCCCGAGCGGACTGATCAACGCGAGGGCCATCACCCGATGCGGGAGACGCGCGGCCATGGAGGCCGCATAGGGGCCGCCGCCCGAAACGCCGAGCACCGCGAAGCGGTCCAGCCCAAGCTCATTCGCCAATTCGACGAACGCTTCGGTGCGCGTGCCGAGGCTTGCGCCGTAGGCGAGCGGAGAATGGCCATAGCCCGGCCGGTCGACCGCGACGATGCGCAGGCCGAGCGAACGCGCCACGCCATCGGTCACGTCGAACATCAGCCGGCAAGCCGGTGCGCCATGGAATGCAAGAACGGGAATACCCGAAGGGTCACCGAACTCGGCCACGCAGAAGCGACGACCCGAGGGCAGGCGCACCAAACGCGAGTGACCGTCCTCCGGCCCAACGAGTCTCTCCATTGCGTGCGTACCCCCATGTCGCGCGAACCCGTCACGCGACGAATCCCGATGCAGAAGGCCAACAATAACCGCCGCCGTAACGACAGACGACCTCGTTGGGCGCAGCCCTCGTCCGCGCAAAAGCGAGAGGCAACGTGCCGCAGACTATAGGCCCATACGGCTCACAGCCGCTTTTCGAAGATGACCTTGCCGTCTCCCGCACGATAAAAATCCGTGAGCAGTGCCGCCTCGCGGAAGCCCTGCGCCAGATAGAACGCGCGTGTCGCGGCGTACTTTTCCGACGATGACGTGTCGGCGTAGAGCAAACGCCCGCCCAGGCCCTGCACAGCGGCCTCGACGCGCCGCATGACAAGATCGCCGATGCCCCGGCCGCGCCACTCGGGTTGAACCGCGATCCAATAGAGATCATGGGACAAGTCCGAGCCCGCGATCGGACCATAGCAGGCATAGCCCGCCAGCGCTCCCCTCATCTCGGCTAAGACGAACTCGTATCCCGAGGCTGCGCCCTTGAGCACACGCTCGCGCACCAGCTCGGCGGCGATCTCGACTTCGTCGGCGGTGAAGAACCCCGTCGCGGCAACCAGATCGCGCACGCGCCCCTCGTCATCGGCAGCAACGTCCGTCCGCCAGGTGATCTCGCCCTCCTGCACCTTGCCGCGGCGTCCACCGTTGTCGCGCCGCCGCGAGTGGCCAGGACGTTTGGGCATGGCGGCAAGCGGATGCGGATCGGCGGCCCCCTGGACCAGACCTTCGAAGAAGCTGCGGACGTTTCCGCCGAGTGTGCGGACGCGATATCCGCCCTCCTGCACGATCAGCGTCGGGTAGCCCTCCGAGCCGATCATGCGGCCGAGTTCTGCGAAATCGGAGGCACGGTTCGACCATGTGCCGGTCGGATCGCCCTTCGCCGTGTCGAAGCCGGCGGAGACGACGAGGAATGCAGGATCGTATTGGCGGACGATGCGCAGTGCATCCGCGAGGGCGGCGCGGTGCTGCTCGGGCGTGACGACCTCGGGCAACGGAATATTGACGTTATAGCCAACGCCCGCTCCAGCGCCGATCTCGTCCTTGAAGCCCGAGAAGTAGGGGTAGGCGAAGCTCGGATCGCCATGGATGGACACGGTCAGGACGTCGGCGCGCTGATAGAAGATGTCCTGCTGCCCGTTGCCGTGATGATAGTCGATGTCGAGGATGGCGACGCGGCCATAGCGGCTCAGCATCTGCGCGGCGATGGCACCATTGCAGAAGTAGCAGAAGCCGCCGAACACGCGCCGCTCGGCGTGATGCCCCGGCGGCCGCACCAAGGCATAGGCGAGCTTGCGGCCTTCCAGCACGCGCGTCGCAGCGGTCAGCGTGCAATCGACGGCGGCGCGGGCCGCCAGATAGGCGCTCTCGTTGAGCGGCGTGAACGTGTCGATGCAGTAATAGCCGGCAAGGATCGTCTGGTCCTTCGGCGGCCGGTTCGGATTGCGCAGCGGAAACACGTAAGGATAGATCGACTTCTTCGAACCGGCGAGGTGGGAGGCGCGGCGGATGTACTCCACCAGCTTGGTATCGTGCACGTCGAAGATGAAGCGATCGGGAAACCGGCGCGGAGGAATGCGTTCGAACATGCCCGAGCCTTCGAGCTCGGCCATGATCGCCGAGACGCGGATCGGCGCCTCGACGTAACCGCGATCATGGACGTGGTGCATGGCATGGCCATCGTGCGTCACCAGCACACACGGCGCGGTTGTCGGCGCGGGGTGCACGCGCACGGGGGGCTTCCGGCGCTTCACATAGCGCGGTTCCCGCAGCCGGATCGGGTCATCGACGACGGACGAAACGACCATCTCGACGTATTCGGGCGTGCAGATCGTCTCGTAGGCGCGTTCGAGGATTGCCCGCATCACCGCCCGCACTTCGTCACGCGCCGGCATCTCGGCGGCCCCGAGCGGGTCGAGGACGAGATACGGCGGATTGGTGGTTCCGGGCGTCACCGGCGTTTCGTAGCGCGTGTTGACGATGGGACGAGCGCCATACCGCTCATAGAAGGCGAGCCGGCGCGCATTCTGCTGGCGCACCACTGGGTCCGGCGACAGCGCGGGATCGTCCGGCAGACATTCGAAGTAGAGGCCGTGCGCCCCGAGCGCGATCGCCGCCTCGCGCATGCGCTCGTAGAGCGCGGCGCCAATCCCGCCGCCCGTGGCGCCAATGCTGGCGGACAGGATCTCGAGATAGCAGAAGCCGACATCGGGCGCGTGAAGTAGCAGGCCGACGCCCGACACCTTGCCGTTCACGCCTTCGGCGACGAACAGTCGCCCGACGAAACGGTACTTGATGGGATTGACGAGGATGTCCGGCAGGCGGTCGATCTCGTCCTGGCCCATGCCCGGGAACTGCGTCCGCATGATCTTCTGCGCCGCCGAAACCGCCGCGCGATTGAGCGGGCTGGTGGTGTCCTGGACTTTTCGGATCAGAAACATGAGGGCCTCAGGAAGGGGACGGTGCTGGCAATTTGCGATTGCGGCGCAAGGAGGCTTCGACTATCCGCGCGATAACGTCGTCGAAGGAAAGCCCCGCCTCGGCCGCCGCTGCCATGAAGCCGGCATCACTCGACAGACACGGATTGGCGTTCACCTCGAGGATGTAGCAGCGACCGCGCTCATCGACACGGAAATCGACGCGCGCGTAGCCCGCGAGGCCGAGCGTATGCCACGCCGCGCGCGTCAGCCGGTCCAGCTCCGCGACGAGCTCCGGCTCGTCCTGCGCACGCACGAACCGTCGCGGCGTGTTGTGGTAGCCGTGGCTCTCCGGGTCCCACTTGGCGGCATAATCGACGATGCGCGGGCGCCCCTCGCCGTAGCCGACGAACACGATCTCGGCCGCCGGCAACACGCGCGGCCCGCCCGTCTCGTCGGTGAAGACCGAGATGTTGAACTCGCGCCCCTCGACATAGCGCTCGGCGAACCAATCGCCGCCGAACCGCGCGGCGCGGCGCACAATCTCGCTCGCAACCTCCGTACCGGCGACGACGGAGGCGTCGTCGATGCCGAAGGACGCATCCTCGGTCAGCGATTTGACGATATAGCGCGCCGAAGCATCCGCCGGGCCGGTAGTACCGACCGTCTCGGGCACCGGAAGGCCCGCTGCCGCCAGCAGCGTCTTTGCCAGGACCTTGTCGGTGGTGATCGCGAGCGCGGCGGCACTGGCTCCGGTGAAGGCGACACCGAGGTGCTCCATCACCGCCGGCGGCAGGTGCTGCAGCCGTCCGTTCCCGTCCAGCCCCTCGACCAGATTGAAAACGAGAATGTCGGGGTTTGCCAAACGCGCGAGCGGTGAAAGATCGAGGGAAAGCGCGAGGGCTTCCGTCCCGTATCCGAGATGTTCAAGCGCTTCTGCCACCTCGGCCGCCTGAAGCAGCGTATCCTGCTCGTCGGGGCGCGAGGAATCGAGCACGCCATGAACGATGACCACGTTACACTTGGCACCTGGAGATCCGGCCGTGGATGGCGCGCGGATCATCGTGCGGCGGTCTTCGCTTTCGGCGTTCCACCGGTGGCTCGCTTCGGCTTCTGTTTCGGGGCAGATGCCTCATTCCCCTTGCCCGACACGACCGAAGCCGCGTTCAGTCCGTTGCGCCGCGCCGCATTGCCGACGATCTGTTCGATAAGCGCTTCGTAGCCGAGCCCATGCAAATCGGAGAGGATCGGCAGGTCGGAGTGTGTCGGATGTAGGCCGGCAATCGGATTGACCTCGAGGAAAACCGGCTCGCCACTGGCGTCGGAGCGAAGGTCGTGACGGGCCGCATCGCGGCAACCGAGCGCGCGATGGGCAGCGAGAGCGCGTTCACCGGCGCGGCGCGCCTCGGCATCTTCACCACGGTGATACGTGACGAGTTGCTCGCACTCTTCCTTGTTGCGCAGCGAGTAGACGCCGGCATCTGCGTCCGCGAGCAGCACGATCTCCATCACGCCGACGACGCGGGCGTCGTCACCCGTGCCGAGCACACCGACGGTGAACTCGCGGCCGGGCAAGTAGCTTTCGACGAGCGCGGGCTGGGCATATCGCGTGAGAATGTGCTCGGCGGCGGCGCGCAGGGCCGCTTCGTCGTCCACCATCGACGCCTTCTCGCAGCCTTTGCCCGTGCCTTCGGCGAGCGGCTTGACGAACGCCGGATAATGCGACCAGCGCGACAGATCCTGCCCGGCTCGCTCAAAGACGAGGAATGGCGCCGTCGGAATGCCGGCGTCACGCACGATGCGCTTCGCCACCGCTTTGTCGAGAGTGACCGCCATCGTCAGCGGATCGGAGAACGCGTACGCTTGGCCGAACAGCTCGCACAGCGCCGGCACCTGCGCCTCGCGCGAGCGGCCCTTCAGGCCTTCGGCGATCGAGAACACGAGGTCGAACCGCTCGCCGGCGACGAGGCGCCGGGCAAGCTCGCGCCCATGCCCGACACGCTCGACGCGATGACCGAGGCGGACGAGCGTCGACTCGATCGCCTCGATGGTCTCGACCGAGTCGAACTCCGCGACGTCCTCGATGGTGTGACCCATGGCGAGGTAGTCGTCGCGGAGATCGAACACGAAACCGATGTGGAGGGGCGACACGTGCGTCAGGCCTTCACCTTCGCGGCCTTCACCGGCCGGTTGGCGCCGACCTTACCGTTCGGGTCCTTGTAACGGTAGGTCTTGCCCTCGAAGTTGCGCAGCACGACGTCCTCGCCGTCGCGGCCGACGAGATAGTCGGGCACGACAGGGATCTTGCCGCCACCGCCCGGCGCGTCGATCACGTAGTGGGGAACCGCGTAGCCGGTGGTGTGACCGCGCAGGCCCTCGATGATCTCCAGCCCCTTCTCGACCGGCGTGCGGAAGTGCGACGACCCGGTGATCGGATCGCACTGGTAGAGATAGTACGGCTTCACGCGGCGCATCAGCAGGCCGTGGTAGAGCGACTTCATCGTCTCCACCTCGTCGTTGATGCCCTTGAGCAGCACCGTCTGGCTGCCGAGCGGGATGCCGGCGTCGGCGAGGCGCGCGGTCGATTCCGTCACCTCCTTCGACAGCTCGCTCGGATGCGTGAAGTGGATGCTCATCCAAAGCGGATGCATCTTCTTGAGGATACGCGTCAGGCTTTTCGTAACGCGCATCGGCAGCACCACCGGCACCTTGGTGCCGATGCGCAGGAACTCGACGTGCTTGATGGCGCGCAGTCGCGTCAGCAGGTACTCGAGCGGCTCGTCCGCCAGTGTCAGCGGATCGCCGCCCGACAGCAGCACGTCACGGATCTCGGTGTGCGCCTCAATGTACTGGAGCGCCTTCTCCCACTGGCTCTTGGAGAACGAGTACTCGCCGCCGACCGCGCCAACCATGCGCGAGCGCGTGCAATAGCGGCAGTAGGTGGAGCAGGTGCCGGTAACGAGGAACAGCACGCGGTCGGGGTAACGGTGCACGAGGCCGGGAACCGCGGAATCGTGATCCTCGCCAAGCGGATCGTCCGCCTCGCCAGGGGTCTGGAGATATTCGGTACCGACCGGAATGTGCGTCCGGCGCAGCGGATCGTCCGCGTCGTGGCGGCTCATCAGGCTGGCGTAATAGGGCGTGATGCCGACCGGCAGCGAGCCCTTGGGGCCCTTCCCCCCCTCGCCCCCGTCACCGGCAAGAACGAACAGCCGCCGGGGCCGGGCGAGGGTGCGGATGCGCTGGGGGACCTCCCCCCGCCAGTCGTCCCACTCGGCCGCCGTCGCGTCCGGGTAGTACCTGCGGGCGAACGCGCGCGTCTGCGCCCCGATGGGGAAACGCGGTACGGCGGCGCGCGGAAGCTCGATGATGGGCCGCCCGCTGGCGACCTCATTCGGAGTCTCGATAGCAATGTTGAGGGGGAGTGTGGTGTGTGTCGCCTCGCAGCGACTGGGAGGCTCGGAAGGCTCCTGAGGCAGCAGCTTCATCTGCCAGTTCTCCAAGTTTCGGTTGGCCGTCGCGCGACTAGCCGCCGTTCTGAGCGCGAACCGAAACGGCCGTGATATTCGTGCGTCGATTTTGTTTTGCAAGTGGCAAACACGCCTTTGCCCAATCAAATTTCCAGCACGCCAGGACTTTGCCCACAGCCAATCCGCGGTTGCCTGGAAGTGCATCGCAGCATCGCGCCCTGGGACCGCGGCGCGTGACCGGCATGTGCTCATCGCCGTCGCCCGTCGCTGCCCGTCCCACTGGTCGCCCCGCTGGTCGCCCCGCTGGTCGCCCCATTCAGCCGCCGGATCGCGACGGCCAGGGTGAGCCCCGGGATGGCGCGGGCCGCCAGGGTTTATGGAACCTCAAGCTTTCCCGCCTAATCTCGCGGCGCGCGTTGGTCCTTTTTCAATGGCCCCGGTTTCAATGGACCGAGGCGCGTGACGCCCGGCCTGCCGGGCGGGTCGGCGCCGGGTGCGTCTGCTCCGCCGCCGAGCCGCTGAAACGGCCGACGCCGATAGACCCAACTGTGAAAAGAGTGAGTTGAATGTCCATCGCAGCCCTGGAGAGCCGCCTCGACGTCGGCCGCCGCTTCGCTCGCTCGCACGCCTTCGTACTCGGCGTCTTCACCGCCACGCTATTCCTCTCCGCGTTCCTGCTGTTCTCTGTTCAGCCGGTCTTCGCGAAGATGGTGCTGCCGAAGCTCGGCGGCTCGCCCTCGGTCTGGGCCGTATCGCTCTGCTTCTTCCAGGCCGCGCTTCTCGCCGGTTACAGCTATGCCTACGCCCTCAACCGCTTCGCCGGACCTTCACTAGCGTTGCCGGCGCATCTTGCGGTGCTCGTGATCGCGGCACTGGCGCTACCCTTCGGGTTGCCGGCCGGTACGTCTCCGGAGGCGGGAGAGACGTATGTCTGGTTGATTGGCGTTCTTGCAGCCGGCGTCGGCCTGCCCTTCTTCGCCGTTTCCGCCAACGCGCCGCTGCTGCAGGCTTGGTACGCGAAGACGGGGCACCCGCACGCGCGCGATCCATATTTCCTCTACGGCGCGTCGAACCTCGGCTCGCTGCTGGCGCTTCTCGCCTATCCGGTCGCGTTCGAACCGATGCTCGGCCTCGGCACGCAGGCTTCGGCATGGACGGGCGGCTTCGTGCTGCTCGCCGCGATGATCGCTGGGTCCGGGTTGCTGATGCTGCGCGAATCGCGCATCGCGACGGCGGCCGAGCCATCTCGTCCGTCGACGATCGGCTCGAGCGCCGCCACTGCTCGAGGCGTCACCTGGCGCGACCGCACCGCCTGGGTGCTCTATGCGTTCGTTCCCTCCGGCCTGCTGGTCGCTTTCACGACGTTCATCACCACCGACATCGCCTCCGCGCCGTTCCTGTGGGTGACGCCGCTCGCCGCCTTCCTGCTGACGTTCGTGCTCGTGTTCCGCGACGAGCCGCGCGTACCGGTCAAGTGGCTGCTCGCCGCGCAGCCCGCACTCGTCGCCGCCGCGCTGCTTGCCATGACCGCGCTTGCGCTCAACGGCTGGTTGCTGCTGGCGCTCGTGCACGCGCCTCTGTTCATGGTCACGATGCTCGTCTGCCACAAGCAGCTCTACGATGCCCGGCCCGACACCGCTCACCTCACTCAGTTCTATCTCTGGATGTCGCTCGGCGGCGTGCTCGGCGGGGTTTTCGCCGCCATCGTCGCCCCGCAGGCGTTCAACGGCATCCACGAATACATGCTGCTGCTGGTCCTCGGCCTGCTGGCGCGCCCGGGCGTCGCCGATGCCCTGCGCGATAGCGAGATGCGCGGCCGGGCCGTCCGGTTCACCGCTGGCGCGGCGCTGGCCATCGGCCTCCTGGCGCTGGTGATGGCGGCCATCCCCGGTGCCTGGACGGCCGGCGTGGTCATCGTGGTGCTCCTGCTTCTCGCCGCTCTCATCGTAGCGGACCGCAACCGTCCCCTGCTGTTGCTCGCCCGAGCTTCGGCGACGGTGCTTGCCATCAGCCTGCTGCCGTCGAGCTTCAACAGCGGCTACTCCGAGCGCAGCTTCTTCGGCGTGAGCCGGGTTTCCGCGTCGGCCGATGGCTCGCTGCGCCTGCTGATGCACGGCACGACGGTCCACGGCGCGGAACGGCTGAGCGATCTCGCCGTCCCCACAGCGGTGCCGCGTCCACTCACCTACTACTATCCCGGCAGCCCGATGCAGAGGGGCGTCGAGGCGGCCCGCGTTTCCACCGGCAAGTTGGGCGGCGGCCTCGTCGTCGGCGGCGTCGGGCTTGGCGCTGGCTCACTCGCCTGTGCCGCGAAACCGGGTGAAAGCTGGCGCTTCTACGAGATCGATCCGGTGGTGGTGGGCATCGCCCGCGACCCGCGCCACTTCACGTTCCTGTCCCGCTGCCTGCCGAACGCGGAGATCGTACTCGGCGACGCGCGCCTGACGGTCGCGGCCGAGCCGGACGCGAAGTTCGACTACCTCTTGATCGATGCCTTCTCGTCGGACGCGGTGCCGGTGCACATGCTGACGCGCGAGGCGATCACATCGTTCCTCGACAAGGTGGCGCCCCAGGGGCTTCTCGCCCTGCACATCACCAACCGCTACATGGATCTGGTCGGCGTCGCGACCGCGACGGCGCTCTCCGTTCAAGGCACGCACGTCGCAATCGTTTCCGGCGTGCCCGAAACGAACAGTCTCGAAACCTCGCGCAACAAGGTCATGTTCGTCGCGCGCAGCGAAGCGGCACTCGCGCCGGTACTCGGCATGGAGCATTCGCAGAGGGTCACGGCGAGCGACGTGACACCATGGACCGACGACTATTCCAACATCATCGCCGCCATCCTGCGTGGCCGCATGCGTTAGAGCATCATCCGGCCGACGGCCTCGCATCGGGCGATGAGCGGTCGGACAAAGATGCTCTAGAATCCTAGAACGAGAGCATCATCCGATCAGGGAAACCGTTCTCGGTTCTGTCTGATCGGATCGCGATTCGGAGCGCTATTGCGCATTGATGGAAGCGCGATGCGCGTTCACCTCCGCCGATCGCGCCCTGGATGAAATCCGGCGCCGTGCCGTTCAAGCTGCGCGGCGCAGCGAAGCGATGAAGAAGCCATCGGTTCCGTGGCGCGCGGGCGTCAGCAGCAGGCCGCCCGAGCCGCCGTCCGCCGACACCGGCGGATCGCCGCCGATCTGGCGGCGCCAGACCTCCGCGAACGGTTCGACCGACAGCTCGGGGTGCTTCGCCAGCACGGCCGCGACGCGATCACCGTTCTCCTCCGGCAGCAGCGAACATGTAACGTAGACGATGCGGCCACCGGGTTTCACCAGCCGCGCGCCCTGCTCCAGCACCGCATCCTGCTGCCGCTGGCGCTCGGCGAGGGCGTCCGGACGCAGGCGCCATTTGGAATCGGGACGACGCCGCCAGGTTCCCGAGCCCGTGCACGGCGCGTCGATCAGCACCACGTCGAAACGCGCACCGAGCGCCTCCAGCGCCACCGCATCACCGCCGTCGAGCACCTGCACGTTGCGGGCGCCTGCGCGCTTCAGCCGCTCGAATATCGGACGGAGCTGCCTGCGATCCGCGTCGTAGGCGTAGATCTGGCCGGTGTTCTGCATCGCTGCCGCCATGGCCAGCGTCTTGCCGCCGGCCCCGGCGCAGAGATCGAGCACCTGCATGCGCGGCCCAGCGCCGGCGATCGCGGCGGCGATCTGGCTGCCTTCGTCCTGCACCTCGTACCAGCCCTTGCCGTGCGCCGTCTCGCCCTCGACGTGGGGCGCGCGGGCAGCCCCGGCGGGTGGCGCAATTCGCACCCCGAGCGGGGACAAGGCCATAGGTTCCGCGGCATACCGGGCGAGCGCCTTCAGGACCTTCTCGCGATCGGCCTTGAGCGTGTTGACGCGCACGTCGACAGGCGCGCGCCGCGCCAGAGCCTCGCCTTCCTCGACCAGCCGTTCGCCGAATGCGCGCAAGAGGGGGGGGGGGACCCCCGCGGGAATATCGGCGGCGATCCCGGGGCCCGTTCCCGCCGGCACGCCTGCGGCGAGACGCGACTTCTCGTCGTCGGTGAGTGGTTCGGGCGCGTGCTCCGAACCGTCCGCGACCGCCGCCACCGCGTCGGCCGTCATGTCATAGGCGCGCATGGCCGCTGCGAGAGCGAGCGCGCGCGGCGTTGCAATCCCCATCTGCGCGGCGAGCGACGAGCGCCGGCGCAGCGCGTCGTAGACGAGGCTACCGATGGCAGAGCGATCTCCCGACCCGGCAAAGCGGTGGCTGCGTCCCCAATCCGATAGGGCATCGGATGCAGGCCGGTGCTGCGTCTCGATCGCCGCGAGCACCTCGATGGCCGCCGCGATCCTGCCTCCGACTCTCATTCTCAATCCTCTTGGACGTGCAATCTCACCGGGCTACCCGGCCAAAATCTCGATCGCGGTAACGGCGACAAACCCGGCGAGCGCCACCAGCGAAGCTCTGAGAGCCAACCCGTTCAACGGTCCGCGAGGAGCGACGCGTCCGGGGCCTCTGCGACCACGAACATCCCGGCGAACGCCGGCGCATATCCGCCCCCGCCGCGCCACTGAAGGGCGGCCACCGCCGCAGCGAAGAAGACGACGGTCACCGCCAGATGCCGGCGCCACAGCGCCTGCCCCAGCACCATCCGCTCGTCGTCACCCGCGGCTTCCGCGGAGCGCTGAAGGGAATAGGCACGCAGCAGCGTGCCGAACTGCAGCGCGAGCGGAACGAGCAGCGCCAGCTCCGCGCTCGTCATGCGCCGCCGGCCAGCAGGATGCGCACGGCGAGATAGCCCCACATCGCCGCCAGGACAACGGCGCCCGCAACGTAGGTGCGAAACCGGTTCAGGACGTTGTTGTTGGTCGTGTGGATGATGGCATGAATGAGCCGCAGCACCACGAACACCCAGGCCAGCGCCACCATGACGTGATCGGCCTGGCGCGTCAGGATGGCGATGATGGCCAGCACGTAGAACAGCACCGGCAGCTCGAGCTGATTGCGAAAGGCGTTCGAAACCTTGGTCACCGCCTCCGGCCACGCCTGCTGGCCGAGAGCGATGTCTCCGACCCGAACCTCGCGCCGCTGAACCGCCCGCAGCCGCATGTAGCCCATGCGGAACAGCAGCACGATCGTCAGCCCCATGTGGGCGAAGACGGCGGCGAGCAGCGCGACGGTTTGCATCAAAGACCACCCGGATAGTTGGGGCTCTCGCGCGTGATGGTGACGCCGTGGGCGTGGCTCTCGCGCATGGCCGCGGGCGAGATGCGCACGAACTGCGCCTTCGCCTGCAATTCGGGAATGGTCGGCGCGCCACAGTAGCCCATGCCCGCGCGCAGGCCGCCGACGAGCTGGTGCAGCACCGCGTCCGCCGGCCCCTTGTACGGCACCTGTCCCTCGACGCCCTCCGGCACCAGCTTCAGCGTATCGCGCACCTCGGCCTGGAAATAGCGGTCGGCCGAGCCGCGCGCCATGGCGCCGACGGAGCCCATGCCGCGATAGGCCTTGAACGAACGCCCCTGATACAGAAACACCTCGCCGGGGCTTTCGTCCGTGCCGGCCAGCAACGAGCCGATCATGGCGACGGACGCGCCGGCGGCGATGGCCTTGGCGACGTCGCCCGAGAACTTGATGCCGCCGTCGGCGATGACCGGCACGTCGGCCTTATGCGCGGCTTCGGCCGCATCCATGATGGCGGTGAGCTGCGGCACGCCGACGCCGGCGACGATGCGCGTGGTGCAGATCGAGCCCGGGCCGATGCCGACCTTGACGCCGTCGGCGCCGGCATCGACGAGGGCTTTCGCACCGCCGGCGGTGGCGACGTTGCCGCCGATCACCTGCACCTCGTTGGACAGGCGCTTGACCGCCGTCACCTGGCTCAGCACGCCCTGCGAATGGCCGTGCGCGGTGTCGACCACGATGACGTCGACCCCGGCCTCGACCAGCGCCTCGGCGCGGCGCAGCCCGTCGGGGCCGACGCCGGTCGCCGCGGCGACCCGCAGGCGCCCCAGCGCGTCCTTGCAGGCGTTGGGGAAGGCCTGCGCCTTCTCCATGTCCTTCACCGTCACCAGGCCGATGCAGCGATAGGCCTCGTCCACCACCAGCAGCTTCTCGATGCGGTACTGGTGCAGCAGGCGCTTGGCCTCCTCGCGGCTGACGCCTTCCTTGACCGTGACCAGGCGGTCCTTGGTCATGAGCTCGGCGATCTTCTGCCGCTCGTCCTCGGCGAAGCGCACGTCGCGGTTGGTCAGGATGCCGGCCAGCCGGCCGCTGACGCGCTCGACCACGGGAATGCCGGAGATGCGGTAGTGCGCCATCAGCGACAGCGCCTCGGCCAGGGTCTGGTCGGGGTGGATGGTGAGGGGATTCACCACCATGCCGCTCTCGAACTTCTTGACCTTGCGCACCTCGTTGGCCTGGGCGGCGATCTCGAGGTTCTTGTGCACCACGCCGATGCCGCCGGCCTGGGCCATGGCGATGGCCAGGTTGCCCTCGGTCACGGTGTCCATGGCGGCGGAAACCAGCGGGATGTTGAGGCGGATCTCGCGGGTGAAGCGGGTCGCGGTTTCGGCCTCGGCCGGCAGCACGGCGGAGTGCGCCGGCTCCAGGAGCACGTCGTCGAAGGTCAGGGCTTCACGGATCTGCATGCCAACCACCTGAGCTAGAGGCCTGTGCGGTGTTGGCGGTTCCGTGTACAGCAAGGGGGTGACCCTGCCAAGCGCCGAGCCATGCCATGGGCGCAGGGGTGGGGCGGCGGCACAGGACCTACAGGTCCCGGGCCCGGCAAAAGCCTGGCCACGGCAGGGCTAAGCCGGGGTGTCCTTCGCGCCACGGAAGCCCAGCGCGATCAGGTAGAGTTCGCTCGAATCGGCGCGGCTGGCGGCCGGCTTCACATGCCGGACCTCCTTGAACTGCCGCTTCAGGGTATCCAGCAGCTGCTTCTGCGTGCCGCCCTGCAGCACCTTGCAGAGGAAGGTGCCGCCCGGCGCCAGCACCTCGGCGGCGAAGAGCGCGGCGGCCTCGGCCAGCGCGATGGTGCGCAGCGAATCGGTGCTGGCGTGGCCG
>OEIV010000456.1_pt1 | contig 22231 bp, 17 predicted proteins | sample 1539231 | NCBI WGS metagenome assembly OEIV01 (sample SAMN03794762, study PRJEB22550) | activated sludge metagenome | feature: wastewater treatment plant; material: activated sludge; isolation source: Wastewater treatment plant of a petroleum refinery complex | place: Argentina: Buenos Aires ... | reverse complement strand
CTGTGTAGTTGATTGTAAACGGTGCATTGCCTTGTAAGTCAATATGTATGAGGGTTTTGTTGCTATCGCAGTTGTAAACAGGTGTGCTCAGGGTATGTGCGATGGCCTGGTAATTAAACAAATAAGTTTGGTTAATATTTTTGACACATCCTGTGGCATCGGTTAATTGTTGAAACACATAATTGCCATTGTCTACAAAAGCTGTGAAGTTATTATTGCTGGTATTGAATTGCAAAGGCAAGCCATCTTTGGTATAATCGATGGTGAAAGGTGCATTGCCTTGCAGGGTAAATGCAATGGCTGTTTTATTGCTATCGCAATGATAAATCGGAGATGCTATCGTCGCATTGATACTATTGTAATTAAACACAAAATTTTCAGTCATCAATTTTGTACATGAAATGTCACTAACTTGTATGAATTGATAGATGCCATTGTTGAGATAAAGATCTACACTATTGGTATTGGCAATCAATTGTGAAGGAGAGCCATTTTCTAAATATTGAATTGTCCAAGGGCTATCACCTTGCAGGTCAATATGTATGTATGTTTTATTGCTATCACAATTATATTGTGGGGTTGTAAAAGCATAATTAACGGCATCAAAACTAAAGGTAAAGGGCAAATTAATATTTTTGATACAACCGGTTGAATCAATCACATATTCAAATACATAATTGCCATTAGCAAAATATTGAGCACTTGTGGCATTTGAAGTGATTAATTGCTGGGGTTGACCATCTTTGGTATAATGCACTATAAAAGGTGGATTTCCTTGAATGTCAAATTGAATCAATGTTTTATTGCTGTCACAGTTATCAGCTGGTGCACTTAGTTGTACATCAATCATATTATAATTAAACGAAAAAGATTGATTGAGACTACTGAAACAATTTGTTGAATCGCTGACATGAATAAATTGATACATGCCATTATTCACATAATCATCAAAACTATTGTTATAAGTCACAAGTTGCATAGGGGAGCCATTCTGGGTAAATTGAATGGTCCAGGGGGCATTGCCTTGTAAGTCTAAATGAATGAGGGTTTTATTGCTATCGCAGTCATAAATGGGTGTACTTAAAAGAGCACTGACTGGATTAAAATTAAAAACAAAACTCTCATTGATATTTTTTACACATCCTGTGGCATCCGTGATTTGTTGAAATACATAATTGCCATTTTCGAAAAAGGGTGTAAGGCTGTAGTTATTGGTTGTGAGTTGCAATGGGTTGCCATCTTTGGTATAATCAATGGTAAATGGGGCATTGCCTTGCATGGTCATTAAGATAGCTGTTTTGTTGCTATCGCAATGGTAAATGGGTGTACTAAGTTGTATACCAATGGAATCTTTATTAAAGAAGAAATTTTGATTGATTGAATGTGTGCATGTAGCATCAGTAACATGAATAAACTGATATAAACCATTTGCGAAATAATAATCGTTGCTGACCGTATTTGTACTTAATTGTTGGGGTATGCCATTAACACTGTATTGAATGGTCCAGGGGGCATTGCCTTGTAAGTCGACATGAATGAGGGTTTTGTTGCTATCACAATCATAAGTGGGTGTACTTAAAAGGGCATCGACCGGATTAAAATTAAAACTAAAACTCTCATTGATATTTTTTACACACCCTGTGGCATCGGTGATTTGTTGAAATACATAATTGCCATTTTCAAAAAAGGGAGTAAGGGTATTGTTATTGGTTATGAGTTGAAATGGGTTGCCATCTTTGGTATAATCAATGGTAAATGGGGCATTGCCTTGCATGGTCATTTGGATAGCGGTTTTGTTGCTATCGCAATGATAAGCGGGTGTATTCATGACAAAATGTAATGAATCATGATTGATGTTGAAAAGTTGATTGATATTTTTCTGACATTGATTTGAATCAGTGATAGAAAGAAATTCATAGAATCCATTGTCGAAATATTGGTTTGCCATTGGCTCATGCAACATGAATGAAAGTGGGATTCCATTCTTTTTATATTGTATCAACCAGGGCTTTCTACCTGATAGGTTAAATTGAATGGCCGTTTTATTTGAATCACAATCATATTGAGGTGCTGACAGCACCACATCAATCAAGGAATCATGAATGGAAATAGCCTGATTTATATTTAAAGAACAATGATTGCTATCTGTTACTTGCAAATAAATTAGCTCAGTATTGTTATAATGCTTTGTAGGTGTACTGGTGTAAAATGTATCTTCAACAGCAACATTGTCAATCGTACTGCTGACAGTCCATGGGGCTGTGCCTGCAAGTTGTAAACTAATAGATGTGAAATTCGAATCGCAAATAAATTGTTTGTTGCTTATCGAAAATCCAACGGATGCATCTTTTGTAAATGAATACACATTACTGCTATATCCTGCATGAATAGATGCATCATCCATATTTTTTATTTGGTAACTTCCTTCATCCATCAGGGTATAAATCACTGTATCATTATTGGTATTGATGGAGGTGAGCAGGGTATCATTTTTATAAATGTCAAATTGAAAGGGTGCTTGTCCGCAAAGGCCAATTTTTATTTGCTGACTGTCTGACTTGCACACCCCTGTAATCGGAACAATAAATGCTTTTGGTTTGGCTTTTATTCTTTGTATAAAGGTATCTAACACGCCACAAGGTGGAAAGGTATGGTAATTGAAATTGTAGAAATAGCTACAATTGGTGGTGTTATTTAAAAAGTTTTGGGTAAAGTGAAAATCATGTTCGGGATCCATTAAGTCTACATTGTCACTTTCGCCCCAAGTAAAAAGGATATTTGTTTTTGATTTGCTGATTCGGTCTTTCACGGTATCTCTTCGGTAGCTATCTGGTGCGTTGCCAAATCGATTACTCAATAAAAACTGAGAGGGTAAATAGGTGTCAAAATCAATAGAATAACCGCCTGACACTACGGCTGCATCTGGTTCGGTATTTAGCAGATTGAGTAAGGCTGTATAGCCACCTTCTGAAATGCCTAATAAGATAATTTTACTATACGATTTTTTTAAATGTTTTACCAATGCCATGGTTTCAATCAAATAATTGGTTCCATAATTATGTCCGATGGCTTCACAATAATTATAAGCATAATCATTGAGTTTTTTTCGTTTCCAATAAATGGCTCTCCAATCTTCATTGGGTTTGCTATAGGTATATACATCGCCATATTGGAGACAAGTATTTTTTACATTGCAATAATAGCAAGCATATCCGATGCCTTGTAATAACTGAGTAGTGGTATTGATATCATTCCCATGTATGAGTAAAAAGGCGGTATTGCAATCACCATTTGCAACACTGGGTGTATAAGCAGTATAAGCAGTATCCATTTTACCGTTCAGGGTAAAAGGCAATTGCATCACAGGGTCGGTTTGGTTATAAATCCATGGGAATGTATTGAAGGAACTATTGACTTGGGTTGAGTAGCTGAGGGTTGCATTCTGAATGTTTTCGTAGGTGTTGTTATTAAAATCGGCAGGGGTAAAAGGGAACGTGGTTATGAACCTATTTTCTAATTGTTGTTTAGTTTGAATAGAGTCATACACATACCATGGGTAAGGATAATTCCAGTAAGGGATATAAATTTGAGAAGTAAATATGGTAGAAAATAAGGTACTATCCGCAGGAGATAATTGGGCATGACTGTTAGTCTTGAAAAAAAGGACAAAATAAAATACGAATCCCCATTTATAAAATTTGTTCATAGTACGACAAATGTACTAAAATAGCTTATAAATGCGGTCTTCAAGTTAAAAAAATGTATTTAAGGATTTTTTTTTATAAGTTTGTATTACTCTAAAAATTTCATTTTATGCGGGCACTTAGGTTTATTCTTTTTATGTTCTTTTTTACTCAAATTGGTTCATTTACTTTGAAGGCACAGTTTACACATGCTGATAGTGTGTATTTGGCCAATATTTGTAAAGAAGGAATGTATATATCCTATTGGAATCACCCGGGTAATTGGTATCATCATAAAGAAGTCACTTCACTACAAAATTTTTATGACCAGATTGATAGTAGCTACGTCTTTCATAATGATGAATTTGCTGATTGTTATCGAAAAATAAGCACTTCAGATATCCTCGAACGTGATACCTTAATCAATGCACGTATAGATACTTTCGAAAAGACTTTCAACACCAATTTATTTGGTCACAAAAACCCTTTTGTAAAACTTCAATTTAATTTAAATAATAAAACGGCATATAGTTATGCTTTGCTTGATTCTACTTCTGCTCCTGTGTATAATACTGATAATGCATTTGTGATTATTTCCGGTACGGGTACTAATCAGTTGAAAACAATTGTGGATGGTACTGGATACCATGACATGAATTGTAATATGAGAAATTTATTGAATCCATATGGCGATACCTATATTATGTCGATGCCAAATGAAGATCATCGGGCGATTTATTTTAATAGAAAGAAAATTGCTAGTTTGCCAAATTATCAAGTCCCTTATTTGTTTACCTATCTTAATGCTGATAATAAATCACTGGGCTTAAATCGATTGATAGAAACTGTGGCTTTTATTAAATATTTAAAAACAAAATATAAAAAAGTATTTGTATTGGGATTGTCTACTGGAGGTAAAGTGGCATTGTGGGCTTCCTTATTGTCTGAACCAGATGCGTCCATCATTGCATCTGGGTATAGTGTACTGGTTGACAATGATTACAATGCACAGCTAATCAATTCAATGTCGTATGGCAACTATTTGCTGGTATATGATAAAGATTCTACCCGTTCACGATTGAGTCAGTTGCATACCCAATTTTTGTTTACCCAAGCACAAAATGATGGGGCACTTACCCAACTTGACATCGACAGTAGCATCACCAAAAACTTTTTTAGTTCATTGAATAATGCTTCTTATTACTATAATTTTTACAATCACTCTTTTCCTCCCTGCCCAGTAAGTGATTCTTTTCTGCAACGTTGTTTTTTAAAACCTAAAGTATTCCTGACCACAGATACCAATTTATGCAATGCAGATAGTGTTGTTATGAATCTTTCGTTTTTAGGTTCCCCTCCTTTCAATTTTCAACTTTATAAAGACAGCACCTTCATATCGAATCATATTTCAAATACAAACCAAATGTCGATTTCTATTTTTAATGAAGGTAACTATTTGATTAAGAATATCGTTGACAATGGTTCATATATTGGATATACTTCAGATACATTTAAGTATATAAAAGATATTCAACCCAATGCGTTGCTTACGCAAAAAGAATTTGTTTGTGATTCATCTAAAACTAAAATTTTATTTGATTTTACAGGTCAAGGCCCTTATACCGTGTTTTATACTAAAAACAATTTAGCAGATAGCATGACCTTTTACAATACCCACGACTCTGCTTTGTTTGCCGATGGCAATTACCAATTTATTGCCCTTAAAGGGTATAAACAATGTGGTAGCATGATGCAAACGAATATGGTTTTATACAACCCTGCTGTAAGTTTTCAAGTGAGTAATGTTTCTTACAATTGTGGAAGCAACAAAAACGAAGTAATGCTGACTACAACAGGTATGTTACCCTTGCAAATTTATTTTTATGATTCTCTTATACAAACCGTGCGCAACGTGGTATTGAATAATTATTCACATACTTTATTCCTCGACAGTGGGGCTTATACATTTGTCAATATCGTTGATTCAAATCATTGTAGTAAATCTATCGACAGCAGCATCGCATTAAATAGCCAGGCAGTTTCATTTAATCATGGAAATTTATCTTATAACTGCGGAGAGACTTTTGCCATTATGCCAATTCAACTGCAAGGCAAAAGCAATTGGAATATTTTGATGGAACACAATGGGGTGCAGCAAGTGCTTACAAAAACCAGCAAATCAGATACTTTGCATATGCCTTATGATCAGTCTAAAATACTCAAAGTAACAGATGGGAATAATTGTGTGTACACCGTAGTTGATAGTATTGTGCAAAATAATTATAAAAAATTAACGGTGAATGTATTTACCGAACAGTTTGATTGTATCAACAAAAATGTACCCATTCAATTATTAACACAAGGCAATTATCCGATGCAATTAATGGGGTATAGAAATAATCAAGTGTTTAGTGAAAATATTGTTTCACCTACGACGAATATGATTGTTGATTTAGGTCCATTTACTATCGACAGCATCATCGATCGCACACAGTGTGTTATCACTGATCTTTATGAATCAGCTTATACCAATGATACTTTTTTAGTGGATGGTATTGAGATTGATAAGCTAATACTCAAAACAACAAATACTTCCTTTAATAAGTATTACTGGTTTTTAAATGATCAGCTGGTTAAAGAAACCAGTGATCCGTTTATTCCTATTGAAAAAAATGGCATTTATGAAGTGGGTGTTTTTAACAACAATCAATGCTTTTTGAAAACACAAAAGATAAGGGTTAATCTGGGTAAAATGACCATTTATCCAAACCCTTTTACTACTGAGATCAATATTTTGGTAAGCTTAGACCCCAACGAAAAAATCAATTATTACCTGACAGATATGACGGGTAATAAAATGGGACATGGCTTATTGCACGATGGTTTAAATCAACTATCAATGCCAGAAATGAATAGAGGCATTTATCTGTTAAACTTCGAAACCAACATGAAAAATTTTCAATATCCTTCCCAAAAAGTGTTTAAAAATTAAACGTTTAATTCATGAAGGCTTTCACTTGTTGTAGATAGATATTTGCATAATGGGCGGCATTTTCAATGGCTGAAGCGGCAACAGCATGTTGTTTGAATTGCTTGATGGCTGCACGATCTAATTGCTTGATGGCAGAAGCCAAACTTTCGGCACTGAAATCGTCGCTTACAACCCCTAAATGGTATTGATTCACTACACGTTTCATTTCTACTGAAGGGCCTACCGCAATGGCTAGTTTGGCTTGTATAAATTCAAACAATTTATTGGGCAATGCATGGGTATAATTAAAATTATTTGGACGCAATAAAAATAGTCCGATATCGTATTGGTTGATGGTGGGCACTATTTCATGAAAAGGCACTGCATCCCTAAAATAGACATTACCTGCTTGCAAAGCATATTGCTTGAGGGTAGCAAAATAGCTTTCGTTACCACTGCTTACCATACCCATAATGTCTAATGAATAGTCATTTCCCAGTATTTTCATCACATCAATCATGTCTTCAATATTTCTCGATTGCATGATGGCGCCATGATATATCAGCTTGATGATACCTGTATTTTCGGTTGGAGCAATGGCTGACTCATTCGCAACGTTGGGAATGACCAATGATTTTTTTTGAAATTTATTTTCACATTCCTGTGCAATACCTTCACAAACATTAATCATTAAATCGATATCGGGTAAATGATTTTTATACAATGTGGTTAAATACCTGCCGATTGTTTCTGTCCATTGGGGTTTGTCTTCAAACTCTAAAGGATGATATTCATGCGCATTGTAAATAGATAAAAAAGGGCGTTTACTTTTTAATCGGCTGATTAAGGGTAGAAAAGTAGGGTCGTGAATAATAATTGCATCAAAGTTATTTTTTAAAATATACGCTTCTATTAAGGGATAATATTCAGCTACACCTCCCCACCATTTTTTATAAAACAATCTCCTAAGCAAAGCATTGGTGATTTGCAAAGGCAAGGTCCTAAATTGATTGATGTCTTCATAATGAATTTCTTCATCGAGGGGTTTCGAAAGACCGAATGCAGTGATGTTGAAATCGTTTTTAAAAGTTTGAAATTCTCGAATCATTCTAGGGCCATTATGTAAGGTCCTATTGGTTAAAATAAGCATATTACGCTTCATGGATGTCTTCTGTTTTAGGGAGCTCTCTAATAATTTTGGCAGGTACACCCGCTATAACGACGTTTGAAGGAAATGATTTTGTAACTACACTATTGGCACCAATCGTCACATTGTCGCCTAATTCTACACCTGGAAGAATGGTTACATTGCCACCAATCCAACAGTTTCGTCCAATTTTCACCGACTTTAATTCATATTTGTTTCTATCAATAAAATCATGATTGGCGGTTTGAATATTGATATTCCAAGCCCAAATGGTATCGTCGCCAATTTCGAGGGTTGAGCCTGAAGCAATGCCAATATAGCAACCACCACTAACAGCAAAACTTTGTAAGATGGAAAGATTTTTTTTGTTGAATTTGATGTTTTCATATCCTGAGACTAAAGTTGTATAATGTACAGGATGTGGAATGCTTGGGTGATTGCCCAGTATTTTTTGAAAAAACCAATTGGTAAGAAATACCTGAGGCGCAATGTCAAGATAATAATTGGATCCTAACAGTTTGTATATTTTTTTAATCAATTTCCCAGTTATCATCTACTTAATAGCTTGTATATTTTTGTCCCAAATATAGGGATTTTGTCAAATATACTTTTGTATAGGTGTATTTCTATGTATTTATTTTTTACAAAATAAATCATTAACAAAGGCAAAGTGGTGATACCTGCAAGTATAAATGTATAAAGAATAGGTAAGTGAACATAATAAAATAAGATTTTTGAAACCCCAATCACCCCAAATGAAATCAACAAAATTTTGATCAATGCCGGCACATCGATATAATCAAGATAGCTAACCTTGAGTTGTTTGATTACAATATGCAATTGCATATAAGCCAATACATATACGCTAAAAATAGTAGCAATGGCACAGCCAAGGATGCCAAAATACTTTGATAAAAGAATGTTTAAACTGATGTTTAATAAAATAAATACCAAAAAACTGATAAGTACATATTTCGACTTTTTGAGCAATATCAGCACATCGGTATAATTTTGGAAACGTATCAGTAAGGCCAGCGAAAAAATAATAAACACTTTGTAGCTGTCTACATACTTTTCAGACATATATAACAAGATAAATTCTTTACTGTAAAATATAAAAAAGATGGCCACTGGAAACAATACAATGGCAGTGGTAGTGATGATTTTTTTCTTCATGGCTGCAATGACCTCAAAGTTTTTCAATTGGATATTAATCGACATGTCGGCCATAAAAATGGTAGAAATGGTGACATACATCACACCAATGATGGGCAATTCGATACTCCCATTTCGATATATGGCATATTGCTCTGCATTGAAATAAATACTAATGACAAACCCTGCAATATAGTTATATGAATTGCCCAGCAACTCTACAATATATAAAGGTAGACCTACACTGAATATTTCTTTGACAAGGGTAGCATCATATTTGCCCGATAGCATGTTCATTTTATGCAAAACAAACAGCTGACAAAGGCTGCTTACAATTGGCTCAAGTGCATAGATGAGCAATAGCAAGGTAACAGACTGATAGTATTTAATGGCTATCAATGCCAGTAACAGCTTGGAGAAATTGGTCACAATAGATAAAACCATTAAAAATTTGGTTTTACCAACTTTAATCATGGCCTGGTTCAATACCTGGTTGAGTTTGTTGCCGATAATGCTTATCGCGAAAATGCGTATGAAGTGACCAAATAAACTATAATCGTTATCGAATATATGAGGTGCAATATAAGAAAAAGCTACGCAAAGCAAGGCTCCAATCAGACCACCCGTGAGGGTAAATACGATGACTGTTTTTAAACTATTCTCGATGTTTTTTTGCAAATTAGAAAACAACATCATCGCAATTTGTACTACAGCAATCGAGGTGATAATACTAATGACATCTGCAATCAATACCACTTGAAGATAGGAGCCATAAAGACTTTTTTCCAAAGCCCTCACTAAATAGGGGGTAAATAAAAAAAGCAATACCACATTAACTCCTTGCGAAATAGTTAATAAAATGACATTGACTGCTTTTTTACTCATGTATGCATATTGATTGCAACAAATATACTTTTATTGTTGATACATTCTTTCTATAATATCTACGACTTTTAAGCCTTCTAAAGCGTTTGTAGTAATGGTTGAACGATTTTTAAGCACATCTACTACATTTTCAATCACATAATGATGATTGGCTGCACTGCCTTTATAGGCCCCATAGTCATTGCCTGGGTTGGTAGGCGCTAATTCAGGCATTTCATAATCTTTTACATGACAAACTTCTACTTTATCCATGTATTGTCCACCGATTTTCACACTGCCATTTTCAGCAATAATGGTCATTGAGCTTTCTAAGTTTTTGTCCCAAATGGAAGTAGAGAAATTAAGACATCCAATACCTCCGTTTACAAAATCAAAATTGATCACACCGCTGTCTTCTACAAATTCTGTAAGGGTGCTATGATTGAAATTGGTAAATCGGGCATTGATATTTTGAATATCACCAAACAACCAATACATTAAATCGATAAAATGAGAAAACTGGGTAAATAAAGTACCACCGTCAAGGTCTTTTTTGCCATGCCAGCTATCAGCTTTGTAATATCTGTCATCACGATTCCAATAGCAATTAAGTTGCATCATAAATATTTTACCCAATTTGCCACTGTCAATCAAGGACTTAATCCACTCACTCGGTGGGCTATACCTGTTTTGCATCACGGCAAACACTTGTTTATGTACCTGTAAGGCTTTGAAAATCACTTTTTCAGCATCTTGTCTGTTAAGAGCCATCGGTTTTTCAATCACAATGTGTTTTTTTGCATCCAGGCATTTTAAGGCATACTCGGCGTGAAACCCATTGGGTGTAGCAATATTCACCACATCTACGTCTTTAGCGACTTCACTATTTAAAAAATCATCAATATGATTAAAAAACGGGATATCGTATTTTTCAATACCAAGTAATGATTTGTCTTTGGTGTCTACTAAAGCAACAAGTGTTGATTCTTCATTTCTACTAATCATTTCAGCATGTCTTTTGCCGATATGACCACATCCGATGACTGCAAATTTTATTTTTGACATAAGGTCTGTATTGTTAATTGGAAACGTGCGAAATTAGAAAAAAAATATTAAAAAGTAAGACATTCCATAAATCTAACCACAGATTTGTAAAAATAGCATTTGATAACACTTAAAATGCCCATGTAATTTTTAACATATACCCATATATGATGAATCTAACAATGATAAAAGCTGTTTAAAATAATGTAGCATGATAATAAAAAGTAACAGCTTTCAAACTATTCCTTTTTTTACATCGAAATAAAAAAACGTGTTGAAAGCTTTTTTTGATGTTTTTCATCCTAAACATTTAATCAGCGATAGATCTACATGCATCTGCAAAATGACAGTATTTATCAATACATGTTCATTGGTTACTTAAACTTGAAATACACCTACATTCATGGGTTTTTCGATTGGGGCATGGTTGGCAGCAGCAATGCCTTCAGAAATTACTTTCCTTGTATGTATGGGTTCAATGATGGCATCTACCCAAAGTCTTGAAGCTGCGTAGTAAGCCGTAGTTTGTTCTGCATATTTAGCCATAATTTCATCCAACATTTTCTTTTCATCGTCTGCTGTTATTTCTTGTCCTTTGCGTTTAAGCGCAGCAACTTGTATTTGCAAAAGGGTTTTAGCCGCTTGCTCACCACCCATCACAGCGATTTTGCCATTGGGCCATGCATAAATAAATCGGGGGTCATAGGCTTTGCCACACATTGCATAATTGCCTGCTCCATATGAATTGCCAACGATAATCGTAATTTTTGGCACTACTGAGTTTGACACAGCATTGACTAGCTTTGCCCCATCTTTAATGATGCCACTATGTTCACTTCTACTCCCAACCATAAAGCCCGTTACGTCTTGTAAAAACACCAGCGGAATCTTTTTTTGGTTACAGTTCATAATAAACCGAGCCGCTTTATCAGCACTGTCATTGTAAATCACACCGCCAAGTTGCATTTCATTTTTACCATTTTTTACCAGTTTACGCTGATTCGCTACAATGCCTACCGCCCATCCATCGACCCTGCCATATCCACAGACGATGGTTTTGCCATAGTCTTTTTTAAATTCATCAAACTCTGATTCATCCACGATACATTTAATCACTTCTACCATATCGTATTGTTTCGAATTGTCAGGAGATACTAAACCATAAATATCATCCATATTGCTAATAGGTAAGGCTGGTTTGATTCTGTCAAATCCTGCTTGCTCATGACTGCCCAACTTCCCAATGATTCTTTTGATTTGATCAAGGCATTCTTTTTCTGTTTTAAATTTATAATCGGCAATACCACTGATTTCAGTATGGGTCAAAGCACCTCCTAAGGTTTGTATATCAACAGTTTCGCCAATAGCCGCTTTGGCTAAAAAAGGCCCTGCCAAAAAGATAGAACCATGTTCCTCTACCATCAGGGTTTCATCGCTCATGATGGGTAAGTAGGCGCCACCTGCTACACAACTGCCCATTACCGCCGCAATTTGGGTAATACCCATACTACTCATGCGCGCATTGTTACGAAATATTCGTCCAAAATGTTCTTTGTCGGGAAATATCTCATCCTGCATAGGCAAATACACACCTGCACTATCAACTAGGTAAATAATGGGTAATCGGTTTTCCATGGCTATTTCTTGCAATCGGAGGTTTTTCTTACCAGTAATTGGAAACCAGGCCCCTGCTTTTACCGTTTGGTCATTGGCTACTATCACACATTGGCGGTTTTTAATATATCCAATACCGGCTACTGTACCTCCCGCAGGACAACCACCATGCTCTTCGTACATGCCATAACCTGCAAAGGCCATCAATTCAGTAAACTCCGAATTTTTATCAATCAGGTAAGCGATTCTTTCTCTTGCACTCCATTTGCCTTTTTCATGTTGTTTGGCTATTGCCTTGTCGCCGCCACCTTTTTCAATGATAGCGAGCTTTTTCCTCATATCGCTGACTGCTAGTTTCATACCGTCTTCATTCTTATTAAATTCGAGATTTACTTTTTTGGCCATAGTGTGTTTTTATTTTTTGTTGGAAAAATAACGATTTAAATTGTGATAAGTCAGCAAAGAAAAGATGTATTCATTAAATAATAATCATTATTCAACGATAATTCTGAAGTCACTCCTTATTTTTTACTATTTTTACGGGTCTCTCATCTGAAAAGCCATTGCTGTTTATGAAAAAACAATGTTTGTATATTTCCTTTTTGCTGCTGGTATTTTTGTCTGCTTGCAAAGAACGACCTAAAAATGCGGCTCCCATTATACTTGGCGATTCTACCTATATTGTTACCGAACAAGATACCAATTATTTGCAAAATTTAACCGAAGACATAGCACCCACCAAAAAGAAGTCAGCCGAATCGCAGATTACCAAGATGATGGTACAAGTTGACAGTCTTAAATCGTCGCAAAAAATGGAAGAAGCAAGCAATGCCGATGTAAAGCTGAATGGATTTACCATCAACTTTAGCGAATGCAGTGTCATATTTGATGGTATCACAGCCCATGCTTTAAATGCTACCCAAAACGAACGTGCCACACACAGTGTTTCATACCTTAAAGATGCGGGTAGCTTATTAGAAACCCAGTTAGAAGTGAGTGCCCTAACGGATATTCAAGTTGAACAACGTCTTTTTGTAAAATTGAGTGTCGAAAAAAATGGAGAGTCTGTTATACTCAATGATTTAGGAAAATTTACGACCCCATGGTACCCATTGGCAGGTAAAAATAACCGATTTGTATCGGTGGGTACAAATAGCTTATTATTTGAAAAAACAGACGCGGGTAAAATTAAAAATGCCTTAGAGTCGGCACTCAGAAAAAAGAAAATGAGTAAAGATGAAATACAAAGCTGGATGAAAGAAATTGCCCAAACCAAAGCCTATACCGATGCCCCTTGTGTACTTGTTCCTACCAGTGCCCAATGGCGTATCATGGGTAAGTTAGATGGGAAAGTAGTGCGTAAATTGGTACAGTTTGACACCCCTTAATGTTGCGGCTAACGCAGGGTAAAATCATCAATTTTGTCAAGTTCAAGTAGGGTATTCTTCCCATCGTCACTTTTCTTAAACATCGGATTGAAAGTCGCATTATGTACAATTTCTTCAGCGATATACGATGTTTTCTCTTTCACAACATTTGAAAAGTGTTCATCAAATGCTTTTATAAATACAATGATTTCTACATGATTTTTTTCATAATCTTCCTTTTCAAAACCAAAAAGGGGACTGTCTTCATCAATGCTATGTACTATAGTCCAGTTGAGTGCCAGGGTAGTGACTTTTGCAAAAGCTAATTGGATAGGAAAATATTGCGTTTTTAATTGCCCATTCTCGGCTAATTGCATCGATACAACCACTTCTGCTTCCAGCTCTGTGAGTGAATTGTATTTATAACTGGCTAATCGAAACATCAATGCCTTGCCTTCTTTAAAGGGTGCAATCAGGGCCACTTTGCTAAAAAGTAAAAAGGCCTTAGGTTTTGAATATCTTCCGTATACAAGTCCTGTCAGCACTGCAAACATCAATAATCCGATAAAGGCTTCAATACTTGATACAAATCCTTCACCTACCCCCAAAGGGTTGAGCCGACCATAACCCACTGAACTGATGGTTTGTGCACTAAATAAAAAGGCTTCTAAATATTTACCCCAGGGGGAGAGATTATGACCGGCACCAATATAATCAGTACCTAACCAGTAATAAATACAAGCAAACAAGGCATTGATAACAAAGAAAAATATAAAAACAAGGGTTAAGAAATGTGCCCATGAAATATCGAGAAAGTAATGAAAAGTACTATATCTTTTTAAAAAGGGGATACCTGTTTTGATTACGTTGCTTTTGCCATCTTTATTTAAAATTCTACCAGCAGTTCGGTTATTATTGTCAAAGCCCGTATTGACAAGGCTTCTTTTTCGTTGCAAATGTTCAAGGTTTATGGGGTAAAAATAATTACAAAGCGTTAAAATAATATAAAATGATCAAGATGCTGGCTTGAAAAAATAATATACCATCTACAAATGCCAAATACAAGAGATTAGTCCGGACTTGCTTTGTCCACATAAAAGCAAGATAATAACATCCTATACTTGTTGTAAAATAGACAAACCCAATGGGTATACTTACCTTAAAAAGGATGATGAGTGATAATAAAAAAAGCAAGGCTATCAAGTATTTATTTACCAGTATGACCATCTTTTTTAATGACTCCTTTTTCTCATCCCGAATAAAAAATAACAGGCAACTTATACTGATAAAAACAGTACGGTAACACAGCAATACCAAATCTTTGATATGGAATTGAAAAGGGGAAGCAACTAAAAACCATGTGCTCAATACCCAGGTAACAATGAGAAGTATCAACTTAAAGACAGTAAAATACTTACTTTGATTAAACCGCATAAAAATGGGGAGAATATACATGCCTGAAGTCAATGCAATCAGGAGGAGGGTAGGGTAAGCGGAGGCAGGTATATAAAATAGCCATACAGCACATGCTATCAATGAAATGAATGCATGAATACCATAATGCCACGCACGAACTGTTTTGATATAATATACATTGTAAGCAAAATGAGTGGCAAAAAAAAGCAAGAGATAGAGGGATAAAGGGTGAAAGGGCTGATTAAGCACCAATGATGTTTCGATAGCAAGTGCAACGGCGATGCCAGCAATGAAAAAATGTGTTGTCAGCAGGTAAGAGATTATTTTTTTTAATAATTTCAGCTCATACATATCCTTCTTTTTTATCAATTAACTGATTAAAATCACTAAAGGTAGAGATTAATAGCCATATGAGTTAAGCAATAAAGAACTACTTTTGCAGAATGAAAAAAATTCGCTTTTTAGTATTTATTTTTCTGCTTTTCAGTGCTTGTAAAAACAAATTTGAATCTACACATCCAATGACTACTTCCATTACGGAATCAGTATACGCCTCAGGAATCCTGAAAAGTAGCAATCAATACCAGGTATTTTCTAAATCAAATGGCATTATACAATCCGTTTTGGTTAAAAAGGGAGACCTTATTCAAAAAGGACAAACCTTGTTTAAAATATCGAATGAAAGCAGTTTGTTAAATGTAGCCAATGCAGAACTTACCGCAAACAATGCAGACTTTTATGCGAACAGAGACAAACTCAGTGAGCTCAAACTCAATATAAACTTAGCGCAAAAGAAACTTAAAAATGATTCCTTACTTTATACTCGTCAAAAGCGACTTTGGGGTGAGCAAATAGGAACCCGTGTTGAACTTGAACAACGCGAATTGGCTTATGCAGGTTCAAAAGCTAATTATGAATCGGCTATCTACAGATATCAGGATTTGCAAAAACAATTAAATTATACTTCACAGCAAAGCAAAAACAATGTGGCAATCAGTAAAACCCTTCTTAGCGACTTTGAGGTGAAGAGTGATGTGGCCGGTAAAGTATACAATATTTTAAAAGAGAAAGGGGAAATGGCCAATACGCAAACGCCTCTTGCATTGATCGGTGATGCCAGCAATTTTTATATACTGCTGCAGGTAGATGAAAATGATGTAGTAAAAATTTTACCCAAACAAAAAGTCTATATCACTATGGAAAGCTACAAAAATCAATTGTTTGAAGCTGTGATTGATAAAGTAAACCCTTTAATGAACGAAAGAAGCAGAACTTTTGAAGTAGAAGCCTCTTTTGTCAATAAACCCAGTGTATTGTTTCCCAATTTGACTTTAGAAGCCAATATCGAACTGAATAAAAAAGAAAATGCCTTGATTATTCCACGTAGCTATTTGATAGATGATGAATATGTGTGGATTTCAAAAAAAGAAAAAAAGAAAATCAAAACAGGATTGAAAGATTATAAAAATGTAGAAGTGTTAGAAGGCCTTACGGCGAAAGATGAAATTTTTAAACCTGTAAAATGATCAATCCCTTAATCATAGACATTGCAAAATCGCTGTTGTTAGCACGTTGGCGTCAAACATTGGTAGCCGCGGTGGGGGTGACGTTTGGCATTGCAATGTTTATTACCATGTTAGGATTTATGACGGGTTTAAATGATTTACTCGATGGGCTTATTTTAAACAGAACACCCCATGTCAGATTATTTAATGAAATAAAACCCACTGCAGTACAGCCGATTGATGTGGCTTTGTCAAACGATATTCATTTTATCAATTCTATTAAACCGAATGGTCATAGTCAGGAAATAGATAATAATTTAGCCATTTTAAGCTATCTGAAAAAAGACCCTCGTGTGATGGGTGTGGCCCCCAAAGTGACAGCCCAGGTATTTTATAATGTTGGCAATGTAGACATCACCGGGGTCATCAACGGAGTGGATGTAGAAGCAGAAACGGCCTTGTTTCATTTTGAAGATTATATTCCCAAAGGCAATGCCCTCGATTTGAAAAATGTTCCCAATAGTATCATGCTTGGCAAAGCAGCGGCAGAAAAAATGCTGGTAGATGTGGGTGATATTGTACAAGTTACAACACCCAATGGGGAAAGACAGTCGTTGAAGGTGGTCGGCTTTTTTGAATCAGGGTTAAAAGACTTAGATAAAGTACAGAGTTATGCCTCTTTAGCCACCACCCAAAAATTGTTAGGTAAAACCAATTCGTATATCACCGATATCAATGTCAAATTGTTTGATATTACCCTGGCACCTGCAATAGCTACAGAGTATTCAAAAATTTTTGAAACCGATGCAGAAGATATTCAAACGGCCAATTCGCAATTTGAAACCGGTAGTGATGTACGTAGCATTATTTCTTATGCCGTTGGTATTACTTTACTCATTGTGGCAGGTTTTGGTATTTACAATATTCTCAATATGATGATTTACGAAAAGATGGACTCCATCGCCATTCTCAAAGCAACTGGATTTTCGGGCAATGATGTTAAATATATTTTTGTCACCATTGCACTTTCTATTGGTTTGTTTGGTGGTTTTCTGGGGTTGGTATTCGGATTTTTATTATCAACCTTGGTTGACAGTATTCCTTTCAATACTGCTGCCTTACCCACTATTGAAACCTTTCCGGTAAACTATAACCCAAAGTTCTATATAATCGGTATTGTTTTTTCATTAATCACCACTTATTTAGCAGGCTTATTGCCTTCGCGTAAAGCAAGTAAAATAGATCCGGTAGACATCATCAGAGGCAAATAATATGAGTAACATTATTTTAGAAGCAAAAAATATTGAAAAAAGTTTTCACGATCCGGTGACGATTCCTATTTTGAAAAAAATTAGTTTTTCGATCAACAAAGGCGACTTTGTTTCAGTAATCGGTAAATCAGGTTGTGGCAAATCAACATTGCTTTATATACTGTCAACCATGGATACAAGCTATGAAGGAGAATTGTATATTGATGATGAACTCATGACAGGCAAAAAGGAAAAAGAACTGGCGAGGGTTCGCAATGAAAAAATAGGATTTGTTTTTCAGTTTCATTATTTGCTCAACGAATTTTCGGTGTTAAAAAATGTAATGCTCCCTGCCATCAAACTGGGTAAATATAGTTTGAAAGAAATTGAACATCGGGCAATTGAAAAACTTAAAATACTGGATATTGAAAAAGAAGCCTTAAAAAGTCCGAATCAATTGTCAGGGGGGCAAAAGCAACGTGTTGCTATTGCAAGGGCGCTCATCAACGATCCACTCATCATCATGGGTGATGAACCTACAGGCAATTTAGATAAAAAAAATAGTGATATCGTTTTTCATATTTTTAAAAACCTTGCGGCTGAATTTAATCAAACTTTATTAATCGTTACGCACGATAATGAGTTTGCAGCCAATACCAATCGTATCATAGAAATGAGCGATGGCAAAATCATTTCATAAAAAAAAGCCACACTCCTAAGAGTATGACTTTTTCTAACTACAAAACAAATTTTACAAAAGACGAAATAGATTTCTGTGTCTACATACATCTATTATTTTATGATTCTATGATTGGTATGATGATTACAACACTTTGCTTAAGAAGTGATAAAACGCACGTTTCGTTTCATAAAAATCTTTAGAAGTATCAGCCATCAAGGCTTCTATGTTCTCATCATTTTCTATCATTTTTACATTAATGAAGTTTGGCTTCTCATAAGCTTCTTTGAGTAAGGCTTCGTTTTTAAGCTTTACATCATGCAGCAATTCGTCAATATGAATGTGGATGATTCTGAATTTATTTTCATAATGCTCCACTTCTTTCATGATTTCCATAGCGGTATTTTTAGCCGCTACTTCGTCTAGTCTTTTTTTAAGAAAGGGTAATTCCGATTTAAAGAATTCCAGTTCTCTTTTCCATTCTTCACACAGTAAATGAACATGAGCAATAGTATTTTTCATCTGTTATATTTTATTTTAGAATACAAAATTAAGAAGCAACTTTGAAACAAAAATATGATAAGTATCATGTGATTTTTTTTTGATTTTTTTAAATTGGGAATACATAAAATTCTTATTACTCACTTTTGCAGACATCTGTTTTATATGCTTAAAAAGAGCATCGAAGGATTTAGGTAACGCCTTAATGCCCTTGATCTATCATTGAATGGCTACTTGATGAGGAATGATGCCTAATATGATTTTAAAAGTATGCTCATAGGTTATAAATGTTACAGCGATACATGCAGTACGAACTAAACATTAAAAATAAACCATTTGTGATAAGCATAATTGTGATGTGTGGGCAATATAGCGATCATCTTCCTACTACTTATTTAATACGTTTGGTATTATTTGTTATTTTGTTTCATACTATTCATAGAAACAAACAGATGGCTATTCCTTTTTTTTAATTGATTGTAATTTAATGATATGGCACTTTTATAGAAAGATAAAAAGGTAATTAGAATATTTATTTTTTATTATATTTGTAAAGTGAGAAATTTTAGAAACAATATTGAATGGACACTTTTTGGGGTTTGTGCTTATTTGGGTGAAAAGCTCAATATTTCCATTACACGAATCCGTATGTGGTTTATCTATATTTCTTTTCTCACCTTTGGCTCTCCTATTATTGTTTATTTTGTGATAGCGTTTTGGATCAATATCAAAAAATATATTCTCTCAGCCAAGCGAAATCCAATTCGTTGGTTTTAGTTCATTGCTCTTTCTTGTTATCCCAAAAATAGATTATTGTCAGTTTGACTTAACAATTATTCTTTTACAAATTTACCCATTACAATACGTTGTTCATTATCGATTGCTCTATAGAAATAGACACCCATAGGCAGGTAATCGCAACCTACATAAGGACGTTTTGTTTTGTTCAGATCGAGCAATACACGATCACCATGGAGGTTAATCACCATCACTTCAGTAAATGATCCTTGTAGAAATAATTTCCCTTCACTATAAAAGATTGATTTTTGTAAAGTGTTTTCAAGATTATCTAAAGTATTTGGAATCGTATTAATCGTTACTTGCTTGTTTTTACTTGCAAACTTATTGCAATTGCTTTTCGCTTGAAGGCTTACCGTATAGTTGCCCACTGCGGTATAAGTATGAGTTGGATTTATGGTATTGTTGATTGGCGAACCATCACCAAAATCCCAATCATAGGTAGCAGCACGTAAACTGTTATTGGTAAAAGTCACTTGATTTTGATTGACACTAAACGAAAAATCGGCATACGGTAAATGACCATATTGTTGCCAGTTTTCTAAACTGTCAAGTACGATAGCACTTGCAATGGACTGTATGTTGGGTGCATCTGTTGCTTGCACACCTGCTAGTACATAACTTGCACCCACCGTTGATTTTTGATAAAGGGAGGTGTAAAAAACACATGCTGCTAAATAAGTGCCATTTACAGAGGGATGGCTTTGGTCAGGATTGTAAAGTTCTACGGAAGGGTGCTGGGTTCTGAAGGTACGCCAGGCCACACCCACCGGACTGCAAGTAGCATCATTGTCATTACTCATTTCCAAATAACTTTCACGCAAACGTTGTTGCATACCTTCGTAAGTACATACTGGAGGATATGCTGCGCAATTACCCGCGTCTCCGTTTTTGCGTCCCCATGTCATATAAAAAACAGTCTCAGCGCAAGGGTTGGAAAGATGTATTAAGCTATCAAGTTTTTTGGCAAAAGGATAAGTATCGGTTTGTACCTGAGCTGGCGAAAAGGATGGTTCTTGACTCTGAGCCTGTAATACCACATAATCCCAACCGGGTAATTGTATTTTGGTCAGTGTATTGGCATCATTATAAAGGGATTGAAAGGAAGCGCCACCCGGACAATAACTGTCAATGTCGAGGGTATCACCAAGTGACAAGGCAAGTTGCTTCAGGGTATTGGGTAAATCATTGACATACGTATAGCTATTGCCAAGAAACAATATTTTTCTTTTTTCTGCATGCGTAAAGGTCGACATCAATAGAAAGAAGCATAGCGAATAATATAGTTTTTTCATGATGCAAATATAATCATGATTTCATGGAATATGAAGTGCAAATTATTTGAAGGGTTGAAGGTTGTAGTGACCTCGTTATTCAAATCACGAACAAGTATTTCTCTTTCCAGCCCTTATTTGTATGATTACAAACCAGATGCTTTCGAAAATGAGTTATTGATGATAATACAGTTATAAAATAAGGAATGGTCATATGTTTATTTATACAAGGAGTGTTAAACATTATTTCAAAGGACATAGTATATGTTTTTATCTATATGCGTTTATAATGAAGTTGTATCAATCCCTTGTCAAATGTTTTGGTCGAAACCAAAGTTAATGGTGTTTTTGGCCTTCCGGCTTGAAATAATTGAATTCCACTTCCCAATAATATGGGTATAATGGATAGAATCATTTCATCAATTAGGTTATGCTTAAATAGTTCGGTCACTATTTCAGCGCCACCATCACAGTAAATGTTTTTCCCTTTCGTTTCCTTCAAGTGTTTGATAAGGATAGAAAGCTCACCTGTATAATAAATGGCATTGCCACGATTGGGTTTGGCAGTTCTTGTTATAATATATACTTCTTTGTCTGCATGAGGAAACTCAATACCCATCGAAACTACTTTGTCAAAAGTTTTTCGTCCCAGGATGACTGTGTCAATGGTGTTTATAAATTCGTTATACCCATAATCTTCCCCTTCCTTTTCAACGATCGTTAAAAAGTCAAGATTATCAAGTTCATCAGCAATGTATCCATCAACACTCATCGCAATATATAGGTTTACTTTTCGGTTCATTGTGTTTTTATTTTAATGTGTTTTTATGAGGGATTATTGAAAACGATTCATTTTTTAAGCAAGGATTTATTGGTTAAAAATAAATCATTTGTACGAATTCTGCCCTTGTGGTTGAAAATACTGTTCTGAAATAAGGAATGGTCAAATGTTCCTTTTAAATA